>JAAUXT010101626.1_pt1 | contig 12997 bp, 7 predicted proteins | sample 7278171 | NCBI WGS metagenome assembly JAAUXT01 (sample SAMN14350112, study PRJNA611818) | marine sediment metagenome | isolation source: surface marine sediment (1.8m) | place: French Polynesia: Moorea | collected 2018-08
AAGCCTTGGGCCGCTTTCGCCAAGCTTGTCATGAAAACCCAAAGGTCCAATAATAACGCACTGCGTTATAATGTCAAGATTTTTTTCAGGGCCTTAGGCCTTTTTGTCTGACAACATGGTGTCATAAACGAATGGTTTCAGGTGTCAGTGTTCAGGTTTCAGGAATTGAGGAATTCAAATATTAACAAATAAGATCGACAGAATACCATCAATCCCTAAATTCCTAAATTCGCAATTCCTAAATTAGGTATCCTACACCTGACATCCCTGGCCCAGACATAACCTTGCATGAATCTGTAACTTAAAACATTATCGGCACTTTCTACAGTAAACCGTAATATTCGGTTATATCGCGCCATGGCGGGCCAAAACCTCGTGTGAACTTCAAATAGATGAAAGGATTGTGGAATGGATTCGATTTTTATTATGTATATTTAGACAGGATCTACAGGATTATCACGTTTTTTTTTCGCCTGCGGCGAGGGGTCTTTCGACCGAAGGACGCATTATCCTAATTATCCTGTTGATCTTGTCCAATTTTTTTCTTTTAAATAAGAATCCATTCCTATTTATCTTTCAAATTCTATAGTTTTTTTTTTGATCAGGCCGGCTGTTTTTGGGCTGGCGGCTGGGCTGAACACGTGAATGGCTGCGATAAAAATATTTCTCACGACCAGTGGGTTCAAACGGTTGCCAGTCCGCTTCCGCCTGGGCCAGGCGATTTGCTACCACCCAGAGCGAATGGGGGTTAAATGACATGCCGATGTGACTTCCCAATATCTCAACGCTTTCGCATTGACTATTATGGTGTTTATCAATATTCGAGCTTCGCCAGCTGACGATCCCATCGGTTTTTGAAAATACGGACGTGGTCGGCACCGGCGGTGGAATTCGACACCTCTGCAGTTGATAGTCAAACTTTTTGGCATGCTCCTTTCCATTGATGCGCCGATAAAGCCACATTACATTGCTGGCATTCTCAATGTCCGCATACGGGCTGCCGAGCGTAATGACAAATCGGACCATATGCGGGTACATCCGAGCCAATTCGCAAGCATAGACCCCTCCAAGGCTTTGTCCCACAAGGCTGATTTTTCCGTGTTTTTTAAATAGCCTGGAGACCCGCCAGATTAAGTTTGCACCGACTTTCTCGGAATAGCCATAATTCGTTCCCTGCTGCCAGCCGGATGTTTGGTAGCCGCATCTATTCAGATACATTCGCATGGCTTTGGTGGTTAGATCATTCGCCAGAAAACCCGGAATAGCCATTACCATATGACCATCTCCTTTTGGAGCCAGGGACAAGATAGGCTGCGCCACATAGTGCGCACCCAGCTCCCAAGGTGTTCGGGCGAATTCAAGCATCAAAAGCGTTTTTGAGGGAGGTTTGACGAGCACCTTGGAAACCGGTTTGTGAATGGTTTCAATCGGCTCTACCGATTTTCGAGTCCTACAAGGGGCAACCGCCGTTAGAAGCGCATCAAGCTCCTCCTCGAGACAGTCGGGGTAAGTTTTCGCATTCGGCATTGAGTCAAGACAAGAGGTGGTGCAAAAGGTCATTTGCCCAAGGCAGCTTTGGACATTGATAACCGGTCTGTTTCCCTGCAAAATCGGTGACGATGCGATCGTTAATAACGCCTTGGCGCCTGCAAAGTAAATGGGAACCTGTGGTCCGGGAACATTGGCGATCATTAAATTAGAATGAGATGCAAAACGGCTTGCCGGACTGTTTTGAGCCGCAAACCGCGATGCAAGCGCTGCCATGGCAAATGGACGGTATTGGTTGTAGTCCATGAGTCGATTCGCATCGATGGCCTTATTGTATGCCCTGGATTCTCGTACGCTCTTATAAATTGCGTCAAAGCGCTCCAGGGGGTCAGTTAAGTTCGTTGCCAGCGAAACCGGGACAATGGCCAGCGGTTGGTCTTTATCGCCCTTTTTTTTAGCGGAGTGAATGGAAATCGGCACCGTGGCGACCAATGGCTTATGAGGCAGTTTCCCTTGCTTCATCAGGTATCGTCGCATAGCCCCTGCGCAGAGCGCCAGAACCACGTCATTGACAGTCGATTCCGGGATAGCCTTTTTTATGGTTTTGACCGTATCGAGTGAAAAGGTCTTAAGCGAAATATCGCAATTTCGGCAGACGTTGCCGTTAGATAGTGCCTTTGGAGGTGCAGAATAAAAAGGCGGAAGCCCGACCTGATCCATAACCATTTGAGCACCCGCATGAAAAAACGATTTTGCAGTGTCGCCAAGACGTCCGGCTATTTTATAAGGTTGAAAAATATAAGAAAAGTAGGACCTCGCCAACAGCTCAAAATCACTGGGGATTCTGTCAACTCTCCAGGATTCCATTTCAACAGGGATATTTAGGGCAGCCGGTTCCGGGTCAAAAATCACGGAAAATAGGTCCACTCCCGAGCGTCGATCAATAATGGAATGATGTATTTTTTGGATGAGGGCCAGGGAGCCTTTGGGGACGCCCGCTACATTGTCCAGACCGTTGACAAGATAAAGTTCCCATAAAGGTCGATTCAGATCGAGAGGATTGCGAATCAATCGATTATACAGTGCTAATAATTGTTCCCAGTCGCCCGGTTTGGGCAAAGACGTATTTCGAAAGTGGTAATCGAGGTCAAATTCAGGATCCCTTGCCATGTATGGAAGGTCGAATTTAAACGGGACCGACACGGGTCGTTCACGGGATGTTTTTAATAAACTCAATCGAGATTCTATCACTTTTCGCGCTGCCTCATAACTAAAACCATCCGCAGCGCTCGATGGATCCACTATTATCATCCCGCTCATATGCATGGGGGTATTCGCTGATTCCGCAACAAGCAACGAGGCGTCCGCGGCGCTAAATTGTCTCATTTATCCTCCCGTATAAAAAATTATCGGCGATCCCCCCCTTTAGCAATCCGTCTTTAGCACAACTTATTGGCATTTATCTTATTATAACGCTTAGCGTCATTTCTGGCAAGTTTTACGGTATTTTGGATTTATTTATCTCCTTGAGGGCCAGCTCTTTGACCTTGACGATATCATCATCGGAAATCATGCCGCCCACGCCTGAAATGGCAGCCAGTTTCATGCCGTGTTTAAGGCCCATTCGATAGATCTCTCTTACTTTTTGCCATTCGGTGTCGCTGCCGACGGTAAAGGATTCAAAGCGTCCTTCAAGGGCCAGCACAATGGTTTCAGCCAGGCCCGCATATGCTGTATTTGGCGGCAAACCGATATCATTCATTTCAACATTATTTCCCGGAAGGAAAATTTCACCGCTTTGAATGACCAATACATCCGGACGTTTGGCCACATCTTCCCGGGAAAAAATCAACGGACGGGTGACATCCGTGATAACGCAGCCGGGTTTTACTCTCATGATGTCCAGGATTTTGCCTGCCCCGGAACTTGCCGCGATGATGACGTCCATGTCCATTAAATTCTTGTCAGCCCTGGTCGAAACATGTAGCTTGACTTCAGGAGATTCTTCTCGGATGGATTCCTGTAACGCAAGCAATTTGGCTATGTTGCGGCCCACCATATGGACGTGTTGAAAGGCTTTTGCCAGAAGGCGGGCGCAAATAGCGCCCACAGGGCCCGTTGCGCCGATGACCATTGTCCTGGCATTGAGTATTTTACCCTTTTCAACTTTGATCAGATCCATGCGACGGACAGCGTCCGAGGCCGCCCAGAGCGCCGCCGAAGCGACGTAGCTGTTTCCCGTGGTTATGGGAAGGACTGCATGTTTGGCCATCTCCACACTGGTGTCTTTCATAGACTTGGGGAGCATTCCGATTCCCATGATCTGGGCGCCCAGTCGTTTTGCGGTTTTGGCCGCCTCCAGAATACGATTGGTCGTAAATTCAGGGCTGTGGGATTGCATTTGTTCCGGTGTTTCGCCAAGCGCAATCAGCCATCCTTCCGCTTCAACACCGGTCGGTGATTTGATGCCGGTTACCTTGGAATATATGAAGGGCGGCGCGTAGGCTGCTACCTTTTCGATCGCACCCATGACTCCCGGAACCAAATCGGATAAAATTTCAATGGGCTTTACCTTTTTCAAATATTCCTGTGAAAGCGGGTGGATGACGTATGCAAAACGATTGACCCGTTTGGGTTGGCCGGACGGATAGACGACCCGGGGATCCATTTTATGTTCACTGATGAGTTCCAGCACATCGTCGTGTCTGAGACGGCTTTGCGGTATATCCAAAGCCGCAAGGATAATGGCCTCCAGCACGCTCATTCCCACAACTTTTTCAAATATTTTCGGGGTGGTGTCGATGATAACGTCAACGCCTCTTTCTTTGAGAAACGCAACCCTGTCAGCATAGGCAGTGGAAGTGACCACAATTTTGCCTTTCAACTCATCGACCGAATAGTCTTTCAGGTAGCTGAAAAAATTATAATACGGGACCACGATGATATGGGCTTTCTGGACGGCTTTGCGCATAATATATTGATTCAATGTATGAAGAGGCAGGGCTGCGTTGGAAAAGCGTTTGCTGGGAATCCATTGCAGCACGCGGTGAATTCCGGCGGCATACAATTCAAGGTCTTTGATAGAATGCAAAAACTTCGGAATCCCGTTTTCAAGAACCGGGTCACCGAAGGTGAGATTATCCGTGTATTCGGACATGACTTTGGCGATTGTGGAATTAGCCATGCCCGAGAAAAAAAACACTCTGGCATTCGTAAAATAATTATTTCCAAATTGAAACTGAAGATGGCGCAATGACCATTCGTGCGCCACACCGCGTAAAATGTCCCCGGTAGTCACGGGTATTTGTAATTGAGAGCCCAGTTTTTGCAACTTTTGGGTTTCTTTATTCAGCGTGCCGGATCCAATCGTACGGTGAAATTGAATGTGCCCCAATCCGACGGCATCCACCTTTTTATCCCATTGCAACAGCAGGTCTTTCGCTTTATCCAGGCTGCCATCCGTGCCAAAGCGCCTGACATAAAAATGATGACCCAAAAATTTTCCCTTAAAATCATAATCATCGGTCTTTGGTCCCAGGCTGACGCTAACAATTTGTTTCACAATGGTCTCCTATTTTTATTCAGTATCGAAAACCTGATTCTCAGGACCAGGTCAGAGATAACCGGCTCTGCCATAAGTCAAATCTGAAACCTGAAGACTGCTGGTTCCGGTAATTACCCCTCTAACCCCTCTCGGGTGGACCAATGCCGGCCTCTTGGTGTCGGATTTTTACAGAGCCGCAAGCGCGAGTTCTCTCACCCTGTCAATATCTTCATCCGCAAAGACCCCGTTCACCCCTGAAATGGCGGCAAGCTTCATACCGTGTTTAAGCCCCATTTTATAAATCTCTCTCACCTTTTCCCATTCGATATCACGCCCGATGGTAAAGACTTCAAAGCGTCCTTCTAAGGCCAGAACAATGGTTTCAGCCAGACAGGCATAGGCAACTTTGGGGGGCAGGCCGATATTTTTCATTTCCGGATTACCCGGCAGTTCAATTTCTCCGGATTCAATAACCAGCACGTCGGGACGTTTGGCCACATCTTCGGGAGACAGGTCAAGGGGCCGGGCGACGTCCGTAATCACACAGCCGGGTTTGACTTTCATGATATCGAGGATCGCTTTGCCGGCGCCGGAGGTTGCCGTGACAATAAGGTCCATATCTTTTAAAAATTTATCGGGATTGGTTGAAATTCGGACATTAACATCCGGATCCTCCTGCAGGATCGACTCTTTTAAGGCCAGCAGTTTGGCGGGATTACGGCCCACCATACAAACTTCTTTGAAGGCCTTTGCCAGCAAGCGGCAGCAGACCGAACCGATGGCGCCGGTCGCCCCGAAAACCATTGTTTTGGCTTTAATTTTCTTGCCTTTTTCAACCTTGATCAATCCCATTCGACGCACGGCGTCCGCAGCGGCCCAAAGTGCGCCGGATGCGCTGTAGGAGTTGCCTGTGGTGACGGGGATGTCCGCTTTTTTCGCCACCGTCACCCCGGCGTCTCCCACGACCTTGGTAAAGGCGCCAAGTCCCAATATCTGCGCGCCCAGCCGTTTTGCCGTCCTGGCGGCCTGCAGCAAACGCTTGTATGTAAACTCAGGGCTGTGGGCCAGCATTTCCCGGGGAGTCCCACCCACGGTGATAAGCCAACCTTCCACTTCGACGCCGGTGGGTGATTTTATGCCGGTCACTTTCGAATAAATCATGGGCGGCGAGTAGGCCATGACCTTTTCAACCGCATCCATGAATACGGGGGGACTCACCTTCGACAGAATTTCGATGGAATCGACCTTTTTAAAATACTCCTGTGAAAGCGGATGGATAACAAATGCAAACCGGTTGACCCTTTTCGGTTCCCCGGACGGATATACAATCCGGGGATCCATCTTCTGCTCGCTGATAATTTCCAGCAAATCATCGGCTCTGACCTGGTCCCGATTTCTTCCCAGGGCCGCGAGGATCAAAGCCTCAAGGACATTGTGCCCGACAACACGCTCCAGAATTTTAGGGGTTGTATCAATCACGACATCCACGCCCGCTGCCTTTAAAAAGTCAATGCGATCATCATAAGCAGTGGACGTGATGATGGTCTTACCGCCCAATTCTTCAAGGGTTGCCTTTTCCAAATATCTGAAAAAATTAAAATATGGGACAGCGATGATATTCGCTTTTTGCATAGCCTTGCGTATGATGTATTCATTCCAGGCCCGCAGCGGCATGACCGACGATGAGAAGCGTTTGCTGGGCACCCAATGCAGTACTTCATGTATTCCACCGGCGTACAATTTAAGGTCTTTGATAGAATTTAGAAATTTTGGGATTCCGTTTTCAAGAACCGGATCGGCAAAGGTGAGATTTTCCGTGTATTCGGACATGACCTTGGCAATTATGTGCTGGTCCAGACCGGAAAGAAAGAGCACCTTGGCATTATTAAAATAGTTGCCGAATTTAAACTGGATAAAGCGCAGAGACCACTCAAAGGCAACGTTGCGCAGGGCACTTCCCATGGTTACCGGAGTTTGAAATGTGGACGTAAGTTTTTTTATTTTTTCAGCATTTTGTTGCGCCGAATGCATTGGGCCGATGGTTTTAGGAAATTTTATATTACCCAACCCCATGGCGTCCGCCTCGTCATCCCAGTCCAGCAACATTCGGGCTGCTTTATCCATATCGCCGTCGGTACCAAAGCGTTTGATATTAAAATTCTGGCCTAAAAATTCCGTTTCAAATTCATAATCCTGGCTGCTCGGTCCAAGGCTGATGCTGATGATCTGTTTCACGGTTTCCTCCAGGTCGTTTGCAGTATGAATATTAGGGTCTTGTATTCTGATGAACGCTCATGGCCTTACAGCTAGAACGAACAATGGTTGTGAATCTTGACACCCGAAAACTTCCATATAGACAAATCAAATCCCGCGTGATTATCCCATAACCAGGTGCCCCAACCCCATTTCCCTTAAAAAGCGTGGATACAGAGAATAAGCCGGTTTTAAAATAGGAAGGAGTTTAATGGTCTTGGGGACATTGCCTTTAGCGACCACCTGCCGGCGAGTTAAGGCCGCTACCAGATTGGCTTTGCCATGCCAAAATTTATGAGCGAAATCCGCATTCATGGTCATGGTGACTTCAGGGGTTCCTTTGAAGTCTCCTTTATGGATGAGTAAATCCTCTTTTGCGGCATCAATCGTAATGACTGCGGCAGGGTTTTGGTACACGAACTGAATGCAAAGATTGGTTTTTTTCAGGGCCGGGCCTATTTCAGGATTATTTTTCAGCTGTTCATAGAAAGCCATAAAAACACGGTACAGCATATCGCTATCTTTAAAAACATTTTTTATTTCCGTTACGCCGCGTTTTGACTCCAGCGGACGCAGGTCTTCATCCGATACCGGCAGCGGTTCCTGCCGGGTATCGTATAATTTTTTGACGATTTTAAGTATCGTATCACGCTCGGGTTCAATGGGATTATACAACATGGCGCCATCTTCCATGGCGGTGGTGGCCACCTGCTCCAGTTTGGCCAGGTTGTCCGTGATCCCGGCATCTTTCAAGTTAAGCGGCATGTCGGTTAAATACGCAAGCTGACGATTTAAAATCCGTATCTTATCGACGCCGGCTTCCGCGGCTTGCTTTCTGAACCATTGATCGATAAATGACAGATTGCCGAGCGCCTTGGATGCAAGGCCTCTTGCCCTGAAAGATTGGGCATCAACCCAGTCCCTGAGTGAATCCACAGGGATTAATTTATCCTTAATAAAGTCGAGCCGGCCGGATTCCAGGATGCTGCGGCTTTCACTAACTGCCTGCGGAAAGGTAACGCCCAAAGCCATGGCAATATCTGCATAACGCTCCAGTCTGGATTTCAAATTAAACTGCATGACTTCCGGCAGAACCAGCGCATTGGCCAGTCCGTGAGGAATATGATATACCCCTCCCAGAGCATGGGAGATGCCATGCACCATGCCGACCATGGAATGCGAAAAGGCCACGCCTGCAAGAAAACTGCCGACGAGCATCGCGCCTCGGGCCACAAGATCTTGGGGTTGAGCACAGGCCTGAAGGATATTATTGCTGATGAGCCTGATGGCGTGAAGCGCCAGGGCATCGGAAGCAGGCGACCATTCCTTGTCCACATAGGCTTCGATTGCATGGGTCAGGGCATCCATACCCGTTGCGGCGGTCAGTTTGCCCGGCATCGAGACGGTGACTTCAGGATCAAGGATAGCCATCCGGGGCAGGAATTGTTCTTCGGCAAAGGGAAGTTTTACATCATTATCCGGATCGGCAATCACCGCCACTTTGGTTACTTCCGAACCGGTTCCCGCCGTGGTGGGGATGAAAATTGACGGCAGCAGCTCATCATCTCTGTCCAGAAGGTATGCGCCCATGTGATCCTCTACTTTGCCACCTTTGACAATCAGAAGATTGGCGACCTTGGCCGTGTCGATGACGCTGCCGCCTCCGATGGCGATCATCATATCGCATTGATGTTTTTTGGCCAGCCGGGCGCAGCTTTTGACGGTTTTGATGGTCGAGTTGGGCGGGACGTTATCATACTTGCAGACAATTTCGATATTCGTGTTTTTAAAGCCCTTTTTTACCCTATCCACAGGTCCCGCCTTGACCAGAATTTTATCTGTTACCAGGATTGCCCGGCGTTTGCCGAAATGTTTGATGGAATTGCCGATGTTGCCTAAAATACCAATCCCGTAAATGAGTTTGGTGGGGAGTGTAAATTCGAAATATTCAGGTAGCATGATCTATCCTTTCTGTACCGAAATAAAACTGAGTAAAAGTTCACCACGAAAAGACACGGAATATCACGGATTTTAGAACCGATGGGAGCTTCGCCCCAACCTGTCGAGAGCCTCCCTTCGAGAGCCTCAGGGTCAAATGACAAGGTCGTGCGATTGGAATGATGGAACACTGGATTTGTGGAATGATGGGTTTCAAAAAAAAGTTATTCGTTCAGCTCTTTTATCATCCGCGCGACACTCTGAACTCTGGTGTCTTCTTCAAACCGCTTGTGGGAGCCGCAGTATCCGGAGCCCGGCAAGGCGCGTCTTTTACATCGGCTGCCTTTTTTCGTAGCTGCCTTGCATTGGGTGGGACCCTTAGCATGAGCCTGACTCGATTTTTTTTGACCTTTTGAATTATCCGTGCTTTGCGCTTCTTGATACCTATCATGCAAAACAAGCGGTTCGTCATATATCTTTCCGGACTGCACCAGCCCCAAAAGTTGGTTAAAATCTTCTTCGAAACCTTCTAAAAGGGCTTCCGGATCAGGCATGAGCCCCTCATCGGAAGCAATGCCCACTGTAACTTTTCCGTCATAGCTGAAAATGCTGATACCGAGTCCGACCACGCCGGATCGTGGCACCCAAAACATAATATTGCTTATCTTTTTACCGGCAAAATATAGGGGCTGCTTTGGACCCGGCACATTGGTCAACACACCTGAGGCTTTATTGCCGAACAAATGAGCCGTTCTTTTTGAGATATTGGCCGGCAAGAGACCCATGGCGTTAAGAAGTCCGAAGTTTACATAGGCATCGGGCGATTTTTTGAGATGATCCATCCGCCGCTTGACTTCCTTGAGCCGCAAAACCGGATCGTCAATATATACCGGCAACGCCAGAAAAACCAGGCTGAATCGGTTGCCCAGCTCGAATTCAGTTCCTGGTTTGCGAATGTTGACCGGAACCGCCACCCGCAGGTCAAGCTCATTTACCGGCGTATTTCTGGTTTTCAGATAACGACGCATTGCACCGGTAACCGAAGCGATCAGCACATCGTTTAGGGTCGCGGTGCTGATCGCTCGTCCAACCGTTTTAATCTTGTCGAGCGACATCGGTTCGGTCCAGGCAACCCGTTTTCGCACACCCAGCTTGCCTTTAAACGGTGTTCTGGGATCCGAAGGCATGATCGTATGTTTGGCAAGAATAGAAACGATGTCCGAGGTCAAACCGGTGGTGGTATTGGCCACCTTTTTCAGGCGGGATGGATCGGACAATGTTTTTCCGCCTTCTTTCAGCAGTGTTGCACCATATTGTTTAGTTGTTTCCAGGGTTTTGGTTATCGTGCCAATCATATTGCCAACCGGAAAAAAAGATTTAAGGAAACTGGAATCCCGTTGCTTTTCGGGTTGATATTCCGGCCATGGGGCGTCCGGTTCAGTGTCCGCGGTGGACAGCATGACATGAACCAGGGCAATGCCATCGGCAATGCAGTGGTGAATCCGGAAAAAGACCACACTTCCTTTCCCGTAGTTTTCAATCAGGTGAACCTGCCACAAAGGCTTGTTCGGGTCCAGTGGCGTGGTCATCAAATTGCTGATCATTTCCTGCAGATCAGCCTTATCCCCCGGCGCCGGCAGGGCCACTCGTTGAAGGTGGGATCTAAGATCATAATTTTTGTCTGTTTCCCAGTTCGGAACGCCGACACCTGAAACCGGTCTTACGACTCGCTTCCGGAACCGTTTAAAAGACGCCAAGCGGCTTTCGATGGTTGCATAGAGGCGTTTGAAATTCACGGGCTCTTCAAACTCCATGAATGCTGTAATGATCATCAGATTTGTGGGCTCATCCATGCAGAGCCAAAAATTGTCGGCTTTGGTCATGGTCTCAGCCATTGGATCCCTCCTATCGAAAAATAAGAGTCTTGATACCATTTTGCAGAAACAAAGGCAATAAATGGAATGCAAACCCCAAAGTCGTCCCCTTGTCAGCCTGGCGTATCGAAAATTTCCGACAAAAAATCGATTTTTGAATAAAAAAAATGCTTGACAAATATAACGCACTGCATCATATTACGGCTATAACGCATTGCGTCAAAAAATGGGCCTTGATCGGCAACCAAAATTTCAACAATAACATTCAGGAGGTTATCTAAATGGGAAAAGCAAAAAAATCTACCAAAAAAGCAGTAATACAGACCAAATCTCAGTTTTATGTCGTCAGGACTGCTCGGGAGGCCGGGGAGAACCTGACTGACAAGGTCAAGGACTACAATGAAAAATATGTAAATCAACCTTTCAAAGCCGGTAAGGAATTTATTGAGGATGTCCGCAAGGATCCCCGCAAGGTATATGACGGCCTGGTTGATGACGGCCTGGATCTTGTGAAAGGTGTAAGAAAGGATGCTCAGAAAACCGTTAAGGACGGCAAAAAGTTCGTCAAGGATTTAAGAAAGGACCCCCGCAAAGTCTTGGACGACGTTGTTGATGATGCCAGGGGGTATGTCGGGGATGTCAGAAAGGATGTTCGCAAGACCATGGACGGCTTTGTTGATAACGGCAAGGAGTTTCTTGAAGGTGTACAGAACGATGCCCGCAAAGTTTTGGACGATTTCTTGGATAGCGGAAAAAAAACAATCGAAAAAATTCCGGTGGTCAAAACTGTTGAAAAGAAACTCAACAGCAGCATGAAAGCGGTTCCATCCCATCTGAATCTGCCCAGCAAAAAGGATATCGAAAAACTGACACGCAGTGTAAAAGCCTTGAACAATAAAGTGGATAACTTGAGCAAGCAATATGCCGCGTAATTACGGGTTCAGAGGTTCTGGGTTCAGGGTTCAAGGGTTCATTGGATAAAGCTTTTTAGTTGCTTGCGGGCGCAATTGTATCCTTCCCGGATGAGCTGCGTTACCTGTGGTCTCGAAAAATTAAAAAAAGAACGAAAACCAAGCATGCGCATAGGCGCAACAGTGGCGATGCTTAGATCTTCCCGGCAGTGATCGAAAGGTAAGGTATCCGGTGGAAGATCGCTCCGGCCACCGGATTGGGGCTTTTCCCGACAAGCGCGATACGCCATGGATGTTTGGTATGCGCCGATTAGGGAATGTTCAAACATAAGTTCCATGACCTGCAGGTGACTTTGGGGTAACGGCAGGTTGAAAGCGCCTACCGGAGATAACAAAACCACTATGATTTGTTTGGCACCGTGTTCCAGGGCCGGTATAATGGGCGTATTGTCCATCACGCCGCCATCCCAGTGCGGTTCTCCTTCAATAAACTGCCAGGGGAAAATCATGGGCACGGCCGCGGAAGCCATTACATGGTCTATGTTGATCGTGTTATGGTTAAAGTATCTGAGTTGAGATGTTTTCAGGTTTACGGCGGTAATGATGATTTCTTGACTGCTTTTGCGCAGGGCGTCTAGATCGACCAGTTTCGATAACAGATCCCTCATGGGGGCCGGATCCATGAGCGGACTAAATTTGCGAAGCTTAAAAAAAGAGAGGATGAATCTTTGCATTGTATTCCGGAACATCTTCCGTCGATCGTAGATTTTCCAGAAGTGCGCCATCTGTTCCAGTTTCATACCGGAGCCGATGGCCACTGCGTTGATCGCGCCGATAGAAGTGCCGCAAACAATCTCAGGGACCCAGCCCGCTTCCTGCAGATATTGGCAGACACCCACCTGAAAGGCCCCCCGGGCCCCGCCGCCGGAAAGAATTAATGCCCGTTCCATTCATTTATTCCTTGGGATACATGCCATCGATTTCAGCTT
>JAAUXT010098195.1_pt1 | contig 12995 bp, 17 predicted proteins | sample 7278171 | NCBI WGS metagenome assembly JAAUXT01 (sample SAMN14350112, study PRJNA611818) | marine sediment metagenome | isolation source: surface marine sediment (1.8m) | place: French Polynesia: Moorea | collected 2018-08
AGGGCAACTGCAAGTGCGAAGTCCCCATATGGTTTGCTTTGGTGGTCTTGTCCCAGGCCAGCACCTTCAGCCACCAAAAACCTATACAGGGGGTATGTAATGGGACAAAGGCAGACATCTTGCCTGAGATGCCATATCCTTAGCCTGAGATGCCATACACTTGTATATATACAGGCAGACAATATGGACCAATTGTCCCAGGCCAGCACCATTGGCCACCAATAACCCCTATAGGGGGGGGGGCATGATGGGACATGGGACAAGGACAAAAGGGGGATGTCTTGGCTGAGATGCCATATATATGTGTACATAGCCAGACAATATGGACCAATTGACCAATTGTCCCAGGCCAGCACCATTGGCCACCAATAACCCCTATAGGGGGGGGGTGTGATGGGACATGGGACATATGACAGGGGACAAAAGGGGGACGTCTTCTCTGAGTTGGCATATATACCCAAAAAAAACATTTGGCACTACCACTAAGTGCTCTTCCCTAAAGGGACTTCGCACAATGAAAAGGGGGTCTTGTCCGTGTCCATGGCAGACGCGATTTCGCACGTGCCAATTTTTTTGTCGAAAATAACCCAAGGTTGGAACAAGCGAGGCCAATCCTTCTCAATATGCGCGCCTTCAGCGTCGTATTGTGCGAGGATTAAACAATGTTCTGCGTTAATTATGCAGCATCTGCTGGTCAGCGCCTCACATGGAGCGGGGGCGCGGAGGCAGGGGTGGGTGGGGCAGCTGGGGGCCCCGCCATTCCCCTCCCTCCCATACAACGAAAAACAAGTTTGTCTCTTGACAAACACCGGGTACATCCTTCCCCCTGGACAAAATGACCCCAATACAGTACTGCAGGTGCACAAAGAAGATGCTCTTTTCGCAAAACAATTTTAAAGTTGAGACAGGGTCATCGACGTTGTTTGGGGGTGGGGTGCCCCTTGGCCAAGTGCCGGACCCGCCCCGGAGTGAAGCATTAGTGTCCGCACTCAGTGATGGATGCGCACTCCGAGATTACACCACGCTCTTCTTTTTCCTGATTAAGCCTCGTTGAAACGGCTCCGATCTAACAAGGTTACCCAAAAAACTTGCGAATCATTATGCTTCGTTTGCATAAAATGATCATTGTGGTGGACATTTAGGTTTTTGTAATTTTCGAGCTGGGACTGAGAGCGTCCAGTTGGGTGACAGCTCACTGGGCACTGGGGATAAGTGCATTTGAAGACGAATGACCTTCCATCTGATGTCCAAAAGACCTTTGTTTTGCACACTTGACTCTGCACTCGGAGTCTGCCCACATCTCAATTTGCCTTGCGCCTTGAAAACAATCCCCTCATGAAGTGCTCGTTCCTCGCCACAGACACTTGCTTGGGAAATTTGCAGCGGGAGTTTGACATGCTGAGGATTTCCCCAAAGCATGTTTAATCCGGGCGGGATCTGCCGGCGCGGGGGGAGGGACGGGACGACACGCCGCATCTCGACCCGTATCTGCCGCGCCCATCTGACCTCGATTTGCTCGTGCCGGCCCCGATGATGGCGCTGCCGCCCCCTCGCGCCCCTCTCCCCTCGACACAGCCGCAGCGCAGCCCAACTTGACATCTGACTTGTCTGTGTGTGCATTCCACCGGAAGTGATAATCTTGGCAAACTGGATGCATTTTGCTTGATACAACAGTTGCTGAACAAGGCGAAGCGCAGATTCTGCACACGAATTTCTCAAATGCCAGAGTTCTCACTGCAATCATTCAACTGGAAGACAAGTTTCCCGGTTCCATATTTTCATGAGACCAATTTTTCAGGCTTCATCCAACCCGGACGTTACTCATAAATAAAACAAGAAGGAAGCGCTCCCCATGTATCATCCTGCCCACATATATCTTACCGTAGTTTTCACATCGCTGACATCTATGATAGTAGAAATGACTCAAACAATATGAATAATTAAACGGGGGATCATCATTCATCAGCGGGTGAATCCCGGGCTGAGTCCGGGCTGTAATTAAGCACAGATTGGATTAACGGGGCTCGGCGCATCCGAGCCGAGTCGTAATTATTCATCTGTTTTGCCACTTCACATATTCCGCACCCTGAGACAATGGGACATTGCGGAGCACAGCGGGAGGCGGCGCCAGGGGCGAGGGCAGCGGACAGCAATGCACGCGCATCGGTGGCGAGGCGACAAGAGTCGGAGTGCTGCCCGTTCGGACTCGACGACCACGAGCAGGCGGTTGGGGAAGGGAGACAGAATGTTCTTCCTCCGATTCTGTGCAATCAAGCGCCTGTGTGTTTCAGTTTTCGATTGCCAAAGAATGAAAGAATATCCTCCTGAAGGAAAGACCACCCCCGACCTCAACCCTGGAACTCTCCGTCGGTCTATGTTCCACAATTGTTCATACCGAGACAATACATTCGTTTTTGTCCAAGAAAAAGACGTGGTCCTCCGTGACCACAACGACCGAGTGAGGCAAGTGTGAAGTTTCTGTGTTCCAAGAGCTTTGACAATACTCATGTTTGTTGTCAAGCCGACAGCAACGAGAAATGCGAGAAATTGTACTACTCGTATTTCCTTGTCATCCTCGTGGTGATGAACCACAACATCGAGCGTTCTTTAAAGTTTCATTGTGGATGAGGGAGTCTTGGTCAGGGGTACGTGCAAACCAAGTCCCCTCCCACTTCCCCACTGAAACTAAAAACGGGACCATACGGGGAGGAGTTGGACCGTCCGCTCTGAGGCGTCTCGCTGCGTGGATTGATGGCCGGAGCGGCGACGCAATTAAGTGACCACGAGTGACCGGTGCTTCACAATTAATCCGCACAATCCGGCCGGATTGATGGTCATCCGACGGTCATCTCTGGACAAGAGTGGAGGTCACGCACTCGACTTCGCACCAGCCGATTGAGAACCCAAGACTGCATGGCCGTCGGGCATCTTGATGGACACCCAACGGACCCAAAAGAGGATTCGCACGAGAAGATTGAGTTCATGATGAGTTTGGAACACCTCTCCCGAAGTGACAGAACAGCGAAACCAAACGTCTTGTCCAACAATGATGCAGACTTTCTCAACGAATATTCAGAGATTGCCGCCCTTCTCTTCCAGGACGTCACGTTCAGGAAGGCTGCAAAGACCCAACACCACAAAGACAACTTCTCTGACAATCCGACGCGCGTCAACACGATGCAAACCCTCTCAAGAACAATGGAATAACGACGAGCAATCAAATCATTAGGTGACGGCGCCGAGAAGGGGCGTCCGCCTTGACAACACAGATGAATTTTTGATGAGAACCTCAGATGTTGCGGATTGTTATCAGTGAATCAGATTCTTACTCGGTGATTAGGAAATGATCCGCGCGACAGAATGATAAGCTTCCGTGTGATGAGAAGTGATACCGAGGATTCCGCTCATCAGACTCTTGTTCTCAGCGATTATCAATTGATTGGGAGTTGCTGCTGCCAATGTTGACACCTTGGGTTGGTGCTGCTTCAGCATATACGAGGATCGTCTCAAAATAGACCGATCGGAGGGCCGTAAAGTGTTCTCACAAATACAATTGTATGTGTACAAAAAGAACATCACAAGTACATCTTGCCCTACCCAATAGTATCTTCTATCCACAAAAAATTTGAATTTTTGTACTCATGAGTACAACTATGTACTCAAAAAATATCACATGTAATGATCTATCCCACACTACAGTGACAAATTGAGACATCTGTATGTAAATTTGAAAGAAAAAAGAAGCACAAATACCTTGCAATTCCAAAAAATTGCCTGGCAACAGGAAGAATTAATTTCTGACAGCAAACAGACAATTTTATCCAATTTTTAAACAGGTAAAAGAGGTCATTTGGCTGTGATTATAAGATCTTTGAACTGTGGGTTAATAAGCTGTACTAAATATATTCATGTGGCACAGGCAGTTTTCATTTTTGACCAAACACAAAGATGTACGGTCCTCCAATCGGTCTATTTTGAGACGGTCCTCGTACAACTGGGGCCTTGCTACCTTGAAACTTCAGAGCAATCCTGGTCAGATCAACTGCCGTGCACTCATTGAACGCAGGTCTGCTAACTCACCATCAGAAATTCCACAAGCACGTCACTTCAACAAAGTATGTTTGCACAAATCAGCCCCACTCAGAATGAGAAGTCACGGCCTCTTGACATTTATTGGTCAAAATGAAGCTGGTCAGAAGCCTCCTCAGATCATCCAATTTCGCGCGTGTTCTGTGGAGTGCCTCCCAACAACAGAAACAACGGAAAACGATCCTCTGGTCGTACAACCAGAACCCATGACAGATCTATCCACACGGCACCAAGCGGACCGAAACTGAACTTTCGAATCTGGTTTACCCTTCACTGGTCAGCGAAAACCTCAGTGGTGAGTGGGAGACGATCTCCTCTTGCGGATCCAAGTCGGGGTTGGTGTGGAAGCGAGCTCGGTCTCACCTCTGAGGCCCAAAACAAAGTTGAGCACACAATTTCAAGGATCAAGGGGGCAACTTGAAAGTTCAAAACGCTGTCCTGTAAAAGCAACAAAAAAAATTGTACAGTCGAAACACTTGTTTGGTGGTGTCCGAGGGGCGACGTCAGGACCCCCGGGATCCAGTGGACATCTCCGCAGCTTCAGTGCACATCAATCCCGGAACTGTCCGCGCGGCCCCGGGGCGGATCTGAACTCATCTGACCACACTAGTGTCGCCTCGTTCAGTTTGATAATTCAAACAAATGGCATGTCAGAGGTCAATGGACAAACGGTCCAAATTGAGAATCTTAATCCGAGCTGTAAATCTTCGCTGCCCATTCAGACCCAACTTCTCATTCGATTATGCAGTTTGTGCATAAATATTCAATGGAATTTTCTCACAATAAAGCACACAGTCCATACAATTATCAGGTTGAAAGGTGACTCAGCCTCGGACGCATTGAAACGACCCATCAATAACGCTGCTCGTCTTCATCTCGCTGCCACTCGGACTCAACTCGGATCTCGCCTGACACTTTTTATGGTTGGGGTGAACGAGTGAAATGAATTCCTGCGTGCTTGCCATGAGGACGGGGTGGGGGTCGCTTTATGTCCATGAGTAGAGTGTAAATGTTGCTCAGATTCAGCGGATCTGTGTCCATTTGTTCAGTTTGCAAACCAGAAGCCCTGAAACTTGCGACACTCGTTTCGGCATACTGAAATACAAAAACAGTGGAACCAAGCTGAACATCCTGCACCCGCAGAGGTACACCGGCCCCCACACACGGAACACACACACACACACACACACACACACACACACACACACACACACACTCCAGAACCTCTGGTCGTCACGTCGCTCCCCTTGACAGGCTTGCTTGCCAACAAACTTGATCAGGCAAATTTTCTCACCCCAAACTTTGTCATTTCATTTGTGGTGAAAATTAAATTTCGTTTCTCGGAAACCTTGACAATGCAGGCCGAAATGCTATGCAAATTTCTGAATGCTGCTTGTGCTCATTTGCTCAACGAGGTCAATTTTGAAAACGCTCTTCTGACTAAATGCGGATGCAAGCTGGTGCATGTCAATGAGGTGACCTCATCGGAAGCAGTGAACATGGCTGCAGAGCCTCTCCATATTGTTCCTGCTCCGCGCAAAAGAGCAGCGACTGTCACTCGAGCTCGGACTCTCCATTCAAAACACATTTCCGCAATTAAATATTTATGGTCTGTGATGAGCGAATGGTTGATTAGCAAAACGAGCAATCTCCGGGGCTCGAATCGGCTCTTGCGGCTACAATGCACGAGGACCGAGATCTGAGGGCGTTGAAGGGCTTAATTTCTTCCCTCTTCATTTGGGAATCAGTGGAAACAGATTTGGTTTGTCATTGTTTCAAACTTTCATCTTCGCTGTTCTGTCTCTGCAGTCAAGCTGTTGCTGCTGAACAGCTTGACCCTCGCAAAAACGTCACAACTCTTTCATGTGTCTTTGTTATCATGTTCAGGGACTCACCCATGCAATGCGCAATGTACAAAGATTCTACGTCCTACTGCAGGAAGTGTTACAGAGGAGATCCAAGATTTGGTCGACGACCCGAGTCCTCAATCAGGGGTATACGGGTGTCAGTCAGAGGCGCGCCAAGACGCTGCGCGGGTCCAAGTCAAGGGAGCGCTGAGGGGCGGGTACCCGTCAGAAGCGCGGGTCCCAGTTAGAGACGCGGGTGCCAGGCAGGAGCGGGTCTCAGCTGCGCCGTCGCGCGTCGTCCAAGTCCCAGAGTATCAAATATCAGCGCAGGAGCCTCGCCTCGCACCTGCAACACGGACCGCATTGTCTCTAAAATCCCCCGAATCACTCACAATTAGGGACGTGATGTAAGGTATTCAACCTAATGTTCCCCTGTGGCCTCCGTCAAATTTAGGGCAATTTAAACCGGAGACGTCGAAATTGGCAGCTACGTGACTAAGAAACGTCAAGAGATTTCTTGTCAACAACCGCATCCAGCGTGGGATCCAGGGAGTGGGAGGCCCCCGTAAAACGACGACGCCCTCCCCCCTTCATGCATGAGCAGTCAGGCACAATTTTATTCCACACTCCAATGTTTTTCAAAGTTTGGATCAATGGACCTTGACCAAATCTTTGAAGCTGCCACGGTCGTGGTGCCCCACACTTTGCAGCGGGACAGCGGCACATACGGCTTGCACAAGCAGGAAGAAGACGCACGTTCATTTCTCTGTCAGCAGCGTCTCCGTCTCCCCCCGCAGCAGGAGATGAACGCAATGCGCGCGCGGCGCCGGAAGCCGGACGTGCATCAAGCGGCGCAGCACCTGCGGCGCGCCGCCCCGGGATTTAGCGGCAGGAAGCCATCACTCGTCCGCCGCAGCCCTCACGTCACCGGCCGCTGACAAAAACCTCGTTTCTCATGCCACGTTTTCCTGCGAGTTGCACCTGCAGGAAATGCGAGTGGAAACAGCACGGTGGAAGTGGAGGGACGGGGACCGCCTATCCTGCTCTGGGTCACCTTTGTTTCAACATCTTTCAAGTCCCCCCAATTATCCAGCTCTTTCAAAGCTGAAGTTTCAAACCTTGTTTCACTCATGGTCCCCCAATTTTCAAAATTGTGTGCGCAATGCTCTCTTTCGAAAAATCTTTCAGGCGCCAGCGCGTAACAAAACGAGTTCACGCGGCGAGTCTCCTGGTGAATAATGAGGGAAGGATTTGGACTGACAATCCGTGACAGTTACCACGTGACAGCACATCTTCTGCGCGCGTCCCATCTAGTGCTGCGGCTCCACGTGGACCTACATGCGTCGCTTCCACGGTGCGGGCCGATCCACTGGAGACAGGGCACTGAAGCTGCGGAGATGTCCACTGGATCCCGGGGGTCCTGACATCGCCCCTCGGACACCACCAAAAAAGTGTTTCAACTGTACAATTTTTTGGTTGCTTTTGCAGGACAGCGTTTTGAACTTTCAAGTTGCCCCCTTGATCCACACCAACCCCTTGACCCCCTCCCAAACCGCCACGCCGCAGGCACAAATTGCTTTCCCTCTGGTTATTTTTCTCGACGTTGCGACGTTGAATGCGGACCCCCCAGGCACCCTCTTCACCGGACCCTGGATCCGCCCCTGCACGGGCAGTTTACGCGGGCGTCGCCGGAGGCACCAGATGATTTGTCAGCGAGGAAATCCCATTGTCTTCCTCCCTCGACTATATCAGAGGCAATTACGCTTCTTTGTGCGATACGCGCGTGGCCCGCGGCGCCAGCAATTACGAGTACAGAGATACTCAGCGATTCCCCGCATGCAGCTTCCGTATGCGTGCTTTGCTTTGACATGCAGATGTTCCCATTCAGTCGTACTTTACCTTCAGTGTAGGGTCGCAACGCACCGCTCCGGGCTGCGAGCGCAGGAAGGAGCTGCAGACATGGCGGAGCCGGGAATGACTTTTGAGTGAAAATGCGCATGCACGGTGCATGCAGCACCGGAGGCTACGCGTCGCCTGAGCAGAAGAAAAGAGCGACTTGTGCAAAAACGTGCAGAGTGGCGTCCCTGTCCATACGCCTTCAGTTTCTCAGCGTACTGCGCAACGTCAGATTGACGTCTGTGGAGCTGTGCAAGAAACACACACAGAATTTGTACAGTGCCTGAGAAATCTTCCCGAAGAAGTCAAAACGACAAATTTACTTGTCACACAAATGGCTCCACCTTGTCCACGAATATGACGAATTTTTGCGGTGACACTGCCAGGGTCTCGTTCCCGGGACGGATTGAAGGGTCCTGAGATCTACGAGCCACCGGACCCGTCCGTCCAGCGATCGCAGAGTCGTCTGGCGCAAAGCGTTACGAAGTCGAGATCCTCCCCTTGGACCCCATCAACCAAAATCCTGGACTCTTTGCGGTTCCCATCTCTCGAAAAACGCCGTCGGGCCTCTCGTGTCTCCGTCACAGGAGCCCCACTCAGAGCGTCGCGCCGCTGTATTCAATCCTCATCTCGGGATCCCGGGAGGCGACACCTCGAGAATCCCTCAAGCCTCCTCATCCCGGGGTCACGGGGAGGATCCACTCAGAGGAACTCTTTCTGCCCCCAACTGTTGGCGCATCTTTGCCACCATCTGCCTCTTGGTTTGGCGTCGCAAAGCCACAGCACCCGAAACCTGGCGTTGAACAACCGTCTTATCTCGAAATTTGTTTTTTGGAAGGTCCTGTGAAAATGCACAAACTGCCCTGAGCGCACCCCGCTCACTGCCCCCCCCCCCCACTTCGCTCGTCTCGATCACGGCCCCTGCGCCTCCCCCTCTGGACCGCGGGCCTCGGGGACTCCCCTCTCGCGACCCACACGCGCAGGTGACGGCTCTCCGCCCGGGATCCAATCCGCCTTTGATCCCTCCTCGCACCTTTGACTCGGATGATTCAGCGTCTCATTACGGGGGACGCGGCGGCGCGTCCGGGGAGACGTGTCCGAGTGGTCATCATCACAGACGCAGCGCGGTGTAATCCAGCCCCCGGGGCCACACCCCCTCCGTGTCACGCGGTGTAACAGCGGACCTGACGGTCCCTGTGAGCCAGCCCCGGGGTCCACCCTGCCTCGGGGCTCTCCAGCCTTCCGTGAGGGTGTTGTAGATTTCGGTGTCCCTGACATCCAGCCCCCTCCCTCTTCCTTAAAATGAAGAGGTACAACTGTGGGCCAGAGCGTCAGGGGAATTTTGACGTCGCACCTTCACCGGATGCTCGGTCACTGACACCTGTCGGACGCGTCTTGCTTTCAGCCGACGGCGCCTTACCGTAGTTGTTTTTAACTTTGAGGCACACTCCAAGCCAAAAACTTTCTATGCTGGACGAAGACCCTTTGCAAGTTGAAAATGGGCCTGTTCCCATCTGGACGAATCCACTGGTTTCATTCCAGCAAGGCTTTATATTCCAACGCAAAATTCTCAAACACTTTCAGAAAACAAAAGGACAAAGGGGTACGAGTTCAGATACAGCGTTAGTTTCACTGCTTCCCTGTTCACACATCGCAATTCTGATTTGCAATGTTATCTTCCTTGGGGACTTCAATGTTCCCATGTTGGGGGGAGGCTGCTTCACGCAGCGACGCACAGCGCGGCTACACCGGAGTCAAAGGTACAAATTTGGAGGCTCCCCGTTAAGCCTGTAGTTACAGGGTGCGCGGCCCGGCTTGGGACGCTGGACACGCGCCGTCGTCATGAGAACGTGCGCAAAAATATCCCCGCTGTGCACCGGGCAATAACCGCACATTCTGCACCATAATGAGCACATCAGGCGACCAAAGGGAAAATGTCCGGTCAATTCGTTTTGACGATGAAGGGGCCTGACGGCGAGGGAGGCAGCTGCAATTGACTCGCGTCCGAAGAGTTCATTTCGACCCGTAAATGGAAGGTGAACATGTCACAAATAACCTCCGTAGATCTTCATTTGGCAATAAAGGAAAGAAAATGAGGGATAACTGTCCTCGACAGAAGCTTTCGTGCCGTTCGGCTCCAGGTCTGCTGCGCGCGGTGCCCACAGCTGCCATACATCGCACCAAATTGAGTTTGTCAGCCTCCGACGTGTGATGCCGACAATTTCGGCTCAGTCTTAAAACACAGGCCGCATTTCTTCACATTCGCCCGACCAATCCGTGAGAAGTTTCGAAACCCAATACCAACCAAAGCGTTTCTGCTGAAAAATGTTCCTCCAGTAAGACCAAAACTTGTTCTCTGCCACAGAGTGTGTCCGTTTTCTTCACCAGTCACTTTGATCCCGGGCCTGGCCCATTTGATGCACACAATCTGCTCCCACCATTTTTGTGCTCCCAGGATCAACACATTTCAGTCTCTCACGTTGGAGTTTTTCCGCCCAATCAGGAGTCCCCTCGCCACTCGCTGATTTCAACAAAATTCGCACGTGAGAATGAAAAAACAATCCCTATGCTAAAGAAGGACGGGAAGGGCCGTGGGATCCACTCCTTGCACCCAGAACATCGTCCCTTCAGATCTGACAAAAGGAAGCGGCGTCTCGGCGCCAACGCATCAGCTCAAGGCGTGACCCGCCGAACCCGAACTTCCTCAGTCTGAGCAAGATACACCTCACGCAGTTTGCACACGCAATGGATGTGGTCGCGCCGCGAGCGGATCCAGGCGCCGGGGGCGGATCCAGGGGCCCAATCCCCCAACTGTCCCCACAAAAATTTGCTATCCTTCTTTGCTTGTTCCACAGGAAGGAATCGCCCCCCGCCGAACAAATGCTGGGTGCGCCGTCGGGTGGACCTCCGCAGAAATGCACACCCTCGAGTTTTATCGGAGAGCCACCCAAGCGTCTAATTGCACAGGTTGAGCAACATCTGTTCCCACCCGCCACCAGGGATTGGAAAACGAACAGAGGAAAAGAAACAAAAAGTCCAATTCCTTTTTTCTGTATTTTCTGTATTTTGATCAAACTCAAAACAGGACAACTCAAAACAGAACATCAAAGATGGAACAGGGAACACAAATATGACTGACATAAACCGCTTGCCGCAGTTTTGACAGCTCAGATGTCCATGAGAAATGAGTAGCATGGAACTCACATGCGTCCAACAGCAGCAACAGCAAATTTGCACAAAAAGCCATTGCTGCAGCAGCTTGGATCCCTGTCCCCTGGGACTGCAGCGCACAAGAGCGGTGACAAAGGACGCGCCGCGATCTGTCAAAGCAGGAATGGGCCGCGTCGCACAACAAGCTGGATTCAGAGAGAGAGAGAGAGACAGAGAGATAGATAGATAGATAGATAGATAGATAGATAGATAGATAGATAGATAGATAGATAGATAGACAGACAGACAGATAAATTAGACAGAGAAGACAGAGATGGGGAGAGACCATAGAAGAGAAATGGAGAGTGATGGAGACGAGAGAGAAGGGAGAAACAGAGACACAACGACCGCAGATAAGTCACGCAACAACCGGGCGTTTTTTGCAACACAGGCTTTAGTAGCGAGTTTTAGATGCAGCACGTGCGAGGACTACGTGCGGTCTGACGCCCGGTGTGAGATCGCCATTTTGCACGTGGGAAACTAACTCACCACGGAGCATTTTCTGTGGCATTCTCCTGCTTTTTAGAGTTGTAATTTCATCCATTTTTTGGGACAACATGGCATAAGAACCTCTTTTGTATCATCACTGAAAACTTGTGGAAAATTGACCATTTCAAAATGACACAGAGAGTAAAATTTTGATGCCAGGTGCCATGTAAAAAAATGCAGCTCCCATGGTTTTTTTTTGACACTTCCTGGCACGGGACGTAAAATGGGACCGGATGGGGCTTCCATGGGTTGCATCTCAAACTCCCTACTAAAACAACCTTGTAACGCACGCACCAAACGTCAAAGGGCGCTCGGTTGAGATGCTGTGCTCATTGACTTGCAAAGACCCAGCGCAGCGCAAGACGCTTCCAGCTTGAACCCAACTCAGACGCGACTTGTTAGGAAACGTACCACTGCACGGGCGAAACTGTCCTTCACTCAGCCTCAGATTCGGACACAAACGAAACACGAAACCAAGTTTCCTCAGAACGAACCCTTTTCTTTCGTTAGTGCAAAATGCTCCGCAAACCACCGGTTCTGCCGGACGCATCCGGCCACAGTCAGTTGTCTTTCCTGCACTATTCAGTCTTGTCCAAACACTGCAGCACAAGCGAGCATGAGGGGGAGTCGCGAAGGGGACTTACAGCCACCCAAGTCCATTCTGTTCGCTCCATCGTCCCCAACGGCGCTGCAGCAGCTCCCGACGCCGGCGCCGAATCTTCCGGCAGCGCTCACGACCCGTCCGCCGGCCCTGGCCCATCGTCCTCCGGCGGCGCTCACGACCCGTCCGCCGGCCCCGGCCCATCGTCCTCCGGCGGCGCTCACGACCCGTCCGCCGGCCCCGGCCCATCGTCCTCCGGCGGCGCTCACGACCCGTCCGCCGGCCCCGGCCCCGGCCCCGGCCCATCGTCCTCCGGCGGCGCTGCAGCCCTGGGCGGCGCAGTTTCCTCCTCGTCATCACTGTTGAGCAGCTCCGTCGCCAGCGCTTTCAGATCGTCGATCACAGTGTGCAGTGGCTCATCTGGAAAGTCCGCGACGGGTTGTTAACACGACATCGGTTGTTGAAACAAAACAAACGAACGAACAGTTTCTGACAATTGTGTCCGACAATTCAAAACGAACTTTTCTGCTGCAAAGCTCATGATCCAAACACGCAAACACGTTGTGACTCGCACCTTCTTCTGCAGGTGTTGCCCCGTCGACTCGTGCGGGCAGCGGAGAGAGCGCGCGATCCGCGGGAGGAGACGCGGTGTCTCCCCCTGCCGTCAGCGGGTCCGGCCGCTGCGCGCGCAACTGACCGATCAAACCCTCCTGTCGCAACGTCGCCTGCACGAAAGGGACTCCCAGTATTCAGAACATTTCCGCAAAAAACTAGACTTTCAAGTGGAGAATCAGCCGCGGGCAGCGTTTGTGCCAACCTACCAATACCCCAGTCAGAAAATGTCCCAGTTGGAAATTTTGTTG
>JAAUXT010058257.1_pt1 | contig 12992 bp, 12 predicted proteins | sample 7278171 | NCBI WGS metagenome assembly JAAUXT01 (sample SAMN14350112, study PRJNA611818) | marine sediment metagenome | isolation source: surface marine sediment (1.8m) | place: French Polynesia: Moorea | collected 2018-08
CCCCCCCCCGCCCCCCCCCCCCGGCCGGCCGGGCCCCAAACGAGGCGAGCCGGAGGGAGGGAGCGGACAAAGAGAGCAGAGATGGAGGGGCAGAGGGAAGGAGGAGTCTAAAATGGAGTGAATATGGGTCGGCCACCCCTTGGAACCTACCTGAGCTTGGGCAGGTCTTCCTCCTCCAGGGTTTGCAGGCCTGCGCAGGGGGGCGCTCATTGTTGGTGTGTCGCGCGCGCTCGGATCTCCGATCGCTTCTTTCTGACTGTCTTCACTTCTTTTTGTGGTGAAAATAAAAGCTCAGTTTATGGCTGCAACAAAAATGTTTGAGTATTTTGTTTCTTTGATGGTGCAAAGCGCACGGAAAACGGCAGAAAAACGTGAAAACGCGCAGAACTATTTGGTCAGCAGTGCATGGCGAGCTGGTCGGTGGAATGAAAGGAGGAGACTTGGCATTTTCAATGGGGTGTGGTCATTTCAGGGTGTGGGCTGAAATAGCCAGACCCCAGGTCACATCGCTGAGTGCTATCAGTCAAGGCTCTGAGTGACAGGTACCAAATGATTGGAACAAATGTGCACACACTGACCAGACAACGGGCTCTCATGGTTTCTGAGGTCTGGCCATTTCATTACACCGTGCAGACATTTGCACACCGCGTGCGTCACTGGTTACGTCGATTTGCACGCGTCAGTGGGCACGCCTGACGCACCCAGGGTGAAACGCCTCAGAGGAGATGGTTCAGGGTGTGGATCTAGCTTTGGGTTGGAGTTACTCTGTATGGGGAGCGCAAAGCAGATCCAACATCGGACCTCAGGGTCTGATACACGATCTGGTGTTTGAGTGTGACCCAGGTGAGGGACCGTGTGTGTGTGTGTGTGTGTGTGTGTGTGTGTGTGTGTGTGTGTGTGTGTGTGTGTGTGTGTTTGTGTGTTCCATACATCTGCACCATTTAGCGGTTTACACGTTGGGCCAACGTCAACTGCAAACTGCAGCTGCAAGCAGCAAAATTGATGTCTGCAGCATGAAGTCGACTGCTAAAAATGGTGCAGTCCATTCCTGACAGCAACTGCAAAAATCAATGTAAAAACTCATATTGAAATGCTACTAGACATTTGCAGTCAACTGCAAAATTTTTTGTAGTTGACTACAAAAAAGTTGTAGTTGACTGCAAATGTCCAGTAGCATTTCAACATGAGTTTTGATGCTGGCCCAACATGGAAATAATTTGCAGTCAGCGTCAAAAAAAGTTGCAGTTGCAGTCGCATTTTTGATGCGGCGTCACCAACGTGTAAACCCCTTTTGTCCTCAGATTGTTGTTTCTCAGTGGGCCCTCAGCCTTTGCAACCCCAGTCGCAGAAATACAACAGTCAAAAATGGGAAAAGAGTGTCTTGGTCAGGTGCCCATCTGCAAATCCAGAGGTCCAAGGGGATTGGGGTCAACCCTGTCCAGTTTCAGGTTCAGTGCCTGTTCCATTTGACTTCTCATGTCAGTTTCTTCAATTTTGCACGGGGTCGGCCGGCCCGTGAGATTTTGAGTTGTTTGGCGTGAGCCCTGGACCCAGTAGAGCCTGTAGCGCAATGCAGGTGGCTGGTTACTGCTGCCCCGTCTGGCAGGTTTGATTGCGGACACCAATCAAGATGAGAAACGGCTGTGCCTGTCGTGACGAAGTCGTTTTCATCAGGCGACCATGACGCTGACTTTCCTGCACTGGACAGACACGTGATGTTTTTTTGGGGATATCGCAATATGCCAGCAAGTGAGTGAGAGAGAGAGAAAGAGAGAAGAAAGAGAGGGAGAGAAAGAGAGAGAGAGGGAGAGAGAGAGAACTTAGAGAGAGAAAGAGAGAGAGAGAGAGAGAGAGAGAGAGAGAATAAAAGGACAGAAGTTTACTGTAATAATCACTTTTCCTGTCCACGCATTGATGGCAGATGATATGAGTTGGGGATGAGAAAATCGCACTACCTTTGCTGATCAGAACCTCATCATTCAACTGACCCAACATCAAGGTTTGCGCCAGCGCAATGAACAAGGTTCTTCTTTTTAACCTTAACGTGGACCCAAGACTTCGCCCAGAAGGAGGGTACGACCAATTCAAGCGGTACACGGTCCATTTCCAACAATTCAGCGTGTCAAAGGAAAACAAAATTTTGTGCACCTGCAGTGGGCAAATGTTTTTGCTGGGCGTGGGAAAAACTCATCACCAGGGGTTCTGGGTCAGCAAAAAGCCCTGCCCTGGATCCGCTGGGTGATGTGCAGAAACCACCTGCCTGAGAACTGCTTACGATGCGTTAATAGAGTCGGTTGAGGGTCCATAGAATCAGGTGTGAGAGGATACGGAGGTGTGAGGCGTGGGTGGGGAAGGACATCCGTGCTTTTAGTTTTTAATGAGGTGTCCAGCGGTTCTGAGAGTATTCGAGAAGTAACGAAAGGTTCACACGCTGGAGAAAACGATTCCTGTGAAACCACACGACATTCGCTTGAAACAAACTTTGTGTGATTGGACTGGAACCAATTGTCAGTGTGTAAACTGACCCACGTATGTACCCGTACACAACAATGATGTCACGTGCGAGAAGCTGTGTGACCACAGCGTGTCAGAATTGGAGGTTGTCTTCTGCAGTTGACCCGGGATGCAGGGAGAGGCCAATTTGGTTTGAGCCCAGGGGGTGGCAGCTCAAAATTTTACTTCAGACACACAGATTCCTGGGCATGAGGACCAGCAAAAATGACACTACAGAAACCCAACACTCCCCCGAAGAGGTTCCATTTCCCCAATGAAGCTCACTATATATGTCTGCCCTTGTGAGTCCATGGCGCTTGTTCCCTTCAACTGACACAGAACCTTAAATGTTTCGCTTCTGGAAAATATAACCAAACACCCTGCACGTTTTTCATTTTGATTTGACGTTCTTTTGAATGAAAAATATTCATGCTTTGTTGTTGAACACACTTCCTGCCCAGACACTTTTGGTTTTTCCTTTGCTTCTGATGCCCTTTGATCTGAAAACTCTCAGAGATTGCCAAATAAAAACTGTTGGGTTGACAACAGCAGAAATTGGGGCAACAACCACCAGCGTCCAGAACACCATTTCAGGGGGATGGCTCACAAGAAACAAGGAGACAAGAAACACAATGTCAGTTGGAATCCAACAAAGGATGTTGGAAGCAGTCAAGACAAGCAACTGTAAATATAACATTGAGTGAGATTGAGAAGATTTTTTCAATTGTTTGATGATTTTTCTGGATTCATTTACTTCCTTCACCAACAAAATATGGCTGACACTGATTTTTATCAAGACTGAAAGGTGAAAACTGGCTACAAAAATTGTGGAAACAATTCTCCAAACACCAGAATCAGCTGACCCCACAAATAATGAGCACAGACTTGCAGAAAGGGTACTCCAAGAAAAGTACAAAATCAGAAAAGTCATTGACATTGTTGTAAACAGTATTCCACCAATGCATTTCAAATTAAACTTCACAACTTTAAATTTTGATTCAATAGGGTATTTTACAACCATCCACCTGGATATGGAATAAAGCATTGAAAGAGAAGGATGTCCAACAGTGAATGCAAAAGAAAACCCTGCTGCCAAATGACATCCAATGCTGGATTTCCATTTCCCCATCTGAGAGACAAAGTCACCTTTGAAAACAACATCAGCAACCCACAAGATACCAAGGTAAATTCCACATAATGTCCCATTTACACAAATGGACATTGGGATAACTGTTGGTGCAGTGTTGTTCTTCTTGCCCCTTGTTTCCAGCAAAAGTGTAACAGACAACAAGTTGCTGGCCAGAATCCAAATTGACACAAACACATAGGAAATTTTCATTGGAGTACTTGGCAACAAAAGGAAGCATGATATATGTTTTGTTTTTTGGGCTGAGCACTTGGTTTTCTCAGTGAACAAACAACACAGCCCAAAGTCAGTTGTTTCAAGAATATTTAACAATAATCCCTCAAATGCTTTTGGATCAATGTTCATCAAACACAGATTGCCCAAGAGAGATAAAATTTGCATCAGTGGTGTTCTCACAAAAACATTCCTTTGAACAGTTTGCAAGTCATTATGAGACAAGTTTACATATTGGAGACAAGAAAGATCAGCAAATGCTTTTGTTCGCAAGTATTTGAGTTTGTTGTTGACAAGATGTACATATTTTATTCTGGAATTGTTCGAAAAGCAATGACATTTAACAATTTCAAAGTTATTAAAACTTATCTCAAGTTTAACCAGTCTTTGTCTTTGAAACATTTCACAAGAGATGTTCATCTGCAAATCAATGAGAGACAAAAAAGCTACTTTCATCATCGATTTCTGCAAGGTGTCAGGTATTGTTGAATTTGTAATACTTATGAAATGAAAAAGATCAAGTGATTCAAAATGATGTAGAGTTGCACTTGTACAGAACAATGTGTACAAGACACATTGACACTCAAGTGGACAAGTTGACTGTTTCAGGTCACAAAATTGTTCATCATCCCCTTGTGGGCAATTGACAAACATATTACACACAACACCCAAATGAATGCAAATTTTTTGACCAGTACATTTGTACATATTTGCACAGTGGTCTTCAAAACAGAATGCTTCTTCATCCTTTCCACTTGGACAATCCCACTTGGTGTCGCAAACATATTCCCAAGGAACACAGTAATGAAGTGGACACTTGAACATTGTTCTGCAAACAAATTCTGAGCAGTTCCCAAGGTGACCACCATTTCTGCATGGTGACAGATGCTTGTTGGGCAAAATTCTAAAAATGCACAACTCAGAAAAGTCATAACATTTGGGATGCCCTGGCAAACATGGAATTTGATGAGGATTATGACAAGCAATTTCAGATCCTGTCAGCAATATCATTTTTAAAAGTGGTTCATCAAAAGACAATTTTCCACAATCATTCACCAAGTCATCGTGATACATCTGGTTGCTTTTGTTTTCCTGACAAAGAAAGGGACTGAGTGGTTTTGAAGAAATTGTGTGGTTTATGAAACCAAAGAAACTTTTGGTTGTAAAGTTCTGAAAATTTTTGTGAAATAAACAAAGTTTATGGTTATCCTGACAAGTGATTGTGTGGTCATTCTTGTTCTTTCCCATGCAGGTGTTGATATGATCACAAAACATCATTGCTGACATTGACATCTGCGAAACACTCACAAAGGTGTTTCTGCCCTTTGTGATTTTAACTTTTCGTTTCAAGTAAGTGAGATATCCCTTTGCATGTGATGAAGAGTTGAAGATCTGTTCTTGATAAACTTTGAGAAAGGTGTTATATTTGAATAAATGTGTAGAAGAGTGTGTCTGTAACAGCACAGGTGTTATCTTAACAGTATTTGTGATGAAGCTCAACTGAGAAGTATCTTTTGTTGGGAAGATTTTCTGAGCTTTCCTTGTGGTTTTCAGATTGATATGGTCCCATGTAATGAACAAACAACTTCCATTGTGTTCCATGAGATGCAATGAACATGAATACGTGAAATCTGTTGAAATATCATGAGATGAACCACTTTGGTTTTTGTTTGGTATTGCACACATAACATGAGGAACATGACGATCTTCACATTGGACATGAATCCATTCAGGCGAAACAAGGTTGTGCAGGAGCATTAAGGTGCATCTGTAATTTGCATCAAAGTTTGGACTTATTCTTTGGGATGGTCTCAGAAAGACATGCTTTCTGATAAGAATGTTGCAGGAATTTAGAATAGAAACCCTGTTGTGGGATTGATAGGTGTAGCTCTTTGAAAACAACTTGTTTGTAAATTTTTGAAATGTCAGTGGAGAACCATCTATCCACATCAAGATCTGAAAGAGAACCACAAGATGTCTTCAGAATGTTGAGACAAACAAGATTTCAGTTCAGCATAACACTTGAAAATCTTACCTCACTTGTGGAGGCACCTTTGAGACCAATGTGGAGAGCTTCTACAACGGGTATATCTTTTGAGGTCATCATCAAGAGAACCAAATCATCTAAATTGTTTTTGTCATGGAGAATTGGTAAGGAACCACCAACTCTGACACAGATATCACAAGATTCGTTCCACGAGAATGTTCTGTTATTTGTGCCGGTGTCATGAGCACTATTATAAAAATGATGCTTACATGATAGTATATCAGACAAAACACTTTTGTGCAACAGTACATGGTGGAATTGTTTATTTTTGTTTCCAACTTGTCTTGAAAAATTTGCACACTTGTGCTGTTTTTCAGTCAAGTTCATGAAATGTTTACCACATGGAAAGACCCCACTAAATGTGTCTGTGTTGGTATCTGAGCCCCTTATCAAAATATTTACTCCAAAATCCTGTTTGGTGTCTGTTTTTTCCCTGTTGCTTAGATATCTTGTATCATCATAGCAGAAAGGAAAGAAGCTGAAGCACAAGTCAAGCCACACTACTCCTGGCAACGCAAGCTCATAAATTTTATCAAGTATGACTTTGTGTGTTGTGCGGACAGCATTTTCTACATTTGTGGCAGGCTGCTCACCTGGTTTGCTTGGTCTTTGCCCTGTTACCATGACAAACAACCACATTGATTTTGAAAGACTTCTTTGAGAGGATTTGGTTGTAAATGTTACATGTTTGCTGGTCACATTGTGCCGCCTTTGGTCTGCAATTGTTGACAAATATGACACAGTTGTGTCCAATGGAACATTCTTCAAGTGAGTTGCTGCATTTTGCACTGTGAACTTGATATCAGCCCACAACAAGGAATATTGCGCAAACAAGTTGAAAATCAACTGTTTCAATCTGTAAGCAATTGCATCCTTGATTGTCAAAGAAAATACAATGTAGGAGGCTGGCTTCAAATCACTGTGTAATCCTCTAAATAGCTCTTTTGAGAGTCTTGTTTTCTTTTGAGCTTGCAAGTCAAAAAGGTTTTCTTTTGGGAACAGAAATTCTTCTCTCACAGATGTATTTGTGTGTGGAATGAACACAACAAACTGCAATTTTATGTCAGTCTGTTTTGTAACTTCTTTTGCCATCAAAATCAAGAAACACAACCCAAATTTTTTGTGGGTATTCAGCAGGCCTTTTGTCCATACTTGAACAACAGAACATCCTGTTTCCTTCACTGAGTACAACACAGTGTACCAGAAGAGAACATGTTTCTCAAATGCAAACAATGTTGAGCTCATTTTGTGCAAATAGCCTTGGCACTGTGATTTGGGTTGATTGAGACAATGTTTGTTCACTTGGCAGGGATCTACATGCACAAAATCACACTGAGTTACTCCTGCACTGAATGTCACCGATACTTCACTGTGTCCTTGGTACCAAAACAAAATCATTAACAGAGCAGTCTCTGAAGAGTAAATGTTCCTTTTGACTGTTATTTTCATCCACAGGGTGACTGCAAGACACCATTTGCTCTTCATCCATATCAAAGATAGCCATTCCCCCAAAAGTGCAATTGTTAGTGGTAACTCCTGTGAAATTCAGTTCTGTTATCGTGAGGTTCACACGAAAATTCTCTGGTGTTTGAAATAGCAGAACTGGACACACAGTGCTTCTTGAACTTGAGAAAAAATATTGATGGTGGATATGTGTTGTCAAATTTATGGTTGATGATACAGTATTTATCAGCTGGTAGTTAATTTTCACAGACATGTTTGACAGGTGTGGCAAAAAGAGAATCAAAGAAGCTTGAAATGTTGTTGTATTGAACTCATCTAGTGCAGAATTTGCAAGTTCAGAAATTATCCCAGGGCCATCAAACATCTTATACTGAATACCTGCTGACAACAATAGTTTTATCCAAAGTTTGTGTTTCTTTTGGGCAATTAACTGATAAAACACAACAGCTTTTCTGTCTTTCACAAATAACTTTTGTCTCTCTTGATGTAACTGTGGTCCTTCAGCTGCTGTTGGGTGAGAGTAAACAATTCTATTGTCAATGCTGGTGAAGGAAAAATTTACATGAAAGCTTGTGGGACATTTCCAAGGTATTTGTCTCTCCTTGTGACAAGCCAAAGCAAAATTGATTTTTTGGGAAGGAGGATACAATGCAAATGAAGGGTTGAATCCACAGTATAAAAATGTTTTGCTTCTGATTTGTGTTGGCAACACACTCTCAACTTTGAAAACTTGCTTTGGATGACAATTTCCCAGGTATCCAAAACATATATGTAGCTCTGTGAAAATTATTTTCAGGGCAATTTCAACATCCAACCAAATACTCCATTGAATCAACAGGGTTTTTAAAATTGAGTTGCCGGGCATTTCATTTTGCACGAGAGTAATTTGTGGGCATTCGAAAAATATTTTTTCAATTTGAATCTGACCAGTTGGCTCCAAAATATAGAATGGTTCCCTAAGTTTCCTGAATAATTCCTTGGTTTTACTTTTGCGCTTGTGTTGGTGGTAAGAATCACAAATAATTCTGACTCGCTTTTGCACTGAACTTCTTGAGCAAGAAGCCAAGCAAAAGTCACTTGCATCCGACATTTCAAGATGAACCAAGTTTGGTAAATTTAAATTTGCAAGGTCATATTTGAGGAGAGTATTTGCCAAAAAAGCTTCATGATATTTTGCCCATGCCTTTGAACTGTCATGAAAAGGATCCAGATATGGAAAAATGTCAAGGAGATCTTGGCAGTCAACCATTTTGCATTTGAGCAAAACAAGGGTCAGACACAAAAACATGTGCCCATCATTTTTCTTTTTGCGTAAAAACATGATGAAGATCCTGGCAGTCTGCCACATTCTTTTTTACAAGCAAAACTTGTGTCAGGTGAAACAGTACATGCATGATGTGTGATCTGTGTTTTACACCAAAACATTGGACAATTACACATTTAAAAATTGGTTGCTTTTCATGTTGCATCAAACCAGGATAGAAACCACAGAAACTATGAGGTTCTTTTTGCAACCAGGATGAAAATATATTTCTGGACTTTTCCCTTTAGGTTTTGATGTCTTTGAGAACAAAGAGCACAGGAACGTTTTGTTTCCAAAAACATCTTGAAAACAACAAAGAAAAAGCAACCAAATCTGAATACATCAAAAGTTGCATACTTTCCAACAAGGTCCAAAAATTCTTGCTGAACATTTGATTTGTGTCAAGTGTAGCCAGTTAGACTTATGGTTCAAGGCTTGGATGTTCTAAAAGCATTTCAAATGTGTAACTTTGATTGTATATATCTTTCAAGCATGTGTCCAACAATGGTTTCACAGAGAGGGAATCCACTTTCAAAACCAGAGTTGTTCATGAAAAATGCTCAGGGATCAGCACACAGCCACAAATGGTGAAAGAACATCCGTGAAGGAGATTAAAGATCCCTGTAAGACTTTCCTCCAGAGAGTGAGAAGACGCACCGTCCTGAGTTTGAAGATATTTGTGATTGTGACCAATTTGGTTGTTTTTTTTGCGTGTGCAGACAAAAGCTTCCTTGAAATCAAATCTGTTGCCTTTCCTGTTAATTTGGGCTTTCCAAAAAATGTGTGAAGGCATTCACTTCACGGCAGAGCAAAATTTCGTGACAACATTTTTGGCACTAATTGTCACAATCATTTCAAGCAAAAAACACAAACTGTTGTCAAAATCCAGATGGGCTTCTGTAAGTTCGGTTTGTTTGGTGAAATTTATTCTGAGATGAAACAGAAGTCACTCCAAGCAAAGTCGGTTGGCATGGATCTCCAAAAGTGAACAAAATCCATTTGCCTCTTCGAGGAGTTGAGTTTGGGCCCCCTTGGTCTCAAGCCTGGATGCAGGACCGCAGTTGGATATCAAGTCGCTTTACGTCTTGCCAAGCGAGGAGAACCTTGTGACCAGGTCCTCCTGGAAAGAACGAGGGACCTGTTCCGAGGCTCCTCCCTCTCAGTCCCAGTGTAACAGCACCAGACCCCTACCAGAACGACTCTCCGCTGGTGGAACGTGGTCCTAAAATTTCAGGACCACACTCCCACCTGAAATATTTTTGGGACTACACCACGATGTCATTGTCCCAGACGTGGATGCGGGATTTGGTTGTGGCGGCGACCCCCCAGTCCAATCCAAGTTTTTGGATGTGAAGACAACTTTGCAAATAATTTTTGGGGTGGTCCAGCAGATCTGTAGGGTGTTTAGGGTCCTGAGCTCATGCCCCACCCCCTTTCTGCAGTCTGGAGTGCTCTGCCACGAGATAGTAACGCTCTCCAAGTGTTCAATCCTGCAGCAGTGAGCATTGAATAACCACTGGTTGACTTGAGTTCACTCATCATTGGAGAGCTATGTCTGAATTGATACTCTTGCATACCACATCGCATCTTGATACCTTGCATCCCAATGCTCTACCTTGCATCCCAATGTTCTGTGCCATTTTTTTCGTCTTTATTCAGGCCCCTCTTGAGTGCAGATCTAATTGTCCCCCTCGCTCTTCAGGGTGAATAAACTCGAACAGAACGTGGGTCACAGACGACACGCTCGCACCTGCGCAGCCAACCTCTCCGAACGCTGACCCCATTGTCATCTTGGTGTGTCACTCTTGAATCAACAAGCAAGAAAACATCCCTTTGTATGGTATCTTCGTGCGCTTTGCAGTACGCTCTTTGGTTGGTCAGGTTTCTGATTCAGTTTCACCTTGTGGCTGATAAAATTTTGTCAAGTGCTTGTACAGGTACATGGTCAGTTTTCTGGGGTGATTGGTTGTGCCAGTTTTCTGATTCTCGGTCGGCTTCCTGTTTGTGGGTGACTCTGTGGGTCATGTTCCGCATTTTGGACTGACATGAAATTCTGAATTCCAAACCTGATCTGGAATAAAAAATCTTGCCTTTTTCAGCACCCTGACTAGGAACATGGCCTGCATGATGGGCACTGCCTCTGAACAGAAACACTCTCTGTATGGCGGCTTTTTGTTCCCTCATGGACAACAAAATCAGCCGAGATGTGAAAAATCCAAAACACAATTCTTTTTTGTCCACATTTATTGCCTCTCTTTTTCTGACGGAGAACACTCCAAGTGCTGACACACACACTGGTATCTCCAGAACCCAAACATCAGCTGGACCCTTGGTTGACCCGGAAGTAAACCAAACGGGCAGGCTGAATTCAAATCCATGCCATGCAGTTTGAGGAAATTCTTGATGAATCAGGTGGAACTCCAGTTTTGCCTGGACGACGCGCGTTTCTAGACCACGTGACTCTGGGTGTCTACGCTTCTGGCCCGTTTGCGTCATTGCTCGCTCTCTGCTCATTCAAGACGGGAAGCGCCCGAGGACAACTTGTTGTGACAGCAGCTTCAACAAAACCAAGCCGAGCCCTGCTACACACACGATGCGTCACACTGCATGCGTCAAGCGGTTTTCACATTGGTGACGCGTGGTTGTCTTTATGACGTCGGCGTCAAAATTTGACATTGAGCCCAATGGTGGAATTTTTGACGTCAGCTCAATAATTGACTTCGCGTCGCGCAATGTGAAAACCCATTCAAGCACTGCGCTGAATGCGTCGTGCGTTGCGTCCGTAGGTGTCGCGGCAGGTTCTGTTTCACGTTGAAAACGACAAAAAGGGCCCCCCTGTCCAAGGGAGCAGGCCTCTTCCACCATGGATGCGACGTGTGTGTGTGTGTGTGTGTGTGTCGCGTCCAAAAACACATCAACTCGCTGGCGTCACTTGGACGCGTCAAGTGTCGCGTGCCTGCGCCTATACCTGTGTCACGCTCAGATGCGTCATGCACTGGGACAGGGCGTTCGCGGAACGACACAGCACCAACAGACCCGCATCACGCACCCAGTGTGAACCAAGCTCATGTCACCAGGAAACGAAGGCACGTGAGAATCTCCTGGCAGCCGGACCTTGTCAGGGTCGAACAACAAGTCAGCAACATCAACAACCATTGTCAAGGGAAGACTCAATTTGCGGCAACACTGACACTTGCCCCCTTGGGGAAGTTTGGCCCTGATGCTCATTTAATTTGGCTCAACAAACCGAGGAAAACAGCAAAATATTTTGACGACAGAAAATGACGTCAACAACCTGTCAGCCTGGAATTCAATCAGCGACCTTCCTCAGCAGAAGGTAATGAGCGGGCAAAAAAATCTGTCAGGGACTCCTTGACATTTTGCAATGAAAATTCATATTTGAGGGAACGGGCGGTAAACATTTTCTCAGGCGTGAGTTTTTGACCTCGTCTGGCGTCTGGAGTCACAAACATCAACAGCCTTCCTTGAAAGGTCGAGGATTGAGGATATTTACGGAGAAACGTAAATCTTCATTTGTGTTGGACGCTTCAAGCACTTTCCAGAACAGATGCAGACATGATTGAGGCACTGCACTCGTGTGAAACGATTCGTGCACAGTGAGGCTATCTTTTGATGGGGTGGGGGGCAGGGAGGGTATCAGGCTTCGTGGGTCTCCTGGATTCACCTGAAGAACAGAAGGCGAGAATGTCGAGCGTCACCGAACGTTGCGGAGTCTGACTCCAGCTTGGAATAGATGAGGAAAACAGCAGGAATAAGAAGAGGATGTGATTTCCTCGCCTATTTTTTTGCGTTCAATCAGACTCAGATTTTTGACACCTTGACTTCTTTCCTCCATATCCCCAAGAAAGCAGATGAACAACAAGATCAGAACAAGCCCTTATTGTGCAAAATGCCCTGATTTTGCTGTTTGTTATCAAGGTGTGGCTCCCGGACCCTCTGACTCCACCCCACACACGCACACCCACACACCACACATCCACACGCACACACCCACCCGCACACCCACACGCGCGCACACACACACACGCACACACCCCAATGATCAATTCCTAGCTGTTGCGTCACGTCACAAGCGCAGATTTTATAAAGTTGGACCTCTTTTTCGGTGAATGCCTTGTCCCCTGCCTTTGATTCCCGACACCTACAGCGGCGTTGGTCCAGGAAGCAGAGACATGGATCCCGGGGAGGCAGAGACATGGATCCCGGGGAGGCAGGGGCATGGATCCCGGGGAGGCAGGGGCATGGATCCCGGGGAGGCAGGGGCATGGATCCCGGGGAGGCAGGGGCATGGATCCCGGGGAGGC
>JAAUXT010016165.1_pt1 | contig 12990 bp, 5 predicted proteins | sample 7278171 | NCBI WGS metagenome assembly JAAUXT01 (sample SAMN14350112, study PRJNA611818) | marine sediment metagenome | isolation source: surface marine sediment (1.8m) | place: French Polynesia: Moorea | collected 2018-08
ATGGAACATTCACTCAGGTTCATGGAACATTCACTCAGGTTCATGGAACATTCACTCAGGTTCATGGAACATTCACTCAGGTTCACAGAACATTCACTCGGGTTCACAGAACATTCACTCAGGTTCATGGAACATTCACTCAGGTTCATGGAACATTCACTCAGGTTCATGGAACATTCACTCAGGTTCACAGAACATTCACTCAGGTTCACAGAACATTCACTCGGGTTTGTGAGAAGTTTCACACAGGTGTTCTTTCGGCGTGAAACGAATTTAGTCGTTGATCAAAGTGTGCACGGTGCATTGTCTCTGTCGATCGGACCCTAACTCAGTGCACAACAGACCAACACCTCCAGCTTCCCACGAAACGCCACGAAACCCTGCCGCAAGGTTGGTGCGAAAAAGCTTTTCGTAACACTGACTCCTGGCTCCACCAATAAACACGGTCGCGGGGAGGACGGATTGTGTTCCGTGTATTGTTTCTCTGCGTGTCTGCATCAACAGTGTCGATAGGGAGCACCGGAGCCCATTGACCTCCCAGCGGGCGCGGCGTCTGTTCGCAAAATTGCTCCGAGAGAAGTTTTCCCGACATGTTGTTGAGCGTTACAAGAAGTTCACACGCTTTCAGTGCGTTTGGCTGGCTGCCGACCTCCAGCGGATCCAAAGCACCACTGGGTTCGGAAAAAAAATGCAAACCTTCATTTGCCGTGAGGTGCAGATCGTGACTTTTGATCTAATTTCTCTGAGAGTTTCAGTTGGCTCTACTTGGTTTGAATCCCGTTCCCTATTCGACCTGTTCGCAATTCCAGTTCCAACCCTGGATTCGCAGCCGGTAACCCTACAAATCGATCTTACGTACCAAATGGTTCAGTTTTGTCGAACGCACCTTTTTGCCCCAAAAGAGAGCACTGAAACAAGGAGGCGCATCTTGCCGTGACGACAGAAACGGTGGGAGGAAGAGTTGCCAGTGTGGTGTGCAGGAGGAAACATCGCAAACGCATTTCTGCTGCAATGGCCGTTTCTGAAGACTCGGGGAGTGAGAGCGTACCTCGCGTTCGGCGATTCCACCATTGTTTCAATGGCTGTGCAGTGTAAAACAGCAATTTTCCGTTGCAGGTTCGGCGAGTCTCGTCTGGCTCCGTCGGGTCCCGAGGGTCGCACCATCAACATCGAGGTGCACGCCGTCGACCTCGCCTCCGACCGGAAGCTCTGGGTCTACGACTTCGGCGGCCATGACACCTACCACTTCAGCCAGCAGCTCTTCCTCTCCAGGGAGGCGATCTACATCATCACCGTGGACATCAAGCTGTACGAGTCACGTGACTTCGACAAGAAGATCCGCCATTGGTACAACATGGTGACGTCACGGGTCGTGGCGCCAATCCTGTGTGTGTTGGCAAGTCACGTGGATGAGTGTGAAAATCAAAACGAGGCCAAGCGGAAGTGCAAGGAGATTGAGGAGAAGCTGAAGGAACTCGAGTTTGAGGAACTGAGGAATATTCGGAAGCAGATGGACCATATCAAAGGGCTGATATCCAAGAGAGAGAGCAAGGACCCCGTGGAGGTGTTCCAGGCCAAGTCCCTGGAGAAGCCCAGGGCTCGACTGGAGCAGCACCTGAACAACAGACCCAAGGTCTACAGGACGGTCCACGCTGTCAGCGCGCTCACACTAGAGGGCATCCCCGCCTTCAAACACTTCCTGAACCACATGGTGCAGGAGAACCAGGGCTGCTTCCCCGTCCCCCGCTTTCAGGAGACTGCATCAGGTGGTGGCGCACCCCAGGAGAGCGGGGCCCGGACTCCTCTGGTGCCCCGGGGGTGGGTGGACCTGGGCCTCCAGATCTCCAGGGAGAGGACTGAGAAGCCGTGGATATCCCTGCACGAGTTCACCGAGCTGGCCCTGGGTACCCACGGGGTCCGGGACAGGCGGGAGGCGACGGACGCGCTGCGGTACCTCCAGTCCCTGGGTATCGTGCTGCACTATAATGACCACAGGACCAAGAGCGCCCTGGATTCCTTCGTGTTCAGTTCGCCCAACCTGCTGCTTGCCATCTTCGGTCTGGTCTACAACCACAACTACCATCAGGACGAAATCAAGTGAGTTACTGTACAAGTGAAGGCTCAGTTTAGTAATGAACGGCAGAATTTTGGATCTGTGTCCATTCGTCACGTGCGCTTTGTTCTCGGTTCACCCCAACTCGGCGAGTCCAAACAGTTTTAAGAGTCCTGTTTCACTTCGGAAATCTGCAAAGTTGAACATTGCACGGAAAACTTTGTCTACACGTGTTCCCAGTTGATTGGACCAGTTCAATCACAAATGAAATCTTCAAATAAAATCAATAAAAACTCCGAGAAAACAAAATTGGCGAGAACAAGTTGAACGAGCGGTTTGGGAAACACATCCAGGTCATTTGGGTAGCAGTGCGCATTACATTATCGCCCTGTGTCGCAGGTACATCTGGAAGGACGCGGCGATCCTCAAGATGCAGCAGAGCGACTTCCTCCAGCTGATCGGCTCGCTCAAGAACAAGGGCCTCATCGGTGAGTCGAGTGCGGTCCAGCTTTGTGTCAACTGCACAAATGTCGCGTTGACCTGAACAACGTTGCAGGCCAAGATTGTGGAGGTCCGATTTGAAAACACAAACCTGGCCCTTCCCCAATCCATGCGAACCCAGTTCTTTTGAGCGCCTGTGTTGAATGCACTCTTGAACATTGACCAAAAATTGGCACTCTGCTGGGAAAGAAAACTTTGTCAGTCTGTGTGGTCATCTGTTATTGTTTCTGTCATAGAGTGCTCACGAGGGCCACTCTGCTCGGTGCTTTGGAGAAATACTGCAATGTCTCTTCTTGTTGGTTGCAGGCGAAAAGCTGCTGCAGGCGTTTTGGGAGAGTCTGGGCGTGCGGGGGGAGGTCTTCACCTCGGTACTCTCCCTCATGGACAAGTTCGACCTGTGCTACGAGGTGCCGGTCAGTAGGAACGCGCACATCCACCAGGACCGCTACTTCGTGTTCCCGTACCTGCTGTCGAGCCGCGTCCCCACCGAGTCGCTGGTCGTGTGGCCCCTGGAGAACCCTGAGGACCTGGATGAGTACAGCATGCACCTGGATGTGTTCACCAAGGAGCTGCCCCTGGGGCTCTTTGAGAAGATCCTGGTCCGAGCCAATGAGTTTTTGGATTACTCTGTGTCGTGGAAGCAAGGCATGGTGGCGTTCTGCAATGGAGGAGTGGATCTAGTCAAGCTGGAGGTACTGTCCAATGAGAAGAAGCCGACGAACTACTGGAGTTTGGCTTCGGCCAATCAGAAGCCGTGGAGTAGCAGTCAGACCAATTGGAGATCGTGGCGTGACACGCAGACGCTGCCAGCCAATAAGAGCTCTGGTGCTAAAACTCCGACCCCCGAGGCAGCCAATGGGAGCGCGGGGGCGTCTGATCACGTGTTGGTGGAGGTGGCGGCGCGGGCGGCGGCGGGGCGGGCGGACCGGGCCGCCCACGTGCTCATGCTGCTGGTGGCGGTGGTGAACCGGATCATCCTGCACCACTACCCGGGCACGGTGGCGCTGTGGTACGTGCTGTGCCCCGTCTGCGTGAAGCGGAGAAACGGGAACCAGGTGAGTGACGCGCATGCGCGTGTGTGGGCGTGACGGGTGCGTGCTTTGCACGCGCGCATTTGTGTGTGTGTGTGTGTGTCTTTGTTTGTGTGCGTGTTCGGGCAGTGTGTGTCTGCTCGCATGAGTGTGGCTGCGTGTGGGTGCACTGCATGTGTGCGCACGCGTGTCCATTCCGGCGAGTCCCTGCGGCGTGACGATAAATATTACCTTTCTTTCATTTGTACCCCATCATGTGCTGTTATGAAAGTTGTCGCAATTTGCCTTGGGTCTTGTCGGCGATACTTGAGGTGCCGCTTATGGTGTGTGCGCGAGTGTGTATGTGTGTGTGTGTGCATGTGCGCGCGCGATTTGCGTGATGTGTGTGAACAGTGTATAAATAAGGGTTTTCACGTTGGTGATGCGCGCGTCAAAAAATTGATGCCCACGTCAAAACGCTCCATTGGGTGTCATGTTGAATTTTGACGCGCGCATCAAAAATTCTGATGCCGCCCAACCGCGCGTCACCAACGTGAAAACCCCTAATGGGTGTGTTTGGCGTCAGCACGAAGATAACGGTCGACAGTGCTGAGTACCACACGTCAACCTGACGGGCGCGTTTGATCCGCCTTCAAGCTTCACCGTGTTATGTGTCCCCCGGGGCGGTGAGGGGACCCAGGTCCACACTCCATGCAGTGCGCTATCACTGGTGCTGCTGATAAGGCACGAACCGTCCATTTATCATCGACGTCTCCGCGAGACGTTTGCAAATGCAGGCTCGGGCACATCAGGCAAATTGTTCACGCAGTTCATTGACAACACCCAATGCATGGGCAACGCGCTGAGTTGAAATCACAGATTCAGTGATCAGGCCAATTTCGCAGAAACACGTTGTCGTGTCACTGCAGTGTAATAGTTGAGACGTCCCCCAAAGTTTCTGAGTTGTGCGCGCAGCAAGAACCTCGTACCTCGCGCGGATCCAGGGCTCCAACCGGTTCAATGAAATGACCAGAAACCAGGAGACCTTGGGTAACATCTCTGACTGTAATCAGTCCAGTCTCTGAGTGACAGGTGTCAAATGATTGCAACCCAACTGGAAATGGCTCGACCCAGGTTGGAGCCATTTCAGCCCACACCCTGAAATGACCAGACCCTGGGTCTTTAAAATGCCGGGTCTCCTCATGTCATTCTCCCGGGTCTGACACCACATCGATCCTGGGTGGCGCGTGTTCAGCTTCCTTGTAGTCAACATGCGATAACCAAGTAATGATTTTGCACGCAACACGCACTCGTCATATTTACCCGTGGGAGGGGCAGCTCCTGGATCCGCCAGAATCTCAGGATTGTGTTTCTGCTGTTGAATGGAACCTTTCCACCTTTCACAAACTCGAGACGAGCGTCGCTCTCGTTGACCCCAAATCGCGCTGCACATAACGCTGATATCATTATCTGATGGAGCATTGTGGTCGAGCCATGGCGTCTTGGCTCCTGTTTATCAGCCACGAAATGTGTTGAGCAAAGGTGGGACGATTGTCCTCCTTTCCGCGAAGGTGAGAGAGAACGGACACGAAGACAAACAGGTGGAGTAAGCACGGTGTTTCTTTGCGTACCTCTCAAAGCCCAACGTCGCGTCGAATTTGCTTTGCGATGTTTGAACGCTGCGTGGGCGACGCAACGTCGGCGTGACGCGACGGCGTCACGTGACGCGGCGATGTCATGCGACGTTGGCGTGACGTGACGCGATGTTGGCGTGACGTGACGTTTGCGTCACGCGACGTTGGCGTCACGCTGCGCTTGGGAGTGTGCTTGACCCGCCCCCTGACGGCTCGGAGTGGCCCTGTGTTGCAGGCGTCCGGCGGCGGCGGCGGCGTCACCAAGTTCCCGGCGGACAACGTGATTCTCCCGAAGACGAGGCAGCAGGTCGTGCGCTGCCGACACTGCGGCGTCGACAACCTGAGCGTGACGCGCGTCTTCCCTCAGGGACGCGGTGAGTACAACACGCCGTCAAAAACTTCTGATGGGACCTGCTTGATTCTTGGTGCACACAGCAGAAGAAACAATAGATTTGATTGGTTGTGTGGATCCTTAATGTGTGTGTCGTCTTTGAACCACTGAAAATGTGTTGAAGCGCCATGGACCAATGCGACGCATCGTGTTGTTGAACCTGAAAGGGTGAAAGGATATATGTGTGTCGTGTGTCCCACAGAGGATCCCAGAGGGTCGCACCCTCTTTGTGATACAGGTCCATTTCGGATTATTCGAGTGCTCATAATTCGAGTTTCACATAGTTCGAGTTTTTTTTCAAACAGGTTTGGACTGCCATGTTGGAGATAGGAGAATAAAATTCATAATTTGAATTTCCCTAGTTCGAGTTTCACATAATTCAAGTTTTTTTCCATGCCTTAATTCAATGTCAAGCAAATAACGAGCAAAACAAGCAAAGAAATGAGCACAAGGAACACCCTCTATACAAAAATGTGCACAATGAGCAAAATGAGCATATGTGCATATTTTCATGTTTTGGTGCAAAATGAGTATATGTGCATGTTTTTTGTATTTCTATGCCCATGTGGTCTTTCAGTTATATAACTCATAGAATGTCTTTGACCTTGGGCTTGGGCCATGTGTAGTATGCTTATCTCAATTCATGGAAACTGGTCATGTAACTATTTGCTTATTTTATATATATGTATTGAGCATGTAATTTTCAGTCTATTTTATATGCATAAACATTTAAAAAGATAAGCATGTCAAGCAAAATAAGTACTTGTGGTAAGCATTTATGATGTTGCTTGTTCACACTTGATATATCAGCTACTTTATACTCCTGAGTATGTACTCTGTTTTGCTTTATTAAAATTAGAGTCACACCAAATGTAAAGACACTGAGTAACAAAGATCTTAGCATTTGGTTTGACTTTAAAGTATAGCAAAATAGAGTACATACTCAAGAAAAAAAAGTTGAGTGTGAATAAGCAATATCATGAAAATGAGCAAAAATGAGCAAGATGTTTTTCATCCCAAATACTAAGACCCTTGTTGCTCGTTATGCTCGTTTTGCTCATTATGCTTGTTTTTTTTTTTTATAATTCGAGTTTAACATAATTCGACTTTTTCATTGGCAAAAAGGGAAAGTCGAATTATCCGAAATGGACCTGTACGCAAACTGTTTTCCATGACGCCAAATTGTGTTTTGTTGCGCACAATCCTGAAGGTCAGACCAGCACCTCCCAATTGTGAAAAGGTGTGTGTGTGTGAGTGTGTGTATGTGTGTGTGCGTGTGTGTCTTGTGTGAGTGTGTGTTTGTGTGTGAGTGTTCATTCACACTCGGGTCGCTCACTCACCGTTGCGCCGTCCTCCTCCTTGTGTCCACAGACGCAGCGATGGAGCCCGAGGCAAGCGACGACACGACCGCCATGCGGCGCTACCTGCGCGCGCACGCTGACGTCATCGCGCGCCACCTGCTGCCGCGTCCGACGCTGCGTCACCTGCTCAAACGCGGCGTCGTCGGCGTCAGCGCGGCGCAGAACGTGTTGGCGCTGCCGACGGAGGCGCAGCGGCGGGAGGCGGCGTTCCGAGTCCTGCTCAACCTCGACCGGAAGCAGATGGAAGACCTCTGCTACTACCTGGACAGGAACAACGCCTCGGAGTCAGCGAACCTCCTCTCGGCGTCTCTCTACACACAGCGCCCGGCGTCCCAGTACCACGTCAGGGTCAGTGGGGATGATGTGGGCGTGACCGCGAACGTGAACAACAACGCCATTGACACGAAGGAGACTCGGGATACCGGAAGTGTGAAGGTGGGTCAGCTGGGAGCGGGTCCACCGCCATCGCAGCACCGCGTCCCGGAGAGTGCTGCTGCGGACGCACCGGGTGGGGAGAAGCCTGAAACTCCAGACACCAAGAACGCACAGAGTTTGGGTCAGCGCGCCAGGAAAAAGCTGTTTGGGTCGAGGAAAGAGGAGAAAGAGAAGAAACCGTCAGGTCCGTCGGCGATGGAGCGTCTTATGCCCAAGACCAAAGAGAGACAGGAACAAAACGAAAAACCTGAGGACCAAGCGAGAGAAGAAGTGGCGGAAGTGGACCAGGCTCCCGGAGTCTGGAGCGGAATGCAGACTCCTCCACAGAGCAAGCAACAAGACGACGACTCCAAGAGCATCCAGGGCCTGACTTTAACCGATGACTTTGAGGTGACTTCTGACCCCATCAGCCCTCCAGACAAAGGGGGATGGAAGGACGGGAAGTACGTCGGTTCTGACTACGTCAAGCTGCACGTGCAGAAGTTCTTCACGAGGAAAGTGGTGAACATGAGGAAGGAGGGAGACGTGGACGTTCAGGAAACCAAGACCAAGGAGTCAGAGGTGACGGAGGACAGGATGAGGGGCAAGGACAACAAGGAGTTCAAGACGAGGAAGGAAACCATCGAGGAGAAGTGGGAAGAGATCAAGACCAAGATGGTGAAACTGGAGCCGAAGCGACAAGCGGAGGTCAAGGAGTTTAGCAAAGATACGAAGCAAAGCACGACACCACTGCATGCAGCGAAATCCGTGGGAGACATAGCCAAACACGAAGTCAATGAGCCCCTGACTCTCATGTCCACCTCTCTGCAGAACTTGCCAAAAGAACCCGTCTTGCCCAAAGACAAAGAACGCGTTCCCCAGAGCCCCGAGAGAGCAGCGATCGTCTCCGCCGTGCTCAGGTCCAAGTCGGTGAGTCCGCGACGGGAGTCGGCGTCCAGCTCCAGCGAAGGTCAAGGTCACTCCAGGAAGAGCCTGAGCCTGCCGCGCCCCCTCAGCTCGTACACGCACCGGAAGTCGGAGTACGACACCGTGTCCAGCAGCAGCACCGTCTCGCTGAGGCGTCCCGGATCCAGGGACTCCGAGGACTCGTCCTCATTGGCTGGGATCAGCGGTCACGTGACTGGAAGCAGCACTTCCGGTGAAGGTCACGTGAGCGCAAGTAGCACATCGTCGCACAGAGGATCCAGGGGCGACGCGGGGAATCTGAAGACGCACGTGGAGATGATCGAGTCTTCCGTCAAAGTCTTCAAACAGGTTCCCGGTTCCACCAGACTGGTTCGACTGAGCGACGCCCGCACCGCAACCGACAAACCTGCAGTGGATTCAGAGCAACGAAACAAGGAGACGAGGACTTCGCCGCCCTATCAGCGTCAGTCCAAGTCCACGAGCTCGCCAGCCAAAGAGCTGCCGACCATCATCCACCGAGACGTGACCTTCAAGCTGAGGGATCAGTACAGCCTGGGGGAGAAGGCGAAACCCGAGGACGTGAAGAGCCCGGATGGAGACGTGAGTCACGTGACGTCACCCGTACCCGAGGCGTGTGCGGAGGAACCGTCGGGCGATCCCGTCACGGCGTCGAGACTTCCGGTTTCCGAGCACGTGGAGGAAGTGACGCGGATCCCACCGGATGTGACCTTGACGAACCGGATGGACGTGCGCTGGACGCCGCAGGACGTGAAGCGTGAACCGGAAGCGAGACACGATGGCGGCGCAGTGGACTCGAGGTACGAAGCTGAAACGAGGCGCGTTCTGGCCGAGCTGCAGAGTAAAAGTTTCCACCAGGGTCCGTACGGGAAGGCGGAAGTGGTGCCTGCGTTCCATCGTCAACACGACAAGCGTTCTTTTGACCAGAGTTCAGCGTCGAGCAGAGCGACTTCCGGAACAACAGCCAATGACGAGGCTCCGTTTCATCCGGGGAGTGACGCGCAGAATCTGACGAATCAGGAACAGGCGGAGCTGGCGCAACCTATCACCAGAACAAAGCAGTGGCCCATGGGATCCGCGACCGTTGACATCCCAGGGTTGTACCAGACGCGGACTCGTGACCTTCCACCTCAGCATCTGGACTGGAGCAGCGAGCCACAGAGACCCCCACCAGGGCCCGAGAACCTGAAAAAGTACAAATCGGAGAAGAACTTACCCGAGCGCTCCTCGGCGAGTCCTCCGGCTCCGATGCACTGGTCGACCGTCTCCCTGCCCGACGTCAAGCAGATTGATCACGTGACCCCGCCTCCGGAGTCCAGCCTCAACCGGTGGAAGGAGACAAACCTGGACACGTCCTCCGATACCGGATCCGAGAAGGACCTCAGGAGAGACAAGAGCAGGAGGTACAGGAGATACGTCGAGACTGACCCCGCCCTGCCCTCCTCCTCCTACCCAATAGACAGCGAGGATCCCCGGTACTTCGTCCAGTCCGTCCTGAATCAGGGACGACAAACTTTCAGCCAAGAACTGAACCCAGCAGCAGGTTGGACGGAGACAGATTTGGACCCCCCGGGAACGGTCTACTACACAGTTGGCGTCAACTCCGCCTCCAAGAACGAGAGCGGAGGGTGGTGGGCGGACAGTGACCCTGACCTCCATGACCTTCCGACCCTGGAAAGGTCACGAGCCGCCTCCTTCCCTGACGAACCGTCCATGGGGAAATCCTGGAGATCATTCGATCAGCCTCATGTCAATGGCAGACACAACGGACACGGGTTGAACATCCGGGACTTCGAGCAGGACGATTTCCAACCGGAAGTGACTGACCCCTTCCGGAGGGACAGAAACGTCGTGTACGAGAACCTGGAGCCGCACGTCAGATACCCTGAGGAGAGGGAACCCTTCCTGGACGTCTCTCAAGAGCTGTACCCGAAAGGCGATGCCCTTGACCATCGACGTCACCGAGACGGCAGTCACGGTCTCCGAGGCTGGTCATACCAAGACCCACGTGACTCGGAATACCCGCGGGACCCGGAGCCCAGGATTCCCCTGCAGAGGTTCGTGTCTGGTGACCCTGGTGCGGGGAGACACGGCGGGAACAGGGACAACAGAGCCTCGTCTACTTCCGGTCTGCAGAACGGGCACCACTACCCAGAGAACAGAGCTGAAAATGGTCAAACACGTGATTCCTTTCATCCCACACCCGACAGCCCGGGTTTGAGGGCAGATGATCGTCACCTCAGAAATGGTCCACACGAGACGGGTCCAGACGGGCGCTACGGACCCGGACCTGCTTCTCCCGACATGCGACACGAGCCTCGCTTCCAGCAGTACCCACATCACGTGGGGGTACCCGAGTACTGGGAGAGGATACCCATCGAGGGTCAGTACTCACCCGGTCTCCCCAGGAACGGCCCCAGGGACCAAGGCCCGCAGCAAGCGGACGACATTCCGGACTGGGGACCCAGGCCGGAGCCGGGGCCCAGGGCCCGGGTCCCGTCCCAGGACAACAGCGACCTCGGCTTCCACGAACTCTCCTTCAACTCGCTGCCTCTATCCGAGCCACTGCAGAACGTGCCCAGGTACGGTTCACCCCCGTCAGCAGCCCCAGCGTCTGGTCAGATTGGACACGCCCCGCCCCTGGACCCCAAGCCCAACATTGAGGATCTTCGCTTCCAGCAGCTCGAGGTGCACAGAACCACCGCACCCGACTCGGCGCGGAGATCAAGGAAATCTAAGGACGCGGCGGTGACGCCTCAGCAGCGGAGACCGACTCCTCAGGGCGACGTCAGTATCTACGAGAACCTGCGGCCCATAGACACGTACTGGCCGTCCGAGCGCATGGACCGGGCGAGGAAGGGTCAGGCGCGGTCCGCAGACGGCATTGACCTCTGCGGCCTCGCCCTGGGTCACGAGGTGCCCTTGGGTGCGGACGCTCCTGAAGCTGACCCCCCGAAGGAGCAGAAGAAGCGGAAAAGCGGAAGTTCATTCAAGAAGAAAGAGAGAGCCATGTCCTACAGGTTCCAGCCGCCGGGAGGCGAAGGTCACGTGGACCAGAACCGGAAGTCAGACGCGTCACGTGACTCGTCCTCGGGTCGCTCGTCGAAACGCAAGGATCGACACAAGCATCGACCCAAGAGCGCTGTGGAGACGTCCCAGCACCACACCTCAATGACTCTGGACAACCTGACCTTCGACGAACCTTTCCGGTCTGCAGACAGACATCACAAGGACCGCTCTATGTCCTACAGATACAGACCCCAGAGTCCCCTGGATATGCCACAGAGGCCTCTGGAACCGCCCCACACCCAGCCACTTCCCTCCACCGACACTGGCCACTCGTCCAAGAGGAAGAAAGAGCGCTCTATGTCCTACAGATACCGCCCGCACAGTGAGCACACGGACTCCAAACCCCGCCGGGACACAATTGAGGGGTACCTGGACCAGATCAACCGGAACCTGCCTGGCCCGGAGCCTGGGGACCCCTGGGGGTCTCGACCCCACCCCCAGGACACGGTGCCCCCTGGGCGAGACTGGAGTCAGGGACCTGAACCAAGGAAATCCAGCAGCAAGAGGCACAGCCAGGGCACCTACTGGCCTCAGGTCCCTCAAGATGCCTATTTCCACGATTTCGCCCCGGAAATACCACGTGATCCAACTGCCAACAGACCCAAGCGACACAGTCACGGCTCGTCCCTGTACCGGAGTCCCTCAGTACCCAGAGAACACTTCATCGGTGAAAGCGTGAACCTGAGAGTTCGTGATGACAGACCGACTGCTGGGTATGAGAACTGGGGGAAGGCGAGCCAGGAACGCCTGGACACGGGCAGCAGCTACTCTCTTCCCCGATCTCTGCGCTTCGATGATGTGTCTCGCTATGGGGATCAGACGGAACAGTTCAGGGCTGACACCCCCAGTCGGAGGGACACGGACCTCAACGCCTATTTTCTGTCACAAGTGTAGTTCGCGCGGTTTGCTGCACCTGGAGTGGGTCCAGGGGTCGATGTCTCCTGTGGCGAACATTGAGCCTTCGGGCACGTCTTTTGACTTGTTCTTTCAGTGTTTTGCACTCGAATTCCGAACCGTGTCTTGCGTTCATTTGTAAAACCAATAATGTTCAGCACACGGCAAAATTGGTTTGTCCAGCCCCTTCGTTCTTGTGAAATTGTGACTTTCTTGAAGTCGAACGAACACGGAAGCCGTCGGCGTTTTGGCTCGTTCGAAAACACCGCCAGCGAAAACACGAAGGAATTTGTATTTTACACAATTTTATTGGAACTTTTCCAGCGTGTGTACATGTGTGTCATTTGAAGAACAACAGACTTGTTTGAAGAAAAGTTTTTGCTTTACGCAAAGCAACACAAATTGGTTTATTTATTTCACTTCGCCAACAGGGTCAGCGTTTTCGGTTTTCGCCTGGTCCGTTGCACGCCTCGAATCTGGGGTCGTTCACATCAGAGACGGCATAACTGAGATGACGATGATACGGAGTACTGGAGATCAGACCGTGGAGAAAGCGAGACGCGACTTGACACCACATTCACACGTTTTGGATGTGGTTGTGAATCCACGGTACGAGGGGAATTTCATAAGTAACCGTTCATGCCTCGTATCTTCCGAATGGATGCTTCCACAGAAACAATCCTTTGAATTTCACAACTTTGTCTCAAAAAGAATGAAT
>JAAUXT010003307.1_pt1 | contig 12987 bp, 14 predicted proteins | sample 7278171 | NCBI WGS metagenome assembly JAAUXT01 (sample SAMN14350112, study PRJNA611818) | marine sediment metagenome | isolation source: surface marine sediment (1.8m) | place: French Polynesia: Moorea | collected 2018-08
TGTATTTAGAACCACCACTCACCAGATGGCGTGATTGTACATAATAAATATGGAGGTTCCCACCCTTGGGGACAGTCTCTCCTGAGATACCAACTAGTGTATTTGTGATATCACTACAGACATCAGATTATATGGATATAGGGCTGCCATTTTGTTTCATGGCTCTGTTATGGATTTCCTCATCTACGGCTTGAGCGACAAGTGACCTGAAAGTCATCTCGTTTTCTTTGAACACCGACAATACCATCATAAACTAAACCAAATTCTTTGAAAAGCTCGTGAAACCCAAACCTTGGAGGGAAACAGCGCGCTCCACCTGGTACTCAGAATGTCTGTTGCCGTGGGATGTCTGTTGCCGTGGGTTTTTGTTGCGAGGAGATAAGCCCCAATCGTTTCAACCCAAATATCATCTGTCCTGACCTTTGCAAAGCGGGAAATATTTCCAGCCGTTTGTACTTCGCATCAGATACCAAAGAGTCAGTTTGGGTGGAAAAAGGTTGTAGTGTGCGAGCGATTCTGCCTTGATTCATTCCCATCACTGACTCGAAGACTTCTTGGTTCTTCAAAAGGAGACAGGCTGGGAACACCACTTTGAGATTCGCCCGACACGTGTCGGATGTGCACAGCTCAGGCTCAATTTGAGAACAGATGTCTTCTTGTCAACTTCCTGGACAGACTCGTACGATCTTCTCTGAATGTTCTTCCCCTGCAAGTCAAGTGGTTTGAAGTGAAAGTCCAGCCATTGTGCAAACCAGGGAAAATGATGAAAGATGTGCAGCCAGGTGGTGAAGCATGTTTTCTTGTTTGATTTGTGGTTCATTTTGCCTTCTGCTGCTCAACACGTGGTTTGGTCGTCCATAATGATCCTGGGTAAAGAGCAGACTAATTTCGTGCAAAGCTGTGTGCTCACACCGCTGTCGGGCACAGGCAGTCGTCAGACAAAATGATAATTCTGTGCAGATGCGCGGCTTGATGGACTTTGGGGTGGAGGGGCAAATCCACGTGGCTCAAACTTCTCAAAGTTTCTTGGCTGAGATGAACTGACTTTGTGATTCATTTCTGCAAAGATTATGACACATTCAGAGAAAAACGGGTTCACGCACAGTTGCACGATTCTGCTGCACAAGCGGTTTTGCTGTTGACTTTCCCACTCGCCTCTGCGCATACAGGTCCTGGAGCTCAAACGAGCATCTGTAGTTGCTCAGCTGAAAGCCTGAGATTGACTTCCCGGTGGAACTGGTTCCAATTCTCTGGTGTTGAGTTTGCATCATGAAAACCAGGTGGGCGCAAAGACAACATACGACTCGTAAAAACTGGGGAAAGACAACGCAGACGAGAATAAGCAGCTGTGTAAAGGAATTTTCCTGGCGTGGAATCGAGTCAATCGACACTGACAGAATCGCGCTTCAGGTGCATGCACGAATGCAGCAAATTGTTCTTGGATGCGGAAACAACATCAACACACGAAATAACATTTCGGCGGTTTCTATGTCCAGGCGAAAAAGTAAATTTTTGAGGAACTTGTTGGACAATATTGTCTTCCACTTTTCCCTCGACGGCCCCAAATGACTTCTGTCTTTTGCTGCAGGATGGAAATGCAAGAAAAATGTGTCCACAGAATTTGATCTGTTTCATTTTGCCAGCATGCATGTTCACAAGTTTGAGCAAACTCGGACAAAAAAAGTTTCAACCTCGCAACTTGGCTGCCTGATCGTTCCCATTCTTTCGACTCAGTTGTTTTCAGCTCACGGATTGGCAAAACAACACACTGCTCAACAAAGTTGAGACAACTGGAGACACATATTTTTTCTGTCCTTTTGTCTGAATTTTGGCCCACAATTTGGCATTCTGAGCAACATTCGGTTTTTACTGTGGCCACTACTGTTGAGGATAGTTTGCACTCTCACCCGTCAATATCACGCTATCGACAGCCCGGATCGCTAAACGCTTCAGAAATGCTCAATCTTACTCAGAGGAGTGTCGGACAATATCTTTCAAAGCTCCATGCATCCTTTTCACCTGTTTTATCCGAATAAAATGTGACAAGCACAGGTCAACCTGGGGTTTCAGCGAGTCTCCATGGGTAGTTTGCGGGCAAACCGGAGTTTCCAAACTTTTGCGTCTTTGCTGATTCTCGAAATCTTTTACGGGAAACCAGTGCTCCTGCACACTTGATCTGGAAAAGTGGATTCTGTGCACAACTTCCTTCCACAGCAAATTTGATTGACCTGAATTTTATTCAATTCTCGTTGTTTGCAGCAAACCAAGTTGGATCCACAGGAAGAGGTGTGCAATATTTTTTGCATTCTCTACACACACGAGATGAGAATGGAATGCAAACGCTCACGAATGTTTGTGCCGATCTGTCTTCAGTATTTGCTCGCAAGTATTCGGAGAACTTGATCTGTGTGCGATGGACAGCTCTCTCACAATTTCTGTCCGAACTTTTTTCAGCAAGGGAAACAATCACTTGGGCCAAAAATTTTCCTGTGGAAATAGCTTTACATTTTAAAGTACCTTGGCTCTTTGAGTGTGTTGTGATTTCATATCAGACAACGTTTTTCTCTCCAGCCTCAAAAGCACTCTGAAACTCACCTCCAGATCTATCTACGAGTATACCTTCATGCATGGCACTGTAATGTGCAGAATGTTTTCTTTTTTGGAACACCACAGCAGGTTTCCTGGCGCGAGTCTGAAGGTGCGTAGAGAGACTGGAGAATCAGCAGGTTCACAATAGCTCTCGGTTTGTTCTCGATACACAGGCACAGGTGCAGAAAACAACTCACGAGTCGAGTGCGGCTGCTTCACATCGCTCAACGCTGACTCTGCCGAGAAACGCCAGGAAATGAAAACTTGACAAACATCTGCCAACACCAACCGACCTCGATGTTTTCTTTCACATGCAAGCGCGTTGCCGTCGGTTGCGGTGCAGGCGACGTGTTTTTCGTCTTTGCCTCACGTGTGAGTCGTGTCGCGAACGTGACCCACTTCCGGGAACAACGTTTCAATGTTTGTTGCGTGTGTTCACGTTTGATCTGTGTGGTGCCGAAGTCAGTTATTTTTTTGACGCAATCCCGCGGCATATGCACTGCAGGCACCCTGCTTTTGTGTCGTACGAGAGCGTATCTTGTGCTACCCTGCTTGGCATTGTTGTTGTACTTGTACTCACCGTTTCGTGGCCTGTTTGTGTGTCCTTGAATAATCTCGTGTTGTGGCAGTTTCTTGCAGTTCAGTGATGTAGGTTCCACAACATGTGCCTGGCGCTGTGGTGGCAGAAGTGCCTGTGAACGTTGGAAAACTCTCTTGCAAAGTGAGTGTGCAGCTCTAACGAGCGCGAGAATCTCTGCAAATCACTCTTGTTGAAGTCCGTTAGTCTGAAGATCAGATAAGCGTGAATGACGGGTGGTGCATGGCCTTGCCGTTGCTGCAGCTGCGAGGATGCTGCCCGTGAATTGTGTTGTTCCTTCTTGAACCTGTGAATCCTCGGGTCTTGGTGCCAGACGATCTTCCAGAAAGAAGAATCCTCTGGTTCCTTCCACACGTGCAGCAGCCAACAGAAAAAGTCTGTGAGCCATACACCACACAACAGTAATTAGTCGTGCTTTTCACATGATCTTTTCCTGCGCAGAAGAACCCTGAGCAGATTGGCTCCTCACCATGGAGCGTGGAGAAAATCTTGGCTCAGTCCCGACTTCAGGGCATTGTGAAGGCTGAGCCAGAAACAAGGATGAGCAGATTCACTTTTGACTTTTACGTGTTGGCAGGCAGGTTCTTCAGTTCCAGTGCCTCTTGCTCTCGTTACGTGGTACATTCTCTCATAAGTTACCTCCGTTCAATCTGGCTCAGGTTCAGTTCGCCGTCCCATCACTGGAACAACCTGTGACCCCTGCAAGCTCCACGGCGAAGACTGAAAATACACCTTCACTCGAATCTTTCATCCGATGCGGTGAGCCTGTGCAGAAACTACGCTGTCGCTATCATTGCAAGCTTCAGCTCAGCTCGCTCACCCCTCGACGGCCGAAAGCACGAAAATTGCTTTAATGAGTTGCTGGTGTTTGTAATGTGAAGGTGATTAGTTGTTTGCAGGGGTCCCTCCGTCGCTGCTTCCCCCGCGTTACTGCTCCCGCGGCTGGCTTTGATCTCCCGGTGTGCACCGTCAGCTCCGCAGCCCCGTATCTCGCCGCTTGTCGATCTCCTCAATGTACTTCGCCCCCGAACACTGCGCTCTGGGTTGCAAACTGGGATCCCCGGTCAGGGCTGCGGCTGCACGATAAATGCGAAACGGATGCGGCTTGGTTGGAAATCTGAACCAGGATGGACGGGTTGGAAATCCCGTTCTACCTGCAACAATTATTGAGGCCAATTGTCGCAGACGCGTCAAGTAAAGTTTGGTCCGCCTTGTGACGAACTCATGAAGACGAGTCACATGCTCATCTAACAGCAAAGATATTTTTCTGGAGTCCAGGTAGACTCTGCTCGTTGTGGGTGGAACCAGCCTGATCTGGAACTCGCCTGATTTACCTGTTGAACAACAAAATGAGACGTTGAGGGACAGCTTCGTTTGGGTGTCTCACTAATCTGTGTTTTGTCGGAAGTCACAGCTTGTGGCTGTTTATTCTGCCATTACATGCACCAGCTGGGGTGAGGAGTGTGGTCTGTTTCTGCAACCCAATCATGTGGCAAGTCATGAGATAAATCCTTGCCTGCTTCAACCCATCAAATTGCTATTTTCCCTTGTGATTTCTGCCAATTTAGTTTCTGCCAATTTAATATTTCGCTGTCTCCGCTTGGCCAAATAATCACGCCGATTTTTGAGACATTTACTTTCGCTGAAATGTCTCTTGGTCTGTTCTTAATTCAGACCAAATCGAAGACTCCGAGACACCGTTGTCAGTGTTCAACTTGTGCAGTTCTGTCTGCCTTGACCCCCTGCCTTTCGCGAACTTTGCTTGCTCTACCACGATAATATTGAGTCGCACCCTGCATATCTGTACTGTATCGCTTCAGTCACAACAGCTAGGGCGTGGGTCAACTTCGTGCGCGAGGTCGCACACACACGATTTCCTGGGACAAAGCCAAACTCTATTTGGAAATTGCCTGCCCCGTCGCGAGTGATTATTCACAATGTACGAGGTTTGTTTTTTAATTTTCCTTCTTTTTTGTGATGGAGGCGCAAATCGGCGATGCAGAAAGGAACAACCAAGTCAAGTTGGAGCTGCTCAACTAAACTTTAATTAAAACTGCCAAAATTCAAATTTGCAAAAATGAAACATGCTCAAAATGAACATCAAAATGGGTACTCTGGAAACAGTTGCCGATGTGCATGTGGTCAACAGATGCGCAACAAAATTCAAAAATGAGGGTCCTGCCCTGGGCATTCAAGAACATGGTCAAAGAACAATTCATGGGCGTGTGCGCACGTTGCGCTCCCGAGTACTCTTCCCTTCAAAATAGTTCCCTCCTGCCTCCACACAGCGCTCATAATGTGTCTTCAAATTGTCAAAACAGTTCTGGAATTCACACAAAGGGATGGTGCGCAGAGTCCTTTTCACAGCTGTTTCCAAGTCTTGGATTGACTCAAATCTGTGACCCTGGATTTTGGACTTCAGCAGTGGAAATGCCCAGAAGTCACAAGGGGACAGGTCAGGGCTGTATTGAGGGTGGGCCCACAAGTCCATGTCCACTTCATGGAAGTAAACCAAAGCATCCAGGCAGGTGTGTGGAGAGGCATTGTCTTGCAGCAAGAGGAAATTGCAATCCTGCCACAGCTGTGGTCTCTTCTTGCGCAATGCTTCTCTCATGGCTCTCAAAGCCTCAATGTAAATGTCAGAATCCACTGTCTCATTGGTGAAAAAGTGGAAATCACTCCATGACTGTCAAAGAATAAAATGAGCAGGCTCTTCTTGGCTGATCTGGACCGGAGGGCCTTGCGTGGACAAACAGCTTGGGGTGGGGTCCATTCCATGTCAGCCTGTTTTGTGCGAGGATCAAATGTGAACACCCACGATTCATCCATGGCGATGATGTGGCTGAGTACTCCTGGGTCCTGGTTTATTTTGATCAAATTAGAGTTTGCAATGTCCAGCCGAGTCTGTTTTTGAAGCTGTGTCAACACTTTGGGCATGAACTTGGGCACAATTTTTGTCAGGCTCAACTCCTTCTTCATGATCTTAAAGGCTGTTGAAGTGCTCACACCAGAGTCCATGGCAAGCTCATGCACAGTGTGCCTGCGATCTTCAAGCAGCTTCATCTGGATGGTGTCCTTGGCCTTGACAGTTCTGTCAGAAGTTGGTCTCCCACTGTGCTTGGCATCCTTGGTGGTCAGGTCAGGGTTTTCCATGAATTTCTTCAACCAGCTCCTCACTTGGGTGATACTCAGGGTGTGGTCTCCCCAAGCTGCAAGCAGCTTATGGTGCATTTCCTTGAAAGAATCACCTGCTCGGACACACATTTTGATTGCTGCATGTTGTTCAAGGCATGCCTCCATTGGCAGAAGGAATAAAAGAAGAGACAGCATGAAAGTCGCCATTGCCGATCTTCTGAGCAACCTTGCACTTGGTGACCTCATCTGACCTCAATGTGCATTGTGCCGACCTCAAAACTGCACTTAAAAGAAGGCCAGACAGCCTCCTGTTCTGTGGGCTCTGTGCAAGGCACTCATCATTTCCATGGACGCACCATCGCACAAAAGAAGGAAAATTAAAAAACAAACCTCGTACGAGCAGCAAATTTTATTTTGTTTGTGTCCAGACTTGTGCGCTTGGCTGTGCAACGTGCGCTATGTGTGATTGAAATCTGCATTTAGTTCTACAAAAACTGTTTTATCGTTTGTCAGCTCCAACTTTTGTCTCCTTTTTGTCGCACGCATCTAATCGGCGTCTTGTGCCTGCGCGCTCTCAGCGGGAGCTGCTTCTCTCGCCGCGCCGCCACCGCCACCGCCACCGCCGCCGCCACTGTCACCGTCGGCGCCTCCGCCCTGCTGGCGCTGCGCCTGCGTCGGGAGGTCCGTGTTGCGCACGATCGTCTCGATGAGCCACTGGATGTAGGCGGAGACGCGCGTGAAGGCGCCGGGCACGTCGCCCGGACGCTTCGCCGACGTGAAGGACGCGATGCCCACCTGAACCCAGTCGTCTCCGAGCGGACACACGAGCGGCCCGCCCGAGTCGCCCTGGAGAACAGACAGAAAAAAAACAAGGTTGGGAATTTACTTGTCAACCAGTTCTTATCATTGACACTCGTCCAGTACCTTGAAAACACAAAGTTTTGACACTCACGCTGCAGATACCCATGGCTCCCAGGTTGTGCCCGGCGCAGAGCCGAGTGTTCACCTGGACGTCGTAGAAGTAGGCGCACTGCCGGTCGTTCACCTTGGGCAGCTCCACTTCGCGCGCAACCGCCGTCACCGGGCCGCCTGCAAGTGTCCGTTTGTGAGGTTGGAACCCGAGTGCAAACGTGCAAACACTGGTGTGTGTGGTGAGTGAAGGAGAGCTCATTGCTCTATAGAAAAGAAGAGTCAATGGTCTTCCTACTGCAGCGCCTTTTTCCTCATCACTCTTGTTGGGCTGGTGAATACGCAGATACATGTGCACGCCTACCTCCGACCTGGCAGCCCCAGCCCTTCATGATGCACCTGGCGTTGTCGGGCGGGAAGCGCATCTCTCCCTGCGGCGGCAGATGCACCGCCTGGATCTCGGGCGTGTCGTTCCCGGACGGAACCCGCGCCCGCAGCTTCACCAGCGCGATGTCGTTCATCCACATGTCTACATCCACACAGGGAAGGACACAAGCTTTGAAAGACGCAGTGAAGGGTCCACGGGAGCCAGAAAAACTCTCTGGTATGTGGGCAGTCATGATCTCAGCCCTGAATCACTGTTATTGCCCTGGATCATGAAAATGGAGGCTTCACCTTCTTCGCTGTAGTTTGGGTGGACAATGATCTGGTCAATGTCCATGTACCACTCCTTCCACTCGTCGATGTTGAGCAGATGCCCCACGAAGCTCTGGAACCGTTCACGCAGCCTCATCTGCAACAAAGTCGTGCCTGGTTGACGGGGTTGAGCACACAAGCAAAACATAACGATAAATTTAACAACGTGCTGAGATCCACACTGCATTACATTGTCTTTTCATTTGGGTGAAACAGATGTGCTTTGTCTCGATAGATCTACCTGGAGCTCGATGTCTCCCAATCTGGCCTTCCAGTGCTCCGGGTTGGCAGCTTCCGGCCTGAAACCAGAATGATCATCTGTTCCCATTCTGTTCAGTCTGTACTTCCACGACAATTTGCATGCATGAGCACCCGAAAGGTTTGCACTGAGAAAGTCGTTTGATGCTGTTGTCGTTTTTACCCGAACTGCGCCGACGAGAAGCAATGCGCCGCCGTCAGGATCCACAGGTCGTTGAGCAGTGACGCTCCGCAGTAGATGCTCTTGTACAGGATGGGCACGCCGAAAAACTGCACCCAAGAACATGCAGAGCAGTGCATGGCTCACAGATTTTCGCACAACTTGGGTGAAAGTTCAACAAACTGCAACCTACTGCCGCCAGAGATTTTTGACAAGAAAACTGCAAAATTGCCAGGCTCCATAACGAGAGAGCAAACACCTGAGTCCCATTCTGCGCACGACTTCCCGTGAACCAAGAAAGCCAGGTTCCTGCTTCAACATGGCGGATTGAGCTTTCAAATCCAGTGCACGGGACAAGAATATAAATTAACACTGGAATTTGTTGTTTTTATTTTTCAAAAGGGGTTCTGTTTTGGGATAAGATACTCGTAAACCACAGCACTTGCGACACTCGCAAGAATAGAACGAAGAGTGTCCTGGTGAACTTGTTCTTGAACCACAAGACCCACCGTGACTTCGGGGATCTTGCCCTGCAGACTGACGAGCCACGGCCACTTGCCCTCGGCGACAACCTCTCCCCCGATCACGCGCTTGTGAACGTTCAGCAACTCTTGCTCCAATTCCCCAACATCTGTTCAGGACGGGAAAAGGCAACATTCAGTTGGCAGCAAAACAGGCACTTCAAGCACCTCAAGAGTGTGGCACGAGACGGTGCACTGTTGTCACTCCAAGACGACGTCCCCACACCCTGATGTGGTGTGTTGAAATTTACTCGCAGTGTAAAAAAATCTCAAGCAAATTTGTCTGGGTGATTGTCGACGATGTGAAGGACACCGTCGAGTTTCTTCACCCAAGAAAACACCACCACGGTAAATCGTCTGTTGCACAAAATGCAAAGAGGGAAAAGATGAATATCTGTTGCGAAAACAATCCAAACCTGATCACACCCTTGTCCTCACCTTGCGCTGGTTTTCCGACGCTCAACGACACTGCACCCGCAAAACACACAATCCACAGAGGCGAAAATCCACGCGTCCTGCTGGAGGACATTGCTGTCCCTGAAGAGTTTCCACAAGTGCAGGGATTCCAAGGAGCTTGTGTCCAAAACGGAGCTTCCGCGGTTCAGAGAACAATCAATTCCAGGCGATGTCTGGTCGCATGACAGCAGCTCTTTGTTTCTGGATCTCTCGGGGAAGGTGTCAAAATGTGACGCAGTTAGGATTGGAGATTTGCGTATCACAAATTTTGTGATATTCTGCGCACAACCGAGATCAAAACAATGTTGGAAACACAGTGCCTGCCTCGGTTGTCTGAAAATGCAGTTGAACTTTTCAACCCATTAGCAGATCGATCGATTGGCACACAGTTGATTGGCTTAACAACAAAGCTGTCATTTTGACGTTCATGTTCCCATTGGCCATTCTTGTCCGTCAATACATGCAATTGCCTGAACCATTTCCGATGCATTGGTTCTGGTTGATCGTGCAGAAGCTGAGTCATTCCTGTCAGCGTGCAAAGTGTGTTTTGCTCATTGCCCTGCACCAGTGCTGTCTTGCTGCAGGAGGTTCTCCAAATGTAAGTTGCGCGCGGGCAATGAGTCCTCAAAATACTTCGAGGCAACTTCTATCGGGTGTGTTTGGAAACCTCCAGCCCAGATTTTCCCTGCATGCCCAGACTACATAATTCCAAAAGTGGAATTTGTTTGTGATTTACGGGCTTCTGGGACAATGATTTGAGTTCCAATCGGTGCAAATTGTATCAATGTTGTCCTTTTGTTCACGAATCTGGTGTGCCTGTTTGGAATCACAAATCAAAGAATAAATAACGCAGAAGCATGGTTCACAACTGCATGTACAACCAAACCGAGTATAACTGAGCATAACCAAACCGAGTTGTGGACCGTTTCGAAATCAGAAGTTTTGCGCGAGAATACGAACCGAGTTTTGAGTCTGTCCCTGTTGCTGGGTCAGCACAGGCATGTTTACGTTGTTGATGGACTAATCACGACGAGGAGATCGGATGGAACAGAATCATCCGTCGCAGTGGGACATCTGATGCAGTGTCAACAGTCTGCAGTCTGGGATTACTTCAGTAACAAACCCCGCTCTGGCGGATGCATCCAAAGTTTCAGCGAACGGAACCTGATTTGCAATGCACAGCACCATTCAAATCAAATGTGAGACACGAGTTTGGAGAACAACGAAGTTTATTCTGTCAAGACTGAAGTGAACATTTGTTCAAAGTGAACACGGCGGAATAGCCAGCTCCAAGTACGAGTACACACGTGTCAAACGTCATCGGGCAGACAACCCCAAAGGATATTTTCCTGGAAAAATTGGGGTTTTTTGGTCAAGATGACTCTTGGTTTCTCTTCTCACTTTCTATTTTACCTGCTGTGCAAGTGCTGGACTTCAGTGATGCCATGTTTGTTGGTGTTCACGACTGTTCACATGAATGAAGGAGCCACAATGAATGTATCTGGACCTCCTGCATGTTCCGCCTTGTGGTTCATGGGGACTGAGTGGTGCCAAGTTCTGTGACGCAAAGAATAAAAACACCAATCGCAAGTGTTTAGTGAGAACAGCATCGGAAAATGAGAAATTTGTCTGCACAGGCGCAGCCGCGTTGTTGATCCAGCTCCAGCGATCTCGCACCTGCAAACCAAAACGCGGTGCAAATATCTTCTTCGAGGCAAGAAAATAAGGACCAATTTAGCGCAACACGAAGTGGTTGTGAAGTGGCCCTTGGCGCACGCAAGGCAATACGAGGCCAAACCAATGAATCGAAACCAAGGCAACGAAGATGCTGAACATTGAAGTGTTTACCAAGGACTCGTGTGCAGGACACGACAAGTGGCGCGCTCAGCACCAGCGTCCGCGGTTCGTCCAGTTCGATTCTGGGCTCTGGTCCGCAGACTTGTGAAAGATTTGACCCATTCAGTGACCAGACTTCGGTTTGAACGGGCAGGGACATTCATTGCTGGCACAAATGTAATTTTGTCCTTTCATGATGCAGTTGGGTGTCTTCCACGTGCAGTGATGGGTCGAACAAAAGCAGCGAAAATTACTTGTGCGTTCTGTTTTCTGCTTGTGTGAGTGTCACAAGATGAAGGCACGTGACTCCTTTCAAAAAATTCCAGCCTTACGCCACCTGTCACGCATGACGTCCACGTTGTACCGAATCCTGAAGAGTGCAGAAGGAAAAGAAAAAAACTTTCTGACAACAAAGGCAAAGGTTTGATCAGCAGGCACCCAGATCACCACACACGACCACGATGCTTTCAGCATGTTGATGAAAAAATGGCTTGGCTGATTGGGACACGGACAATTCTGAGCTTTGAGTGACAACTCTGTCGGAACACATGCAGACCTGTTCAGTTTGTTGTTTTCATGTTTTTTGTGGAACTGCACGTGGTAGGCAAGCGATCACGGTCGTGTCAGAGGAAGACAAGTGTTGCACACTTTGGTGACCACCCCAATCTGCAAAAGAACCCTTTTTGGCCCCGAGATTGTCATTGTTTCAATGGGACCTTCACAACAGAAAAGTAGAATCACTGTTTTTCAGCCGAAATGGTCCAGGTCTGGCCTGGACCAGCAACCAGAACAGTTGGTCCAATTCCACCACTGGTTTGAGGGACTGGGTCCAGTTTCATGGGTCTGGGTCTGGTTCTGTGGTCCGGGTCTGGTGACGCGTGCACGGTTCTGCATGTGGCCGTCAACTGCAGCTTGAACACACGACAACTTTTCGCCTGGAAAATGCTCGGTTGAGTTTTCGAGGGTGATGGCATCTTGCACTGCTGGAGGGAAGTTATCGTGCAAGCACCTGCGTCGGTCGCATTCATGTTGTGAATTGTTGCAGCATAGAGTCCACGAGTGTCAGTTGACCAAAGGGTTGTTCAATACGACTCGTATTGAACTTTGGAAGTGGAATCAGCTACTTTTGGTGACACGCACACGCACGACAAAGGCGCTCTATTTCCGGTATAGGCGGAACCACTCTGGAATGCGTCCGAGCTTGTGTCGTGGTGTGCGTGTGCGTGTGTGTGCAGTTTTGCGCACTGGGCCGATGACCAACGCGACAAGAGGAAACGGTCAAGTAGGCGTTCCACTCAAGAGACTGTGTGGCAAAATGACACGTTCAGTTGGCCTGATGAAGCCACAATGTGCATTCAAAGATGGGAACGTGTACTTTGTGTACGCATCTGGGTCTGTCCACCGTCTCGCCTTGCTGTGTACACCACCACAGGGCCTTTTTGGAGAGCCATTTGAAGAAAAGTTCGTTGTGTCGGCCTGCCAGTTGTGCCCGACCAGCTCAATCTTTTGGATTGCCAGTTGCCTTCATTGATGGTCGCGGTAGCCGGCCATCTAGGTGCCGCTGTCGGCTTAAAAACCCTTAGCATTCATGTGTGCCTCTGTCCACACTTTGGAATGTAACCACCCCCTCCCCTCTAACCACCCCCCTCCCCCACTAACCACCCCCCTCCCCCACTAACCCCCCTCCCCCACTAACCACCCCCCCACGGACCGAAATGAGCGACCATCAGGGTTCCCACCCAGAACTTCTTGTTTGAACTGGTATAAAAATTTAACAAGACCACCCCCGAACTACAGCCACAGGCACAACAAAGCCACACCCAATCAAA
>JAAUXT010114317.1_pt1 | contig 12987 bp, 13 predicted proteins | sample 7278171 | NCBI WGS metagenome assembly JAAUXT01 (sample SAMN14350112, study PRJNA611818) | marine sediment metagenome | isolation source: surface marine sediment (1.8m) | place: French Polynesia: Moorea | collected 2018-08
ATCCTGATGTGCGTTGTGTGTGTGTGTGTGTGTGTGTGTGTGTGTGTGTGTGTGTGTGTGTGACACTGTGTGTGTGTCTTTGTCCTTGTGAAACCTTTTTTCTGATGCCTTGCCCCATTTTTCATTGCAGATTGATCTCTCTGGAATATACTGCTGATCTGCACCGAATGCTGCACGCACACCTGCGCGCACACACGCACACCTTTGGATCTTCACTGCTGTATGGTAAGAACCGAAAAAATTCTGTTCATTGGTGTTCAGGTGAATGATTTCTTTCGCGAGCTGTCGTTTATACGTATGACGTTGCTGCTGGATAAAACACTTCATTTCGAACATTTGCATTTTCTGACTCCAAAAACACACAGATCTGTCGCTCCGATACCATTGGTGTCGCTCAGGTAATTTGTTCTGGCTGTGTGCTGATCAAGGCCAAACTGTCACGCATGCGCCGCGCTGTCTGTTATGGAGCGAACATCGTTGGCCCTGGTTGGCGGTCTTCTCTCGTTCAGTTGGACGTGGCGTGACTTCAGTTGTCCTCTTTTCGCTGGATAAAATGTGAGATTTGAGGTTGAAATGCGCTGGTTGAATTAGGGAGCGAAGCCACATTCGGGCTGCATGCGTCATGCGTCTCGTGGCGTCGTGCGTCGCGCAGCGTCGCTGATACCTCCTGTGTGACCTTGGTCCGAACAGCTGAGGATGTTACTCTCCGCATCTGTGTCACGGGGTGGACGGAGAGTGATCGAAGTAGATTCTGATCCCATTTCCCGAGTAGATATTGGTATTGATGCGCACTTTGCGCCTGGCCGCTGTATCTCCTGGTTACCGTCCCTCACAGCCCCTGGAATTCAATTTCCCTGCAGCGGACCTTGTGAAGCTTGCCCAACATGGACCTGTGAAAGGAAGATGGAGCAAGGCGTGTGCAAAATATGCGCGTGTGCGTGTGTGTGCATGTGTACCTCTTGTGTGTGTGTGTGTGTGTGTGTGTGTGTGTGTGTGTGCAAAATCAGGACGTCTTGACAGCATGCTCAAAGCCTTGAAAAGTGAAACGTTTGACGTGATCTGCTTTGCGAGTCAAATACACCTGGTGTTTTGTTGGTGATCGTGCTGGATTGTTACGTGTCGCAGACGCTCACGCCTCCGCAGTCCGGTCGCCTCTTCCTGTGTGAGAAGTTTGCCCGCTGCGCCGGCTGCGGTTCCGCTCGTCTTTCCGCCGGAAACGAACCTGCGGACAGTGAGCTGTAACTCACCCCTGTTCTGACCAAGAGATGGACGCGCTGCGTCTTCAACTTTGCGTGCACGGGAAAAACCAGTTGGAGTGGGGCTTGTTTGGGGTTGGCAGGGAGGGCGTGGGTTGTGATGTCAAAATTGTGGTGCAAATGCTTTTGGTGGATTGTGCTGGCACGACAGAAGCACGTGCGAGCGTTCCACATTTTGACAGTGCCTCACTTTTTTGACAGTGACCCACATCATGAACGTATCCTGTGTTCTGAGGGTGTATCGTGTTCTGACAGTGTCCCATTTCATGGCGATGTCTCGCGTGTTGAGAGTGCGGCGGGTGACACCGTGTGCGTTCCTTGTCAGAGACGCCGCGTTATTAACCGAGAACAGCGTCCGCTGAATAAAACATGAACGAGGAGACTCTGGGTCATATTGACGCGGGAAGAACCCGGGGGCAGCAGCACCGTCCGTGCAGCGTCGAGCTGGATCTGTAGCCTCGTCAGTGTGAGTATTGTTCACTGGAGCTGCAACCTCAGCGATGCCCCTCAGCTGCGGTTGGGTTACGTGTGGATTCACCAGGTTCAACAACGCCATGTTTTGTCAAACCTCGTGTGTTGGTAACAAAGCACTGCAGGGATGCCGTTGCAGCCTCAGTCCTCTGATGCAGGGACAGTACTGTAGCCTCAGTCCTGCAACCCCAGTTTTCTGCTGCAGGGAGACTGCTGCGGCCCCAACCCTTCCCGGTTGGGGTGGACGACTGCTCACTGCCATTGTCCTCTTGCTCCAGTCTTGCAGTGCAGAGATAGCGCTGTCGTACGTCCCCTGTTTCCGCTGCAGGGACGGCGCTGCAGCTCGAGGTTTGCGCTGCAGGGATGGCGCTGGAGCGGCGTAGCGCGCAGCGGTCGCGCCCTCTGGGTGAGCGCTGTGAGTGGCTCGGATGAATTGGACATTTGTCGGAGCAGACGTGTCCAGAATAGCGATGGGGCGGCGGGGGCGTGAGAGTGGGGGGAGGGAGGGGGGTGTGGGAGGGTGAGGTATCACTGTGGGACTGCATTGCTGAGTTGGAAGAAATGGGTCTGTGCGTGTAGACACCTTTGGAACTTCGTGTGCATATCTGCAAGAAGTTGGATTGAGTGGTCTTTCCGGTCACCTGGTAACAAACCCGGTCGAGACAACCTCTCATCCCTTTCCCCCAACCTCCCAAGCTGACCAATCCCCATAATCTGCATTGGGGTTGACCTGTGGGGGTTGGTCGTCTGCAGGGGTTGGGGGGGGGGCTCGGAACATCGGGCACCATCCCTATCGCCACTGGATGCTCAGCCCAAAAGGGACTTCAGCCATGTCAAGTAGTTGGAAGCAAAGTACGTACGACCACGCAGATATTGACCACAAGTCTTGATTGAGACGCTCAAACTGCTGGTAACATGAGTGAATGTGCCCCAATTTCTGCTGGCGGTTTGCTGCGAGAAGAAACGCGAGGCACTCTCGTCTGGGAGGGATCAGTGGGGTCCGGGCGACTCTCCGTGTGACGGAGGAGAGGGATGACGACGTCAGACGGAGCGTGAAGTCTTATTTCCCGAACACAGGGCCAGTTTCACTCGGGGTTCGTTGTGCGGTGCGTCGCTGGGAGAGTGAACGGGTTCTGCGTTGCCAGGGGATCCGGTGTCTGTGTGATCAGGCCTGACGGTGCGCCGAGCCACAAACGTTGCCATGGCTACATGGGCAGTCATGCCGTCAGATGAAGACTTTACGTATCGACTGTTGGAGGTTGAATGGAGTTTGTGTTACGTCAACCAAAGATGAAGGATCTGGCACTGGGCAATGAAAAGTTTGAGGGTTGGCGGTTTGCGTGCGTTCTTTACCTCTCCAGACCTGAATCAAGCGCTTTGTGTGAGGATAGCTTTGTCTGCTGTGTGGAACTGCCCGGACCTCCCTGGACAGTACGTGATGTCGAGTGGACCGTGCCTGCAGTGGGACATTTCTCGGTAATTCGGTCTGATTGCACAAAGCGGGGCTCTCTGCGCGATGGACTCTCGCTCTAAACGCACACATCTCTGCAGTAATGTGGGTCTTCCCAACCGGTCTCAGTTCGGGCGGCGGCGCCGTCCTCTCAGGGTTGCGCTGATACCGCATTCCCACCCTTGTGGTGTCGATCCCCAGGCCAAGGTCACAGCGTGGAGCTTGGAGCGTGGTAGTTTGCACGTTGAACGCACGTAACACGGATGTATGTGTGTGTTGGTACATTACCTGATGGTGCGTCGCCAGAACGACGCAGCGCTCATGGACTCCAGATAAAACGTACCAGTGATGAATTCTTGAAGTAGCTTTCACTCCACGACAGTACCACAAATGGACTATGTGTTTTTGGAGTCCCAGCTTCCATGTTTAAGTATCCCACGCCGTGAGAGAGGCGCTGCAGCTCCTGCGTTGTTTCGTTGGAAGGACGGCGCTGCGTCCTGGACGAACAGAGCTCTTAATGCACCGCATCCCACCGTGATAGTGTTTCCCGGGAAACGAATCTGGGAGATTGCGCTGCGCAGAGGTAGGGTCAGGAGTCAACCCGCGGCTGATCCAGGGGAAGTGGGGTCAGGAGTCAACCCGCGGCTGATCCAGGGGAAGTGGGGTCAGGAGTCAACCCGCGGCTGATCCAGGAGAAGTGGGGTCAGGAGTCAACCCGCGGCTGATCCAGGGGAAGTGGGGTCAGGAGTCAACCCGCGGCTGATCCAGTGGAGCCGGAGCTGGGGCAGCCGGGTGGGTCCAGCAAAGTTGAGCCCAAGTGAATGCAGGGGAAGTGGGGACAGGATTCGTCAGGTGAGAAGGGAGGGCTGGGGAAAGCAGTCAACCACCAGTGGTGGATCTAGGTTGAGGCGGATGAGCCCGTGGCTGTCCCAGGGATACTGGAACACAGTCAGTCGGGTAAACCCAGGGAAGTCAGAGCAAAGTAAAACCAGGGCAGGTGAGGTAGGACTCAACCTGGGCTGGGGAAAGTCAACCAAATTGGGTGGATCAAGGGGGGGGGGAGGCGGAGGCAGGGCAACGGTTTTGCACATTGGATGCATCAGGGTTGTTAGTGGGGCTTCTCGAGGTCAGGCGCGCCAGATGAACTCAACCCGTTGACCTGAGGCCGCAGAACTCTTTCCACAGAAAAACAAACAAAAGAACCTCACGAATGGTGGTCTTTGGATTGATACTGCGGACGCTGTCACAGGATTTTAAACGGGTCCTGTTTGGTCTGTCCGTGTATTGTGAATAGTCTATTGGAATTCATTCTGTTGGTGGGGGGGGGTGCACATACGTACATGCTTGCAACTACCTGTTCGATCGGTTCTTGTTGAGCCGCGCACGCTCCTGGCTTCATCCTGCTGTCTCTCTCTCTCTCTCTCTCTCTCTCTCTCTCTCTCTCTCTCTCTTTCTCTCTCTCTCTTCTCTCTCTCTCTCATGCCCCCCGGAACACTCACGTGCTTGTCGCTCCTGCATTCCACGCTGCTCGTCCCTCGTATGCATTAGTTATTGGAGCCATCGCTGCATTGGATGGGAGTAGATAATGTCGTGCCATTTGCATTGTGTTTCAGAGCCGTAAATCTCCCTTCGCTCCGCGTTGAGCCCATAAACTGCGCCGATTCCCGCATTTACCATTTTGAGTGTAATGTCGAGGCCTGGATTTTGGTGCAGCGCCGTCCACGCATTGGGGGCCGGGACTCTCTACACCAATGGATATTAAACTGTCACCAGCATCAGAGATGGGGGATCGACCCCAGCCTGACCATTTGGGGCTCAAAATCATATCTCAGTTTGTTTGGTGGAGGGGGTGGGGCCACTTTGACTTCAGAAAATTCAAGTGTGAATGTGCTTTTGCGCCTGCAGCGTTTCGAGCGGGGATGAATAAATGTTGGGGAGGGGAGAGGGACGTGGGTCCAGGGGAATCCCGATCCGCTGTGGTCACAGACATTTGTTACCCACTTGCCGTTTCCTGTTTGTGCACAAAGTGACGGCGCTGCATCCTTGGCCCCAGCGCTTTTGGAGGACGGCGCTGCCGCCTGGGCGCGGACCCTGATTAGGAGTGATCAGCATATCGCGTGCGGCGCTCGTGTAAACTGCAGCTGTCCGCGCAACATCAGATTGCCTTGAAAAAAACACAACATTTGCTGAAAAAACATGTTGCATTGTGGAATGTGCGTCAGCAAATTGCTGCAGCTTCAGGTGGACATATTTTGCTACAACATTCCACTTTTTTCCGTCAGGATGGGACCAGTCTCTGGAACTTTTTCTCCAGGACTGAGTTTGTGGATTGTCATATGTGAAGTGCGAGTGCGTGCGGGAGAATTCCCTGCATCATCAGGTGTCAGACCTGATCTGTTGGTTTTGTGTGACAAAATTTGAGGGTTTGAGTCCCATTGAACCACAGGGCTCCTCCATTCGACGAGTTTTTGCGGCCCACCCCGGGTGCAAAACGTTTCAGAATCTCAGATCCCTGTCAGCTGTTTTTGTGGTCAAAGGGAACATTTGGTTTCTGAGCTGCTGTGGTTTGATGGTTGTGCAGTGGAGATGAAAACTCATTCCTGCGATCCCTGCGAAATAAACAGTGTGTTTATGCCTGCGATGAGAGGCTTTTATGCTGACATACGGGCGACCCGGCGCTCAGACTCGCACCGCCCGCCTCTGCTCTCACAGACTCAGGATACCAGACAGGGGCAGATCCAGGGTCCATCCATGTCCCCTGCTATCACTGAGCCAGCCAATCCCTCCCAAAATGTCAGTTTTGGGGTTGGGGCACACACCTGATTTGATTCGGCCGCGAGGTACGAGGATCGTCTCAGAATAGACCGATTCCTTTTTGTGGTGAAGACCACCTTTTGCCGATGTGCCTCATTTTTGGAATATGCTTTCTGGAGGATCTCGCTTGTTGATCCCACATGACAATGAGGTTGAGATCACTACAGAGATCAGTCTAAGTGACCTACAAAGTGACAGGTCAACTGGTGCTTGGCGACGGCATTGCAGAGTTTGTTATGGGCAAAAAGCTGTTCTTTTTCTGTTGCTTTTTGACCATATTTTGGACACTTTTGGTCACAGTTGTGACCCTCTCACACAAATGCCAAATGGAACAGAGGTCAGTGATCAAATTTTTGGTTGCTCAGGGTGCCACACCCATTGAGTGTTGGTGCCAGTTGCAAAGAGTTTATGGGCCTGCCTGAGGACTGGGGAAGACTCAGACACACTCCTGGCACAAGAAATTCAAGGCTGGGAACCTCGACACAGCTGTGCAGGATGCCCACAGGAGTGGGTGTGTCCATTCCAGTCACTCCCAAGCCAACATTTTGACCATCCAGAACCAAGTCAACCAGGATCGCAGGCAGTCAGTGAGGGAGGTGTCTGCAGAGACTGGAATTTCAAGGTCAACTGTTCAGCGAGTACTCAGAAAAGATCTGCGCCTGCGGCATGTCAGTGCGAAGTTTGTGCTCAAAATTTTGACTCAGGAGCAAAAGGATTTCAGACTCAGAATTTGCCAAGAACATTTGGACCACTTCAACCAAGAAGGACTGCCATTCCTGCAGCGGATAGTGACAGGTGACGAGTCATCCTTGCCAACTTTTGATCCAGAAACCAAGATCAAGACCAGCAAGTGGGTCCCTCGAGATGAATGCCATCTGCGCAAAGCTCTCCATGCCTGCACCCGCAAGACCACCATGCTGACAACTTTCTTTGACTGTAATGGACTCATTCACGTGGAATTTGAGCCCAGGGGCAAGACTGTGACTGCTGAGGCCTACTGTGTCACACTGGGAAGACTCAGAGAAAAGATCAGAAGGAAGCGACCAGACCTCTGGGTGATGGAGAATGGGTGGTGGTGTTACCTCCTGCACCATGACAACACCACCCCACACACCTCAACCATCACCCTGGCAGCTTATGGAGAGACCAACACAGAGCTACTGGCCCACCCCCCTTACAGCCCAGACTTGGCTCCTAGTGACTATTTCCTTTTTTCTGAATTGAAGAGCCACATGAGGGGGGTGGCCTACAGGAACATTGACCAGCTTCAAGCAGCAGCACTCTAGATCTTGCGTGCCATCCCTCAGCACAAGTTTGAGGATGCCATCAAAGACTTGCCAGTGAGATGGAGCAAGTGTGTGCAGTCTGGTGGTGACTATTTTGAAGGGGATGGCCTCCAAGTTCCAGATTTTATGGTGGAAGTCTCTGATTCTGATGATGGACTGACCTCAAGTGATGACGATTGATTTGCCATTTGAATCACCATAACTGTCTCTGTTGACATTTTGAGTCCAAGTTTTACTCATGTTTGAATTTATTTGAATTCTGTTGGCATGTTGGCATGGTTTTATTGGCATGCAAAGACTTCATATTAAATGTTGGCAGCATCACAAAATCTCATTGGGTCCGCTTACCGCGCCGGAATCGGTCTATTCTGAGACGATCCTCGTACGTTTCAATGCAGCTTGTGCTGCACCTGACATTGTCAGTATCTCAGGTCATCCTGACCTTCCTTTGCAACCCGTGTTCTCAGGTCAACCTCACTTGTCCATTGCGTGTGTTCTCGGCTCGTGCTGACCTCCCCTGTACACACGTGGAAAAGCTGTAGCCACTGTATTGAAGACTCTGTGGACGGGACCTCGACCTCACTCGCTCCATCGGAGTCGCTTCGCGTCGCAAAGGTTCTGCTGGCGCCCAGCTTCGTTCGCTCCAGCGGAAGATCTACGGCCTGCTCCGTGCGGAGAACACTCGTAACGCGACGCAGCGTTTTCTGTGTGAAACGGACCGAGAAATCAACCACGTGACAATGATGGAGACCCCACAATGGAGGCACTGGGAGGTCTGTTTCACACTGAATGCGTCTCGCGTTTTGATAAGGAAATGTAGCGGTCAATGGTGAGCCGCCGACGTTCTGTCTGAGCGCTGATTGACTTGGTTGGGAACGTTTGACGCATGCGCGGTGAAGCAGGCCTCCCTGCCTTCCAGGGTGGGAACAGGATTACAGGATTAACGCTTGTAGGTGCCGTGTTGAGTGCGCAGGGGTTGGATAAGAGAGAAAGTGGAGATTTCAACGTTCAGGCCACAGCGCCATCCTCGCAGCGTGGGGCGCCAGGTTCACAGCGCCGTTCTTGATTTGAGCGGGAGACATCAAAGCTGTTGAGCTTTGCTGCAGTCTCTTTGCAATGCTATTTTAGGGGCTTGATTTCTGATCGTGCATATCAGTGGCGTGACAGTCACACTGTCAGGACGGCGCCGAAGCGTCAAGATGGAAACCAAGACAAATGGCGTTGAGACCTGCACGACTGAACACAGCCTGGACATGGCCGGACATTGCTGGACATTACCGTTGCGGTCGCGCCTGGACCCGCTGACCACTCTCACTGGTCAGTCTCAGGCTCAGGAGGGTTTCACACGGAATGTGACAAGCGTTGCGTTTGCGTTCTCCGCAACGTGTGGTGCGTCGCAGTGTGAAACGCACTTTCTCATTGGACTGCTCAGGATTGAACGCTTGATTCATCTGGTGTGAACCTGACTTCAGAAGTCTCAACACGCTGAGTTTTGTCTTCTGTGTGGGCGAAGCTGGGCAGATTCTGAAAAATGGTGACTGATGGGAGTTGCTGTGCCAGGCTGGACCGGAGGAATTGGACCTCAGTGGTCAGCTCTGTGCTCAGATGAGCAAGTGGATATTCATACACGAGGGTGCGGAGTTCATCTGAACCCTTTGGAGCTGTTTGGCATTGCGAGAGAAAGAAAGAGACGTGCGACGATCACTCACACCTTGAAAGCGCGTGCCGGTATTGTTGGCACTTCGCACATTCAGATTTACTTTTGTTCAAATCTTTGGGACAAAAAGCTCCGTTACCATTGGCTCTGCCACTCAAGCAGATTGTTCACGTTATTCCAAGTGACTGAGGTGCCGTTGAGGTTTAAGGTTTGATTCAAAGCAATGCGTGTTGCGTGACGTCCCTGCACAAATCGTGTGCTGAGTCACCACTGTTGGCATCGCGCCCATTGACCTGCACGGGGACGCCAGGATTCCGCTGTGAACCAGGCTTCACGGACTGTGGCTGGACGTAAACGCCTCTGCTCCTGCGGTCCCGTAGCTGTTGTCAGAGTGGGAGATTTATGTGTGCGTGCGCGCAGCAGCTCCGCGTGTAGATCCACTCCACTCGCAGTGTGGACTCAGAGCCGTGCTGCGCTCGGTGGGCTGGACGCTGTGCTCACACCTTGGACGTGTGTACAGGATCCAAGTTCACGTCCAGGGCCACAAGCTACACAGGCAGTGAGTGCAGAGAGCGTGTGTGTGTTGAGGTATGCGTGCTCACCATTGGATCATGTTACGATTTGAGAGAGGTTGGATGCAACGTGAACGATTCAGTTTGCATTGAATGGACAGGGCTGCAGTGACCAACCATGCAATACATCGTTTATCACTGCAGTGACCCTGCAGCCCTGTTAATTCAATGCCAATTTGACAGGATTTTCAATTGATATAGCGTGCTGGACAAAGTGAGGTGTCTGACCAAAGTGTTACTGTGAACAAGTGGGCCCGCCACCACTTTTGCGTCTCAGCTACCAACATCCAACTACAAGCAACGATGTACCTCACAAAAAGAGGCAATTGCACATGACAGTGGAACCCTGATACAGAACAGTTCAAGGGAAAAGTGCAAAATCTTCGTGTTCCGGAGGATAGTTCTCGCAGTGATCTGATTGGATAACGCGGTGAGTGGTTGCCGTGGAGACGTACTGTTGCTAGGATACGGTGTCAACGTGGAAACTGGCTGTGACGCGGAGCGGGGACGGCGGATACGGGGACGCCTCGTCCATGGAAACCGTCTCTCTGATGTGAGTCTCAAACTTTCACTGTTCAGAGCGTGATATGGACGCGCCGGCATGTCGGTTCGAATGGGCGCGTTCGATTCACGCGCCAAACGCACGGCAGCCTTTCGGTGCCAGTTGACGACGCCATCAGCCTGTTGCGTGGTGTTCGATGCACAAGCGACAATGAACGCAGCACGGAAACAGCGACCAGACGCACGACGCATCTGGTGTGAAACAAAATTTCTGGGTTGTGAAAAAGTTTTCATCTTCTTTCAACACAAACTTCTTTCACAGAGTTCTTGGCAAAGATTAAGTTACATTTTTCACTCCTTTTCCGTCTCGTCTCAACGACAATGGGGAAGTTTGTAGCAACAGGATGTCTTGGTCTCCCTTGGCAACGCGGGATTGTGTTTCAGGTGACGTCGTGGTATTTTGGGTCTCCATTGTTTGAGAAGGAACTCGGAGATTTAATTTCGTTCAGAACGTGTCATTTGAGTGATGAACAAAATGCCAGTTGTGTGTGTGTGTGTGTGTGTGTGTGTGCGTGTGTGCGTGTGTGTGTGTGTGCGTGTGTGTGCGTGTGTGTGTGCGTGTGTGTGCGTGTGTGTGTGCGTGTGTGTGTGCGTGTGTGTGTGTGTGTGTGTGTGTGTGTGTGCGTGCCGCATTCATCTCAGGACGGCGCAACAGTCTCAGCGTGGCAACTTGTTGTACTTGGACAAACGGCCTGGTGTCTGTGCAAATGTTGACGGGTTCCCGATTTCGCGGGAACAAGTGGGTCCAAGCGCCCTGGTTCCCTCAGCAGATTGCGGTCGGTTTGTTTGTTCCCGCTGTGTGATTCTCCGATTGCAGCCGCTTTCAGACTCGCCTCGGATCTGATTGTCTGTTGAGGCTGCAAGTGGGCGACGAAAAGCAATGTTTCCTGCATTACTGAGACAATCGCCTCGTCTCTCGGTTTGGCGGAGTAATTTTGAACTCCAAGCTTGGTTTCGTCGTCATTGGACCTGTGCGTTGCGTTCCTGCGCACACGTTCACGGGCTGCGTCGTCGCCTGCAGGGATATTTCGCGTCACGCCATTCAGCGTGAGGCCAGGGGGACTTTCGTCTCTTGTTTCATCGACTGTTGCGCAACCTGAAGCGGCCCTGGATGGGCAAGTGGAGAAGGCTGGAGAAAACTCGCGTGCGTTTTAGTTCGCAGTGGGTTTCGTGTTCCCAATCACGTCGCGCTTGTTTCCTCGGCCGATACTCGCGTTCCCTGCAGCTTCTCGAGACATGCTCCTCCAGGGGCGGATCCAGGGTCTGCTTCAGACTGATCAGAGCTTGGGGCAGGTTGAGAACCAAACTCTCGTTCTTGTGGACACGTTACTGCGTGCAGTGGGAAAATGACTATGTAAGTCTGTGCGTGTGTGTGCGTGTTGCATCTGTGTGTGTGTGTGTGTGTGTGTGTGTGTGTGTGTGTGTGTGTGTGTGCGTGGGTGTGCTCCTTGGCGGTATTGCGTGAAGGCTGCAGTTGGCATAGATCCAGTGTGGGGATACTCAAGGCTGGTCTTCGGAGTGGATGCGTTGGGTGCCTAGCCTGTCCCACGCTTGATCCGCGCCCGTCCCTCCCCCCAGCAGCCCCCGCGGGACGAAGCCTTGTTTACCCAATTGATTTGAGCCTAATGAGCAGCACTCTGTATCAATGGTGCTTCTGCCCCGAGCTCCTCCTCACTGGGAACGAGAGTGTGTGCGGGCGACGAGAGGGAAGACTCGCGCGCGCCGCTGCAGGTGGTCTCTTCCGCATTTTCCGCTTTTCTCATAACGTCACAAACTTGTGGAACTTGCCTCTCAGTTTGTCTGCGGCACAGAGGAAAGTGAGACACGAACAGCATTGTTGTGTGTGCAGGTCCCCCCTCCTCAACCGTCGAGATTGCAGGAGCGAACCGAACACCGTCCGTGACGGGCGTCAGGTTCCCATGATGCACCGCTGTGCAGTCAGCGTGTTGTGCCGCCTCTTGTGTCTTCTGCTCTCTGTGGGCGCTGCGCCGCACGATTTTCGTGTGTTGGTGTGGAGTGCGTCCTCTTCTCCCTCTCACCCTCTTTGGGCGTCTTCCCCGCGAGTTTCACACACATAATTGAATTGTGGATGCAGCTCGAGCTCGACTCACGCGCAGCACGCGGAGTCTGTGAAACCTGCCGCTGCCGAGGTTTTCTGCAGGATCCTGGTCTTTCAGGTCGAGCTTCAATGGCTCAGGGCCTGACCCACTGACCCCACCACTCGGCGTCGCGGCCCCATTGATGAGGTAGATTCAGCGCGCGCGTCACGCGCAACGTGGACGGTGGCTCTGTAACATTCTTCAATTTGCACAACAACTGTGCGAGTGCATGCAATTTCTGAGGATCGCGTGACCTGGTGCTCTGTGCCACTGAAAAATTTTCACAGACCTGGGATCTCACCGTTTTACATGCGTGAGTGAGGTGCTGGTAGTTTGGGAGCTGAGTCGACGAATTAACTCCCTACAAGACAAAGAAATCCGGGGTCGAATCCAGTCTTCCAGAGAAGTGTTGGGATTGAGATGGTGTTGCTCATGTTGTGGGTGGGACTGATCCCGAGACCCATCAGGTCAAGCCTCTCACTGAGAACAAAGATCTCCAGTCGAATCCAGCAGCTCCCAAGATTTTCTCCGGCTGGGATTGTGTCCGGATTCGCGGTGAGATGAGGTGTGATCCTCGGGAGCCATGTGATCGGACCCGCGGGGTCGGGTTAAGCTGACACGACCTGTGTGTGAGACCGCAGGGATCAGTGGAGTCGCTGGGTGCAGAGCCAGGCTGCACAAAATGGAACACACGTTCACTGATAGTTGGTCACACACACACACACACACACACACTCACTCACTCACTCACTCACTCACTCACTCACTCACTCACTCACTCACTCACTCACTCACTCACTCACTCACTCACTCACTCACTC
>JAAUXT010003223.1_pt1 | contig 12985 bp, 10 predicted proteins | sample 7278171 | NCBI WGS metagenome assembly JAAUXT01 (sample SAMN14350112, study PRJNA611818) | marine sediment metagenome | isolation source: surface marine sediment (1.8m) | place: French Polynesia: Moorea | collected 2018-08
CAGCAGCCGCATGTTTTAGGCCTCTATCGCGTAAGGCTGTCGCGGGGCCGGGCGCCCCGCGCGCATGGCAGGGATTGAGGCTATATGAATCGTTTTCGCTCCTGATTGTCAAGCGCTTCATACCGTCACCTCCTTGGGGATGACGTTCCGTGGGGGGTTTGGCGGCAAACACCCCTGCAGGCCGACGGCCTTCGCCGCCTGACGGCGCCGCCAACCCTGCTGCGGAAAACCAAAGCCTCCCGTCAAGGCATCCGCAACAAACATATCAGTACAACCTTAACTTCAGCTTATGGCAACATTACGATTTGATAATGTCGATGGGTCGAAAGGCCTCCGGCAACAGGGCCGCCCCCCTGAAAACACCTACCATATCACGTTCTCAGGGCGCCGTGATGCCGCTTCAGACCGACCCGGCGCAATTGGTCCGCGTCTTGAATCCCGGGCCGGCCTATCGTATGGCTGTCTTGCGGTGTCATGCGGCGGCGTGGGCGCAATCTTGGCGGTTGTTGATCACTCACGGCATTGACGCCTCTCTCACGCGAATTGCCGAGAAATCAGGAAACGCGAGAATGACGCATCGATGGATCGTGATGGGGATCGTGCTGCTGGCTGGTTTGACCGGTCCCCTGGAGATTGCCGCGGACAGCCGTGATCCGGAGCGTGGATCGGAAGCGGCCAGGGAATTTCTGCACCCGCAGGAACCTGAGGAGGACACCCCGCGGCTGAGATTTTTCGACGACAGGGTCACTCTGGCGTTTTTCCTCGAACTGGCCTACGAGTATTCGGATGTCGAGGATACGGACGACAAGGACAGTGGCAGCCTTCACGATATCTTTCTCGACACGGCGGAGTTCGAGCTGCATATCACACCCATCGAGGCCGTTGAGGCCAGGGTTGTTGCCGGAATCGAGAACGTTCACAAGAATGGCGATGACACCGAAGGATTCCTGGATGAAGCCTCACTCAGGCTGCGCTACCCCGGCGCGCCGTTTTACTTTGTCGGCGGGAAGCGAACACAGCCGTTCGGGGTCTTCGAAGATCGGCTGATCAGCGGTACGATCACCGAAGACCTCTACGAGATCGTCAAAGTGGGCGCTACGGTCGGCTACGCGCCGGAGGCGCTGGGGATCGATCTGGCCTTTACGACCTACCGCGGGCAGGAAATCAGCCAGAACCTGCAAAGCGAAGACACACACGAGTTCGCCCAAGGCCGGCGCGACCGGCAAGAAAACGGCTCCTACATCGCCAGCCTGCAGCTCGAGCCGTGGGGCGAATGGCTCTTTCTGAGTGCCTCCTATAACAACGAACCGGGCGACGGCCGGCGCAACCAGTCTCTCGGGGGCGCGCTGACGCTTACGCTCTGGGATTGCAACCTGGATTTCGAGTATATTGCCGCCCTGAGCCGGGAAGACGGAGAGAACGCGGAAGAAAACCTGGAAAAGGCCTGGTTTGTGGGCCTGTCCTGGGAGCTGTGGGAGGCGTTTGAAGTCGCAACCCGTTACGAGCATTTTGATGACGACAATGAAGAGGATCAGGAAGAAGTCGTCGACAAGCGCTGGCTGGCAGGATTTAATTACACCTTTACCGATTACACGACCCTCTCCGTGGAGTACCGCTATACCGATTTCGAGCAGGAATCGGATAGTGACGCCGTCGGCAACCAGAACGAACTGATCATCCAAATCGCTTTGGAGTATTAGAAATATGGCGCGGCCAGAGGCGTGCACTTCACCGATGCAATCAAATATTGCATCGAGGCCAACCCCGCAAATCGAGGTTGGCCTCGATGGTGATCGCGCGATGTCAGAAAATCAGTTAATGCATTAGAGGGCGGGGCAACAACGCCCGCTCCGTGGGTTGCGGATTAAGGCACGCAGTAGACGTTGAAATTAACGATATCCGCTAATTTTCACCGCGGCGATTTTAGAGGTCCAATTCTTCGACCTCTTGCTCGGTGATCGTCTTGTTGCCGCTCTCCTCCCTCGCGATGACCTCCACCTTCAACTCTTCCAACGTCTCGGTATCTTCAGCTTCCTCAATCACAGCCAGAAATTCGTCGGGAACCCTATACGCTGTGACATTGCCGGGAAATGTAGCGGTATTCACCAAAACACGCTCATCGCCGTCTTCGATAACCACCAACTCAACGACGACCTCATAGCCCACAACCGCAGGCCCCCCGCCCGGCGACATCCACTCGATGTCGGGAAATCCATCCAAGTCGATCTCGACGGGCAAAGGGAGGTCATGCGTCAACTCGGACTCCCCCACCAGCCGGCACCCATCCAGCGCTTTGCCCTTGAACCGGTATTCGCCTTCCGGGAAACGGGCCAAGAATTCATCGGGTGGGAGTTCATCTGCGATAGGCTCCGCGCTCTCAAAAAATCCTTCAGTGAGGCCTTGCGCCCGTACATTCCGCTGCGCAATTACCCTCAAGACCGCTTTTCCAGATTCGTTCAGGACCCGCATTCGTTTCCATGCTTCGCCGTCCCAAAAAAACTGAATGCCTCGGTCATCATCCGTGGAATTGAATTCGATAAAAACTTCGGCCTCATCGAGTTCTACTACACAAAAAGGTTCATTAGCCCCGACCGTCGGCGCAGTGATGCCCAGGATCAATAGGGCCACAGATACCGCCATAACAGTTAACGCATACGTGTTCTTCATCTTTGCCTCCTTTTCATTGGTTAATGGATGCGGTAGCTGTATCACTGCGGCATTATCACGTGCTTACCATAAAATTATCTCTTGATAATGCGCTTCGAAAAGGAAACAATTCAGATCGGGGGAATGAATTAGGGCGAGCATGGGTCGTCATACGCTGGAGCAGTGGGATGACACCTTAGTTATCCCAACGGCCTATCACGATCTGTTCCACGAGCCCGCCATGGCGGGCGGGCACCGGCGAGAGCACCGCGTCGCTCACGGGCCCCCCCGCCTTTTCCGCCACCCATAGCCGACGATTCTCCAGGTGGGAGAGGAGATAAAAATCGGTCATGAACCCCAGCTAGCCCTTTACCACCGCCAGCGGCCGCAGTTTCACCACGGGCTGGATCAAATCCAGTTCGGCGGCGATCACGGTATCGATTTCCTTGTAGGCCTGGGGCGCTTCCCCAAGGTCCAGCAGGCCCTTGTCTTTGCCCCGGCGGATTTTTTTCCAGCGGTCGTAGACGACGCCGCGCATGGCCTGGTCGCACTCCGCCGCCGTCAGGGCCCGCGAAGCGGCTTTTCTTCCCATGGCCCGACCGGCGCCGTGCGAGCAGGATTTGAAGGACTCCGGATTCCCCAGACCCTGGACGATGTAAGAAGGCGTCCCCATGGAGCCGGGAATGATACCCGCTTCCCCGTCCTGGGCCGATGTGGCCCCCTTGCGGTGCACCCACACGTTGGCCCCGAAATGGTTTTCAAGGGCTGCATAGTTGTGGTGGATGTTCACAGGGTCTTCGAAGGCCACCTGAGGGAAGACCGCCTCGAGCGCTTTCATGAAATGCTCCATGATCCGACGCCGGTTTTCGCGGGCATAGCGCAGGGCCAGCTTCATGTCTTCGATATAGGCGGCACCTTCCGCGCTGTCGGTTGGCAGAAAAGCCAGGTCGGTCGACGGCAGGTCGGCATGCCAGCGGCGGTTCAGATCCAGCGCGACCTGGTGATAATAGCGGGCGATCACGTTACCGAGGTGACGTGAACCCGAGTGGATCATCAGCCAGAGGCGGTCATCGTCCCCGGCCTGAATCTCGATGAAATGATTCCCGCCACCCAGGGTCCCCAGGTTGCGACCGGCCAGGTCCTTGACGTGGGCCGAAAACCAGCCCCGGTCACGACAGGCTTCGATTTCGGTTTCGAGCGCCCCCCAGGCCGGCGCCTTTTTGTGGGCCCGGCCCTCGCCGCAGGGCACCAGCGCTTTGACCCGGGTGACGACGGCCCGCAACTGCTCCCGTGAGGCTTCGTCCGCCGCCAGCGAGGTCTGCACGGCGCCCATGCCGCAGCCGATGTCGACGCCCACGGCGTTGGGGAGCACGGCCTCGCGGCTGGCGATGACGCCGCCGATGGGCATCCCATAGCCCACATGGCAGTCGGGCATCAGGGCCACGTGTTTGAAAATCACGGGATGGCGGGCCAGGTCTTCAGCCTGGCCCAGGGCGTCGGTTTCGATGTCGCGGCACCAGGACTTAATCGGTACGCGGTAGCCTCGTTCTTTTTTGACCCATTCCATTGTCTATTGTTCTCCACGGCGTTCGGCCAGGTGGCCGAGGGATATTGTCGAATCGATCGTGATGGTTCAGTCGCTTGGCGGCCCGACCCGGATTTCCCAGGAACCGTCTTCGGTCTCGCGGGCCGCGATGGCGATGTCCAGAAAGTGTTGGATGATGTCGATATTGGTCCGGGTGTGCCGGCTGGGCGGCAGGGTGCGGAATTTCCCGCCTCCCGCCATGGCCAACGGCACCAGCAGCTGGTCGGCCAGGTAGCGGCCCACCGGCACGTTCCGGGCCAGGTAGTCGCGCACCTGTCCCGCCGCGCGGGCCGCGACTTTTTCAGCCGAGACCCCGCGCTCGCCGAAACCGGTGAAGACTTCGGTCAGGCTGTCGCTTTCAACCGCCAGGGTCAGAACGTTGCCGGGGCCCTGCGCGTCATCGACGGCGACCGCTTTAAGACTCTCCGACGGCCAGCCCAACTGCCGGCCGACCACCTTGAGCTCGCGGCGGGCGATGCTGAGCGGCAGGTTGGATACCGCGGCGCGGGCTGTCTGGCGGCGGATGCCCCCCCGTTCGACGAGGTGCAGCGGGTTAAGACGCGAGACCGGTGTGATCGACACGCGGAAGCGTCCGCCGCCGGCCGGGAAAAAACCGGGCTTTTCGAGCACGGCTTCGATCTGCGGCCCCATACGCGCCACCAGCGGCAGGAAGGCCAAGGCCAAAAAGTCGAACGGCGGCGCAAATGGATTGTGGGTGCCGCCCTCCAGGATAATTTCGGACGCCCCGCCGGCTATGACCAGCGCCGGCAGGATGGTCTGCAGGACCAGGGTGCAGCTGCCGGCCGACCCGATGGCGTAATGGTACCGCCCGGGGTGGATGGCCTGCGGCGCAAAGCTGAAGGCCTGCGAACCGATGGTGTTGCCGCTGACCTGGGCGGCACCGATTTCAGCCGCGGCATTGAGCGCCGTCAGGTGCTGGCGCATCAGGCCGGGCTTGCGGCGGCCGGCCCGGACCGCCTCGACCCGGAACGGCCGGCCCGTCACGAGCGAGAGCGCCAGTGCGGTGCGCACGATCTGTCCACCGCCTTCGCCGTGGGAACCGTCGATGGTAATCATTGTCTTGGCTTTCCTGCGCTCATAAGGCTTTTCAACAGCCTGCTAAGGGTTGGGCCGCGGGAGCGGGAGTGTCTCCGCGCACCCGCGGCTGATCGTTGGCGGCCGGGTGCGGCCTGCCTGGCTACGAACATCAACACGTCTACAACAGGTTGACGATGCGGTCGGCCAGCCCCTTTTCACCCAGGACAACATTGAGTTTGGAATTGCCGGCGATTTTCTCCAGCAGGTCCAGTTCGCGCAACCGCATGAGGGTCGGGTTGCTGTCCAGCAGCCGGGCCGTGTTGGCCTGGCTGCGCATGGCCGCGGTTTCTTCGCGGCGCATGATCAGGTTGGCATCGGCCGCCTTGCGGGCCTCGATGACTTTGTTCAGCAGGGCTTTCATCTCCCCCGGCAGGATAACGTCCCGGATACCCAGGTGAAGTATTTCAACCCCGAAGCCGCCCACCCGCTGCCGCAGTCCGTCCTCCAGACCGGCGGCGACTTTATCCTTCTCACCCAGGAGATCGTCCAGCGAGCAGCCGCCGATGACGGCGCGCAGGGCCAGCTGGGCCTCACGATAGACGGCCTGGGCGCAGTCGTCCACCACCGCCACGGATTTATGGGCGTCGGTGATACGGTAACACACGAGCGCATTGAGCCGCAAAGTCACCTTGTCGGCCGTCATGATTTCCTGGCCGGCCACATCCATGACGCGTTCGCGCCGGTCCACGTGAAAGACCTTGACCCGGGCCATACCTTTCCAGAGCAGATACGATCCCGGTGCCAGGACGCTCTGGTATACACCGTCGCGGAAGTAGACCCCGCTGAAGCCCGGATCGATCTTGACCAGGTCGAACACCCGGGCCACCTCCGCCCAGCGGGCGACGACGTTGGCCTGCGGGTGGTCGAAGCGTACGGCGGCCGCATCCACGACCTCGACCTTGACTTCGCGCAGATCGTTCCAGAGCGCGTGCAAACCCGGTTCCAGCACCCGGTCGAAGCGGCCGTCGATCCATACCAGCGCCCGCTGGTGGTCCTTGAGATCGATGATCTCGGCCCGGCCGTCCAGGGCCCCCGCCTTGACGATCACATCCAGATCGACGTGATCGATCCAGGGCGCGCGCCGCGAAACCACATCGACCGCCACACGACCCAGCGGGTCGGCGAACCAATAGCGGCCTGTGTCCAGGAGTCCCTGAAATTCACGATCCAGGAAGTAAAACCCGGTTTCATAGGAACGAATCCGAATACGTTTGATCGGCCACATGACAAATCTCCTCTTTCGGTTTTAGGCCTATCCGTTCGCCGCGGCTGAAGGGCCCGGAGCAGGGTTTTCAAACCGCCGCGCGGGCGGCGATGCGAAAAAGGCCGCGGAAAGCAGTTGGACATCCGGCCGCACGGCCTGCTGCGGAGCGCTATTTGAGCGGCCGCCGCATCCGGGCGGGGCATGTTTCGGGCGACGCGGGCCGCCGTCTGGCAAAGACGGCCTCTGGGCCTTCCACGTGATTCCCCCGGCTTGTCGGCGGCAGCGGAATCCGCGCGCTGCATGGCAGCCTGCCGTGCTGCGGTCCGGCCGTCGCCGCCACTCAAGGGTCTGCCTATCCAGGGGGGCGGTCCGTTCGCCGGTCCACCGGCCGATCAATCCGTCTGCTTCCCGTCGGCCTGGGTCGGGCCGCCTGGGCGGCCGTAAAGGGTGATAAGCCCTGGTTGGAGCAGGATTCGAACCTGCAACGCTCGTGTCCAAGCACGATGCTCTACCGTTGAGCTATCCACGCCTGACACCGGCCTTCGTTAGAATCCATGTCCGGAACACCTTCGGTCGATAGGGGCACGCCCCTCAGCAGGGCAGGCCTTCGACCGGGGCGCCGCTGGCCCGGCGGTATCGGCTGACGCATTGTAGAGCAACTGATGTGCCAACGATCTCGAAACGACACCGGACTTTTTTAAACTTTTGAAAATTATATCTTTTTTGTAATTTTTCCAATTGACGGACCATCTATGGAAATGCTAATTAAATATAAAATATTATATATAGTTATAATTTTTGCTATACTGAGGGATAGACCCAGGGTCTGTCCGGGGGAGAGGCTTGGTTTGAAAACCACCGTCATCGGTCTTTTGGGCTCCACCATGGACAACGCGGGGAAAGGCGCCGCGCGCTGGGAGCGCTGGCGGCCCAGCGTGGGATTGTGCCAACACGACGATCTGCTGGTGAACCGTTTCGACCTGATCTACCAGAAGCGCTTCGAAGGGCTGCTCAAACGAGTGGTCCGGGATATCCGGCACGTATCGCCGGAGACACAGGTCGTTGCCCATGCGATCGAAATGGTCGATCCCTGGGATTTCGAAACGGTGTACGCCGTGCTGCACGATTTTGCCCGGGGCTATCCCTTCGAACCCGAAACCACCCGCTACCTGGTTCACATTACCACCGGGACCCATGTGGCCCAGATCTGTCTTTTTCTGCTGACCGAGGCCAACTACTTTCCGGCCCGGCTCCTGCAAACCGGTCCGCGCGCCGGCCGGCGCCGTGATGCCGACCCCCGGGGCGAATACCGCATCATCGACCTGGATCTCTCCAAGTATGACCGCATCGCCATGCGGTTTCGGCGTGAGCTGAGTGACGACATCACCTTTCTGAAATCGGGTATCGAAACCCGCAACGCCGCCTTCAACACGCTGATCGAGCGCATCGAGCGCGTGGCCATGCATTCGGTGGACCCGATGCTCCTGATGGGCCCCACTGGGGCCGGGAAGTCCCGGCTGGCCCGTCGTATTTTCGAGCTCAAGTGCGTCCGGCGGCAGATGAAGGGCGTCTTCGTGGAGGTCAACTGTGCCACCCTGCGCGGGGACGCGGCCATGAGCGCCCTGTTCGGCCACAAGAAAGGGGCCTTCACCGGCGCCATGCAGGACCGGGCGGGCCTGTTGCGGGCGGCCGACGGCGGCATGCTGTTTCTGGACGAAATCGGCGAGCTGGGGCGGGACGAGCAGTCCATGCTCCTGCGGGCCATCGAGGAGAAGCAGTTCCTGCCGGTGGGGGCCGACCGGGAGACCGGTAGCGATTTCCAGTTGATCTGCGGCACCAACCGCGATCTTCAGGCCGCAGTGGGCAAGGGGGTCTTTCGCGACGATCTCTTGGCGCGCATCAATCTGTGGACCTTCCACCTGCCCGGTCTGGCCGAGCGCCCGGAAGACATCGCGCCCAACATCAGCTACGAGCTCGAGCGCTATGCCGAGCGCCACAACACCCTCATCTCATTCAACCAGGAAGCCTGGCAGTGTTTCCTGGACTTTGCCGTTTCGACCGAGGCCCGCTGGTCGGCCAATTTCCGCGATCTGAACGCCGCGGTGACCCGCATGGCCACCCTGGCCCGGGGCGGGCGCATTACGCGTCTCAATGTCGAAGAGGAGATCGGGCGGCTCAAGATGCTCTGGCAATCGGAGCAGGGCGGGGATGATGATCAGTTGGTCGATCGTTTTCTGGGCCGTGACCGCGCCGCCCAGCTCGATCGCTTCGAACGTGTTCAACTGGCCGACGTTCTGGCCGTCTGCCGCAACAGCCGCAGTCTGTCCGAGGCGGGCCGTGCGCTGTTTGCGGTTTCACGACAGCGCCGCCGCAAGACCAACGACGCCGACCGGCTGCGCAAATACCTGGCTCGTTTCGATTTGTGCTGGCAGGATTTCGCCCGCCCGCCGGGCTGACACCGCGGGGGGACACGGCCGTCCGGGGCCACATCACGGCTTAGTCGACAAAGACGGACTGCAGCACCGCCACGATGCGTTCACGGGGGAACGGGGCTGCGGCGATTGTTGCCCCGGCATCCGTCAGAATCTGCTCCAGATCACCCCAGTGGATATACCGTTTGAACTTGTCTTCCCGGGCGCGGCCCATGGCCGCCGCCACCAGCTCGATGTAATTGACGATTTCAAAATCATGATGGCGTTCTTCGGCCGCGAAGGTCTGGCTGCAGTAGTGGCAGACGGTCACCAATCGCCCCGCACCGGTCCGGGCGGCTTCCTGAAGGCGATCAGTTCGCATGCGGTTGCTGCTTTCCGGAAACCAGCAGACGGCTCCGCTGCCGCAGCAAACCGTATCCGCGCCATGGCGCACCATCTCCTGGAGCGTGACCCCGGGCAGCTGCCGCAGGACTTCGCGAACGCCCTCGCTGTCGAGCCCGGTATAGGCGGCCTTGCAGGCCTCGTGCAGGGTGACGGTGCCGGCGGCGGCATCACTGAGCCGCAGTCGCGGCATACGAGACGCCAGATACTGGGGAAAGGAAAGGACCGCAAAGGGGATATCCAGGGCCGGGGCGAGGGTTTGCGCGAAACGGCACTGGCAGGTCGGGCACCACAGCACGACCGCCTCGGGCCGGAAAGCGGCAATGGCGGCCGTCAGGGCCTCGGCCCGGTTCGCCCCCTTTTGGAATTCCCCCTGGAAGAAGAAACTGTCACCGCAGCAATGGTCCAGACCCGGCAGGAAGGCGTAATCTTCGTCGACGGCATCCAGAATATCAAGCGCGGCCAGGATTTTCTCCGGCTGAAAATAGACGTTGCAGCCGGGGAAGAAGACATAGCGTGCGCGGCGTTTTCCGGAGACGGTCGTGATCCGCGCATGGTCCGGCTTCGAAACCAGGAGGTGGGCCAGCACCCGCGGCGGGCTGTCGGGCGCGCGGGGATCGCCGAGGCAGCCCGGCATCTGGCCCCTGGCGATTAAGGGGCCCTTGATGATTTCATTGACCAGCATGGGGTTGAGATCTTCGGGGCACATGCCGGTGGTGCATTTGAAGCATTCCATGCAGGCGAAGGCCTTGGTGCGGGCCAGGGGATTGATCTTGCCCGTGGTCACGCAATCGAAAACACTTTCCTGGATATTCCGGGCACGGGTCATGCCGACATCCGTCAGGGGCAGAATCGGGCATCCCTGGGCACACAGCCCGCACCGGGTGCAGTTTTCGACATAGCGCGCTATTTCGCGGCGGTAGTGATCAGGCATCGACATGCCGGGCGTTCTCCATGCGGTGGCGGGGCGGTGGGCACGTGCCAGCGACCGGCCGGCCGGGCTCCATTGGCATGTACTTTAACGGGAATTCGCCTGCCATGTAAACACGCTTTGGCCGGGGGGGTTTGATTTCCCGGGCCAGTCTGTTAGCTAATGGGGGCCGATAAGACGTTACGACTTAACACCAAACGAGGATGCGACCATGACCTGGGATGAAGAAACCGATGTCATCGTTGTGGGAAGCGGTCTGGCGGGATTGGCGGCGGCCATCGAGGCTGCGGCCGCCGGCGCCGCGGTGGTGGTGCTGGAAAAGATGAAGATCACCGGCGGCAACACCCGGATCAGTGACGGGGCCCTGGCCGCACCGGGTAATTACCTGCAGCAAAAGGCAGGGGTCGAAGACTCGCCGGAGCGGTTTGCGGCCGACATGATGAAAGCCGGTCTGGGACTGAACCATCCCGATCTGGTTAAGATCGTGGCCGCGAAGGCGGCCGAAACCATCGAATGGACACGCAACGATCTGGGGGTGCGCTATCTCGACCAACTGGACCGCTTCGGTGGGCACGCGGTGGCGCGCAGCGTCACTACGCGCAGTCACTCTGGGAAGGATATCATCAAGGCCCAGGTGGCCCGGCTGGCCGAACTGGGCCTGAAGGTGCGCATCCGGTGTCAACTGGTGGGCTTCGTCACGGCCGGGGACTGCCGAATCCGGGGCGTGCGTATCAGGGAGGGATACCGTTACCCCGAGGCCGAAAGCGGACGGCCCAAAACGATCAGGGCCCGTCGGGCCGTCGTTTTGGCCACCGGCGGATTTGCCAACGATCACGCCTTCCGGGCGACGCAGCACCCCGGTCTGGATGCCGACTTTCAAACCACCAACCAAAGGGGCGCGACCGCCGAGGGATTGATCGCCGCCCTGGGCCTGCAGGCCTGTCCCGTGCATCTGTCATGGATTCAGCTCGGGCCCTGGGGCTGTGTGGACGAGAGAGGCTACGGCAAGGGCGGGCGTTTTGCCTCCTATGCCGTGTTTCCGGCCGGCATCCTGGTTGATCCGGCCACGGGCCGGCGGATCGTCAACGAGTGGGCCGATCGCCGGGTGCGGGCGGAAGCGATGATGCGCACCGGGCGTCCCTGTGTCGGCATCGTGGATGCCGCGGGGGCGGCCAAAGATGCGCCCAGCCTCAAGGACTGTCTATCCGCCGGCAAGGTCCGGGCGTTTGAAGGACTGTCTGCTCTGGCCGCCGCCTACGGCATACCGTCCCAAACCCTGTCGGAAACGGTGGCCGACTACAACCGGGCGATCGTCTCCGGTGAAAGCGATGCCCACGGCAAAGCTCTCGGCCCGGCCGCCTTTGCCGTGGCGACACCACCCTATTACGCCATCCGCCTCTATCCCAAGGTGCACTACACACCCGGCGGGGTGCGCATCGATCAGCGGGCACGGGTGATCGATCTGCATGGCATTCCCATCCCGCGCCTGTTTGCCGCCGGCGAAGTCACGGGAGGTGTTCACGGGGCCAGCCGCCTGGGCAGCTGTGCCCTTACCGAGTGTCTGGTCTTCGGGCGGATCGCCGGACAGGAGGCGGCGCGCATGATTCCGGTAGCGGACGTCTAGGCGCCGGTCGTTTGGTCACTCCTGGGCGTGACGCCGCAGTTCGACGAAATGGGCCGCCGCCAGGGCGGCGGTGCACCCGTCCCCGGCCGCCACCACAATCTGCCGGGCATATTTCTCGCGCAGATCGCCGATGGCGAAGATGCCGTCGATACTGGTCTCGCATTTTTCATCGGTGCAGACATAGCCGTCGGCATTCAGTTTCACACCGGCCGGAACGAGGGCATTGTTGGGATCGAATCCGACGAAGACGAACACCCCTTCGGTTGCCAGTTGCCGCCTCTCGCCGGTGTGAGTGTCTTCCAGCGTGACGGCCGCGACGCCATCACCCTCGGCGAGGATGGCGGACACGGTGGTGTTCCAGATAATCTCGATCTTGGGGTCGGCCAACAGGCGTTCCTGCAGAATCATGCTGGCGCGCAGCTTGTCGCGTCTGTGGATCAGGTAAACCTTTTGGGCAATCTTGGCCAGGTAGAGACTCTCTTCAGCCGCACTGTCGCCGCCGCCCACCACTGCCACGGTCTTGTTGCGGAAGAAAAAGCCGTCGCACACGGCGCAGTAGCTCACGCCCTTGCCGTAGTATTCATCTTCGCCCGGAACCCCCAGCTTGCGCGGGCTGCCGCCGGTGCCGATGATGACGGCGTGGGCCCTAAGGGTTTCGCCGTCCGCCAGGCGGACCGTGTGGTTCTCGAGGCCGGGCACCAGCTCGACCACCTCCTGGGAGACGACTTCGAGATTGTAGTCCTGGGCGTGGTCGAGAAACTTCTGTGAAAGCTCGGCGCCGCTCAGGTTGCCCAAGGCTGGATAATTCTCCACTTCATCCGAAAGGGTCACCTGGCCGCCGGTCACCCCCCTTTCAATCACGACGGTGCGCATCGAGGCCCGGAGGGCATAGATTCCGGCCGACAATCCCCCCGGGCCGCCGCCGATGATGATACAGTCGTAAAATTCGCGATTGGCCATTGATCTCGATTCCTTGTGAAGTAAAGCGGGTCGTCGTGGTCGTCACCCGTGGCCGATTGGGCGGTCTTTCATAGCGACGGCCACGGATGATGGAACACCATAATCATGAAATCGGAGATTGCAC
>JAAUXT010063412.1_pt1 | contig 12985 bp, 13 predicted proteins | sample 7278171 | NCBI WGS metagenome assembly JAAUXT01 (sample SAMN14350112, study PRJNA611818) | marine sediment metagenome | isolation source: surface marine sediment (1.8m) | place: French Polynesia: Moorea | collected 2018-08
AACCCCCGGGGGTGTGGTGCACTTTTCACCCCCCCCCCCCCCCCATCGGAAAAGCCTGTTTTGGTAGGAAACGTTCTTGCTGCAGTCTCCAAATTCTTCTCGTTCTCTGTCAATGTGGAGTTACTAGCTCTGACCCCGAACAAAATCGTTCGAATCGTGGCGCGTCAAGTCGGGGGTCGTGAGGGTGACACGGGGTGAACGTTTCCTCCCAGTCATTTCATCCCATTATTTCCACACTAACAGACGTATTTTTTCATTGAAACATGTGTTCCAGTATGGCAGGAGTCATGCTGTGCGAGGCGCCAGAAGATTTCTTCTTTGCTTGTTTCGTCCCCACGATTTGTACCTTTTTAAGATTCGTATTTTCGTTGAAACAGGGGTACCAGTGTGGGTCGCCATCGCAAGCGCCCTCGGCGGTGTCTTGGTGACGGTCGTCATAGTAGCGGTCGTCGTCTGCATCTGCGTCTGCACGTGAGTACCAACCCCGGATCGGGGGGCGGGGAGGGGCGAGGGTGGGAGGGGGCTGGACCGTGTGTCCAGTACTGAGTTGAGGGGTTTTCACAAAGGCACAATCGGCGTCTAAAACGTTGACGTCGACGTCAAACTTGCAGTGTCCTTGTCAATTTTAACATAGAACCGAATGATGTCAAGAAATGGTACAAGCCATTCCTCTCGTCAGCCCTCATGACGTCAAAAACACTTTGACGCGCGTCACCAATGTAAAAACCACTTCACACGGAGTTCACACTGCTTCCGTGAGGGTAACGGAGCCAAAACCTTTCCGTCATGGATTCACAGAAATAGTGTGAACAGAACGATTGAAACACGTGTGCAACTTTTCACGCACAATTTGCGCAAGGCATTCCGTCACGGACACGGAACCAGTGTAAACAGCGTGCTACTGAGACTAGATCGATCACACTTTTACACGGGGGTGGGGGGGGGGGGGGTCAGACAGCCCTGTCCATGCTCTGGCATATGCAGGACAACTCGCAGGGAGCCCCACTTTCTTTTTTTACTTCAGAGCGCACCATTCTACAAGAGCAAAGGGGTTTTCGCATTGGGTGACGTGCGGTCGTTTTTTGCGCTTACGTCAAAAAATCCCACGGGGGGTTCAACGTAAAATTTTGACGCCGACGTCAAGAAAACGACAACGCATCACCCAACGCGAAACCCCCATGAAACGTCAGGTGTTTGTGTTGAACGAAAGGACCGTGTGGATTCTGCGTCTTCTTGGTTGTGCTGGAGCTCTCGAGTTGGAAGCGTGCCAAATTCGCACGTCGGAGACTAGTGCTCGCAAGTCGCGTGCCAGAAAACGACAGCGGAAACAGAATTTTTTTCATTTTATGGTAATTTCGCCAAAAAAATTGTCCAGTTGTTGAATCTTTCTTCCGTGCACCAAGGGTACGCAGTGACAGGGTGAATGTGATCAACTCCCTGCTGCAAATTGAGTTCCTCTGTGAACCTTGCGCATTGCAGCAAACGAAAACAACCAGCGCCCTCTTTTGTCTGTGATCAAGCGTCTTCTTGTGCGAAGTCCCTTTAGGGCGAAGCACCATGTGGTAATGCAGTATATGGCAGCTGGACCAAAATGTCCCCTGCCCCCCTGCAGACAGACCCCCCCCCATGGCCAGACCCCCCCCTGCAGCCAGACCCCCCCCCGCAGCCAGACCCCCCCCCGCAGCTAGACCCCCCCCACAGCCAGCCCCCCCAGCAGAAGACAGCATGGCTGGTGGAGGACAAGGAGGACCAGGAAGAATTGATAAACAAGGAAGAATTGATGACATTAACACCGCTGCGACACTGCAAGGGACTTCGCACTGCAGTTGCCTTGAGCACTGCTTCTTGTTGTTCTCTATTACAGGAGACGCAGGAAGTCTGCCGCCCCTCCTGCCTACTCCCCTCCCACCCCGCTCCAGACCCAGCAGAACCCCCAGGGTGGAGCCAGGCACCTCCAGGGTGGTGTGGAACACCCCCAGGAGAAGACACAGGACAACCTCTACATGTAGCCGCCCTGGACCTGCAGGATGAGTGCGTCTGGTGGGGTGCGATGTGTCCATCACCCTGGCAACGCGAACTGAACATCAACTTTCTTGGGTGTTCCCTCAGAGGCGAAAGTAGAAGATCTATCATTTATTTCTGAGACTGGTGGTCATGATCGGAACCCTCTGCGATTGTTGTGCAATGCGACCCAATTTGTACCGAAGCAGACTGTAAAATAGTGAAAACTGTGTCAAAGAGCTTCAACATGTGCAAATGTTCCGGCCATGACCAGTCTCAGAAATGAAAAAAAATCTTCGTACACATGTGATGGCGCGAGACAGACGATTGTCTCACGTGATGCGACGTAAAATGCGCATTCACATTGACGCCGTCAGCGTCAAAAAGTTGACGTCGACGTCAAATTTTGCTGTTGACATCAACTTCATACCGGACACAACGTATCAAAGCAGTCGAAACCATTTTTGACGTCGACACAAAAAGTTGACGTTGACGTCAAAAAAACTTGACGTCGTCACCAATGTGAAAACCGCTCAAATCAACTGGCTTGGCAGTCAGGGGCCAATCTTGTTCAACAGGGATTTCGGGGGGCGGGGGGGCGAAAGTGATTCAATGTGACGTGTGCATCACACGAGCTTGAGGTGGCAGTGACCGGGTGGGCGGGCACAGGGTACGTCCCCACCCTCAATCCGAAAATGGTGAGTTTTGGCAAACTATGGGGAGTTTTAGCCATCAGACCGCAACCCTGGAAACGCAAACGTAACTTTCGGCATGAAGTGATAGTCAACAGTGTGTTTGCTGTTCCAGGTTGCGGGCTGTTTACAACATAAAACTCGCCAGCCATCAACCTGGAAACGCAAACGCAAACGTAATTCTGACCATTACTACATGCTGAAAGTCACGTTTACGTTCCGCTTGCTAAAACTCCCCAAAAAATTTGCGTCGGACGGAAACATGTAAGAGAGGGGATGGTTATGACACTCGACTTTTGGGGACTGACAAATTTGCTGGCCTTACTTTTTGCAATGTGCGTTCCGTTATCATTAAGGGTTTTCACATTGGCTGGGCGGCGTCAGACTTTTTGACGCGCGCGTCAAAATTTTGATTCGCGGGCATCAAAGTCAATATGATGCCCAATGGAGAGCGTCAAATTATCAGTCCGGACCGATCACAAATTTTTGACACGGGCGTCAATTTTTTGTCACTTCGCAGGTTCCAGCGAAGAGTGCACAGCACGTGTGATCGTGATTGATTGTTTTGAATTTGTCATAAACTGTTTGTTTGTGTACTGAATGATCGTTCTTCAATTGCACGACCGTATGGCAGATTCAATGGAAGGGGGAGTGGCAGTGGCCTGGCTGTTTTTGTTTTTGTCGTAGAAATTGTGATTTTGTATTGGTTGTTGTATTTGTACCCAACGATCTTTTCGCACAACAAAAGACAATGAAACTTTTCAATTGAGTACTTTGTTTTGTATTTCGTTTGAGAAATTTCGCATGCCGTGTTCATTTTTGCCTGTGAACCTCGGTAGTGTGTGTGTGTTGGGGGCAAACACAATCAGGGCAGCTTATGAGCACACAGAGTGTACACACCTGCCCTATTTGGGGATTGAAATGGGCTTTGTTTGTGCGTATGCACACACATCTTGCTTTCCCTGCTGTTTGACAAGAGAAAACAAATTTGTAAAAAAATTAAATTGCTCAAGAAGCGCGGATGCAGTGGGTGTTCCACCCACCTCCAAAAGAAGTGATTACCAAACTGGTAAATCGTTTCTTCACGGATCGTTCCAGTTTCTTTCAATGTGTGGAACATGTTGGACAATGAATTCCATAGAAATGGAGGTCATTTCGGGCGAAGAAACAGTTCCAGAAAAACCTCACTGGGGTGTAGCCCCTCCCCCCACCACCTCTGGTGACGCGAAGAGTGCAAAGATTTCATCTGCATTTCCAGGGTTGCTTTGGAGGCTGAACAAAGAATGATAATTTTTTGCAAGATTTTGTTGAAGACAACTGAACAGATCCGTGTCCAATAGCTGTGAATGCGCGGGGAATTTCTCGGAAAACGAGTTGCTTCCAGTGACACCTGGGAACTGCAGACAACTCCCAAATTACAGTGGGCGTGTTCGATTCACCCGTGCGGTGCGCCGACTGGCTTCGTGCAGTACCCAACCCATGGGTCAAGTGGTACCTGGCACCCACAATTGAAAGACCTGTAATTAATGATCAAGGTAGGTTTACCACGCCCGCATCTTCCAGCCTGTTCAATCGCAAAATTTACAGGATCAATCAAATTACCTGAGTTTGATTCAACTTTGATTTTGGTTTCTTCAGCCAAGGTAAAAATCAAGGAATTGTGAAGGAAGGACAACATTCCATTGGAAAGAGATGTTCTGGGACTGATGAACAATCCTGTTGAGAACTCGAACTACTTCTGGGTATCCAACCAGAAGAGTTGCACAGGTCTTCAAATGAGGACTCTGGTGGACTGAACTGCTGTGACCAATGAACAATGGTGATGCCACCTCCAATGTGACTGTGTCAAATAACCATAGCTTCAACATGTCTGTCTGCAGGAAGACAAAATGGCTGTTTGCACTTGCAGTGGCCATGGCACTGCTGTATGTTGTGATTGTCACCTGGACAAAGACCTTCTCAGAGAGACATTTTAAGGAAATTCTTTCTTTTGAAAGTGAGAACCTTTTGTTGAATCCTTGCAGCAGTGCACCTACATATTGTGAGGAGACAGCACCAACATTTTTGCCTAAGTTTAGTGGATGGAACAATGTTTCACAAGAGAAAACCCTGTGGAAACCTTCCAACTTGACACCAGCTGCCTTCAGAGACTTTGTTCACTGGGAACCTGGACTTAAGTTCCACCAGCCATGCAGATACACTCAAAAATACCCCTGCTGTCAATATGATCATCAAAAGCAAGCTAAACATGTCAGGAAACTACATTTTATGACAAAGGCTTCCAACCTGTCAACAGAAGGAGTGGTCACAGAATTTTATAGAAAGGCAGCCAATAAAAGTGTTGTGTTCATTGGGGATTCATTGATGCTGCACTTTTTCCACTCTGTAGCAGATTTGATTCACTTTGAGCCCATTAACGTCCTTCATCCCATACTGTTGAAAATGGGCCTTGGGCAGTTGATACTCATTGAAACATTTGCAAACAATGTCTGGAACTTTAGTTTGACAAATGTACGTCATTTTGTCATGGAAGAGACTGGAGTGTGTGAGAAGCACAAGATTCATCAATTGTCTTGGGAAATGTTGCAACATCTTGTGAATAAGAATGACATCATTCTGTTCAATATGGGCTTCCACTACTCTGGCTGTCCCCAAAAGATATTCATTCAGACATTAAATAGAGCAGCCAAACTTCTAAGAAAGGCAATGACAAAGAACCTTGGAAAGCAGGTTATCCTCAGAAGCACTCTACCACAACACTTTCCTGGGAATGATGGGTATTTTCTTTATTCAAGAATACCACAATACAAAAAATTGGGATGTGCCAATAGCACAGCTGAGAGAGAACATGAGAGCAATGACATTTTGAAATTTGTGGCTGAGAAATATCACTTTAAGTATTTCGACTCTTTCCCTATCTATATGGACAGATGGGACCTGCACTTGGCAGAGAAGGACTGTACTCATACCTGTGATTGTACCCATAGCTGCATCACAGCAGAGACAACAGTCCCTGAGCTGGCTCTGCTCAACAGTCTCTTGGATTGACATGAACTGTCTCTCTGATGAACAAACAGAATAAAATCTTCCATTGTTGCTGTATTTTTCTGCTGATGGAGACAAGATAAGCAGACCCCAGAGCAAGACATGGTGAAAGTATGAGTTCTTGTTTTTTATCTGTTGAACAGCATGAGCAAAAACTTTGTTGATAAATTGCTTTAAACTGAACAACCAATGAAAAAAATCATGTTTCTTCAAGGGTGAAAACTTCATTGACACTCTATTATTTTTTTTGGGGGGGGGGATATTTTGTGAGTAAAATTGGGAATCAGGCAGGGAGCTGTAGTTGGTCAGGTGGATCTTGGGCCTGTTGCACACTGTGGGTCTGTGATACAAGTGTAGGTTAGTGAGACATAACTCAGCTGTCACTGTCTCCCCCTCAGAGGCTTTTCTCACTCAAGAAAAGTGGTGCCTGACCACCAGCTATGCTGAAATTTGATTTCGGTGTGTGATTTCTATGCAGCTCGGCCATTGGTTGGAGGTTGGGAGGGAGGCAGTCTGTTATTTTGGCTGGCTTGGCCTGACCACACATGTAAATCAAATGCGGTTGTTTTGGCTCGGGGTAAAAGTGACTGAAGAAGAAATGGTGAAGGGAACAGATGAAGAACAAAAACAAAGATGGAGTGAGGGAAAGATGAACAAGGGAAGACAGAATGAAAACAATGCAGGAGAAGAGAGGAGACGAAACAAGAGGTTGAGAAGAAGTCAAATGAGTGGAAGAACCTGACGTCCAATGGTTCCGTTCGATCTCCATTCTGTGGTGCTGGCGGTTTTTGCATTGGAGTCCCAGCCTCATGCACAACTCCAGGTGTGAGGGAGCAGGTGTGTAGATTCCATTGTACAGTAATGCACCTGTTGATCTTGGCTTTTAACTCAAAGCCTGCACCTGTGCGTGTATTTTTCAGAAGATTTTGCTGATACTATACAGCAGTGGTGTGGAGATGTAGAGATGCAGGTGCTGAAGCCAGTGCTGAATTTTACTGAAGATTTGCACAAAGATGTGCACTTTTAGCTGCGTATATTTCTCTGCTGTGTGCATTTGCCATAAAATCACCAAAGATTCTCATGAAATACAAAGAAAGTATTCATCTCATCAGTTAGACAAGGATATTTGCATGTTTGAGACACGTGGAAGTTTTCATGTATTGTAAGGGCGTAGGGCCACGGTAAGGTCACAGCTGGTAACAGTATGACAATGTAAACATAATTACAAAGGCCCGCCAAGGAACGTGAAGCTGCTGGTAAAGGTTAAATGTCTGGATGTGAGGAAGCTGCTGACGGTTTGACTCAGTACTCATGGAGCAGAGTAGGATCTCCTCCAGTTGACCTTACAGCTGAAGGCACAACTCAGGTCCTATAGTATTCCCACCAGCTCACCAATCTCAGACATTGTCACAGCTGTGTGACAAAAGTCTGGACCAAACCAGGATATGCAGAGGTATACCTATCGGAAAACGGCTAACCGTACATGTGTAAGACACAGGGCCGGACAGTATTTCGATTGTGTTTTCGGAGCTTCAACACACAACAGGCAAGCCAGTTGAATCAGCGACATGTTTTCATATTGCCGTGACGTGCAGTGGCTCGTTTTTCAAAACCACATGTTGTTTGTCGTGTTGCTGGTCAGCTCAGCTATTTGTCAAAACCAGGATCAGGAGATATGGTTCATGGGTCAAACACTTTGAATTGGGACAGGAAGCAAAGCACTGTGACCAATTTGCAATGAAAGTTTCAAATGGGGGTTGCTGTATTGGAGGAAAGCATCCCTGCTAAAAGTTTTGTTTCATAGATTTTGTTTTCATTCTTGTTGTCTTGTTGTGTGTACAACACGGAGGCAACTGCTCAAGTGAAGGGATAGGAATCACCAGGACCTGTACTGTGGTTTGACATCTTTGTCTGGTAGTATTATGAAAGATTACAACTTCAGCTCACCAAATTTCTGACATGTTGTTCAGCATAGAGTCAAAGTGGTTACTTGTTATTGGGATGGGCATCTCACTCCTCTTTGTTTTACTGGTCACCAAAGACAATCTCACTCCTTCTGTTGCTCCACCCCACAAGCATTTTGTTTTGAAGCACCAGAAACTGTTGGACAAAATATCCAGGGAAGCAACCACACCTTCTCTTGAGAAAATCCTTCCTGTGTCTCAGTTTACTGGTTGGAACAATGTTTCACAAGGTAAAACACTATGGAAACCTTCACACCTGACACCAGCTGCCTTCAGAGACTTTGTGCACTGGGAACCTGGACTTAAGTTCCACCAGCCATGCAAACACACTCAAACATATCCCTGCTGCCAATATGCACCCAGTGAAGGAAACAGTCTCAGGAAGCTCCATTTTGTGTCAAACTCTTCCAACTTATCCATGAACACACTAGTCAGGGAGTTCTACCAAAAAGCACAGAATAAGAAAATTTTGTTTGTTGGAGACTCACTGATGCTGTATTTATTTGATTCAGTGGCAGATTTTTTAAATTGTGGACCTGTTCACATCATCCCAGTACCAAAGAAACAAGGCTCTGGGCAGAAAGTGTACATTCAAACATTTATGAATGCTATCTGGAACTTCAGTTCAACAAACATTTACCATTACGTCATGTCTGACACTGGAGCATGTGAGAAAGACAGGGAACACAGCTTGTCATGGGAAATGCTGCAACAATATGTTGATCAGAGTGATGTCATTGTATTTAACATGGGGCTTCACTATTTGTATTCCAACTGCCCAAAACAGACAAACATTAAGACAATCAGCAAAGTGGCCAGAATTCTACAATTAGAGTTGAAAAGGAAACCCCAAAAACAGGTGATATTCAGAAGCACTTTACCACAACACTTTCCAGGGAATGATGGGTATTTTGCTAAAACACAAACACCACAATACACAAAATTTGGATGTGCCAAATTCACAACCAACAGAGAACATGAGAGCAATGATCTGTTAAAATTTGTGGCTGAGAAATATAAATTCAAGTATATGGATTCCTTCCCCATCTACATGGAGAGGTGGGATCTGCACTGGAAACCAACAAGTTTTGGAGATTGTACACACAGCTGTATCACAGCAGAAATGTCTGTTCCTGAACTGGCTCTGCTCAACAGTCTGCTGAATTGACATGAACTTTCCATCTGCTGGTTTTTTTTGTTGAAGTACTGGCCACAGAACATTTCACCCTGCAAGAAGAAAAGACAGGATATCCTGAAGGGCACCAGGAAAACAATTTATGGTCAGTGTGTTCAGGTCAACATCACACAGGAATTTGTTAGGCAAACAGACAACTTCCTTGAAAAGGAAGAACCAGTGAATGAAATTTTGTTTCTGCAAGGGTGCAAAGAACTGACACTTTATCATGCTGCCTTTCACACACAAATGATGCACATGGAGGAAACAAATGACCAGAACACAAGCAAAGCTTGGGAGTCTAATCACAACAAAAAGGGAACAGAATGAGAGGAAATGTGCAGCAAAACAAATTCATTTTCACATTTGGCCAGACGCTGACACCAAAGCAGAAGAGTTAGGCCCTGGTTCCCTGGGTCCCTGACTGGGTGGAATTAAAGACATTCTGAAGCTACTGAGACTAAAATGGCTGGAGCCCTGGGTTCTTTACATACAACAGAGAAAGGTTTTCTCCACCGAACTCAAGAGCTGAACTGGCAACCACACTTGTTCCATAGTGTGTGTGAAAGGGAAACCAACAGAGGCAATTGAGACATCATGCATGGAATTAACGGTGGAACGTAAGAACCTGAGAGCGGGCGACCCTGGCCCAACCCGCTCCCGTACCCTCTCGAACACAGGCTGTGTTGATGTCAAATCAATTGTAAATGTACACACCCAGCTGGGCTTTTTCAGTTTGATGCTTGTGCATAAAATGCACACACATTTCTTTTTTGATCAAAAAAACCAATTTTTAACCAAAAGCACATTATGTGCGGCTGGAAAAGAGCAGAAATGGACACAGCTTGGCCCCATCTCCAACCGACTTCGGTCGGGGCTTATTCATGGCCAGGTGAATTTGCAAAAACCCGCAAAAATACATGAAATATATCAAATGTACACAATTTGATGTTGGTGACTTCCAAAATGGTAGACGAAATGTCAGTCAGTGTGGTGGATCTGGTCCGGTTGGTCTGCTGGCTCCAGCCTTATTTGTTGCGAAAAACAAAAACAGAAAAGGTAAATTTTGACTACCATTAAATCTTGCCTGAAATAGGATCAAATCAATGGCTGCAATTGCACTAATGTTTGCATGTCGTGAGACTGCATGTGACGAACACGTGTTGCCACGTGCTTTGCAGATTTATGTGGTCTCAATAGGCTGAATGGTTAGCTCGTTGAAAAGCAGACGTGAACAAATCACGTGATGCCTTCAAAAGCAAAATGTTGTTCACTTGCGCATGAGAGAGGTGTGTTTGTCTATGTCAGTGTGGAGAGAATTTCCGAAGAAACCTGATGTGTCCTAAAATCATCGTGGTGCACTTATGAACACCAAAGATGACACTTGCTAAATGGTAAGCGTTTGCTGTCGTCTTGCTGTGTATCAATTGTTTTGACAAGCAGAATGCTGACAAGACTGAGGTGAAACACAAGTTGCGAATTGATTCCACTGGTGCAAATGTACCCAACATTACACAGTTGTCTTTTCCAGAATGTTACTATTTTTTCAAATTGGAGAACAACCTTGGAACAAGAAAAGGTATTCTGTGACACAAAATGAACCAAAACCAAGGGTGGAGGTGCTGGAAAATCCCCACCCCCCATCCCGGTAGAAATTGGCAGTCTTGAACGGAATAGACAGCAGGACCTGCCACTCATTCTCAAATTGGACACTGATGGAGATTGTTGCACTACAGAGGCAGCAAGCCTACAGAAATTACGACCTTCTGCCTCTTGTCTTTGCTCATTTTCTACAACATGGAGGGAACTGTTATAGTGAGCAGACAGAGAAATATTTCTTGGGGAGTTGACTGATGAACCTCCAGGACCTGGACTGGGTCGGGAGATACATTTGTCCAGTTCTGTAAAAGAGCAAACTTCATCTGACCACAATTTCAGCATTTGGATCTTCATGGAATCAATATGGCTGTTTGCACTTGCAGCAATAACAACCATGTCTTATCTTGTGTTGGTCACGTGGACAAAGACCTCCTCACACACAGTTGTTGGCCCACCTCACATGATACTTTCTTTAAAGCATGACAAAATGATGGCACAAGCCACTGATGTAGGAGTCAAACATTCACAAGGCGACACAAGCCTTGTGAATCATTCTCTGCCTGATTTTGGAGGATGGAGCAACATTTCTCACCAGAAAACTGTGTGGAAACCTTCCAACCTGACACCACCTCTTCAGGGACTGGGTACACTGGGAACCTGGACTCAAGTTCCACCAGCCATGCAGGCACATACAGACATACCCTTGCTGTCAATATGATTCTTCAACCCAAAATCATGCCAGTAAATTCCATTTTATGATGACAAAGTCTTCCAATTTGTCAAGAGAGTCAGTGGTCATGGAGTTTTACCAAAAAGTACACAACAAAAGTGTTGTTTTTATGGGAGACTCAATTTTGCTGCATTTGTTCCATTCAGTATCAGATTTGGTTCATCCTGGACAGATTCACAATATTCCAAAACCTTGGAAGCAAAGCTTTGGACAGAAGGTAGACATTGAAACATTTACCAACACTGTCTGGAATTTCAGTTTCACAAGTGTTTATCATTATGCCATGGCTGATACTGGAGTGTGTGAGAAGGACAAAAGATACAGCTTATCTTGGGAAATGCTCCAATATTTTGTGCACAAGAATGACATCATCTTGTTCAATATGGGAATCCACTACTTCCCCCGCTGCCCCCACGAGATATTCATTGATACATTGCACAGACTGGCTCAACTTCTGACATTGTCAGTGGCAAAAAATCCTCAAAAACAGGTGATATTCAGAAGCACTCTGCCACAACATTTCCCAGGGAATGATGGGTATTTTGTTGATGCAAGGACACAACAATACAAAGAATTGGGATGTGCTAAACTTAGAACAAAGAAAGAACATGTGAGCAATGATGCCAAAAGGCATGTTGCTCAAAAATATCATTTCAAGTACATGGATTCCTTCCCCATCTACATGGACAGGTGGGATCTGCACTGGAAGCCAAAAAGTTTTGGTGATTGTACTCACACTTGCATCACAGCAGAAATGTCTGTTCCTGAACTGGCTCTGCTCAACAGTCTCCTTGAATGAGTGTATTTATCTTCTCTGCTGAAATCATCACACTGCCAGCATTACCATGCCAGAAGAACTAAAACTTGAATTACAGCTCAGAAAGGGAAGACTTGTACATGTACAGGATTGCCAACACTAGAAGAGGCGACGACTTCTGCAGAATTTGTGCACAACCTTGCCTCTTTGCAAAGATTGTCAACGAATTTTCTGCAATTCGGTCTGGAAGAAGGTGCTTGGACGAGTAACCATTTTGTGGCAAGCATCATGTTCAGGCCGCCTGAAATTTGCACCTCACACCAGCCATCTTGAAGAAACAAATTTTCTGCGTGTACTGCATCAAAATGTGCCAGCCAAGGAAACTTTGACCAGACCCTGCTGACTTCACACCCAGTGAAATTGAATTTTGAACCTGTTTTGATTGCAATTGGGACAAGACAGGTTCATGATTGTTTGGTGGTTGAAGTCTTGCAGTTGCAGTTCCATCGCATTGGAATTCCAACCTTTTAGATTCAAACGTGGGAAATTCGGAATCACGTGGCAGCTCAAAGTTGCTGGTTCCATCACTTGGAAATGTACCACAAGAGATCGGGATTTCGACCGTGAGAACTTTGGTCAATTCTGCCACCTGACCAATCTTTGGACAAACACACAGTGGACGGGAGCTGCTCAGCATATTTTACCCCAATTTAGAAGTCTGGGAAAGCTTGTTCCTGGTTGAGACTCATCTCACAGGCCCCAAGCCCAAACCAGGATCTGCTTCCCCGTGTACGGTGTTGATACTATCAGTAGTATTAGGGTCCGTTACTTGGTGCACACTTCACGTTTATTGTTCATATTTTTCAGGTTTTTTTCACCGAAAGAAAGAGAATTGTGTGTATCTACATCTCAAATCAGCTTCAGCTTATGATGTTAAATAAAATCATTCAGTTCCATGGTTTGAATTCTTTTATTTCAGGTTCATGATAATTTGTTTTGAAACTTCTTCGTCTTCAAACGAAC
>JAAUXT010021227.1_pt1 | contig 12983 bp, 13 predicted proteins | sample 7278171 | NCBI WGS metagenome assembly JAAUXT01 (sample SAMN14350112, study PRJNA611818) | marine sediment metagenome | isolation source: surface marine sediment (1.8m) | place: French Polynesia: Moorea | collected 2018-08
CCCACCCCCACCCCCTGCGCTTCCGCGACCATCAGGGTTCCCGCCTCGGAACTTCTTGTTGTTCTCGTTTTGAACACGACAACAATCACACGCGAAAGGAACGAACACGTTTGTGCGAGAACTTGATTCATTTAGAAATTGCGTCTGGCATCCAGACTTCCACCATAATGTCCACAATGCAAACAGTGGAATGGAATCTGAAAAATATGGCCAATGGCAGAGTCACATACAGAATTATGTTCCACGTTAGACTCCCATAGTATTCTATCATCAGTACATTTTGTGATGTTTCTTTGACCACAAAGGAAGATATGATCCAGAGCCCGATGTTGACGTTCAGCAAAATGATCGCCAAGGACGGAGCGTACGTCGCTTTTTCCCAGATGGGCTGCGTGCCCCTTCGGAAGGCGTCCATGATAAAGATGAGTTGCATAGATGCCTGAACGTAGCTCAAAACGCTTTCAATTGTTCCAAGTTTTGCTGTGTCTCCCAAAAAGCTGGTCAAGCCAAAATTGTTAATTTCGGGCATAGTTTCGAAGCCTAACATGAGGTAAAAACCGAAAATGGTCACGATCAAGATGAGCTGGTCGATGAAACTGTGCGAATGGCCCTTGAAGGGAACATCTGACATGAAAAAACCAATCAGTACAAGGACAACAATGCCGATGACAAGCAAAGCAATGTCCATGGCGTAGAACAAGTAGACAGCGAATTCTTTGTCGTCTTCAGTTGACTGTAAGTTTTCGTTGATGTAGATGAAGTAGATAGTTCCAGCGAGCGATGCCGCGATGATGATCCAGCCGCAGACAGACGCCACGAAGACCCTTCCCACCATAAGTTTCATCTTTTCGAACACCGGTATGAATTTTACTTCAGTAAGTTCTTTTGTGACCGGCATTCCGACCTGCAAGGTGCTTTTGTAGAGAATGGCCGCTGTGAGAAGTGTGTACTCGATCAGAAACGGAAACGTGTACGGTGCTAGCTTGATGCTCAAACGACTTTCGTCGAACACGCACCCTTCCCCTGCTGCAAATAGATGAGCCTAAAATCAGAGGGCAAAACCTTTTCTTCGTGAAAGAGTGGCTTGATTTGAATTTTCGACAGGTTGAGGGAACTGGTGAGGTGAAGTTTGTTTGCGAATGACGTTGAGCGAGTTTGACGCTCAAATTAAATGAAGGATCACAAACATACGAGTAGCTTACAAGTGTCTCGCTTTTGCACGGAACGAAAGTGAGTCATATTGTGTCCTGGGAGGTGGTCTTCAGAATGTTCTTCACTGGAGTGCAAAAATCCCTCGTAAGCTTCAAAGACGACCATCGAAACCCAAGTGGCAAGTACTGTTGCTATGATGTGAACAAATCCCCATCTGATGTGAGCGATCTTGGTGTTGATGATCATCTGCAAATGGGAAGACGTACCCTCAAAAGAGTTTGTTGCCTGCATGAAAATCACTCTGGACAAACTCGAGTGACCCCAGATCGCCCGCATGCTGGCGCCAGGAAGACCTTCACTTCACTTTTGTCGCTCTTCTTTTGGTAAAATTGTGGTGACTTGCCTTGTGGTGCCGCAGGACGAAAGCCAGTAGACAGACGTTGAGTGACATTCTGAAGATTGATGTCGCCACGTCTATCTCTCCTGTGCACTCCAGAATGTACGAGTCGGTAGCGTATTCTACCAAATTTATCCCATCCAACGAGATTGCCAGCAACCCAAAAGCTGCAGAGCAGTATCGGCGACAGGTTCAAGACGCGAGCTTTCAATGCGTTCTTCTTTTTCGTGCTGTATGGTCATTGTTTGCGCATATTTGTTTTGAATTTCCTACCTGCAAGGGCAGACCTTGCATACCGGCTCACGGGAAGTGCCTTCTCGAGAAGAACCGGCACTGGTTGGTTTGTCTTGTTGAACGGTGACCCAACGGGAAGCATCTGATCACAGGCGTGAGCTTTGTGCAGAACGAAGAAGAGGTAACAGACAAAGACGATTGAAACTGCGTTCATGTAGAGATGGATTGCTGAGTACTGAAAAGAAGCGTGCTCGGGATGACCCATTGGCACTATGGTCTGCGATTGCAAACAGTCAAACTCGGACAGACAGGCACACGCACACACACGCACAGACATGCGGGCAAACAGACAGGCAAGACAGGGTACATACTGCGACATAAATAGGAGTGTCTGCGTCAAGTTGCGGCTGCAGATAAGTTCCGAGTGAAGCCAGGGTGGTGATTATGATGATGCACATCAGATAGAAGAGAGCGATCGTTCTGATCAGGGTCAATCTGCAAGGGACAGTTTCGTTTTGGCCCTCGCGAGGAGACTGTTCTGTTCTGGACATCTCTTGCGGACACCAACCGAAGTGGTAAAAACAGCTTGAACTGACTCGTGCGTGTTGTCTCCAGAAGTGGAACAGACACACATTTTGCGTGTTCATTTGCCTAGATATCGTAATTGCAAGCACCACGCATGCAATGTGTGTTCCCTTACCTGGCGTCAAAGAAAAACATTGTGTTTGTTGCTTTTGGTGTTCTGGTTCTGGACGGGGAAACCGAAACGAGTGCACTTCGCAATTTGCAATTCGCTCAGAGAACACGGCCAGACTCTCCCAGTCAGAACACAAACAGTTAATTATCTTGATCAGAACCGCACAAATCTTCAACTGCATCTCCAAGTAGGCCAAGTGAGAGAAAGGATAAGACGAGTAACATTTTGAAACAGAAATTGAAGTCATCACAATGGGTGCTGTGTTTACCAACTCAATCACCAATCTCTTGACACGGATCAACAAGAACGAACTGTCAATGCTTGATTTATTTTTTCAGCGCAGTTGTGGCAGTATGACCAGCAAAAAGGAAATACTGCTGATCGTTGTTGGGGGGTTCAAACATGAGTCTCGTGTTGATTTTCTTCAAACAAGGGTTGCCGCAATTTGTGTTTGCACGAGGCGTTCACTCGACGCATGTTTGTCGCTTGCACGATGTCCCCATGATCCCATCTCAAGCACGAAGTTGAGCTGTCTACGAGTACGGCCGAGGAAACACACGCATGTTTTAAGAGTCAGTGGGCCTTCACCCACTCTGCTCTTCGAGACATGTAGCATCATCGCACACTGGACAACTCTGCGTGTCTGTCCGAATCGTGTCTTCCTCTGAACACCTGGCTGTTGTGTCGTTTCCTCTTGTATGCCTTGAGCCAAATGTCGGCCAAAGACACACTGGAGTAAAATCTGAAGAATGCTGCGAGCGGAAAGGTGATGTGCATGATGATCTGCCACGGCAGCTCTCCGTAGAAGGTGCGGATGGGGGAGGAGTGCATCTCTTTGAGCTGAAACGTGATCACGACCCACAAGGCCAAGTTGCACAGAAGAACAAAAGTAACCAGTGAGCGCCCCGGTTTCGTCTTCAACTGCTTTCTGGTTGTTGTGGTTCTCCTCAGGCCGAAGAGAATGAACATAACTTGCACCAAAGCCTGAATGCATGCGACAGAGGACAAGGCGACCTGAGCTGCGGCGAAGATTCCCTGTTTATCAGTGAAGTTCACTGCCATCAACGTGGGAATGATAATGAAGATCAAAAGCAGCAAGTATCCTCCAAGAGACGCAAACAAGAAAATCTTGTCGGCTGTCGAAGCTCCGTTGTTTCCTTTGTCGAGTTTCTGCATCCTGCAGAACGCCAGAAGAACCACAATCAACGCTGCGAACGTCACTGTTGTGTCTCCTCCCATGTAGACCAGCAGCGAGACGTGGTTAGTGAGGGGGTATCCGGTGTTGTCGTACAACAGGAAGAAACACGCTGATATGCATGTCACCACCAAGACAATCAGGCCGAAGAAGAGCCCAGTGTTGGACTTGTGGCACAATCCTCCAATGAGTTTGCTGCTTTTGCTGGTTGGGAGCCTGGGTTGTATTGGTGTGCCGACCTTCCAGTGCAAGTTTACGAGAACAGCGAGAGCAGCGAGACAGAACTGGATGGCGCAGGGATACAGATACGGTGTTGCTTGATCCGCCAGGGTCTTCTCCATGTGGCACAACTGGGATTCGGACGTCACATTCTGATGTCCTGTGATCAATGTGAAAGAAACCTTAGTGTAAGGAGTGTTTGTCAGTTCTGGTGCGGACACACGGAACGTTCTCTCGAGAAGCTTTGCTCTGCAGAGAATGATCCAGGATGAAACGTTCTCTGGAGAACGATCGTTCTTGAGAAGCTCAGCGTTTCGCACTTGACAACGATTCGGTGTGTCCAGGCCCTTCGTTTGCTTTCTTTCACTCGTCAGGTGGATGGAAGTTCAATTTGACATCGGTTTGCGACCTTGGTCGGACTTACTGAACGTACCATTTGTGCTGTAAGCCTGGCCTTTGTCCACGTCGTGGATTTCCGTCGTTTGTTTGAAATTCAACGTGAAATGTACAAAGCTGTTTGACGATTCTTGGACAACAGTTAAAATCCCGATGCACACATTCGCAGCAGCCACGTGTAGAAGTCCGAATCTGATGAAAGCTTTTTTGAAATTGACCACCAGCTGAAAGAAAGGGGGAAAAAGTGTGCGGTTTCCATTTCAAGGAAACAGTTAGTTTTGCAGGGTTTTAAGTGTTGTGTGCACGATTGCGAGTAATTTTCGCTCGATCGATGAACGTAAATTTACCTTGTGATTTTTGAACAAAAAGAACGTCTGAGCGAATGTGCAGCACAGTCTGAGTGAAGTTTGGATGATGAAGTAAAGGTCGAAGCAGAGTTGAGCGCGCCGTCTCTCCGCGAATTGCAGCAGCTTGAATCCGTCCAGCAACATGCCTCCCATGGCGAAAACTGTGGACAAAGCGATCGTGTCTCAGCGACAGATAGATGGTGATGCACCTTCATGAAGACTGCAATGTGCAGGAAAACTAGGACTTTGGCAGCCAGCTGGCATTGGTCCTGCCCTTGCCCAAAAGCATTCTCAAATCTCACAAATAAGTTGGGTTTTCATCCAGATTGCTTCACATTGAAGCCCAAAACTTTCTGGAAGAAAACGACTCACTGATGAGGCCCATCCTGAGGAAGAAGTTGGCCCCGCGGCCCTGCATGTAGTAGGCGGCGGGGTCCCGATCCGGGGCGATGACGATGTGCGACACGATGTTGTGGGGATCGTGCACGCTCGAGGCGCCTCCGACGGAGCGCGTGTCATACTGATCCTTGGCTGGTGCCGAGTCCGCGTCGTCATTGGCCTGTGTGAGGTGAAACTGAGTTGTCAACAAGCAGTGTTACAAGTCCACGTCGAATTGGTTCTTCATGAGTCTCTGTTCAAAGGCAGGTGTTCCCTTTTCCTGTTGCACGCTCCCTCAAACAAAACGAATCGTTGTGGCTGCAACATCTGATACGCGGGAACAAACACAGTCAGGGCCAACGGGAAGATTCAAAGTCCGGGCCCTTCAACTCCTCCCAAAACTTGTCATCGCCTTTGTGGTGCAGGAAGCACCAAAGGGTGTGCGCTCTTGCCAGCAGCACTCTGTCTGTCTTTCTCACGAAAACCGCCTGTGGGGATGAGGACTAATCTGGACCTCAAATGTAAAGCCTCAATTTTTGAAATTTGAAGTGCAAAACTTTTGTGGGTGGAACTCGGGGTCCAATCTGCAGTTGCCTACGTGTTCAGTCTGACCAATTGTACTTGCAACGCTCACACAACAGCCTTTTTGTTGAACATTAAAATTATCCTGTGCACCTGGGCGGAGTTGAGGTCCCGGAGCGCCTCGACGTCGACCGAGTCCTCGGTGGTGAGGGAGCCGGAGCTGCCCGAGCGGCGCCGCAGGCCGCACAGACACAGCTGCACGTACAGCAGCACCAGCAGTGACACCACCGACAGCCACATGTGAAACACCTGAGCGCCAGATCAATGCAATGTCAGATTGTACGAGTGTTGTGGACGGCAATAGCTAGAGTCGAAAGTCCCCCACTCCGCACCAAACGCTACGTGAATCAGTGAGTTGAGCCCCACAAGGCAATTCGGACAGCGGAGAGCTTCCGTTTCTGCGCATTGCTCACTGGTACTGCAGCGCGCCCTGCTTTTGTGTGGTGATTTCACTTGAAAAATGTTGAGGCTTTGCTCCCAAAATTCAGAAAAAGAGAATGGGATTGTTCACTGACGGCGAGGAAGGGTGCAGTGCCTTGCTGTTGTCCCGACAGGAAATGAGTGACGGGCAGAGTTATCCCAACAAACACGGCACCAAGGCGTACACGCTTCCGCATGTCTGCGCTCTGTAAGCAAGAAGAGGATCTCAATGCCATATTCGCGTTGGAATTGGCATGCAACGTATGATGACACCGAGCACATGCACATATATGTACACACACACATTTGAAGCAAGAGATTTCATAGGCAAACAGTGTGTTGTGAGAATGCGGGCAATCTTGCTGTACAACTTTTTCATCTGAATGACTTTGAATGGAGTAACGTGGCACAAAGGCATGTGATCTGACAATATGACACGCAATTCGCTTTGTAGCACACCACAGCACTCAGGTACAGTTACTGCACTCGTACCTGTCTGCGAATTTTCCTTTTTGTGAAACTGGTTGAAATTGTTCGCAAAAAAAATACAAGCATGCACGAACCGACGCACGTCCGTTGTTTTGCACCTGCATACACGATGGCGATCAAACTTCTGGACTGCATAAAATTTTCTGCAACTTTTTTGCAGTGTGCTCAAGTCCGCAGTGCAAGGTGTATCAACGCGACGACGGCGCAACCTGACAATTTCCCTGTCACTTACCGTTGACTGACGGAATGGCTCGTCGATTCTTCTGCCATATTGACTGGATGACTGCGGGCACCTTTACAACTTCTTCAGTGCTGTTTTTCCCAGACAGAAAGATAGTGAGCTGGTTCACACGGTGAAGGTGATGTGGCCAGGTTCTTGTGACGAGTCGTCCTGCTTTGACTGAACATTTGCAGTGAGCGTGTACTTTCACGTCCGTTTTGTGCGAGCTGGTCCTGCGTCCTCTATTTGCCTTGGAGTGTGGTAGAGTGCTCACGTCCACATGTGCATGCACGACGCCTTGATCGCTGAAAAGTGTTTGTGTGAAGAGCGAGCTTCCTTTGAAACGCAGTTTGGAGGAAGGCAGCGACCCTCGAGGCCAATGGTGGGAACATGCGCACAGCCGCAGTGCACGGGTACGAGGGCATCAATGGAAGTCGCTGTGTTTGGCTGCATATAATTGGAGAGGAAATGAGCCTTTTCGGGTCACCAAGCAACACCGTTTTCCTTTTTCACGCACGGGCCTATCTATTTGCAGAAACCGCCTAAAAGTGAGGTGCTTGCTCATCATGGCTCAAGGTGAAGTGCGTTTGGCCTTGTGGGACACAAAACAAGTGAAGTATTTTTTTTTTGTGCTGCGTTAATTTGGCATGCGAGGCGAGGTTCACAGGTGTGCAATCTTCTTCTGCAACATGTCAAAGACATTTTGAAGACAGTTTGTCTCTCATGGAGATGAGGTCCCTATTTCTGGTCAAAAAGACAGGTCTGATTTGTAACAATATCTTTGCTGCAGATGCAGATGTGCGTCCACCGGTGTGGCCCTTTGCACATGCAGCTTCTTTCTGCGGACCAAGTGCTTGTTTCGCCATGGCCCACTTTAGCAACAAAAATGGTTTCAGAGTCATCCACGAGAATTTGTTTGTAGCAGATCAGGATTCGTCAGGTCCTGAGAAGAACAAACAAACAGTGGAGCCGATGTGCTTTTTGCACACCCCCTTCCAGGGACAATCGGTCCATTTGCTGTGAACACACACAGGCAGAGTGGGCACAGGTTGGTTGGCACCTGACCTGCCATGCCGTTCGTCACTGGTGGGTGTTCTTTTTTCGGATGTTGAGGTGAGCGAAGTCTTTGAATCTGTTTGACGTGGCTATCGTAATGAAGCCCACAAGAGATGGGATCCAATTGATTTCACTGATTCGGTTGCAACAAGATGATTTGTACACACCTTACACGTTCATACTGTTTGTACACAAAAGGCAGCGAAGACCACGAGCATTTGGTTCAGTTGTCCAACGACACGGATTGATCAAATAACATGGATTCAGAGTAGAAAGTGGCGCACGTTGTCTCATCGTCAGGATTCCTGCGGTATCTCCAAGAGGGGGCCCTCCGAAAACCCGAATAGAAACATGCACAAAGGTACCTCTTGATCACAACCACGCGTGGGGTGCACGTCTATAGCAGGTTTTCAGAGTTGCTTCTCTTGAGAGGGGTGTACACGCAGGTACACTTGGATTTGTACGTCTGCAGCCAAATGTCTGACAGGCAGATGGCGCTGTGGAAGCGGAAGAAGATGGCGAGAGGGAAGCACAGATGCATCACGATCGTCCAGGGCAGGCTTCCGTAGAATCCGGCAAGAAGTGGCGAGATGTGCGCTGCTCTCAGTTCAAACGTGTTCACCACCCACATGGCCAGGTTGCAGATCAGCAGGAACGTGACGATAGATCTTCCCGGCTTCTGCTTCAAGTCGTGGCTGGAGACGGCCCGCCTCCGGAGTCCGTCCACGATGAACACAACCTGAAGAGTCGCCTGCACGAACGACACCAGGGACAGCGCGCACTGAAACTTGGCCAGCAGACCGACGACGTTGGGCATCGTCACTCGTATGATGGCAGGTATCGTCATGAACATGAGAAGCAAGTAATATCCTGCGATTGCCAGGAGAAGCAGATTCTGGTCGAACTTGTTCTGCACCTCGCCCGTGAAGAAGAGTTTGTTTATTTGGAAGAACGCAATGGATACGGCCAAAATCGCGATGCCAGTCAGTGCGATGTCGGAGCAGTAGTACACAAATATTGTAACAGTGTCCGTGAGAGGGTTGAGTTTCACCTTGTAAAGGAGAAAAACAAAGGCTCCTATGGTCGTCAAGGTGAAAACGAAGAGCCCTACAAAGAGGCCCGTGTTGGCCTTGTGACACTCCATTCCCATTTTGTGCTTCTCAGGGCAAATGTGGCCGGACGATTTGAGTGAGGCGCCGACGTTGTGGTACATTTTGTACAGTATGGCTGCTGAGATGAGGCAGAACTCGACGGCGCACGGGTAGAGGAACGGGGCGGCGTCGTCTGCCAGAGTGCGCTCTTTGCGGCAAAAGGCAACGAGCGGAGTGCGCTTGGGAAAATACTTGAAGATGTACGGCATCTCTCCCCTCTGATCAGCTGGAGAACAAGAAAAAACGACCCAGCTTGATCCATGCACGACAGTGATTGTGGTTGTACGAACAATGAAGATTTAGCGAGTGTGCTCTTCGGGTGAAAATGTCCTGGCGAAGAACCTGATGTGGTGCCCACACATGTGCATGCCGGCTGGTATAACAGGACGACACAGGTTGAATGGGAGTGCATGTTGTTTCTCCCGTCCTGGATCTCATTTTTACTTCTATTTGAAGATGTGGGAGACACTTTTTCTATGCTGCCCTGCAACTTTTGTGCTGTTTGCGCAGCTAAACAGACTGAAAAGAATTTCCAACCTGTTGCATTGGTGAACGATCCATTGACAGGAGCATTTGCAGGCACAAGGTTGATGTCCGGCAGCATGTAGTCAACGTGCGCGAAACTCGCGGACGCCTCCAGTACAATCGTGAAGATCCAGATGCAAATGTTTGTGGAAATCAGGTGCAGCAGACCGAGCTTGACGAGGCATTTGTGGAAGTTGAAGACCATCTACAAAATTCATTCTTGAAAGTTGGACACGAGAATGTCTGGTGTCGGGCAAAGAACCAAACGCAAATGCAATTTGGACACTACGCGTGCCTGGAGAATGTCAACCTTGTGGTTTTTGAAGATAAAGAGGGTCTGGCAGAAGATGAAGACGAGTCTGAGGGACGTGTGCACGATGAAGAGCGTGCCGTAGCACTGCCACGCCGTGCTCGTCTGGGCGAACTGCACGAGGCGAAACCCGTCCAACACCACGCTCCCCATGCCAAACGCTGTGAGAGAGAAAATACGCGGTTTGCGAAACTTTTGTTTGGTGTCTGATTTGTGGAAGTTCAGATCACGAGCGATGAAGTTTCAGCAGAACATGACTGAGTGCTGGAAACGAATTGTGCTGATACGGGATCTGTTGGAGTCACGGCAGATGGTTCTCAGCCAGCCTAGAAATCGGAACCGGCCTGTCAGAGTACAGGTGGAATTCTACCATTCACAAATCAGTTCAGGTCAGCACCAGCAGCAACCTGATGATAGGCCAGGTCTGCGCAAAGAAAAGCCGTTGCCACAGAAAAACGAACGGCTCTTTCTTTCGCTTTTTTCGACTTTGTGAACGAAAGAGAAGCGCAACTGCGCGTACATGACAGCGCAGTGTACTCGTACCAATCATTCCAGCCCGTAGAAACACGTTGATGCCGTCGTTGGTGAAGAAGAAGGCCCTGTGCTTCCTGCGTAGTCCCCTCTTACTCTGCAGCGTGTCTGTCTCGCTCGCCTCCCCGTTCTCACCCTCCACCGTCACGTTCATCTCCGTCGACTCCGACTCCGTCGCCTCGGGCTCCACCTCCGCGGGGGCCTCGGAGCTGCGCGGGGAGGAGGGCCGCTCCGGCTCGGAGTCTCTGTCCCTGGTCGGGGGCTCCCGATATGAGCTAAAACTCATGGCGCTGGCACGGTTGGTACTGGCGAACTCTCGGCCCCGGCCACAGACACACATGCCGCGGGAAGTGAAGTCCGGCGGGCAGATGCAGAAGGAGCTGGTGGAGTGAGGGCGGACGGGGTCTCTAAGCCGCGGGTTCCCGGGTCGCTCCCGGGTTGGCCAGTCCCGAGGGACCGGGTGGGTCCTCATCAGCGGAGCCGTCTGCGCCTGGGCCTGGGGGGCCACCTCGGCTCTCGGCGGCCCATCTGGTGCGACTGGGTGAATTTTGCATGTTGGTTTCTCTTCCTCAATGTCCTTGTTTGCTTTTCTCTTTCTGTAGATGACGGCAATGTGCGCGTACATGAGGAAGATAAGCGACGCGAGATAGATGTAGATGTGAAACATCTGCAACAAAGAGGGAGAGTGCTTTAACACAGGGTAACCACTTATTGGTGGAAATTTATTTACCCAGTGAAAACAAACATAAATCTTGGTCAAGGCAATTGGAAGCACGTACCGACAAGTATATGCCGGATTGCCTGTCGCCTTTTGACAAGAAGAAGGTCAGAGGGAAAACCAGACCGAGCACGATGATGAGCATGGCGTACAACCCCATCAGACTCCCGACCAGCGTGGCTCTGAATGAAAGGCAAAAACTCGATTGGGCAGACGTTGCGAGTGATGAGCGTTGAGATTTTGCGGTCATCGTAATTTCTTCAAGTGATGATGGATTTTGTGAACCGTTCTTTGGAGAATCCGATCCCACCAGTTTCACCCCGTGCGGACCTGCTGGCAGTTCCGCCTGAGCTGACGGGCGCTAACAGATCCACTTGCGCGCAATGCAGTGAACGCCAGAACGAGAACATTGCTGCGATCCATTGTGATGTTCCTTTGCCCCAATATTTCTCCGTGGCCCCTGGTCTACCGAGATCAAGGGACAACATATGAACCGTTTTGCACCCAATCAGCTCAATCTTATGTCTGCCCGTCGAGTGGCACATTCATCACACAAACGCGTTCGTGCGCATTCCCTCTAACCCCAGAACAGGTGTCCAATAGACTTAAGTGATCAAACCTGGCGAGATTTTTGTTCTCCTGCTTCATGCTCGCGCTCGAGTGGCGCTTCGACTTCGCCATCCTCTTTTGACTTGAATCGGTCATTTTTGCTGCATGTGCTGTGTGGTGTGTATTCAACACAGATCAAAGTAATCCACAATGCCTAAAATGTGTTGGCGCCCGGCACATTCCTGTTCTGTGTATCCTGTTGTGGTCTCAGCAATGGTATTGTTTTGTGAGGTGGCCCACCAGACCGAGGGGCCACCTGTAGAAACAGGTTTTTTGCATTTCAGCTCGGAAACGAAATGCACGGAAATGAAAGGTGGAGAAGCTTGACTGCACAGTTGCCTCAGACCAACGTGTGCCCTGCAGCTGGTTGCATATTTGCAGTCAGACACTCGAGCGCTGTTGCTTTTCACTATCTCCCACCGGGCTGAGGTGGGTGCTTGAAGAAATCGGAACACACGAGTTGGACCACTGATAGCGCACGGCAAGAAAATAACAAAACTGTGTCAAAACACACAGTGGTGGAGGAATGAATATAAATATTGCCCTGCATCAACAATTGGCCGAGCCTATTTTCATCGCTCGGATTCGGTATGCAAGTATATCCACCGCGTGCATACGGTCGAGCCAAGTCAGAGATCTGCATCATTGCAATTGTTGATCATATCTCCGATTGTTGTGTACTGAAACTGGCATGAAGCGTCTCCAGAAGAAAACCTGATATCATCCACTTCGTGAATATTTTCAACAAACATCAACATTTCAGATTCCAAGATCCAAAGTTTCTTGCGTGCATTCGCGTAGTCTCGCGGAAGTTTGTTGGACAGGTTTTTGGCAGTGAATGAAAGAAAGTGTTGTCTCATGGAAGTCTGGCCCATGTTGGCGAAAAGTAGGCGTTCTGCACAAAATTAAGTTTTGACGTCTTCAAACTTATTAACTTTCTCATCAGTTTTTGGGAACTCCGCAAAACTCGATCCGGTTTGTGTGTTTCACACAACAAAATGCAAGCAGTCCGTTGCTTTTTGTTGTTGCGATCTTCGAGTCAAGAGACCACTCGTCACCCTGCTGTTATGTACGAGGCTGATCCCAATTAAGTCCGAACACTGTCGATTACTCATATCTGGTCAGATCAACGTCGCTCGTTTGTTGACCAAGCTCGAGACATGCTTTCAGTGCACAAAGGGGGAATGTTTGGAATCGCTCTGCGATCGGTGTGCTCAGTGAGGAGTCCTCAAAGGTCAGGTGATTGTGGCTCTTTGGCGATTTTGCCTGTGTCTGTGCGAGAGGAAGTGCGACCACAAGTTTGACAGGATGCAGTCCAGATTGGAACAACGCCACAATGTGAAGTTCCTGTGTCGCC
>JAAUXT010022291.1_pt1 | contig 12982 bp, 14 predicted proteins | sample 7278171 | NCBI WGS metagenome assembly JAAUXT01 (sample SAMN14350112, study PRJNA611818) | marine sediment metagenome | isolation source: surface marine sediment (1.8m) | place: French Polynesia: Moorea | collected 2018-08
CTACATTTCATCAATATACTTCTTTCACCAAATATTTGTGCCTTCTGAGATAAGGAGACATTTCTACATTTACACCCCATTATTTCTGCACTTCCAAATTTGACCTTTTTGACCTCAGAAACCTAAAAATTTAAATTTGACAAATTCCTTCCTTGTGCATTATCCCCAACCCAAACTTAACTAGAAGAGCCCAAAAGATCCCAAATCAATCCTCATCTTGACTATGAAACTGCTGTACACATACTTTTGGAAGATGCTGCCTGTAGGTGCTTTGATTTGGCTCACACCAATTTGGGTCATTTGAGCCCAAATCGCGCAACCAACCTCAAATCACCTGAAAAGGTGGTTGTTTGCTGTTTTGTCAAACAATGGCTATTGGAACCTTGTTCAATGCACCAAACGGACAAATTCTTCGCTGTCCGGATTGACAGTCACCAGAGTGAAAGCCCAGTGCTCTTCTGGAGAAAACCACGAGGACGCTCACCTGCATGTCCAAAACTGCTGTGAGAACGACTGCTGGGCAAACTGTTGCTGGCCAATCTGGTTCTGCGAGGCCGAAGACAGAGCGCTCCATATGACATGTATGGATGCCTCACTGCTGTCCATCTTTCGCCTCAGAAGTGATTCCTCTTCAGCCGCAGTTTTACGGCTCTCTTGCAATGATCTACAACAGCAGGGGGAACTCATTTATATTCATAGCTTTCAGATAGGCTGTCTAGCATCCATACTCCCCCACTCTCATTCCATCCATCTGCTGGGGCATTTTAACATCTTGAAATCTCCTAATGTTTGGTGTAACTGCGTGTTCGATGTCATTTCGCGGTGTTTTTGCTGAGCAGACGGACCTGGCTTCAGACTTGGCTTCACGTCCGCATGACTTCTGCAAAAGTGGTCAACTGCTTTTGGGCTGACTGACTTGTGGCGCCTGTTGCATGCTGCAGTGTTTTCCACTTCTTTTCCACTGTTTCGTCAGACAGCGAAATTTGATCAGATGTACGTGTACGTACAAGCTGTGTGAGAACTGATTGAAGGACGCACTCAGCCCGCCTCGCGCTCTCGCGTCGCGCGGCGCTCTCACTCGGTGCGTGGAACTCGCGAAAGGAAATCGCTGCTTGTACTTCTTGAACTCGCTGTTGGTTCGAGCACCGGTGGAGGCTGTTCTGCGCCGGAAGCTACGCGGGGATCGATCCTTCCGTTCCTGTTTATCTTCCGCCTTTGTCGCTGTCCTTCCAGAGTGCAGCGCCAACATGGAGGCGCAGGCCATGTCCGCCTCACCCTTCTTTCCCCTCACAACATGCTGCGTCATATGAATCGGACTCAACTGTCGTTTGGACCCCATTATTAGATTTTCAAACAAAACTGACCGGATATTGTCGGATTTCGTGACTGGTCGGATTTCGCGATCGGATCAAGAGGACGCGAGCTGTGAGTTGTAACTCCCGTCCCTGGATGAAATTTTACGAAGGACAAGCGGGAGAAGAACCCCACACAACACAGCAACCCACTTTTTACCACAGACCTATTGTCTTCATTTCACAGTTTTGTTTGATACTTTTCAAATAAACCTCACGGGACGCTGGTCGATGCGTTCTCTCTGATTCGCTGCGAACCTCGTGCAGACCTTGAACCGTTCGAGGCGCTTCTGCAAAAAACGCTTCACGTGCAGCTCGTCCTGTTGTTCTGCGTCAATGTCAACAGTTTCATGGCTCCAGGGCAGGTTTTAATGATTGTGAAAATATCGCATTCAAGGGGATATAAGTTTAATTTAAATGTTCTGCATGCGCGGCTCCGAGCTTTATCACCGTCATTACATGACTTTGAAAATAATTGTTGCCGACAGCGAATAATCGCGGATCGATACGATGGAGCAGCAGATGGATGGATTACCTTTCACGCTCTTTTTTTTCCAAACTTTTCTCGCTGGGTTTGTCAATGCGCTAAATTACGTGAAATTTGCGGCTGACAAGTGGAGGGGAATGAAATGAAAATGAACGCCATTGGGACAGCGGATTCTTTCAGCTGCCGACAATGGCTTTGCGCGGAATTCGGCCGAAGCTCCAACAAGAAGAGCTAATAGTCTCGCGTTCCCACAGCTGTCCACTGTGAGGGGAAAATTGAGTCCCGTATTGGATTGTTAAGTAAGGGCATTGATTTTGGTCCGAATCATTTGAATACAGAGCCGACAAACTAACCAGCTTATTCTCCCCTATGAAACACGTAAACGCGTCATTTCTGCACCAACCTGCTGCGAAGGCGGCTTTTTCTCCGACAAAATTGCACGGTATCACGAGGTCCGAAGTTGAACCAGGCAACACGTGGATACAGCACATGAGGCAGAAATAACAACTGAGTTGAGGGCACGATGCGGATCAGGCAATATTTTATTTAAATGATTGTACAGAGAGATAAGGAAAATGGATGCCTCCGTTGAGAGCGGTCCAGTCCGATTCATTAAGTGATAAGCCTGCAACACTGACGCGACGATTAGAACTTATTGTGCGCTGCCTAAATTGTGGAACTAAATTACGCTTTGTTGGGGACTGTGTTCTAATAAGGTTGACGTTCGTTCTCATCAATGTAAAATTCCGTTGACGTGGCTAAATTGAAGATGACTGGCGCAGAATGCTTCATTGTGTTGATGGACGTTTGGCAAACTGGAAACAAAACAGATCTCAAGTGGTGGATGGTTCCTTTGCAACTCTTGCACCAACGTGGATGAAAAAGCTGGAACAAAAGAGCGTTGCACCCAAATATGCATCTGTTCGCTGTCGTGCCTCGACGAAACGAATCAATTTTGTTGTTCAAAATCTTTTCTTGGGTGTTGCCAACATCGGCCAATTGAGTCCCGAAGCCCATGGAGTCAGCAACAGTCATTTTCTTCATTTCACACAAAAGTCTTGCCCCGTCCGGATTCGTTTCAACCGGTTTGTCCAGAATTGCCTGACGTCTCCAAATCTTCTTGATTGCACAGACCAGACGTGGCTTCGTCCTGACACAATGTTGTGAAAAATCCGGATCCGAATGAAGAGCGGCTTGATTTGTTTCGTTTCAAAATTCTGGCGCCGTTTCGGCCTGAACTGAATCATTGCATTTCGCATCCGTCACACGCCCATTTACCCACAGTAAGCTGTGCGCAATGGCTTAATTAGGCGCGACACTTTACAACCTCCGTCACAATGGGCGCTGACAGCCGCAGCGCAGATTCGCCTCGACTCGAGTTTCGGGTCCGCGGCGGCAGATCGAACGCTCCCGTCAATAATGAATGCGTTTGGCAACGTTGGCGGAACGTTCGGTCCAATCTGCATTGATTTTGAGCTGTGTTCGGCGCGCACATGTACGAGTTCCCCGAGTACTCCTGGACAGTTTGCGTGAGCGCCTTTGACCTTCATTCAGACACGACACGATTGCGGTGAACTTCGCACGGTCGGTCCACGACGCCCTGTCCTGAACAAGCCGAACAATTGTTTCATCAACCCTTCCTTTTAGGCAGCAATTTCAAGTGCTGGGCATACAGGTGGACAGTTGCTCTTTGTTCAGTGTACGTTTTGCAGTTTTGCAACGGAGCAGTTCAACACATTGGTCCATTTGCTCGGAACAGAACAATCCTGGACATCTGGATAGAAAAACACACATCGAACCAAGAACGACCTGCAGTCGTGAGAAAAAAGCGCAGAGAACACACTGTGCACCGGAGAACCCGGGGCCCGCGCGTCTCTCGTCACCAATCAATCGGGCATTGAGCGCAGCGCGACCAGCTGATCCCGCCGTCTGTAAACAATGTGTTGATCTTTAATCTGACTTCACTGTTTGCGGATGTGACGAAACATAAAGCCAGACTGCCGTGGATAAAACACCACTTGTGTTGCATTTGTACTTCGCTTCGGGAGTGTGTACAATGGTCGTCGTTGGGAAATTCCCAATTATTGTGAGCAGATTTTTGCCATCAGCCCACGTTCTCAAGCAGAGGGATGGGCAACAGCTTTTGAGGGAAAGTTGGTGTTACTCTGCTGAAAGCTTTGTGCACACCTGGGGAGGTGGTGGACCTGGCGCCAGCGAGTCTGGCTCTCAAAGATGTCCGTATCGTCTTGCAATTGTTGTGCTTTTTGTGGACACCAAAAAGGCGTGCAACCGGCTGTCTCCTTGGCAATCGTTTTGTTCCAAACACGAGCACTGGCAACAAATCCAAGGCATTTTTGTCAAACTGGGAACGACTATTTAGTCGTTTTGCAGCAAATCTAGGGTCAAATGGATGTCTTGCAGAGGTACGAGGGGGATCAAAGCTTTGGATTTTGCGGAGAGAGCGTGCTCGGCCATGACAGACCCGACCGCCTCTCCCACTTCTTTGTTATTTTCAAAGCTTTATTGATCACCACCCAACGTGGCTTGTCAGCCTGATAAAAAATTCAGCTGGAGCCCAAGGCAAAGTTTCAATTATGAACAAGTACCTCTCTTTTAAACTGCGAAAACGCGCCCAACTGCGATCATGCAACGCTCGTGACATGTCGGCTTTTTGCAGAAATCGACACTGTCGAACTGCAAAGTCAAATTTCGTATGTGCATGCCGCTGCAATATCTTGGGAAACACACAATAATTCACCAGTTTCTTGAATGATGTCTCAAGAACGTCATTGCAACCCTGTTGAAATCCATATTTTTCGCTCGCTGTTGATCGAAACCCTGCAGCACTGCATGCCTGCAGCGCCGTTTCCCAGGGCGCAGCCCGATTCCCCGCTGATGTAGTACGCACCCAGGCGTGTGCTTCCGGTGTCCTGTGACCACCGTGTGAACCAACAGGACGAAGGGTCTTCTGCTTCACAGGGACCGGAATGTAACCCAGGAGACCGGTCGCGTTGCCTGGGAGATTACGTTTCCAGGTTTCAGGTCCGGCCACGTACAGCGGCGCAACAGGAGACGAACAGGGCCACGCCACAACATGTGCGTGGAATTTTACCTCAAGTTCTGTCCTCAAGAAATTTCAAAGTCTCTTTCCGTCTCTCTCTCTCTCTCTCTCTCTCTCTCTCTCACTCTTTCTCAGCTCAATAGACACTTTTTCGCTTCTCCTCTTCGTCTGCGTCTCCAACAGAAAGGTTCTCTATTGCGAAGGCCTCTCGAAGGGTGCATGGAGCGAAAAGTGCTGGCCAAATCTGACCTTCCGCTTTTGTGTTCAGCTTGAGTTTTCTTGTCGCAGAGCACACGGCTGAGACTTAAGCAGCAGGAAGTTGACAGGAAGAGCTGAATGTTTATGGTTTCCTTCGCTGTCAACTGCACTTCTCGGGGCTTAACTTGAGCGAATCCTGGGAATTTTAACTGCAGCGCGCGGTGCCTTGTGCGGCGCACTTTGACTAATCAGCTGTTTTGAGAATGCGAGGCTGATGCCTGGTCACACTCAGTGACAATATACTCAGATTAAAAGCAAATAGCAGCGGTTGGATTTGCTAATCTTGTTTACCTCAATAACGTGTTCGGAATAAGGATAATTTCATCTGAGCAGATTGCGTCGCCGAGTTGCGCGGTGAGTGTTTCCGGCGCGCAGAGGGCTGTTTCCGGTGTCGCCCTGTTGATCCAGGGCAGCGCTGCACCAGAAGCGTCTCATCTGCGCTCATTGCATCTCACAAGAAGCCCATCATTGCTTTCAAATCCTCCTCCGACTCTCGCTGCGGGAGGAAGCAGACAACACAAATTTTGACAAAGTCTCGTCCCTCCCCAAAACACCTCGACATCAGACGCAGCTTTTGACTTGCGCGACGGTCAATTGACCCGTCTGCAGAAGAGGCGGTCTGGGCACCGCTTCCATTTGGCAACTTCTCGACGTGTCTGAGACCCTGCAAGAACGTGGTGATGAATTGTCATCTCTTATCAGCATAGTAATTGCGGCTATTTGCATGAAAGCAGCTTCATTTGGAGGCGCGGAGACTCGGGGCTCGGAGTGGAGGGGATTCCTGTAATTACACGTGTCGCGATAACCAAGTGGTCCGCGCTCTCCGCGAGGACGCGAGATCAAGATTGTCCCTCTCTCTGTGAAATGTGAGAGTAATCTCGGTGCGCACACATTTGTCCCCGCGAAGTGACTCCCGCCTGCAGAGGTGAAAGTGTCAAATACCACTCAGATCTGTGAGCTCTGGAGAAAGTGCTGCTGTTTTGTGCACATGTATGTGCGTGCACAAGAGAGAGAGAGAGAGAGAGGAGAGAGAGAGAGAGAGAGAGAGAGAGAGAAGAGAGAAGAAAGAGAACGGACAGAGACAGACCCAGAAGGGAGTGAAGGGGAGACAAGGGAGAAAGTGTGTGTGTGTGTGTTTGTGTGTGTGTGTGTCTATCTGTCTGTGTGTGAAGACAGACAGACAGACAGACAGACAGACAGACAGACAGACAGACAGACAGACAGGCAACGTGCCCTTACAAGTGACCTCGGATGACCCAGAGGTCTCACGGGCCCGCGCCTGCACGTGTATTTGGCATGTGCCCCTGCGCTCGTATTTTCTTACTTTACGAACCGACTTTTCACATTCTCATGTTTAATTATTTAAAAGTGACATCGAGTCCTCCAGAGGTTGAAGCTCCTCCATCAAATCCTGGATCCCTCCGACTGCTCCGCAGAGTTCGACTTGAAGCGCTTTCAGCCTGATGGAGTGTTGCTGACGCAAAAGGACCCTTTTTGAAACTTTTACGGACTGATTTTAAGACATCAAAATGTCGCTGCAGAAGTCGCCTGGAGATTTCAAGATCTGGAATGTTTGAAGCCGGCAGCACCTCGGATGATGAGTAATGGCTCAAATTTTCAATTTGGCCCCCGCCTTCGGGACTCCGCGTTCTCCAATCTCATTCATCAACTCCTGACGGGACCCGACTCCCGCAGAAAGAATCTTTTTCTGCAGCCGCGTTTCCTTCAGGCAGGTGGAAAATGAAACATGGGAGATATTTGCCCCGAATCTTGTCTGAAATTTTCATCTGACATATGGATGTTGTGGTCCTGCAGCCCAGCTGTCTTTCTCGCCTGTTTTTGTGCTGACGTCTCAACCCTTGTGCGTGTTGTGCCGTTCGGGCCATGAAACAACTGAAATATTTATTTGACCCATTTTCTTGGAAGAAGCTTCAACAATTAATTTCCTATCTGAGTGTGTTTTGAGAACCTGGAGGCAGCAGGAGCACAACAATCAGCGTTTTCACCCACGGGTCGTCGTGACCCAGTTTTCAAAGTTCCCTGCAGCTGAGCACCCTGCAGTGACCCTCGGTCCGGACGTGAAAGGGCCTGCAGGAGAAGGTGAGATGGAGAGCGAAATGATGCTGCTCCAAATTCACTTTATGTTCAATCTCCACGATTCCCGTTGGAGTGGGTCTGAATTATTCAAGCGTTGAAGACACTTCTTCTTTCTTTGATTTCGCGGGTGCTCGGCAGCGCTGGATTCGTGTGGGTCAACAATTATCTGGGAGCAATTTCCACGGGATGCTGGATAAAATGTGGCGTGAAGTCCTCGGTGTGTCGGACACTGTGCGGATGGAATAAGGAAGATGCAGCAATGACGTGGCCGCGCCGTCCAAGCGGTTGCGGTTTTGTGTGTTCATTCCTGTGTCGACTCACAAACCAAGAAGTCTCAACTGCACTGTTCTGCACATTCGATCCACGAGTTTTGGTCACATCGCTCGGAAGCAAATGGCTCTGGTGTTGAGAAAGACGCGAAACCACGGCGCTGGGTGGGAGCGCTGCGTGCACGCCGCTGCGGTCCGAGGGCGACAGCAGCTGAAGACTTGTCACCCTGGATCTGGACTCGGATGAGTGTGGGACGAGCCGACATTTCTATCGCTGTCGCCACGGCCCACCGGGGCAGATCGCATCTCTGTTGCCATGGCGATTCTTCCCTCCGCAGGGTTCTCAAACTCAAACTTATCGATATTTGCCACAAGTTTTCGGGGCAAATCACACAGAGTTCATTCACAAAAATGATTTTGGCTTCTATTCCGGGGAGATGAGGCGGGAGACACGGCCGTGGCCCCGCTCGCGGGTTCGCTCCAAATGTTCCGACTCGCGAGTCGCAGATTGCAGCAATTTTCTGTTCAACCACGTTTTCTTTGTTTTGAGGAATATACGATGAGGGTGGGGGCCCGACCAACCTCGAGATTGGGTCCTGTTATAATTTTGTGCTTGCGCTTAAAATTTTTTACGCTTGATGTTTGGCCCTCGCATATTTGTTCTCTGTTGGAAACAATTTGGAGTGGATTGATGTCCCAATCTACAATCTACCCCAACCTGATTATAATTCTGAGCAAACCTGGCCTCGCGCGCACCTTTAGCTCGATCGAGTTTGGCTGCAGTTGTTGCGCAGCTTTGGGGCTCACCACCAAGAGAGAGGTGCTCCAAGGGAGAGGGACCCATCAGGGGAGCGGCGTACCAACCTTGCAAGGTGACAACCCGTCTGGGCAGAGAGCACCATCGCCAGGCGCCCCGTGGCAGAGCAACTTTGATGAAACTTTGAAGCGTCAGTGTGGCGTGAGGTGTCTCAACTGACCGCTCTCCCACGACGTGTTCAGCCGTGACCAACACGAGCCAGGTTCCCTCTTCAGCGAATCTGAGTGTCGCGAACCAATCGAAGCCCCGAGCCCTCTTCCCCTCGAAATCTCCCCTGCCCCATCACAGCTTCTACTCCTGCCTCACGCTGCCCGAGAATGAAACATGGGAGATTAGGTTTTGAAAGGGCCTTGCTGTAGAAAAATTGAACACCCATTAAGCCCAATCAAGTCACCCCATTGTTGAACCGCCGCTCTATTCTCCTCTGGAGGGCTGGATGAAAAAGTTGCAATCATGAAGTCCTCCATCATTTGGCAGCTGATGACCAGATAGCGTGTGCGGACTGGGGCTTCACTTGTTGTACAGTTGCAGTTTTTAATTCACTTTCCCAGCCGCTATTGTGGCTGGATTCTGCGCGCGATTCGGAGAGGCTCCTGATGGATCCATTCCATGCACCGTTCTCAAGATGCCCATTGCCTGAAACACTCCAATAAATTGAAGTTCATTTTCCACAAATATGCGCATAACGACTCCACAATGCAGAGTACTTGCTCACGACCCATAAATTACAGAGGATCCCGCGGTGGGTTGCAGACTTCAAGCTTGAGAATTTTTCGCGCCCCATGTTCGGGCCTTTGTTTCCACGGTCACATCGAGAGACAGTGCGTGTGTAGCAAAGGGTGCAGAAGCACGTTTTCTCTGGTTTGCGTGGCCTGATCTTGACTTCCTTGAAAGCGCAACCTGCGTTTTGAACATGGTCGAGACGCACAAACATCTTGAGGCGGCGGCAGCTTCACACGGCGGCCCTTCATCCGCGGGGTGGGCGAGACGCAAATGAGTCAGTTTGTCAGATTGAGTTTCATATCCAGTCGGAGCCATTAGGGTTTGAAGTGAGACGGGCCGCGTCCTGCAGGGTTTGTTTTCTGCTCATAATTCGCGACCCTCATCACAGCCTCTATCGCCCATCGGGGCTCGATTCCCAGCCTCGTGTAATGGAAGTTTGGTCACAGGCTATTTCGGTCAACTTAGACATCAATTTTATGCCTGGCCTGCCTTCCAACTCCCTCCAAATTGTTTGGCTCAAACGCACCTCGGAGCAAAGCTGTCTGGCTTTTTTTTCGCTTCTTCTGGGTCAATTGGAATTTCACATTTCGGCTGATTAACAGGATTGCCGTTGACATTGCAAACTTCAATTATCCATTGAAATCGATGCAGTCTGCTCAGCGAGCCTCACAATGGGGCCACAAGGCCTCGACACCGCCGCGCCAGCCAAGACGTCCTTCATTTGCTCATCCAGAAGGGTCTGCAGACAGACACACAACTCCTGCGCTAATGGATCAAATCCTGCAGTGTCATGATCAATGCGGAGCCCTCCTCCTTCTGCTGCTGCACGGCTCCTTCAAATCTTCCCTTGATCACGAGATTTTCTTCCAAATCAAAAGCTTTGCCATCAAATCTGGCGTGTTGATCTGGATTTGGAACGGAAAGGGACAACGAAGATTCACTGCACAATTTGCACCTGACACTTGTTTGAGAGTCTACATTGCGATCATTTTCTGGGGTCACAAGCGGTCCTTGCCCGACCGCTCCATCAAAACGCCGGAATGGTGCTCCGGGAACATTCGTTCACGACAAGCCTGCACAAATGGCCTCACTGACAAATTTCCCCACCTCACTCGCCGTGTCATTATTTGCGCAACTCAACGCACTCCGCGCAGTGCGCACCACACTCGGGGCATTCATCCAGATTGGGGATTCTGGATTCCGGATTCGGAGTCGGACTGTTGAAATTTATGGCCTCCAGATCGATGACCATTACTTCTAATCAGCGCAATCACGGGGGAGAGGCCCCTTCGCTCATCATCCGCAATTTTTTTTCAGATGCAGCGGGAAGTGAATCATTCGGGAGATTAATCCCCATTCATTTATTTCGGGCTGAATATGTTCAGATTAGGCTCCTGTTCTCAGAACGATATTGGCCGTTTTCGTCCCGACAAGATCTTTACTGCTGAGAGTCCCACCGTGGAGCATGCCACACAGCGCTCGCTGTGTGTGAGTGGGGAAGGCTCGTCAGGGCAGCTCGTGGCAACCTGAGGGCAAGCTCCCAAGGACAACAAGAACCAAAACAAGAACAGGCTGCAAGTTGTTGACAAAGCTTCCTGTCTGCTGCAAAGAAAAGGTCACACGCACTCACAACATGAACAAATCACTTCCCGTTGAAAACAAGTCTCCAAATTTTGAGCCTTGATTTCCAAGAGCCTGCAGAGCCAGCCGCCCAACTGCAGCCACTGAAAAGCTTGAGGAATGAATTCGAGCCGCACAATCTGATATTCCCTTTGAACCCAATTTTCTTCATATTGCAAAGGGGCCACAATAATTGAATCAAATTTCTGTTTCCCATATTGGTTATTGTGGAGGAAGAATCGCTGCAGCGACACATGTTTGCCACTTGTTATTGCGAGGCAAAATCGAACGCAATCATTTGACCCTCCACCGAGATTTCCCGGCGGATCTTTACAAACTGGCCGGGCCCAACTTGGCTCGTCTACTGAATAGGTCATTAGCTCCGCTCGCCTTCTGCAAATGGAAAAGTTGTGGAAGTTTGTCGCGGCGCAAGGGACGATGTGTCATTTCGCATCATGTTGGCGCTCCCTTTTGTCCAAACAGTGGACAGCAAGAGAAAAGTTGTTCCCTGCAGTGCGTCGCTTGCCTAACTGCGTCATCACTGAACATTGCGAGTCACCAACCTTTGTTTGCATGTTTCCCGATATATTCTTCAACATTGACCACACCCACTCAACACAACCTTCACTCCAGCTCCAGAAAAGTGGTTTTGTGGGGGTGACATGTATATCTCTCTCAGCACACATCAAAATGCTCCACTCACTTCTGTCGACGCTATTTCGATGTGGTGACCTCAGATTTCCCTCTTCCTTGATGAGCGGCTGCCACGATTTACGAAGAAAAGACGGTGCAGAAAAGAAAAGTCAATTTCTGCCGAGATCATGAAGACTCCAGGACCGAGCTCAGTTCGTGCGCCCCGGTGCGGCGCGGGTCTGTGGAAGTGGGTTGAGGCTGTGTCGGCGCAGGAACCACGATTGGTTGTACGCTTTTGCCTACAAGACCTTTCCTATTGTGTGGATATGCATGTACCGACAACAAAGAATCCTAAAATCAAAGACATCATTATCACCAAGGTTACGGGATCGTTTGAAAGGGTTGCTACAAGTATTGCTCATGTGTCAAAGGGCTCCACGCTAAATGGATCTGTTATAACGCAAAAGACAAACTTTTACCACGGAAAATTCCATTGATTGTGCACGCGTACTTTGCAAATGCGCAGCAGAGTCAACAGCATGTCACATTCTCAAACTGCAATTTTGCTTTCAGTGCAAGTTTCAACCTGGGATAGTTTCACTTGCTGAGGTGTTTGCGGAACCAATGCGTCTTCAGTTGGCAGCAGCAGCTACACAAGAATGTTGCTGGCGTGTGACAGGTTCCATTACGGCTTCATAATTACACCCACCATTACCCCGCGCACAATGCGCTGTTTTCAACCTTTCTAACTTTCAACCGTCACAAATTGCATCCCTTTTCTGTTTCCTCTGAAGCCATTGTGTTGCTGGTGAAAACTTGTTTGGTGGATGCACTCAGACTTCCACGATTCGCCTTTGTGTGTCATTGTGCGGGTTGGGCACGTGTTGTGGAGCTGTCGCAGCGACGTTCTGAACGCGAAGCGTGCAGACAATGACAACAATCCGACACAGGCGACGTTCCCTTCATCTTCTGTCTCACCTGAACTCAATAACTTCGACAAGGTTTCTGTGGTAACCCAGATTTTTGAATCTGAAGTTGTCGTTTTGATGCGTATGAAAAGAACGTTTTTGCACCTTGCAATGCTTGAGGCAAAATTAAAATCAGATCTCTCAGCTTCCATCACTGCACACCAGTCCTTTTGAAATCTTAAAAGTTTTGATCCTTGTGTCACCGTCATTTTGCGCAAATGAGGCGAAGCGTCGTCTGACATCTGTGGCGGGAGTCAAAGTTGTCAAGGTCGAGACGCAGGATCAAAAGCGACGGAAGGAGAAATGCATTTCTGCTGCAGATATCTGTAATGCACCTCTATTTGTGTTCAAAGTGGTTTTTGGAAAAGAGAGACGAGACAAGAAGCAACGCTATTTCAGGAGACAAAGGTGTCGTGTCGTCGGAGCGCATCCATCAGGTCTGCAGCTGCTGCGCGTCGCACAAGCACCGACACCATCAATCGGGAAATTCAAAATATCGCACGGACGGTTCAACCCTCAAACTCCATGTTTTATTTTTTTCTGTGCGCGTGTGGTGTTTGTGTGTGTCTGTGTTGTTAGAGAGAGAGGGGGGAGAGAGAGAGAGAGAGAGAGAGAGAGAGAGAGAGAGAGAGAGAGCGAGAGATCGGGAGATCACAAGTAAAAAAGACACACAGCGAGATCAATGTCTAAAGAAGTA
>JAAUXT010004723.1_pt1 | contig 12981 bp, 9 predicted proteins | sample 7278171 | NCBI WGS metagenome assembly JAAUXT01 (sample SAMN14350112, study PRJNA611818) | marine sediment metagenome | isolation source: surface marine sediment (1.8m) | place: French Polynesia: Moorea | collected 2018-08
CCGCCCGCCCCCCTGCCCCCCCCGGGGGCCGCCCCCGGCCGGGCCCGGGGGGGGGCCCCCGGGGGGGCCCCTGGGGGGGGCCCCTGGGGCGGGCCCAAGGTTTGGGTCAAGGGTGGGTCCAAGGGTGTGTTCAGGGGAGAGACCAGGGGATGGATCCAGGGGCAGGTCCAGATGAAGGTCCAGGGGAGGGTCCGAGTTTCAATCTGCACAACAAGTTCTTTCTTTGTGCTGTTGTGTCAGGACTTTCAATCGCTAGTTTCCCTTCCAAATCCCTTCTCACACCGGACGAGCACAAAAATTTACCTTTTTTTTGTCCTGAAGTTGTCCAGGTTGCCCCCCCCCCCCTGAGGGCCTCCCCCTCACCAGACCCCAGATCCGCCGCTGCTTCTTCCTCCCCGCTGCAGTTCTGTCCCGGACGGGACGTGACTCCAAAAATCAAAACTCACGGGGCTGCTTCACACTGGAAACACTCGCGCGTTTCGTCGCTGTACGCCAACAGAATCTAACGAGCGACACTGGCGTTGCGCCCGGTGGACTTGCAGAGCGGCGTCGTCCGTGGCGCCTCCAGTCAGAACCCACTCGAGAGAAATGGCGCTTTGACCAATTCCAGTCTGTTTCACACTGAACACATTTCTTTGTCACGCGTCCTGTGAAGGACAAGTGGACGAATCCTGCGTCACGCAAAAACGACCACACACAATACACACATACACACACGCACACACGCACACACGCACACACGCACACACGCTCACACTCACACACATGCACACACACGCACACACACACTCACACACACACACTCACACACACTCACACACACATGCACACGCACACACACACTCACATGCACGCAAACGCACGCAAATGCACACACATGCACACACACGCACTCACACACTCACACACACACACATACACACACACACACACACTGCTGTTGAGCTTCCAGACCTTGAGCCGTTGTCGTGTTTGCGCAATACAGACGCATTTGGCGCTGCGTCCCTGCGGCGTTAACGGACGCTGCGTCACAACGCGCCGACGCCAGGTCCACACAGGGACGCGACGCGTGACGCAGCCGTCGTGAACTCAGCCTCGAGGCTCTGCAGATACAGCTGCACGGGAACGTCTGGGATGAATAGGTTCCGTCAGCGTCGAGCTGAAAAGAGCGACGAGCGCGTTCTGCGCTGAGAGCGGATTCTTTCAGTGTTCGTTCATTGTGATGAATCTTCAAGAGCAGATTTTGATTTTTTTACGTGATCTGGGTGGGCTACTGAAAAATCCAGTTTTCTCTCCGCTGACGGACCTGAATATTCAGAGAACCAAAAACAAAGTATTTGTATAAACAAAGTATTTGTGTTCTTTTGTTTCACCAAAACAGGGAATCTGTGCTATTTCGATTGTTCCACGACCGCCTTGTCCCACACCCTTCCTGTCAAATGCAGTCAACTGAAGTATGCAGTTGCAAATTTATTTTGTGACGGATTTCCGTCTTCTGACCAAAAGATCCGTGTTTCTTATGGTGACTTCAGAGCCAAACGAAGCGCAACGGCGGAGGATAAGGATCCGTTTCACTGAAGAAACTCCTGAGTCATGCTCTCGCAGTCTCCGTGGCACCCCGCACCTTTTTCTTTTGTTACAACAACAAATGCGTGAGCTGGTTATGAGTGGACGAAAATAATGCTCTGTTGCAATCGTCTGTGACAAAAATGTTCAAAACACACAATTTTCTGCTTCCCTGCTTCGCATTGAAGGTCCAAACGCTCGCGTGCTGGTTCTTCATCCCCGCAACGCAACCTGCTTCTTCATCGCAAACACAACGCACCGCCGATGGACTTGAACATCCAGGGTTGGTTCGAACCCGACGGACCTGTGGAAAATTCATCCACCGCCCTCAGTCGGACCCGCCCACCCCCAGGGCCCACACTCTCCGTGGATCCTCACCCTCAATATGATAGGCCCCTTCCATAGCCCCCCCCCCTTTTCCATCTCAATATTGAATCTGCCCGGGCGTGGCCACGCCTGACCCGTGTGGACGATGTTTCCCGCTCCTTTCCCAGGTGCGCCTGGTTGACCAGGGTCGGCTCGACTCCTGACTTTTTGTGACGAAAATTGCAACGGAGGTCAAAAATATTCACAGGTCCATGTTTTGTTCTGAATTTTTTGCCCGAAAATTGTTTGCTTCACGTTTCCACTGGATTTTGAACGTCTAAGCTCCAGTGAGGCAACTGTTCAATTGAAATTGAATTCGTATTCAGTACTTCAGGCTTCGCTTCAGGTGCCGATTCCGTCTTCGTTTTGCGCGCACACTGCCGCACGATCACTCCGTCGCATTCAGAACGCTGAGACGTTTCGTTCTGTTTTAAAACGTGTATTAAAATGAAGCTGTTTACAAGCGAGCTGTTTGCCTCGTTATAATAAACACGAATCTTTCGAGGCGAATTCACAACCGCAGAACGGAATGTGAGTTTAACGTCACAGTGTCACAACAGTGTTTTCGCTGCCCGAACAACGCGCCTTGACGAACAACGCTACATGTCACAAAACGCCTTGCGCGAAACATATAAAAAGCATTTTCCATCAAAAGCATAAATGATCCCAGTAGATCCAGGGGCGGCCTCGGTCTCAACCAGCATCGAACCCCTAGACGGGAGGGGGAGTGGTGGTGAAGGTGTGAGGAGAGCCTCACTTGAATTGACACAAAAACAATCCTGCACAGGTGAACAAATTTGCCCTTTGGTAAAAGGGGCTTGAGCCCCAAGCCCCAACTGGTTCCACCAATTGGAAAGCCACGCAGCAAGTTTGAATGCGTGCTGATAGCAGATATCAAAAGTTGCAGGCCTACAGAGGCTGGAACAGCGACACACGCCAAGCGAAGGCGACTCGACTCAAGGGAAAGACAGGAGGTCTGCTGTCCTGTGCCAAATGTCAAATACACTTTGAAACATTGTGTGCGTGTGTGTGTGTGCGTGTGTGTCAAAGCGTGTAGATATATATATGCACAAACTCCAGACTTCTGGAATACACAAACCAAACCATGAACAGCACGTGTACGCACACGTGGAATGAAGTCACGATGAAACACGGTGAATTTTGGTTGCAGGAGTGTCTGCAGCGAGATGTAACGACAAGCGCAAGAAACATGGGAAGGTCAGTGCGGTTCACATTTGCTCAACTGCATTGCAATCTTTGCACAGTTTTAGCGACAAGTAAGGTTCTGTTGATCAACGTTTTAAGTCTGGAATACAAAAGAGAACATGAAGCGAACATGTGTGTGGCAAACAAAAGTGAATCTGTCCATTTGTGCCCCTTGTGACGTGCAAAGAACACACAAGCAAAATACACACGAAAGGTTCGACAGGATTGGCGGCAAGCACAGAACATGATGAGAAGTTGAGAGATGAGGTCTTTGAGCGTGACGGAGGAACCGGAACTTGGCGACTTGGGATTTCGCCGAGTGCGCCAGTCATCAGTCGATGTCGAGGGTGCTCCTGTTGACCTTTACTTTGTACTTGGTCTCCACGTCCTTGAGAACTTCTTCTTGAGTGATGTTGTGCCACGAGTCTGGGATGTCTGCTGGAAGTGTTTCACCTCCATAATAGGAAGCTAGTTGTTGGTTGTAGGTGGCAAAGAACCACTTCCAGTACTTCTCTACATCTGGATCTGGGTTGGGCTGGATGCTCCATTTGGGGAAGACCTCTTGGTACTTTTTATAATCTATCCACTTCCCATCATGTTTGAATCGGTCATTTGAGCTGACAGAGTAGGTACAATCTTCAGTTGCCAGTTTGTTTCGTATTTTCAGGTCACAATCTTCACTCCAATATCGCCCTTTAAGACCCTCAGGTCTGTGGAAGCTGGTCATGTGATCCCCACTAGATTTCTCTCGGTGAATATCGCAAGGTGCTCTGCAGAACGGACAACTTTCCCCACAGCCGATCAGTTGTGAGAACAGGTAATCTCGCATACCACGGTTCTGTAACTGCTCTCGAATGTTCCAGCGTCGAACGATCATCTCTGTTGTATTCTTCAGGGGTCCTGAAAGCTGTTCCTTCACGATGGAGGCAAACTGCTCCTTGTTGCTGACTACGATGCCTTCATAGGCTTGGGTCAGTGGGATTCTGAGCCCCTCCATGTTGCTGAAGAAGGTGGATATGAAGTCCGTGTTTCCAACTGGTGAACTTGCTGTTTTGGCCATTGAATCTGTGATGATTCCAATCAACTTCTCCAGTCGACGTGTTGCTGTCAAAACAAGCCTTTTGTCCTGCTCAAAATGTGTAACACTTTCTTGCATCATGGCGTCACGCATGTAGCTGTTGTAGCGATGAATGAAAGACATAAAATCCTGAAAGTTCTTTTTTCTGTACAGGTCGATGAGTACAGATGCCTGTAGAGTCTGGGCGTTTCTGAATCTCCTTCTGTTGTTGACCAGGTCAGTAAGTAGTTCCTCTTTTCTGCACGTCTCGCTGACATCATTCAGGTTGTCCAGGATGAGATCTCTGAGGACTGTGTTGGAGAAACTGACGGCGATGTTTCCTTGGTCTAGCTCCATGAGGAACCTACGCAGGTAGTGCTTCTTCTTCTCATTCAGAATCGCCTCAGGTGACCTGCAAATTTCATAGCGATTCTGTCGCTCCGTGAATCCAGCGATCGCCTCGGCTTTGATGTGCCTGATGAGGTCCACCTTGTACTCATCTGTGACGGTGAAATCTTTTTTGCCGTACATTCCATTGATACTCTCAATGACTTCCTTGAAGAGTCCCTCAGCTGACTCCAGGGTGAATGCTTCGCCATTTTCCTCCCACTTGTACCACTTTCTGGCGGCTTCCAAAATTGCGTCAGTTTTCTTCTGCAACTCAGTTGTGTCCACTGTCTTTTGTGACCAGAGGTTCAGAAGTGTAAAGCCTCCAGATGTGAGCTTTGCATGTTCTTTCTTCAGTTCAAAGTGCCTGCCACGTTTGCCAACTGTGCCCTTTGTTTCTTTTTTCCGAAACAAATTCTGTTCTTTGGTTGTTTTCAGCAGTTCAATGATGATCTTGTGAATCGCTGGTGCAATCAGAACTGGTTCTCTCATGTCTTCAATCTGCCTCAGAACAACGCTGGTCTCGTCCCTCCACAGCTCGTTGAAAATATCAACCTTCACGTCATAATTCAACTGCACACCTTCAAGGCGTCTGACCTCTTCCTTCACTCTCTCCAGTATTCGTGTCTCCATACTTCTGTCCAGGTCTGTAATCTTTATCTCTGCAAGTTTGTCTCTTTTCAGGTCTTTGAAGGTGTTGTCAAGTTCCGCTTCCAGATCTTTCCCCAGCCGTTCCACGTCATCCAAGAAGGACTTCTCGTTGTCTGTGATGAGGTGTTTGTTCCGCACCTTGATGTGTTGGCTGAGATCGATTTTCTTGTGCCGATCTTCGTTCACACACTTGTACTCTGTGCATTGGAAGAAATGGACAAATAGCTCTTTCAGATTTTCTGTCTGGAAGGCAATCTTGTCTTGGATTGTCCTCTTCTGGGTCTCGATCTCTCTGTGAAGATCATCTCTGGTTCGGAAGCGCTTGTTCCGCACCTTGCGACTCTTTTCGTGGATCAGTGTGTTGACTTCTGTCTTCAACTTCCATTTGGCTTCGTCGAAGATCCTGATGAGGTCCCTGTATGCTTTTATTGCCAAGACGTTCCTGAAGTTGAAGATGAAGTTCTCGTACTTGATTCCATCCCAGATGTCTCCAAGCCATGTGCTGAAGTCTGTCAGGGTTGTGCACTGCTTTCCTTGTTGAGTGACTTTTTCCAAGTGCTTTAGAATGGTTCTTTTCAATTGCTGAGTGACAAGAGAGTACCCTTTGTTGGGCTTTGCCATTGGAGGGGTTCCATTCCACAAGCCTGGAGCGTAGGTGTTGTCGGTGTTTGGTTCGTATTGTAGCACGTCCGCAAATCGGGTGTATCTCTCTTCCAGCCTGCAGTGCTCTGCTGCTGCCAAAGTTTCTTCATCCAACTTCTGCACAAACATGTCGACTGCCATCTGGTTTGCAGTTGGTGCCTCGACTGCACCCATGTTCTGTCTCACGAAGTGACACGCCTGCTTCTCCCCAACTTTGTTCATCCTCATAAAGGCGTAGATCGCAATGGGTAGCACACTCTGCATCTCATTTCCTTCCTGCTTGAAGATGACGAGGGTCAAGTCTGAGAGTCCAATCACAAAAGTTGCCAACTCGTTGTCATGAGTGCTGGAATCTTCAAGTTCAGATGAAAGCAAGCCTTCTGAGTCAATAACCAGCAAACTGTTGCACCCCAATTGATTGTATAGTTGGTTGTCTATCTTGATGAGCTGCATGTAGGCTCCTCTAGTGCAGCGACCTGCACTCACAGGAAAGTTCAGGCCAAACATGGTGTTGAGCAGGGTTGACTTGCCACTGCTTTGTGCTCCAAGTGCCGACACCTTGCAGACCTTCATTGGTGATTTTCTGTCCACATCTTGGAGGACAGCTTTGATCCAGACTTCTGGAACCTGCATGGAGTCCCCGTCAAATACTTCCAGTGCCGTCCCATCAATCAAGACAGAGGCCACCATCTGAGAAAGCCGGTCAAGGGTTTGTCTGAGTTTGTTTTTTCCTATTCGTTGGTTCAGTGCATTCAAGTTCTCATACCAGACGGCGATCTCTCTGAAGAAATGTTCGATTCCGAAGGATGCATGAGTGAGCTGTCTGCTCAGGTCTGAAAATGCCTTCTGCATTGCTGCCCGGTCGCCTTTCTCTCTTGGCTTTGATCTCTTCTTCTCGTACATTTCCCGGATTGGCTGGAGAATGGTGACGGACTTTTCATTCAGACCAAGTTTCAAGGCCTGCAGGAAGTACATCCGGTTCTGAGAATCCAGAGCAAACAAATAGGATAGAAAGTCCAAGAAGGGCTGTGGCAATGGTGTCTGTAATTGTTTCAGCTGCAGCTTCCACTTCTTCTCCTGTGTGGCTTCTCTGTGCTGGGTGGGCGTCTCTGTTTCACTCATGTGCTTCTGGCGACACAGTTCCTTGTCGAGTTCTGCGATCGACTGACGAGTCCCCAGGTCCGAGCTGCACGGTAGGACTTTCTCTTTTGCTGTGCCTTTCTTCTGCAAAGTATCTATCTGCTGGAGAATCGCCTCTGCTGCTTTTCTCCCGGTTTCGCCCTGCGCTTCGTCAGACTCGATGCTCTCATCTGTGGCCATGTCACGCAGAACTTCTGTGAGACTTGTGGTGTCTGACTCGTCCAGCATCATCTTCAGGCATGCACTCCAGTCTTCAAACGTTGTGTCAAATTTGGAATCGACGGCAGGGTTTACTATGATGGCCATGTCTTCGGGAAGCTTCGTCAAGGTGCTGGAGACATCGTCAAACTCCTCCGGTTTGGGATGAACCACCAACAACATCTTGTGTTGGTTGCTCTCGTGCTGCTGCAAAAATGCGACGAGATCATCGCTGACTCTCTCCGTGAAGATGCAGACGACAGTGGACGAGTTGATCAAGTGGTTGGAGACTTCAGGCGAGTCCAGTGCCGATCCGCGTGCATTGGTGAAGGCCACAGCCCTTGGGAAACGATCTTCAGGTTTACCTGAAGGCAGGAACCACGCCACTTCAGCCATGCCCCGGGACACCTTCTGTTGAACATTGCCTCCCTTTAAGCCATGGTGCCAGAAGGTATCGTGCTCAGGATTCACCATCTGATTCACCAGCCTCGACTTCCACGATGTTTCTTCTCCAAGGCTAAGGCAGGACACCAATGGCATTTCTGCATCCACCATAGTTTTGTGTTGAAGTTCTCCTTTGTCCTTGTAGACTCTGCATATGGCTTTGAGACCCCATGACAAAGCTGTGCCTGGTGCTGTGGGAGTGGTGTTATAGAGCTTGAATATTTGTCTGAGGCCCCACCATGACTTCGTCTCGGGAGGCTTCAGTGCTGGACCAGGGATGTAGAAGGGTACTGCGTACTGGTTGCGTGCGAGTTTGTCCAGCAGCTCTTGTCTCAGGAAGTCATCTGCGCAGAGCAAGATGAGGTAGATCAGGTCCAGCGGATGTACTGCGGACTGAGTACTCTCCAGGTCTTCTTGTTGGGCCTTGCGCTGTCGTAGATACTGAACTGCTTTTGAGCGAGGCTTCGATTGCTCTTTGCGGCCTGATTGTACCTTCTTTTCTGTCGATTCGTCAGCACGGAGTGGAATTGTATTCCTGGTGTCGCTGTCCAGGCTGATGATTCTCCGGATGAACTGAAGTGGAATGTCGGACATCTGTCGCTTCTGTTTGTCTGTTTCTCCCTGCAGCATGTCGGACGACAGTGTGATCACGTCCTGGTAGCTCATCTTCTGAGGAAAGTATTTGGTCAGGCCGAGGGTGTCCAGGAGGTTCTTCATGTCGGGACTCACATCACTCACTGACTGTGTTCTGGTTCTGTTGGTACTTGAGAGGGGTAGATCTACATTTTTTGCTGCAAACATCAAATCGAGTTGACCAGCCAAAAATTCCAGATCTTGAGTGTTGCCCTGGTACAGCTGACGTCTGAAGTCCCTGAGGAAGGCTGTGTCGTCGTCCCCGCGAGCCTGCTCCCAGGCCTGTCTGATCTTCGGGTCTGCGCTTCCAGCCAAGTTCTCAACCGCATACTGTGTTGTGGGAACATCTGTTGGCATGTTTAGCAAGTAGAGTTGCTTTTCCAATGCTCGTCCAGTTTTTCTCAACCGCGGAAGATGATGCTCCAGGTCGTTCGCTAACTTCCAGATGTCTTCTCGCAGGAGGTGATATGCGAAGATGTTTTCTTTCAAACTAAAGCCAAATTTTGGGAGGATGCAAAAAAGGAGGACTTCCTCCAGGCTCTTCCTGCGATTCTTCTGCATTTCCCGCAGACGCAGCTCCAACCTCTTGACGAGGACCTTGATATCGTCTCCGTCGCTTCGCATCTCGCTCAACTTCTCTTTGAGGACTCCAGGTAGATCACCAACTTCTCTCACTTCGAGTGGCTGCTTGCCTTCCTGTGCCATGTCCAGCTTCACTGCATTTCGGATGTCTGAGATGCCTGGAAACCTGTGTGTTGGAATACAATCAAACAAAACAATTCTTCTCACTGCAGATTTCACTCTGTCCCTGATCAGTGTATTCTGAGACTGGCACATGAACTCAGTTGCTTGTCTGATGTTGTCCTGAACTGTGGCATCATACAATACTTCTTTGATCCAAACCTCATCCAAACAAGCGTGTTCAGTCTTCATCTTCTCCAAACTGCTGATGCATTCAACGTGGTTCAGGCAGCTGACGGGTTGGTATTTGTCTTTCCATATCTTCAGGTCACTTCTCAAAGCGTTGACGGCCTCATCCCCCATCTGCATCGTCATCCACTCCTGCTCTATGGCCTTCTTCAGGGCAGAGACATTCTGGAAGCTCTCCCGATGGTTCTCCAGCAGTTCCCAAATTGGCAGCAGATAATTGCGTTGGATCACTCTCCAAAATGAAGGGTCTTTGTGCAAAAGTTCTTTCCATGCCTGGAGGTTACGTTCTCCTGGGGGCCCACCAACAAGTTGGACTGTTGTGGACTGTTCTGAAAACTGAGAAGACGACGGTTGAGCTCCAGGTGTTTCTTGCCAGTCGGAAGAAGTGGTGTTTGTCAACGCTGTTCGAGCTGTGTCTGACAAGTGTTTCAAGACGTCGGCTGGTGTTTGGTTCTGTGAACCGCGGCAGGTCGCTGTGGCCACGATGATTCCTCCCAGTTCGACGATCCCTTCGTTCGCGTGTGATCCAAATCTCTCGAAGTAGCCAGAGAACAGACCCTGGCCCTGATACCCTCTCTTCTCCAGCTTGGCTTCAATGCTTTGGAGCTCTTCAACAGCAGCAGGCGTCAGTGAAAGGTTCTCCCGGCTGAGGTCCAGGCATTTCAGGGGAATTCTCTCGAACATGATGACAGCGGCGTAGGCGTGGTCCGGCCCATCCATTCTGACGGAGCTGGCACGGTCAAACACCCCCTCCAAGGACGACGACATGTCAATGTTCTCCAGGAAGGTTTGGGTCTGTTCTGGTGAGGTGAACGTTTGCTGTACACACTCTGAGGATCCTCTGGGTCCTTTGAACTCCAGCGCGTCGCTGACCGTGATGACCGTCTCTCTCTCCTGCAGCGTCTTCCCCAGGCTCGGGCTGATGTAGGTCCCCTTGCAGAGCTTCCCTCCCTCGACGTTCCTCGCGCACTCCGCCGCCGTCCAGGGACGCGCTCCTTCTCCGTGCACATTCGTCTGGAGTTCAGTCAACGACGATTGGGCACTTTCAGAGTGAGGTCCGGTCGCCATGGTTACAGAGTTAGAGTTCGAAGTCTCAGATAAGCACACAGGAGCCACCGGCCCAGACTTCTGCAGAAACAAGCTGTCCTGGTGCGCACCACAAGGCACCTGCTCATGCAGTGACAAAAGAATTTGTGATGAATTGGACGTCTGCAAGTTGGTGTCCATGGAACACTTCGTCGCCACAGGCTGAGTTTACATGAGAGCGTGGACCAGTTGTTAGGGACACGGACATAGCACACGCACAACCAGAGAACTCAAATCACAAATGATGGGGGAAAGTTGTTCGCCATTCCTTTTGAATGCGTTTTGCTCCAGGACGAAATTGCAGAAGGTCAACAATCGGGAAGAATTTCTGGGCCCTTTTGAACTTTACCGGTGGGCCCCTTCAAGATTCTGTGCTCGGATACGATTCAAACGTACAAAGAATAAAAGCTGTTTGTGTCAGTCAGTCGGTTGTGTCCAGTTTTCTCTTTTTGTGCAGTCACCGCGATGTCCATGAACCTATTTTGTGTGTCACTTGACCTCCTTGAACTCAAAACCTCCAAACCTTTCACCTCAGCTCCTCGAGTTCGCATTGTTCAAGAGCCTCCGAAGTCGAACACATCATCATCACTGTGGCGCAAGTTCTGTTTCATCGCAAACAGAATCAACAGCTGGGGGGGGGCACGCCCTGATGGACTCACAGTGGAAACATCCTGTTTCCCCTCCCTATTGTTGTTGTTGTCAAAGTTGGAATTGGCCCACACGAGACATTTTCCTTGACCGAAGGCATACTTCGTCCCTTCTGTCTCCAACAACAACCCGGGATTCGCTCGACTGATGTCGTACTCAAAACTTTTGAAAATAATTTTTCCGGGTGGTCCTTTGCGACCACAAACAGGCCCACGTCTGACTCTTGTTATTCTTGAACGAATGTTTGAAGCAAATAAATGACGAAAAATTCTCTCAAACAAAAGCATGCCACCCTTTGTTTTGTGGCAGTTTGGCGGAATCTTTTGCTCGCATGTTTCACAAGAATGTTTCGACATAATTTTGGACTCACAAGCTTGTACTAAATGCGAATTGCTCTGACACAAATTCTTTGTTGGAGTTCACAAACTTGAGGCTTCACTTCGGTGGTCTTCGCTTTGGGCGGGTACGTTTCCACTTGCGCACGCTGGCCTCTGCCTCTGCCGCAAACCAAATTGTTTGTTGTTGCGCTGAGCCCGAGAGGTTTTGACCTGCACCAGGGTCCTGCAGCGGCCTGTAGAAAAGGCTTGACCATTGGGGTCCACGCAATACAAAGGAGACTCGGTTTGCCCCTGACGCTCTGACGATGGCGTTGGATCTTGCCCGGTTTTGCGCAGCCGAAAACGGACGCTTCGTGTTTGACGAACTTAACACAGACGTGAAAAACGAAGACATTATAGATTTATTGAAAAGCATGGCACATGTATACCCCCTCTCGGAACATTCGAAGAGGTTTTGCACGCATGCCTTATCCACCCAGAAACTGGAATTACGAGACTGGGCACGTACAATTTTTCGATTTGGTCAGGGAATTGAACAAGTTCGAATGAGCCGAACTGGGCTGTACACTTTTGTTCCCATGACTTTCACTGCAAACGACAGAGTTTTTTTACTGTACATGGTTTCTGCGGATAGCATTACATTCACCCGCCGGTCGGTTTGTCTGAGAAGGAGTCAGTCAGGAAATCGGTCAGACAAGGAAGGTCAGTCAGCAGAGGTCAGTCAGAGAGGGGTCAGTCAGGGGGTCAGTCAGGGGAGGGTCAGTCAGGGGAGGGGTCAGTCACAGGTGGGGTCAGTCAAGGGAGGGGTCAGTCAGGGGTCAGTAAGGAGAGGGGTCAGTCAGGGGAAGGTCAGTCAGGGGAGGGGGTCAGTCAGGGGAGGGGTCAGTCAGGGGAGGGGTCAGTCAGGGGAGGGGTCAGTCAGGGTTGGACCCAAAAAATGTCTTCAGTCAGGAAGGGGACAATCATTATACGGGTCAATGAGGGGAGGGCCAGTCAGGGGAGGGATTGGTTTGGAATGAGTGGGTCAGTCAGGCTTTCGTGAGTGAGTCAGTCTGACGAGCCTGAGAGAGAGAGTGTGTGTGAGACAGAGAGAGACAGAGAGAGAGAGAAAGAAAGGCGAGCTTACAGAGAGGTCAGTCAGAGAAACCAATCTGGGATGTGGTCAGTCCGAGAGAGAAGGGCCAGGCAAAGGAAGATTGCCAGAAGAAGGGTCATTCGGAAGAGGGGTAAACTCAGAGCAAGGGTCAGAGAATGGTCAGTCAGATGGGTCAGTGAGATTTCTGGGGGTCATCCAAAGGAGGGGTCAGTCAGATGAGGGTTGGCAAGTGGATGTCATCCACAAGAGGGGTAAACGAGGGTCAGTTGGAGGAGGGTTTGTCAACAAGGGGCCAGTTTGGCCAGGAGGGGTTTGTTCGTGGAAGAAATGAGAGGGAGAGCCAGAAAAGGGTCAGTCAAGGGAGGGGTCAGTCAGGGGAGGGTCAGTCAGGGGAGGGGTCAGCCAGTGGAGGGGTCAGTCAGGGTTGGGTAAGTCAGGGGTAGGGTCAGTCAGGGGAGGGTCAGTCAGAGGAGGGTCAGTCAGGGGAGGGGTTAGTCAGGGGAGGGGTCAGTCAGGGGAGGGTCAGTCAGGGGAGGGGTCAGCCAGTGGAGGGGTCAGTCAGGGTTGGGTAAGTCAGGGGTAGGGTCAGTCAG
>JAAUXT010114972.1_pt1 | contig 12978 bp, 20 predicted proteins | sample 7278171 | NCBI WGS metagenome assembly JAAUXT01 (sample SAMN14350112, study PRJNA611818) | marine sediment metagenome | isolation source: surface marine sediment (1.8m) | place: French Polynesia: Moorea | collected 2018-08
CATTGACACGATAAGTGACACATAAGATTGACAAAAGGAAACCAAAATTCATCTACTCCCATCGAAAAGAATGGCATTTTGTCACAAATATCCGAATTCGCCTCGTATATACGGGGGTGGATCTCAGTTTTGTTCAGTGTTCTCCCCATGGCACACAGAAAACAAAACCAAAAGCGTCGAAGATTTTTCAGCTGTGCTGTTGTGCAGTGCAGTGCAATTGCAAACAGAAATCTGGTTATTTTTCAGTATATTTTGACCAACTGTACATTTTCAAAAGTTTGTGTGATTGGCGTGAAACCAGTAGCAACACTGTAATAATTGATCGGTTGAGTTCGAAGTTGCTTGTGTTGACGGGTCGTGAAGGCGAAGAAACGAACCTGACTCTCAACACGGTAGACAGTCGCACCAAGCTCGACGAAGGAGGGGCCCTCTCGGCACCAGGATTGCCAGTCCACTTGCAGCAGAAAGTTCGCATTTGTGCACGCTCTACCGGGACACATACTTTGTCCCAGAACCAGGTTTGTTCCAAATCCTCAGGCTGAACTTTTGAGCGTATTTGTCAAGGGGTATCAACTGTAACTTCATTTCTGCAGCTCGCTTCCACAGTGTCTCCAGGACCAGCACGGCACAGGCAGCAGTAATACCTGCAGCCAGCACCAGATAGGCCCCTGCAGTATCCTCTGTGGTCGCGTAGCCCTGACCAAAAGAAGCGCCCTGGTGATCGCTTTTGCATGGAAAGTGGATGTTGAGCCACCTGGTGATCAAACCTGCCTCACTCATGGCATTCAGTCTGAAACAGCAAGTTGGACAATCATGCACACACACACACACACACACACACACACACACACACACACACACACACACACACTGTCGCAATCCAAGGACAACAAACAACCCGAAGACTGCACAGCAGCCCAGTTTTGCAACACGAGTTTTTATGAGTTTTTCGTTGTCTGCACCGGACTGAAAATGTTGTTTGCAAATACCTTTCATTGAAGGCGTGCTTATAGGACGCAGGAAAGTCCTTGTGAACAGCCATAGAAAATATCCTCATGAAGAAGTATCCTGGAGCTATGATGAGGCTGCAGCCGTCTATCTTGAAGAGTGAGAGCAGGAGCCTCAAAATAGTCTCTGTGCCCATCACCACGAAGTCCTCTGTGCAGACTCTCTCCACTGTTTTAGCAAGATCTCTCAGGGTGAAAATATTTGCAGGATTCACATTGATGTTGTTTTCCCAGATTGTTTTCAGTTGAGCTGTTCTTGCGTGCTGCAAAAGGAATTTTGGAGCATCACATTTATTGTCTGGAAACCAAAACACTTGCAGGGGCTTGTTGAAACAAAAAGGCGAGAATCAACGTTTGTGGTTTATTGACAAGAGGTTATCTGAAATATGCCAACTTGATGCCAGTCCTTTTTCTGCCATAATTTTGATTCTGTTCAATGTTTGGTTGGACGAAGTATTTTTTCTTTGCATCAGTGGAAACTCACTCTGAAGAATGTTTCCACTGCATTGCCCTTTGGCAGACCAGCCTGGTATTCAGGATGGGCAGCCAGGTCCTCCAGGTTATTCACAGTGAGTCTGTGTTTCTGGACGGTGGAGAACGCCATGATGTTTCCCGAGTACACAGCCACGAGTGTGATGGCCAGGTTCCAGTAGCTCGACAAGAACAATCTGGATGAAGACTTTTCTGGGAGTTTGGGGGTTGCTGTAACGAAACAAATAAAATTTCAGGGGAGTGGGGTGGAGGAGAACTGATCCATCATGTGTGGGAAGTTGAAAGGCGTTTCTGTTCTCAATGATTTGGAATGTTCACACTGTGTGCTTCAGAGAGAATGTTCCTGCAGTTTCTGCTAAGGATTTTTCAGACGGATTTGGGTGTGCAGAAAATCTCTGAACCGGATTAATTTTCCAGTTTTCAGCAGCAAACATGAGTTCTGATCCACCATTACCTTGATTCACCATGTACCCAAACGTATGGAAAAGCTGGAGCTCAGAGGCAAAGCTCCTCAGTCTCTGCTTTGATGGAGCTTTGTGGCAGATCTCAATGAATGTGAGAACTGCAGCTCCAATGACGATGGTGAGACAGGTCAGCAGCCAAAAGTTCAACTGAAAGAAAAGTTTGTGCACGTAAACCTGTGAACACTTTCAGGCAACTTGTCCACAAATTGTTTTTGGCGAATCTTGATTTCGAAATTATTTGGGCCAAGACCAGGTCACTGCAGATCTACTCACTAGTTGTTGCACAATTGGTTCTGAAAAAAATACCTGAACTTTCCTTGGATACCCCCCACCACACACACACACACACACACACACACACACCCACTCCCGACCCAACTTCTCCGTACCTGGAAGGGCCTGGAGTAGTAGAGGAGCGTGCTGTCCGCAGTGAACCTGGTGATGAAGGAGGAGCTCTCCACCCAGAAGGGCGTCAGGAAGTCCACCGCCTCCGCTCGGTCCTCCGTGATGGCCAGAATCGACATGGCGATCTCAGCCTCCTGCGGGAACAGCGTGGGTCACGCAGGGGACTGAACGCACTCTTGAGAAGGACTGAATTTCGTTTCAAACTTGTTAACTTTGTGATTCCTGCACTGAACGAACGTCACAGTCACTGACTTTTATTTAGAACTTTGCCAAAACACGACAGCAAGGACTGAAACACAAGTTTGCTTTCTTGTCCAGGACGTCTCTCACAGCCCGAGTCGTCCACCACACGAAACGCACGCATCCAACACTCTGTCACCGTCTCCACCAGGACAACAGAGCTTGCTGTTGAACACAATCCCATTTCTTCGCAGCCTGTACCTGTCTGGCGACCATCCCGACGATGCCGCTCCACGATCCGTCCTCGAGCTTCGTCCCGAACTGAGAGTCCGAGGCCTCCAGCACCGAGTACCTGCCACGTGAAGAGACAAAGACAAGCAACGAGTGAGAACCAACCGATGCGCTCTGAAAGCGCGTAGTAGCCCACAGATGTTGGTCGCAGTCACCTGTTATTTACTGTTCTACCACGCTGTGATCATGAGGCCTCTCGTACATGACCTCATTGTGGTAGAAGTGAGTTCACACACTGCAAAATTGGTTCCTGTTCAATCATACAACTCTTTTCTCAACCAAAGGTCTTGAAAAGTCATTGTATGATTTCACAGGAACCATTTTTGTAGCGTGTGTGAACTCTTACAGAACACATACATGTGGACAACAACACGAAATCGTGATAGCGACCAACATCTGTGAGCCACGATGGTTTACTCACTCGTGAACCTTCTGTCATTCTGTCAGAATAACAGAAGGTCACTCGTCACCTGATCATTCTCATATTGTGCCCCCTCGTATGGAAGCATGTTTCTCAGTGAAAAATTGCCGGAGAGCAGATTGAGGCTTTGACTACATTCTCGATCCACCCGTCCCCTTCTTTCATGCTGAGCCAAATAATCTGAAGAGCGGTTGAACGCACTCGAAGTTGAGGAAGGTGGCGAGAGCGTTGAGGATGTCCACAGCGAGGCCGGCGTATGTGAAGTTTCCGTCCGGGAGCGGAACGCGGTAGTGAAGTGGGTAGTACTGCCGGGAGAGAACAAGGGAAAACATGTTGGATGGCAGTGCACGAGGCAGTAAACTGTCAGTCTGTGTGTGTGTGTGTGTGTGTGTGTGTGTGTGTGCTCGCGTGTGTGGAGAAAGTGTCTGCGTGCGTGTGCGTGTGTCTGTTTGTCTTTCTGTCAAAGCACTTTGAACATGTCAATTATGTCAATGTCAATTATTCCCTGTTTGGGCGGTCTGTGTGTTCAGGTAACGTTTGTCTGTGACGAACAAACAAGCGTCATGTGATTTGTGCTTCTGTGTGCGCAGAGTGAATCTTTCTGAATGGAGAAGTCATGTCATTGCCAGGACTGGTGACGCACCAGGATCTCGCATGTCTCTCACCTGAATCGTGGAGACGGTGAAGTGTTTCTTCCCTCTGAAGCGCTGAAATCCGCCGTATGATGAGAACTCTGAGAACGGAGAACCAGGGTCTCAGTGCTCATTCGAAATGTGTTCAAAACCAGAAATAGTTGATGTGCAGCGGACCCAACGCTGCAGGCACCTGCATGCATTTCACTTCCACCACGCGTGACTTCCTCTCAACGGGCCAATCACCAAACGATTTGTTGGCCACGTGCAGGAAACTGAATCTGGCGAGTTCGCACTGAGCAGAGTCAGTCCAACCTGAGTGTCGCCCGGTCAGCAGGACGGTGGATCGCTTCCCGTCGCCCCCGCATCTGCTCACGCACTCCCACCGAGACTCGTCTGCCTGAAGCTGCAGCAACAGTTTCAACGAGTCACAAACGTAGCCCACTGAAACATCTCCCAGTTTCTGAGAGACTTTAAATCTGTGACAGAATCAGAATTTGGAGAGAGCCTCTCTCTTACTTGCCGACCCAGAAAAATCAAACAAGAGTTGGTCTTTGCCCCCCCCCCCTATGTCGCCATCCCACCCTCGCCAATTCCAGAAGGGCGAGTTTGTTCGGAAGGTACAGGACGCCCCAAAAGAAGGAAGAAACCAGAGAGTGGTCTTCTTTCACAACGCAGAAAATCTTTGACATTTGTGAGAGCTTGCAAGTTCGTTCGTCTCTGAGACCCAACTGACCCGACGAGCGGTCAGTTCCGTATGGATCCTCGCGCAGCCCGATTCGGCCTCTGCCGTCGCGTTGCTGGAGATGAGCTGGAACTTCACGTGGCAGGACTGCAGGGCGGCGGACACCACGTCTGAAACAGCCCATTCCCATGAGCAAAACAACTCAAGGAGACGGGACAGCTTCACGAGTTGCAGACACGTGCAACCAGGTACTGGACGGATCTGCTCAAACTTCAAGCGACGAGGCTTTTTCCGCACTTTCGTACGCATATCCGTGGAAATTGATTTTCCATGGTCACAAATGCACCGGGATGGAAGGCATCGTATTTCACAACCAACCACACAAATGATACCCAGCCCAATTAGTTTCTCTTCAAATTTGATTTTCGTTGTTGGCAGAAGAAATCAGCCGTGATCATGTGATGTCAGCGGTCTTGTTTGTTGGGGCGCGGAATGACAATTGAAGCTTTGTTGAAACTCCCTCCATACAGTGTGCGACAACCATGGTGAACTCCCAGTCTGTTGTGAAAATCATATCCTACCTGAATGCACATCACTCAATGAACTTGGGGTTGGTGTGTTGTCAGGACATACATAACCAAAACAACAGACTCTTGCCATTCCTCGTGAAATGAATAGAAAAGAATTCTTTGAGGCCTGAATGCACTTGGTCAAGGCCTCGGTCAGTATCCTCATCGGACGAATTCTTTCCAGTTCTTCATCCTTGACTTCGCCCGTCTTACCCTGTGTTTCCACCTGGTGGTCCGAGACTATGATGACGCACGTCGTGTCCAGCTCTTCGCGCAGCACCTCACAGAGCGGTGTCGACGCACTGGGCACCTGGTCCCGCCTCTCACACAGGAAGGTCGGATTGCTCCTCCCGTGGGTCGAGCCCACGAGCGCCGCGAGGACCCAAACACATCCGCACACTACGAGCCACATGTCTGTCTGTCTGTCTGTCTGTCTGTCTGTCTGTCTGTGAGTCTGTCTGGGGCTCGATGCAGTTGCTGCTGTTCCACACTACGTGTGAGTTGTCAGGATCAAACTCCCTGACAGTGCTTTGCTGCTTTGATTTGTTCAGCTGACCTGTGCTTGTTTGTTGACTTTCCGTGGTTTGATGCAGTTCCAGCTGATTTGTGACACGCACAAATTATCCTTGTTCAGTTGGGAATTGAAAAGTTCAAAAATGTTCCAGGACCCTGTGCACAGGTCCTCAAAAGTCAACCTGCAGGGCCACGCCTAAGCTGAACCAAAGTTCGTGCTGCATCCAGGCTGCTTATCTCGCGACCAATGTGCAGATGTACGAATGGAGAAAAACTTGCACACCGCAGCAAGAATGCGTGGCAAAATTACGTCACGTGGCAAAATCCCACGGACGGGTTGAGTTGCCTCTCAAGCAGCTCTGTTCCCGTTTTTGAACAGCAATCTTTCCAGTGCGAGCAGCGTTGTTCACAATCCTCTGCACACACGATGTAGTTTCCGTCTTGTTTCAAAGACTTCGTCGCATCTCATGTCGATGCTTCCATCTACGCGTACAATCATCAACGAGCCTCAAATTATTCCTTTGTCTCTCTTCATTCGTAATAGGCTCCTTTACCTGCGGTTTTGAACTTGCTCATTCTGTGACAAAGGCGGATCCAGGAGCCTTGACTCCCAACACATGACCTCCTCCCCACGACTTTGAGTCTTCATCCGCCCAGTGTTCAAGTTGAATGTTTCAGAGTCTGGGTGGCATCTGTTGGGTTCAGTTCCTTGTCAACTGACCCCTGGATTTGTCCCTGATGATAGACAATCCGTAAGAAAGCTTCCACATGATACCACTCGTTTTGTCTCAGCCTCCGCACGCGAGATGGGAACTGCCAACGCTGGGTTTACACGAGATGCGTCACTCGCTTCGTCTCGTGCGTTTTGCGCGTATCTCTGAGACTGGGGAAGAAGGTCCTGTTGCTGTTCTTTTCATGGCGCCTCAAACCCACGCACGTGTCACAGTTTGATCATTTTGCCTGAAGCCCCAACTACAAAGGAGACGAAGTCGTGAGCCGACTTCGAGCACACAGCAAAACCGTGCATTCTTCCGCCGATGTACCCCATGGAACTGCGAGGTTGACGAAAATGCACTGTTGGTCGTTTGTCATTGACTCTCAGTGCAAATTTGGTGATTGATGTGACCGATCTGGCATGTCGGAATCGTTGGTTGCGAGGGATGCGACGAGTGACGCACCTCGTGGGAACATCGTCAACTCTAGTTTTGTCAGACACTTGTCACGCACGCAGGCATCATTGTGCTCTCAACTAAACCTCAATTTTTCCAGGAAGAAGTCGCTGCAGCAATCTCTTTGTTTCTTCAAGAAGCAGAAACAGACTGTTGATCGTATCAATCTGCGGTCCTTCATTTCGTGGGTGCCGGCAGATACACAAACGAAAATTATTTCTTCTATTGTGATGCATCGCATCAACCCAATTGTTGGCGTCACTACTCACATCATGCACAAGTGGATCCAGGGTTTGATGTGCCGAGATCCAATTCCAAAAATTTTTCAGACCGTGGGGAAAACCAATTTGCAGATGATCTGCGTAAGTCTGATGATGCAAATTCGGGAGTGTGCATAGATTTTTTTAAGTTTGGGGTCGGAGCACTGGGCGGACCTGGATCCACTCCTTCCCTTGCTGTGCACAGGTAAATGGGAGATCGAACACAGATTGCCTGTTTCTCCGGAATCCGTATTGCACAAAGGATGCATCGAACACCCTCAAGCGCTGAATTGTGCACGTGTATTTGATGCCCACATGCAGACTGGCATAATCGAAATTCCATCCAAATGCACAAGCCATGGGTGGCAAATGACATTGCATTTCAATGCAGAATTCGTGCATTCAGTCTGAAAGCTGTGGTTCAACGTAAAGAGATAGCAAAGTGGTGCTGATTTACGCAAACATTTGGGCCTTGTTCACACCACACGAGATGCGTTGACGGCTGGCTGCGTCAAGGGTACGAGGGGAAATCCAATTCTGCCCTTCGTGACCCGACCATTGAAATTCATTGGTTCATAACCAGGTGGCGAAAGGCTGAACTGAACTCCCCCTCGTATCCGAACCCAAGACCAACTGAGGACGCTGCTGTGTCGCGACAACGAACATGCGTCTCGCCGGACTCGAACTGCCTCACAGGCATCTAATTCGACCTCACCCGGCAAACAGCTTTGACTGAAAGAGCCACACACGTGAAGTGAGAATCACACCACGCCCTTGTGTTGTTCTTCACTCAATCCACCCCGCAAAACGAAACGAGTCCAAAACTGAAGAAAAGTCCAACAAAACCACACTTATTTTCAACCAAACCTGGCACAAGTGTCAAAACAAGCACATCTATGTGCCGGCTCTCAAACTGGGGATGCATAACCGCTGGCAAGCTTCGCCCCTCGGGCACACCCCACTCGGGCACACCCTGTGGAACTTGCGCATCCGTTCGCAGATCAGCACCAGGCAGGCGGTGCACAGTCCGACCCCCATGAGGAGGAAGGCCCCGTACGTCTCATCCAGGTGCGCGTAGCCTCTCCCGAGGGACGATGTTCTCCCCTTCTGCTTCGGAAAGTAGTTCTTCATCCACCTGTCCACAAGGCCAGCTTCAGCCAGGGCCTGGATTCTACAGAACAAAAACTCGTTTTCAGTCAACAAGCTGTTGGGCAGGTTGTGCACGCACTCAATTACTCAATTTTTTTTCGTGTGGTGCCCCAACAGCCTGATCAGTGGTTCAATAAACTCAATCGCATGTGCACTGAGAGTCAATGGAAGACAACAGACTTGCTCCAAGTTTCTTGGAAGCAGAACCAGTGGACCTGAAGACGAAATGGTCAAAAATCAGTGTCACTGATCTGGCAATTGGTGCACGTCCAAAAGGGCCGGATGTATTTGCTCCGTACTTTTGTCGAGTTCTGTTGGTGAAATTTTCGTGGTGAACAGTACCTTTGGTTGAAGGCATTGTAATATGGGAATCCTTTGTGTGCAGCGAATCCGATATTCATCAGGTAAAAACTGTCAGATGCGATGGTGAGATCACAGTCGTCAAACGTGGAGATGAAGTGGGTGATGAACGTTTTGGAACCAACCACTACATAGTCTTCTCTGCAGAGTCTTGCAACATTCTGCCCCAAGTCTTTCAAACTGTACAGGTTGGCAGGGTTCACAATTATGTTGTGTTTCCAGATATTCTGCAATTGCTTGGTTCTGGCATTCTGAAAAAAATAAGTGAAATCGCCAAACCGTCACCATGCATGGCACGTTTCAACACAACATGTCCTGTCTGACATACCGTATTCACCCATAAATCCCACCCAAGAATACGACGCACCCCAACTTCAAGCTTGATTTTCTGGTGTCAAGTCACACGCAACAACAGTTTGTTCGTCCTTGTATGAGACGCGCCCATACTTCTGGTGCTCACATTTACGGCAAAAAGGTGCGTCATACGCACAGGTGGATTCGATACCTGTAAGAGGAAATGGTTGCTTACCCTGAAGAAAGCTTCGTTGGATCCCCCTTTGGACACACCAACCTGATACCCAGGGTTGGCGGCCAAGTCTTCGAGGCTATCAATGGGCAAGACGCGCTTCTGCACTGTCAGGAAGGCGACGAGGTTCCCTGTGTAAACCGCCCCGATTGTGAGGGCCAAAAGCCAGTAGCAGGACAAAAACACCCTCTGTGAAGGTTTTTGTGGAAGCTTTGGAGTTCCTGAAAACGAACAACGTGGCTTTCGACAAAGAGGTCTTCATAATTCACTGCAGCAATTTCTGCGCATTTCAGTAAAAACGAACCTTGATTGATGAAGGCTCCAAAGGCTTGTAACAGATGAAATTCTTGTGCGGTTTGTTTTGTAATTTTGGCCACTGAAGAATGAGTGACACCCAGAAAACTGAGGAGCCCGGCTGATACGAGGACAGTGCAGCACAGAACAACCCAGGTGGACCTCTGAAGCAGGAAGGGGAACACACGTAACATCATGCACACACTGCGTGCGAGTTCCTGTGATGGCTTTGGAAAATTTTTCTTCCACATCAAAATGAAAGGTGAATTGTGATTCTTCTTTGTTACAAGCTGCATGCGCACAGATCTCACCTGGAAAGGTTTGAAGTACATGAGGAGTTTGTTTTCCTCGGAATATTTGGTGATGAATGACAAATGCTCCACCCAGAAGGGGTAGAAGTAGAGCAGAGCCTCAAACCTCTCCGATGTGATGGCAAATATGGACATTCCCAAGTCCACCTCCTGAATCGCACAGAGGAGGAAACATTGATTTCTCAATGTTATCGGACCAAGACCCGGGTGCACCGTTTTTGAGAAAAAAAAATAGCAAAATATCGTGTGGATTTGAGCAGAATTCGGAAGTTTTGAAGCAGTCTGATCAAGAATTGTCAGAATCGCGCAAAGGAAAACAGGGTGGAATTTACACCACCGAACTGCGTGATCCTCACCTTTCTGACGATGACTCCGACCATGCCGGTCCAGGACCCGTTCTCGCGTCGCGTTCCGAACTGCCCGTCAGGGGGCTCCACCAACTCGTAGCTAACGTGCGAGAGAGAACAGACACAGAAAATGCAGGGTTGGTTTGGAAATCCAGCTCTGACAATTGGTGTACACCCAGATTTACACAACTTGCTGGTTCTTTCAGCTGCACGACCACACGTTGTACTTTAGCAGATCCAGAACGGACCCGCACCCCACTGAATAACAGATCTAATTTCCCCGTATGCTCCAGAAGCAAAACAAAGAGAGCCCCATTCCTGACCTAAATCCTGGATTCACTGGAGATATGATTTTGGAGGGTGCCGACCAAATAGATAAAGTGTTTGGCAAATTGAACATGAACGTACTCAAAGTTCAGCGAGGCAGCCAGTGCGTTGAAAATATCGAACGTGAGTCCGGACCACGTGATGTTTCCGTCCGGGAGACGCGTCTTGATCTGCCACGGGATGTACTGCAACAGAATAGGCAGGTTTAGCCATGGCTGTCGGTGCCCAGTGTGTGCAGCAGGCGCGTTCGTTTGCAGATTTCGGTTGAATGTCAATGTTTCAAAGTTTCGGCTTCACTCACATGCAGAGTGACCATCTTGAAGCGTTTCTTCGGCCAAAACCTCCCAAACTTCTTCAAGTTCTCCATGTCTGCAAGACGGCGACAAGATGGGAAAAACAGCTCGTCTATTGGGAAACTTGTATCTGTCTTGCTCTGCTGAATGCACTGGAGCAAAAGGATATCATATTGGCATGGATTACTCGCTCTTGTGCATTAGAATGGCTCAATACTGTCCTTTGTATCCGCTTAGACACCAGACACACACCAGCATCTGTCTTCTTTACGGAGACGAAAGGCGCAAAAAATGAATTCTGCACAACCAGAACACTGGAACAGCTGCCCTGCGCATATGCAATGTGCGCGAAAAAAAAACCTGAAACAATTTCGAGCATGGACAGACCAAATCGTTTCAGCACTAAACGATGGTTCTGGTGTGTGCAGAAGAGTTGAAATATACAAAAGTGAACAGACGACGTTTGTAAGATAAAACGATTCCCGACAAAGATGAGCCCAAAACGATTTGGTCTGTCCGTGTGTTTGCGCTGCAAAGTCCAATCTGTAAATTCAGTTTCGAGAACATCATTCGCTTGTATTTTTCTTTTGCCCAATGAATCTGAAACGCACCTTGAAACCGTTGGTCCAAAACCCCCACCCCTCCCCTCCATGGAGTGCAATCCTTGAGCTGTTGCCAGTCCAAAACACAAGTTCGTTCCAAATGACGCAGCCTGTGTAAAAGTCCTGATGAGAGCACGACCTGATGCAACCCGTTGTTTCGCTCTGGGCGAGATTATTCCACTTTGTGTGTACACGCGCACCTACCATCAATGTCGTTGGTCGTTTTGGTGTGGTTAGATCTATCCCCTCGCAGCACTGATATCAGGCCTCTGGGTTCTCGGGAGTCGTCCGCACAACACTCGCCCCGATACAGGAGCACGATGAAGAGAAGACGCACCAGGTGCATGTTTACTCCTCCTGCGTACCTGTTCAAATGCTCTTGTCTCTTGATGAAGCAAAAAATGTCTCTGTTTGCAAATCCTTTGATTTCTCAGGCACAGAAAAGCGTCCTTGCGCTGTGTGCATTGAAACTCAATCCTGCTCGACAAGTGGATGCGTCTGCAGGCGCGTAACCCGGCAGGTGAAACTTACTGAAGCAATTACACCTGTAGAAGGTGTCTCGCGTACCGTTTTTGGTGTCTTCCAATGCGTTTTTCACAGGCGAAAGACGCGGAGTCAAAAGTCTCAGTAATCTCGGACGAAGTGAGAACCGGAGTTTGGTATTTCTCAGGCAGGGTCCGACCATTGCAAGAAAAAAGGCGGGCTGTTTTCTGCGGTCAAGCAGAGCACATCCTGTCAGAAGCAGCACAGAATGAGTGCGCAAGAGTGGGGGGTCGTGTCGTGTGGAAGAGTTGGCTCTTCCCACGCGTGCGATCCAGCTTTCGGACGAGGTGCTGAGTACCGATGAAGCCGCTTCAGCAGAGCTGCATGAAGCTGAAGCTGCGCACCGGGCTCGCAGCTCGAGCTGCCTACTTAAAGCCGCAACCACGACACCCTGCATCTGTCGAGAGCTACCTTGCTTGAGACAGGTTTGAAATAAACGTTTGAAGCGTATGCTTGAGTTTGACTCCACTGCGGCAGTCCGGCCGAGCTGAGGCTGCTTCCTACCGTGGTGCCGCAAGCAGCGGCAGTTGTGAGGACGGGTTCTCCCGGGACCCGAACCGCACACAACATGGAGATTCTCGAGTGCTAGACCAAGGATTGCCTTGGGATACAGTCGTGACAAATGAAATTGGAAACGACCACGGACAAATGACAAAGTCTCATAGGCAATGTTTCTTCAACGCATGAAGTTGTTTATTTTCATGACTTCATCATTTTGGAAGGACATTATCTTGATTCGGTCAGATCACATGACCGTTGGGTGAATATGAAAACTCAATGGAATGCAGGTACGAACTGTGCAAGAGTTGAAGCCAGACGATACAGTTACTAACATCTTGACTGGCTCAACCGTAAATCGCACGAATCTTTCACAATACATGATTTACAAGAATCCTTGTGTGCCAAAAGTTTCAAAATCTGAAAATTCATACGCTTTGATTGGATTGAGATGAGGTTCATTGACAGAGAAAGCATGCAAGAAAGTTGCACAGGCGATTGCAGGAGTGCTTGATGAATGAGTGCTTCCGCAGGAATGGTTGTTTCTTCCGAAAAACCCGAGCTGGGCTGAGAAGTCAGGCTTGGTCATCTGGAAAGACAACAGGTATTGGCCTTGCAAACATTGGAGATCTGCTGTAGA
>JAAUXT010045389.1_pt1 | contig 12977 bp, 12 predicted proteins | sample 7278171 | NCBI WGS metagenome assembly JAAUXT01 (sample SAMN14350112, study PRJNA611818) | marine sediment metagenome | isolation source: surface marine sediment (1.8m) | place: French Polynesia: Moorea | collected 2018-08
ATGCTTTGACACTCAGCATCAGAACTTGGACAGAAGTACGCCACTCAAAATTATCCTAGTCAAGGCACCCCAATTTGCAGGTTACACGGCCCCAGCATAAAACCTTCGCACAGTCAAAATCCGTCCATAATACAATTCACCCCAGGAACAAAATACTCGTATCCAGACGTAAGGGTTCACACACGCTGGCAAAATGGTCTCTGTGAAATCGAACAACTTTGCGAGACCTTTGGTCGAGAAAAAAGTTGTGTGACAACAGGAACTGAATTTCTTCTTGAGTGCATGTGTGAACTCGTACAACAATGAGGCCAGGTACGACAGGCTTTGTGACCGCATCGCTGAGAGTGCGCTCCATTGCTGTAAACTTTTCTCACCAGTGCAAAAAAGAAAATGGAAAGTCCAATACGAGCCTTATCGATCACTTCAACGCACAAATCGATGGGACAACATCGAGTTTACGAGAGTCGCACCCTTGGACAACATCCGATCGCGCACAGTAGCAGTCAGAATGTCATCCCGACCACTCACTCCCGGGACCACGAATCTAGTCATACACAGGTCGCACTCTCAAAATCTTGTCCGACCTTGAGAAAAAACTGTTGATTTCAGCCCATTTCTTTTTGTTATTTTGCAATGGTAATTATGCTCCAAAAACCTCGGTGAAAAAGAAACAGCGCGACTCTTTTGTCCCGGTGGCCCTCACATTTGGTCTGGATCGCTTTACACTGTCACGAAATCAAGACTTACCGTAAAATCCCGAGTATAAGACCCCTTTGCGTATAAGACCACCCCCCATTTTTCAGCCATAAAATCAGTACAAAGCTATTTTTTACATTTTTAAAAAATTGATTCACACATACAAATTTGAAGGTGTTCCAAATCAAAACCAAAGAAATTCTTCTTTAAAATTACTTTTTCTAAATATTTTTTCCTCAAAAAAAGCTTCCTTTGTATGCTCTTCAGGTAAACCTTTCATTAATTCTTTTATTTTGACTCAACTTCAACACTCTCTTAACTTATTCCCCTCTCTTTTGATACTTCTTCCTCATTTTTACTCTGGACTCTTTACTTTTGATCCTGTCATTGATCATTGATTCCAAAAGTTGTATCCTCATGTATAAGACCACCCCCTATTTTGGCATTAATTTTTGAGCATCAAAAAGGGGTCTTATACGCGGGATTTTACGGTACTCTGAATGGGAAAAACGCCTCCTTTGGTTGCAAAACAAGTCTCATAAAATGCCGTCTGCATGTATACCCTGTAAATATCGCCACTCAACTACAATGTACGAGTTTTTATTGAAATTTTCTCACTTTCATTTCATTCGACCAACCGGCGAGGATGTGACAGTCTGCGTGGGATGCAGCTTTTGTTCTCGTAAAGAGAATCCTTTCTGCAGGGGCTGATCCGGCTTTTGGTCAAAGGAGTCGACCTCCCAAAATGACTCCCATGCTTCCAGTGAACACTTGCGCAGAAATATTCCCACTGGTCACAGAAGAGACAAACACGCACAAAAATTCTGCAGCGATGGATTCGGGGGTGGGACTTAGAAACTGCCAGTGCCCCAGAATCTTCGCGTGCACCATTGGCCGAAAAAAAATCTGATTTATTTTGTGCCTCTCAAGTTTTAAATTTCAAATTTGGGACTGGACTCCCCTTGAAGTCGAATCTTGTTTGACCGAAAGAAGGACCAGCCCTGCCTCTGTGTCAATCTGAGCAGATTGCAGCCACAAACAATCAGAACCCGTTGAGCAAATGTTTCTGGATGATGCCCTGAATGTGTGCATAATCCACCGATGGATCCTGAGTATCCAGAATGATATGGGAGCATCACTCTTGAACAGAGCAAAGCCATGTAGTCAGTCCCTAGAGTGTGAGAACTGTCAGAAACATGCATCTGTTGGGTAGTATTCAGCATGATTCCAGTGCACTGGATTCTCACCAGACGCGCGTTTGTTTCACTTTTTGTGCTGGCAAAACAAATCCAGACAAAGAATCATTTGCCTGCAGGGAAATTATACATTCCAACCACTGCGTGTTTTGTTTTTGCGGAGAAAAATCTCCCTTGGAGATTTGACATGAGTGTGCAAGATGTCCATATTCAAGTTCAGGTAAGACCGACTCCCAGGGTCACACCCATGGAAACTGCCAGTCGTCTGCAGGGAAACTTCTCAACAGCATGAGTGATCTCACTTGCTTTGGTCCCAACAGAGAAATACTTCCTCGAATTTTTGCTGGTCCATGTATTTTGGTTCCAGTGTACGTATACCACTGACTTGTGTAAGTTGCGCAAAGTTGACCTCTGCACTTTTGCTTTGTTTGATGGAGTTTTTCCATTTTTGGATTGGGTTTTGGAGCAGCGATGTCTTCAGTTGTCGTGCCAAGCAGTTGCTGGATGACAAAATGAAATGTACATGCAGCTCCTGTTTTGTGACTGCTTGTGTTCAAGCACCCTGCATGCTATTAGACGGGAAAAAGAGAAAACGGCCTTTCAAGTGAACAAAAGGACTGTGAGTTTAAGGTGATAAAAACGCTTTGAAAGCCGTACTAATGAAGGGAATGCGTCACTTATTGAAAGCCTGCTGCGGCTTGAAGAAGGGCGAAAACATCCAACATCGTCATCTTGTTCGTGAGGCATGGTCCGAGATTCCTCGCGACTTCTGCCTTCTGCCAGCAGGAAATATTGAAGCCAAAACGGGAACTTTGTGGTAGAACACACAAGGAAAGGGATAAAAAAACCACACGAGAAGCAAATATTCGCTGCGAGTGTGCAGCTGACCTGTGAGTGTCATTGCTTGTTTCGTACAAAAGCGACGAGCTATCTCGAAAAGATTGTCGCATCTTTCAAGTGACTTAACTCCAATGCACAATCGCTTATCTTGTTTGGACAATGTGCAATTGAGTACGAAATCGTGAAGTAGAAAAATATGCGGCGTCCTTTGTTGTGGATGTCTGGTGCGTGGGTGTCTTTCATGCAGGAATGATAGGAAAGGCCGGTGCCTTCCTTTGCCAGACTCTTGCGGGGCTGAACACGAAAAACATCTTTCCATTTCGGTCAAACAGGAAGAATCCAGATCCATTAATGAATGCGTAACAGCAACTCACGACTGTCATGTGTTTGAACGGGCCGCGGACAGGGAAAACAACTCATTTCCACTTTTACTGCAGAGCGAGCGGAGCAAACAGCTTTTTCACACCAACAGTCTGCTCTCTGTTGACGACCAAAACCTGTCAGAGGTGTTCCTGTCAGGTGACAGGCATAATTCTAGTCTTTGATTCCACTTGGGAGCAGTAAAATTTGTCCACAACTGCTTCATCCATTTTTGTTTCTTTGCCAAGGGGTCTTTGAATGTTGGGCTTTCCATGAGTCTCACTTCCAGCAATGTTCCTGTGGAGGGAGAATGGGTTTAGTCAGTCTCAGTGTGCCTTCAGCACGAATCTCACGGATTTCTTCACCAAACCAAAGCTTCAGAGGAACTCCTTGGATGAATTCATCACAACCAAGCTCAAAATCCAAATGCAAGATCATCAATGTCAGTCGGTACATGAATCACTTCTGTGGGTTTGGTGTTTCCACCACCCATGCTGTTTTACCTCTTCATTCTTGGAAAATGCACAGAACAACTGTTACTCCCCAAGGAAGAGCAGGGGCACAATAAGGCAAAAATAAATGAACGGATCCAGGTCCAGAGATCCGGAGACCCCTTTGTCAGTTCACCCTGAGTACTTTCCCCCCCTGGTGCAGTTTGAACACACGACATGTACATGATTCAGCCACGGGAGTGTACGGAGACATCCAGTGAATCCAAAATCGGCACACAGGGCAGATCCTCAGATCTCCCGAGTCTATTTTTCCGAAAAGAGATTGTACATGTGGGTTTACGAGTGTGTGTGTGTGTGTGTGTGTGTGTGTGTGTGTGTGTGTGTGTGTGTGTGTGGTGTGTGCAGAAATGGCTGTTTTTGGACAACTTTGTTTCCCCTCAGTTTGAAATTTTTGCTTGAACCCGACAGACGGAAATAATTGATGGAAAATTGGCAGTCACGTCGCAAATTGAGAGATTTGTAGCTGATATGGTTTCAGACACAGCTCTCAATTGAGAGTTTCAGTGCTCCGTAGACATAACACATACATGTAACACGTAGCTTACAGACCCAACTCCCCTCATATGGAAGAGTCTACAATCAATTTTGGGTTTGATTCTAGAGTCAGAAACCTGTATTCTTTCTCTGAAAATTTTGACAAGCATCAAAGCTTGAAATGGCTCTGATACAGTAAGGTCTTGAAAGTATTGTCAGTTTTGTTAGTTTTTGTATCAGTAGACTGCTCCAAAATAGGGGAGTTGCATCAACAAGCTACCTGCTACGTGAAGGTGTTACGTCTACGGAGCACTTTGCTGAAACTCTCAAACGTGCTTTGCTGTTCCGTTTGAAAGTTCGCATTTTCTCTTTGAATCACCCGCACAGTGACCATTCAGCAAAGTGCATCATTCTGTTGATGTGCTCGAGGTTGGTTCCGACGCCCTGCAGTGCTGGGGCTGATGTCAACTGAGACGGATGTTCAAGACAGAAAGCAACAACTTGGCAAGACGACACCAACCACTATCGGAAGTTACGGGACCCACTCATGCCTTTCGCCTGGATCCACTTTTGAGAACTTTGTGCAAGCATCCTTTCCTCTGCAGATAGTTTCTCATCACGTTGAAGCCGAGAGATAGGTCACGCGAACATCAAAGTTCTCTGCAGAATCTGCGCCCCGCCCACCGATTCCCATTATCAGCGCTCTGCCAGCTTCGACCAGAAGATGATTTCCATCCAGCGGCTTCCGTTTGCCTCATGAATAGGAGGAACGAAAAACGCAAGCGTGCGAGGAAGATGAGCCCCAAAAGCACTCACTCCCGCTCAACATGCGTCCTCACGGAAAGCAGCATGGAAGAACGCTCCAGTAAATGCCAGTGATTGCATCAAATTTCTCGATATGGAAAACGTTGCTTCATTGCGGCGACGTCTGTTATGGATATTGTTTCCGTATGATTTGATATTTCCCACTGCGGAAGGAATGCAATTCGTTTCATCTAATTCCTTCTCTGTGCGCGGTCTCCTGTTAGGACAGGTTCACTGCATCCACATCACGAATAGATTCTAGTGATGAATGGTTCTGTTGTTTGGACTCTTCTACACCAAACAGTCCGTCACTTTTTATGCAAGCGGACTGCTTGGGATTTTGATCTGTCCAAGCGAAATCAAAGTCAGAAACGGGTCCGCCACATCCATTTCCCCTGCAAGGTGGTGGCCTGCAAGACGAGATGAGTGTCTTGGCATGTCCACACTGAACAGGCCGACCAGCCACTGCTATTCTGTCCTCACCTCCCAAGAATGTCCCCCACCCCCCGCCCGCGGAGCCCGGCACAAGATCACTGATGATCACCAACGCTGAACACACGCGATCACTGTCAAGTTTTGTCAAATGCCGTCTCGAAGTCTCCATGCTGTTGATTTTTCAAAAGGAGTGAGACATATATACTTTGACGACATTGACCCTCGTCCCGTTTGAGACTGCCAAGACAAAAATGTGCGAGGTCAAATTTCACCCAAATGAACGCGTGAGGATCCCTCTCCTCGACTTCACGCCCAGGAGACGGGGCAAGGGAAGTGAGTGAAAAGTTAGCACTCAAGTTTTGAAAGTTCGGAAAGAGTTCGTCTGCCCGTGGTTTGTTGGGACTTCGTCTTGGGACTTCACGTCCAAAAGACCCAATCAGGGCGTGGGTGGGTTGCTCTTTCAAGTTTTTTGGAAGTCCCAACTTTTCACTCACGTGGGGTGGGACACAAATCCCTCCTCAAATTCCCCTTTGAAATTGGCTGCCCGGCACTGCGAAGAGCGGTCTGTTTTCAAATGTCAAACTGACCACAGAAAGGCTGCGTTTCCTTGCCGGTGGCAAATGGATGGAACGGACGGATTTGCGTTCACAGCCTCCTCCCGCGGAGATCGTTGAATTCAAACGCAATGAAGAGAAGTGAACAGCAGCGGGGCGGCGGACAGCCGCTGATTACACGGCCCTCAACACCATCAAACGATAATCACGACTTGCCACAGGCCAGCCACTCCGCTGGCTGCACAAACCGCAGATGAGTCGGACAGTCTCTTCCGCTAAACACCTCCCATCGTGGCCACAAGCTGGTCTTCACATTCAAAGGCTCATGAGATCATTCCACAAATAGACACAGTTGGTCCACGAATGCTGCGAGCACCAGAGAATTTGTTCCCAACGTGTTTGATATCAACAATATCCTCCACGGAAAAGCTGATAACGTTTCATCAAAAAGAACGTGAAAAAGGCAACTTCAACCACTTCCGTGGACACGTTATTTCTCTTCCTGCTTGTCTGAATGGTCGCGGTTTTTTTTTTTCCAGAAAATTCTGCCTTGCTTGATTTGCACGCTGAACGCTTGCATCGATGTTCTGAACAAGCAAATGCGAGTGTATTTTTCCGTCTGACGAGACCTCTACAAGAGAACGGAGTACAGAAAGCACGCGACCAGCGATCAATGCGCACGACCTCGCTGCTCAGCATCCCTACCTATTGGGTCCAGCCCACCCCCATGCAGACTGGGTTGGTCCCAGGGAGGACCGACCCTGTCTGCAGTGGGAGGGGGAGGGATTTGGCTCAGGTACGTGTACCCACGATATCCCCAGGACCAGTGTCAACACAAACACACACACACACACACACAGAACATCACCACAGAAAAAAAGCGCGCGATCAAACGATCTGAATTCCGCAAAATATCGAAAAATCAAAAACCTCGTCCGGCCCAAAAAGACTCAAAAGACAAGTGCACTTGGACTGTGTGAGTGTGAGTACTCAATACTTTGTGCTCGAGTGTTCTCTCAAGTACAAAGTACTCACGGTTCGGTACTCATGCAAGCAGTCAAGTGCTCACTCAATTCGTGCTCTCGAATGTGGTCAAATTGCTCTGCCAACTTTTCAATGGAGGACTCAATTACCCACAAAACTACCAAGTACTCCCAATACTCTCGAGGAAACAAGACTCCTGCCACACCTCCAACGAGGGTCCCCTTTGTGACTTGCACCCACACGCAGGTACCTCATTGGATATCTTGACTATTTCAACCTGAAGACAAACATCCTTGCCCATTCTTGGCGTCGTTGCATTATAAATATTCTCTTTGGGTTTCACCTACAAATATTATTTCCCTTTGTATCATGTACAACAAGGCATTTCTTTAAAAGCCGTACAAATGCATCTGATTTACAATCCCCTAAATACTGTTGTTGTTTTCCAAAGAACACAGGTGATCGGCTTTCTTTCTTCGCAGAAACTGTACATCCATTTACAACTGTACAAACTTTCGACTATTGAACATTTTCGTGTCCATAACGCACTGCCACATGCAAGCTTCTGCAACTATTGTTCGCTCTGATCTTCAGAACTTGCGATCACAGGACCACTGTGCAGAAATCTGCACCAATTTCAACAAAAATTATGCCTGAGAACAAGATCAACTCTCTTCGCAAAGAATTCTTTGCAGTCCTCGACATAGAAAATTCTACCAAAACACTTGAAAAGAATTCTTGAAAGAATTTACATCACGAAGCAATCAATCACGCAGTCAGTGGAAACCAGGAGTAGATTCTCGTGGTCTAATATTCTTTCTCTTTTTTTTTTAAGATTCAGCTGTCCAAACGCAGGCATCTTGACATTTTGCAACGAAAACAAGGATGGTTCCTCTGAGTCCAGTTCTGGAATCTAGATGGCGTGGCATGGCTGCACATGCCTGATACGTTTGGATTGAAGTGACATTTTCACACGCCATTTGTCGCAATCAACAGAAGTTTCAACACAATGTAGTCATTTGACGGTTCTACCACCATGGAAGATTATAACGAAACTGATCAACTCGTCTGCAATGTGAAAATCACGACGACGACGACTCGTGTGAAGAACGGCCCAACAAAATTTTCCTTGTACTGGAAGTAACAACATCCTGTGCGGAGTGTGTGTATCACAGAGTTTCGCTTTCTCTGGAGAGTGAAGTCACAGTTGTGCCATTTACGAAACTAAACTCTGCATCAACAAGACAAGCCAACAACCAGCCAACGGAATACCGAATTTGTTTGGCTCCTGAAAGAAGTCATGTGCAAGTAGAAAACGCCTTGAGCAAAATTTTCGTCCATCTTCAATTTTGTTACAAAACTTGACATTTTTACTTGGATACGGGCAACACGACACAGCACAACTCCATGTGCCTGCATGGCTGCTGAATATTCGTCTACATAGGCACTGATACACCACTGGGACTTGGATACAGTGGGGGTAAAAACGACGCATTATCTGCTTGCATTCTAAAATGAAACTTAAAATTATCACTTCTTGAGGGAACGATTGATCAACATCACACACAAGTTCGTATCACACTCGTTCACTGAAAACGCTTCTCACTGATAAGGAACATCAGAAATATTACTTTTGAACCGCTTCTTTGCGTCCCGATCACAAGGACGAGCATTTTCGAGGTAGTCCTTCAAGACCAAGACACTCCTTTGCGTCACTTGATGCTGAGAAGTCCACGCACACGCGTAATTTTCGAAGAGACGAGTCAGACAAATGTGTGTCCCACATATCCGTGCCCATTTGCAGACAAAAGGCAAAATATTGAAGTTTCCACTTCAAGCGGTTCTAACCCTGACAAGTGCACAACCTCCGTTTCAATCAAATCAGACGCCAGCGAACTGGATGCCATAGATTCTTGCAGGAATGCTCCACACGAACAAAACACGCAATTCATACAAGCTCGCGTCTTGTGAGAGAAGACAAGTGCAACAAACCTCTCACTGACGGCCCCGACTTCACTCGCACAACAAGGAATTGCATAGGACTTGAGTCCAACACGAGGGATTAACGACAATGTTGTTCGTGTGTTCTTGCTCGTAGCACCCTGTACGTAGGTAATTGGTCAAGTGCCAACACGTTCACATTCTTATTCACACACTTACTGTGCCAGTTATTCGTCCACACACTTGCAGAAGACAAAAAAGAAAATCCAAATGTGAACCAGAGGTCAGACGCCCGGCTCCTTCGGACACTGAACGGCGCTTCGTCGTCACTTTTCGGGTACACATGCACGACAGTACTGAGCACTGTGAACAATATCTTTGGCAGTGGCATTCTTTGCAGAAAGCCACGCTTGTCCGGAGGGGCGCGGTGTGGTGCACCAGGAGGGACGACAGCACAACGGATGAGAAGGGAGGAGCACACTTTATCACACAGGCCCGTTCTGTCGTCGTGCTTTGGAGTTTGCCGCTGAAGTGTAGGCTTCAAGTGCCTCCTTCGCTTGTGCTCTGCAAACATATCAAAAGTCATTTCACATCACTTGCTTTTTTCTCGTTGGCCTTACATGGAGAGGTTGTGCCCCACATTTTGAACTTGAGATCCACCCCCAGAAGAAACTTTTGGCGATGGGGGATCCTGCCCACCACACGGGAATGCAGCGGTCCCTCGCCCAACAAAAGCGGCCTGCTCGCAAAACAGATGCCAGTTCCAAACACAATTCATGGAACTGTAAACGCACAAATTCAAACAACTCAAAACCTGAATCTTAAAACTCACATGCAACAATCAGGATGAGATAGTTTGCTGATGACGTGACCTCACTGGACATCTTGACTGTCTCAAACAAAGTTATTGACATTTTGACTGCCCTGCGCCAACGTCACGCCACAACCACGGAGATGGACGTTTAGCGTTGTCACTAAAAACACAGTGAAGACTGAGAAAGGGTTGTACCTGACTTGTTCAAGTTTGTCGCGGTCGGTGGCGGTGGGTTTGGCGGGCTCGGGACCGCTGTCGCCCGCAGCGCAGCTCTTGACGCCGCCAGCCTCGTCGCTGCCGTCCGAGCTCTTCATCAGACCGGACGACACGAGGAAACTGCAAGAAACACGACGGCGATACAACCCATTCACACTTGCTGCGACAGAGAATCGATTGAACCTGTTGACAACGTTGAATTTTCAATGACGCCATTTGAAAAATCTTGTTTCTCTGACCCAGTTCTGATCGCTCTCACATTATTCTTTTTCAAAACCCACTCTGAACCCGTATTAATTTGTGCAAAAGAATGAAAATCAGATGTCAAGTTTCAAGCGACACACCACCAAGTTGGGAAAGGCAAAATCAAAGCAAGATGTGTTCTGCACAAACTTCACCGGTGCATCCGGAGGTCTGGTGAGCGCGTGTCAACAGTGCAGCAGGCGCCTTAGACCTACTTGAGGTTTTCACCCAAGTCTTCGTCGTCGTAGAAGTAGTCATGCGGTTCTGCCACGTTGTGTCTGTCATTGAGCACGGCGGAGGCGGTCGTGTCCGGGGCAGCGGGCGGGGAGCTGGGCGGGGGTTGGGTTGGGAGCGGGGGAGGCTCGTCGCTCGCCTCATCCTCCAGGCTAAAAACACACACACATGCACGCCGTGACAACCAGAGGCCCAACCCAACCAGGTGCAAAAGGAAGAACCAAATGTGCAGCATTGTTTCTCGCGTCTGAATGGCTGCTGCGGTGCTGGTAAAATTGGAATTGGCCTCAACGCTTTGCCGGGGGTTGAGCGTGCCCAGTCTATTTCTGGAATGGATTCTGCATGCTATGTCAATCAAGCCGCATGCTTCAAAAACACAAAGTTTCACCGCAATGCAAAAAATCGAAAATACCCGGCCGTTCCGAAAAGAAACTTGATGCAATTGTCTCAAATCAAACCTTAATTACGGAGTTTCATGCACAAATATATTCGCCAAGCACAAAAATCCACACTCCACTTCAAGGATAAGGAAAAGTTTCACTTCAAATAAAACTGCCTAGGGAGCTTGAAAACTAGTCATTCAGATCTTAGCACGAGGACGTCGCTCGAGAGGAGTGACGCTCTCACCTGGACGCCGTGTTGCTGTTCACGTCGTTGACGTTGTCTATCACAGGCTGGGCGGGGGCGCTCGCGTCGCCCGTGCTCGTCGTGCTGCTCACGTCGCCGCTGTCCGGGTCCGACTTTTGCCGCGACTCTGACGGCGTCCTGCGAAAAGCAGATTCCCATGTGGTTCGGCTCTCTTCAGGCGCACCAACCACAACCACCAAAGGAAAGAAGTCCAATTCTGGCATCGGAAGCCACGACAACACGAGAGTTGTCACGTACGAGGAGGACGGCGTGCCGTCGGGCGGCGGCTGCGAGGACGCGGGTGGCGCACCGGTCGAGTCGGATTGGGACGCCGAGCTGCTCGAGTCGGGCGCCGGCGACACGTCCGCCGGGCTCGCTTCGGACGCCTGGTCCGCCGGTGCACTTGCTACTTCTGCGAGTGGGTGCACACAGAAATGTCCACGATCAACAAACCTCCACATTTGCCCGTATTTGACAAGCAACTTTTGCGTTTTGTGGCACAACAAGTATCGTTTGCTGCAGCTGAACTCACGGTACGCTGACGTCCTGTTACTGGTCGAGTCGGCGGTGTCCATGGCGACCGGAGACACGCTGCGCTGCTGCGACTCTGGTGCCGTCTTGGGATCCAACGACGAGAAGGCGCTGAAGTTTGCCCAACCCTGCAACCCGAGTGTGCCCACACATTTCGACGTGGCATTTCTTCGAACGCGGGGTCAACAACCACTCACGAGGAAAACACACACACGCGCGCGCGCACGCATACACACCTCTTCTTGGTTGCTGGAGACTGGAGACTCTTCGACGTTCGTTGTGGCATGATCAAAGTTGGCCCAGTCCTCACCACTAGTGTTCGGCGAAGATGAGGATGGTGAAGCTGCAATGTTCGCAAACAGCTTCTTAATTCCAGCAACTGATCGACAGTGGGTGTTTTCATGTCAAACATCTCTTCCTCCAAGGGTTTTTGCTTATTTTTCTGAGCACTTACAAATGGCATTACTATTTTCCCAGGGGTTCGCAGTGGTGTCCATCGCTATACTTGAGGCACTAGGTTCCATTGGCACATCATCAAAATTCGCCTGCCAATCTGCGAACAAAACACAACAAAACTGAGACTTGAACGACCAGGCACACGCTGAAAGTTTTCACTCTCTCCATCCAATTCAGGGTAAAAGTGCGCACCTGATGAGTCAACATCCATTTTTTCGGTAGAGGCGAGGTTGGCGGCGCCTGCGACGACGGTCGGGACGCCGCTCGAGGACGAGGCGGGCGCGGAGCGGATGACGCGCGGCGAGTCGAGGTCGTCCTCGGAGCTGTCCGAGCTGCCGTCGCTGTCGTCACGGGCCTCGCCGCTCAGCCGGTTCTTCACCCCAACCTCACTGCAACAGGTCACGTCGTTTGTTGAAAAACAGCATCGGAGGAGGTTTTCAGCTGAAGAAATCTCTCACATAGTCATGTGTCGTGGGTGAGGGTTACTGACCTGGGTCTGGCAGACGAGGAGAAGGTGATCTCCTTCTCATCCCACAGGTCCTCGTCGCTGTCGGCGTCGTCGAGCTGCTGGATGCGGTCGCTGCACGCCTGTTCGAACAGCGTCGCCGCGCTCGGCTGCAAAAAACACGCGCTCACCTCTCGCAACACTGACCTGTCGCCGCTCCGATAATTCAGCCACATCAACAGGAGGCAACACGTTGCAAACTACCAGATATTCACACGATTTGCGACTTGAGAAGTTCACTTACATTGTCATCCGTACTATTGATGTCAAAGTTTATACTGGATATTCTGTCCGTAAATGGTGCACTGAAAGAACACAACACACCAGAGTTAACCCGTTGTTCGCTGGAAAACCCTGTTCCAATACGAAGACAAAAAGCGACACATGTCAATGTGTACAGGATGCAACGCAGGTCCGGTCCGGCCCGACTGAGGACTTTTTTTTGGGGGGGGGGGGGGGGGGGGGTTACGCGCCACGCAAGACTTCGTGACTTTCCACGTTGCTGGAACCCCGTGTCACAGGAGATGACAACAGGAATGAGGCGGTGGGGGGGGG
>JAAUXT010109299.1_pt1 | contig 12977 bp, 13 predicted proteins | sample 7278171 | NCBI WGS metagenome assembly JAAUXT01 (sample SAMN14350112, study PRJNA611818) | marine sediment metagenome | isolation source: surface marine sediment (1.8m) | place: French Polynesia: Moorea | collected 2018-08
AAAATAACCTCAAGGAGACAACTCATTTCTCAGCCACAGAGAGAGATAAATCAAAGTTGTGCTTTGTTTATTACACACTTGCAATGATTTCTCCTGAAAACTTTCATGTAAAAATGTTGTGTTGCTATTGGTCTTTCATCACACAAAGATCTGAGCAACTCAAACTTGTCATTCTTGAAATATGACAGCCAATCGGTCACTTAAATTTTCTGCCTCGTAGAGCGTCTTCCTGTTCGAACGTCTGATGACCACACCCTCCGAGTCAGTTTTGTTGACAGGAGATGCTGTGTGCAGTGTCTTGACCACAATGAGTTTCATCCAAACTCAATGCAATAGGCTGTCTGTCTTGCCCATGCCGAGAGAATACCGTAGAACTTGCTTTCTGCACTGGAGCGTGTGACTTGGAGTTGTCTTCGCCGCCTGGGTTTGTCTTCAGACGATGAGAGTTTGTTGTGTAATGTGTGGAAATTTGAACACCGGGTTTCGTGACGCGCGACAGGGGATGATCGTGAGCATCGAAATGCCACTGACTTTGTAGATAGATTCACCTTCGATTTACCGTACCTCCGTGTTGGTGTGCGTTGTCCGTCTGGATCTGCCTGGTGTGCGTGCCGTTATATGTTCGAAAGTGTGAAATTTAAAAGTATTTGTGAACACCGGAAAACAAATTCCGAACGAAAAGAATGTGCTCGAGCAGGTGGACATTTTGGACGTTTTTGCAGGGTCCAGTGATGCTGGCGAGTTCTCAGGGCGGCATGAGCATCGAGGAGGTGGCGAGGGACAACCCAGACGCCATAATGACGGAGCCGGTCAGTGGCCCAGAATCTCCCAGCAAAACAGGAAATTAGTGTCACAGCCAAGAACAAAGACATTTCTCGACTAAGTTGTTGTTTTCAACAGCAAGCTGAAAAAAGTTGTTTTGCTGCTGCTGTAATTTGAGACGTAGTTCAACTCGGTCACTGGGTGGATGGTGTTTGGACTTTGCAGGTTGACGTGATGGATGGACTGCAACCCGGGCAGGCTGCAAAGGTGGCGTCCTTCATGGGATTCGAGGGCAACCAACTGTCGCAGGTGTGTCGCGGCAGCTCGTGAAATTTCAAGTTCGTGTTGAATCCCACACAATTATATTTCCACCGTTTTCTGTCACGATTGTCTTCTGTTTTTTGCTCACAGGCAGAAGAGGTGATAGAGAACTTGTACAAAGTGTTTATGAAGTATGACAGCACGATGATAGAGATTAATCCGATGGCGGAAGACGCGACAGGGAAAGGTACGCGTTGCGCTGTGCCTTAGCACTCGATCCGTCTTGGCACAGTCTGATGCATCAAATTTGATCGCCGTTCCGCCTTTGACATGGGACGACAACCATTGAACCAAATTAGAAAAATAAGATCACAATTGAATTTCCGCGCGTGAGTGGACATGCGGTTGGTATTTTGCAGTGTTCTGCATGGACTGCAAAATGAACTTCGACGACAACGCGGAGTTTCGGCAGAAGGAGCTGTTTGGCCTGAAGGACTGGAGCCAGGAGGACGAGCGAGACGTGCGCGCCGCCAAGTCGAACCTCAACTACATCGGCCTCGACGGCGCCATCGGCTGTTTAGGTCAGTGTGTGTGAGGGATGTTTGTGTGTGTATGTGTGTGTGTGTGTGCGCGCGCGTTGTCTCACTGTGGGTGTGTGCAGCTCTGTCATGAGGGGAAAAGCGAGTGGGGAAACTCGACATCCGATGTGGGACGATCCAGGTTGTTTTCGCTGCAATGATATACGTATTGGTGTCACTTCTTTGGGTCTTCCTTTCAACACATTTTCATTGTTGCAAACATTGTCAGTGTTGGGTCACCCAATGTCGCAGGACAAGGGAAGTGCAGGACAACTCAGAACGAAAAGTTCTGTTGCGTAGTGGTTGATATTCATCCAATAGAAGCAGGCGACAAAAGTTTGGTGCAATTTCCTGCTGTGTGTCACGACTTGCCAACAACAGTCGACGTCTGACATTTTGTAACTTTCATTCTCTCGTCTCACCTTGAGGTTGAGCTTGAATCATGTATTTAAAATTGAAATTGCGATCTGTTTACGTCTCGTCTCGGCCATTCGTGCGTGTGAGAGCCCGTTCTTTTCAAGCTTTCCGAAAGTGACAAAGGCCAGCGGCTGTTCTTTGTTCTGGTCGTGTGAGTTGAACTTGGATGTCACACGTTCACTAAAGTCCCACAGCATCCGGTGCCTTTGTTCTTATCGCTTACGAGCGGCGTCTCACGAAAATCCGACCACCGCGCACGAATCCGACGTTTCCTGTCCTTGGTTCGCCATTTGTTCAGTACGTAGCTCTGACCAGGGCGACCAACCGAGGGGATCATGTCACAGAAGGGACATCATAACACGCGAAGGCATGGCTATTTAGCTTCAAAGACCGAAGTCGCTGCGCTGGTCAGACTTCAGTGAAACGCGCTTGATTGGAAAACAAAGAATGTGACCTTTCCATTGACGTTGTCCAGTGGGAGCAGACACGTCACACTTCTCGTGTGGCGAATAATGTTTGAAATTTCGTTCTCGGTGAAGAAATGGGCACAATGGAAACACGAGTTGCTTCTCAAGTCGAAGATGATACGTGCACTCAAAACTTCTGCGAAAAAACTTTGGAATTGAAAGACGGGTCATTGTCTTTTGTGCAAAATACGGCTCTGCAAACGTCGGGAACTCAGAACAATGACCTTGAGAGTTGTCCTTACCTTTTCATTGCAAGAGAAGGTAAAACACGTCAAACCATCACTGACGTGAAAAATGGTGGTGCCATCGCTTTTAGTTCCTCTGTGTTCGTGTGTTTCTTTGCACGCGCGCGTTTGTTTGTTTGTGTGTGTGTGTGTGTGTGTGTGTGTGTGTGGATGTGTGTGTGCGTGTGCTTGCAGACAGAAAGCATTTTAATGATGTTTTGATCACTTGGATGTTCGTGTTTCCACGCGTCTTTCTCTCTTGTCGGCAGTAAACGGGGCGGGGCTGGCGATGTCGACGATGGACATCATCAAGCTGCACGGCGGCTCGCCCGCCAACTTCCTCGACGTGGGCGGCGGCGCGACGGCGCAGCAGGTCGCAGAGGCGTTCGGCCTCATCACGTCCGACTCGAACGTGAGTGCGCTCGTCTTTCCTCGACATGCTGCGCTGAGCTACGTGTGTGAACTCTGGAATTTCAAGTGTGACGACTGTTCAAGCGTTAGAGTCGTCACGGATCGATCACGTGGAGAAGGGATTGAGAGTTTGTGTTGAGTGTTGACCACCCTCTTCAGGTAAAGGCAATATTGGTGAACATCTTCGGCGGCATCATGCGCTGTGACGTCATCGCCAAGGGCATCATCAGCGCGGCGACCGAGCTCAAACTGAAAGTGCCCATTGTCGTGAGGCTGCAAGGTACGAAAACAAACACGCGCGCCCAGGTGCGGTTTGAATCTGCCCTGAGTGAAACACTTTTTGCCACGAGTAGCACTTGATTCACGTGGTCATGTTGCAGGCACGCGGGTGGACGACGCGAAGGCGCTCATCGCTGACTCGCACCTCCGCATCCTCGCCTGCGACAACCTCGACGAGGCCGCCAAAATGGTTCGTACACCTGTCGCTTCTGCCATGACCTCGTCAAGAATTGTTGTTGCGTGCTGTTCAGTGTCCATTTCTTTGACTTCGTTGTGCACAGGCAGCAAGTCGTCAAATATTCTGGAGGTTTCACTTGCACTGTGTGTGGGCGCAGAGATTTGATGAGTTTCGTGCCAAAAAGTTCATATTGTCTTTTTTTCTTCGAGATGGTTGTTAAAAGTCTCACAAATCTCACGATTTGTGGCACGTTTTGATATTTTTGTCCAAATCAAGTCTGGGCGATTTTGTCACACTCAAATTTACCTTTTCGAGTCAGATTCCAAGTTTCCCGAACTTTTTTGTCGAAAGTAGAACACAAAACGTCAACTGGTGCGGGCCAAAAGGCAAGTTTTCGTTGAATTCGCTCGCGGCGCAGAGATGTGGTTTCTGGACCACAAAGGCGCGAAAGAATTTTTTCTTCTGAGTGCCATACCTATTTCCATGGCAGAACAGCTGTTGAGCGATCAGCTAGAAAAGTTCTGCCACAGACGTTTTGTGTTCGATTGGAACGACAGCAGGTTTTTTTTTTGTTGTTTTTTTTGGGGGGTGGGGTGACAGGGGTTCGTCAAATTATGATTCCATCTCGAGCTCCATTCGAAGTTCTAAATTGTGTCCGTTTCCTCATTCAATGGAGATGTAAAGTCAGTAAATCACCACTGTCCATGCGTCTTGCTTCCTGCCCCTCTCGTAGTTTCAGCAGCATTGAATGAAATTGTGGCAAGATTTTCTTCGCCAATTCAATGTTGTGAGTCTCGGTTTTCAGGTCGTCAAGCTGGCAGACATCGTGCAATTGGCTCAGGACGCAGCGATCGACGTGAAGTTTGAGCTGCCATCGTTCTAACGCCGCGTGCGTCAAGCTGTGATTGTATAGACACTGGACTGGTACCTGCTGGGGCCGTTCGATCGGCGCGGAGTGCGCTCCTGGAACCGAGTACGAACGCGAACACAACGTGTGGACGACGCAGGTCGCTGTTTGGAAACTTGAATGTGCGACAAGCTCCCCACACAGTGGACAAAGCAAAATGAGAGAATGATTGAGTGACTTGGAAGGAATGTCCGAGTGTGTTTCCAAGAAAGTCAAAAGGCCGATTCCTCAGTGACTGAGGTGCTATTCGCTCGAAGTTGGAGGAAGACTTCTCATCGACAGAACCAAGTGGGGAAAAGTCACTCGCGCTGACTCGCACAAAACAACTGCGAGACGAGGAATCCAGTGGACCACGCGAGTCTTGACCTCCGTAGTCCCCCTTCCAGAGCCAGAATCTGGGATGATGGACTGACTCACACGGCTGGTGTTTTGTTGAATTTGTTGATTTGACGTCTCTGCAGTTGCATTCCGCAGAAAGGAGAGTTCGTCCTGATCACGGTGTCCTCATAGTCTGGTCGAAAGAGCGAATCTCCACTAACAGGTGTTGAGAAAACGGTGACGATTTGTTGAACTTTCTGTGTGCAGCAGCCGAGAGACGAACTTGTTTGACATTGACCAAACTTGATTTTGTGAATTTCTTGGAAGATGGAGTGAGTGAAAATACAGCTGAAAGTTGTTTTGTGAGACGGAAACCGACACAGGTGACGATCCCACAACGAATCCAAAGGTATCAACACGGAGATTTGTACACGGTGTTGCACCATTTTCCTGTTTTGTTCCGTGACCAAAATGTCCTTTTGTTCACCCCCCCCCCCCAATTGTTCTTGCCCCCGTCTTGATATTTCCGCAACTGGTGTCCAAGTTTTAATGTTGAGGTCAAACAAAAAGTCAGTGTGTTTGCGTTTTTGTGTTTCACAAAAAAAAGGGGATTTTTGGAGAAACTTCGATCACATGAATGCGAAGCCCGATGCTGGGCAAATGGCAAACCGGAAGACAAAATGTTATTGTCACTTTTGTCTCGCAAAATTCAGCTCCCACCGGAAAGAACCGCTGCTTCCACGAAACCGGTTGTGGCGGGTCGACTGAAGTGAAGGAAAGACTTACAAGTTATTTGGCAGTTGAAATCGTCCCAATGTTTGCACTGTTGCAACAACATGGCTGACGCGTTTTGCAAATGTCTTGAACGTTTATTTATTTGTTGTGGAAGCCAGTGTGCACAGAATGTACAAAACACCACGACAGAACAGGCGGTGAAATAAATTGTTTCTCAATGAATGAAAGTTGTGTCCGATCTCCAAAATGAGCCGGCGAATGTGTGTGGAAGAAGATTTCAGGGCCAGCCTTGCGATTGTGTCTGGTGGTTTATTTCTGCAGGTTTCAACCTCAAACATCCACACAAAAAATATTCCCGTATTATTTTCTCTTGATCTCTGTACATGACTGTGACGTAAGGCTTGCGATGCGTGCGTGCGGTTACGGTTTTGATCGGAGCAAAGTCACCGGCGCATTTCAAGTGCTTCTTGGTTGCTTTTGTTTTTTCAATGAGCCCAAAACACAACCTTTCTAAAGAAGCACAAAAAATGAGTACCAAAATAACAGGCTTTCAGCCATCAAAGGAAATTCGTGGCAGCCTACTGGATGCTCCGGTTCTTCCCTTTCGTAAAATAAAATTTTCTACTTTCAGCCTTAGGATTTTGCATACAAAAATATTGTTCCAGCCGAAATGTTGCTCAAAAGGCGAGCAAGCTGCCTCTTTAGACACGACAGCAGTTGTGCTGCAGATCTGCTTGCAGAACCTGACTTCACAGCTTTGTGCCTGCAGTAGCTGAGCCAGAATCAAAGGCGCAGTTTGTGTATCACAGAAATTTGGACGTTTGAACGCGGCTGTGCGACAAAGTTCGCTCCAACTTTGTCGCGACCAGCCGTAACTTGAGTGAGATACCAGCTGTGTGCTCGTCTTGTCGTCTCCGACTGAAAGCTGAAACCTCCCTTTCTTTATCAGTGCGAACTATTGAGAGGTGCAGATGTGCCAGTTCTGTCGCTCTGGCGAGACGACACGTGATCAGTAGGGGATGACTTCCCAGCCGCCGTCCCAGTCTTGCCACGCGCCACGGAAGCGCGCGGGGACGCGCTCGCGCCACACCTCGGGCTCGCGCGCGCGCAGCTCCAACAACTCTCGCGTTCGGTATCCACCTCCGTAGGGTTCGCCATAGTAACCGCCGTAATCGTAACCGTAGGGGCCGTCATAGCCGTAAGGGTCGCCGTAGTAATCATCGAAATAGTCGTCGTCATAGTCTGTGCGTGAAAGAAACTTGGGTGAGCTGGGAAAAAGAAAGCAGATGTCGTCTGGCCACGAAGTGAATATCAGTCGTGTTTTGTTCGACAAAGGGAAAAAAAGAATGGAATTGCTGCGTTATGGAAAAGTTTGGCTTCGCAACGGACAATCAGAGTCGTGTCTGGGTCGGGTCAATTACGGACTATCACGTTTTTTCAAACAAAACCAGCGGTGTGAACACGAGAAGTACGAGTGAATTTGAAGAGCTGCTCACCGTCATAAGGATCGGTCCACCAGCCACGGTCTCTTCCGTCGTAGACATCCGGAGACTCGTCTAGATATTCAACCGCGTACCTGTTTTGATCAACACACAAAGACATGGTGTTTATTGCCAGTGCTTTGCTTTTGTCTTGCTGTAAATTTGTTTTGCGAGCAGGCGCTTGTTTCGTCAATTGAAAGAAAAGTTGTGTCTGGGAACAGGTTAGAAAAAAGAAATCCAACGTGCAGTTTGTCTGGTGAACCAGAATGTGCCTGCACGACACAGGTTTCACGATCAAAGTGCTCCACACTTGTCCGACTCACGTTCTCTCCCGCGGGCTGCGGATGACCGGTGGCGGGGAGCGCGTCCGCAGCACGACGGCGCGGCGAGGCGGGGTCAGGGAGCGGCGGCGAGGCAGCGGCAGCAGCGCGCGGCGCGGGCTCGGCGACCGCAGCGGAGGGAGAAACGTTCGCCGTCGCCTCTCCAATATCTCGTCCAGACGATCCAACCCAACCGTGTACCTGAGTTGGTGGTGAGCGGTTTTGTAGATAGAATTTCACATTGTTTGCAAACCATGTCGGTTTTTTTTCTTTTTTTTTTGCTTCCTCGGTTGTTTCGTGCTACAGAAAAAATGTTCTGACCAATCTGCACTTGGCGCGAGAAAAATCCATTGACAAAGTTGAATGCTATGTTTATGTCGTTGATCCCTGCTTCGCGCACCTGTTGAGCCCCAGGCTCGCTCTGGGTCTCGGTCTCGGGAGCGGCTGCAGGTCGAGCGCCTCGAGATCCGCTCGGCGGCGGCGCAGCGCCTCCAGGTCTCCGAGCAGCTCGGCGGCGCGCCGACTCCTCCCTTGGTCGACGTGCAGGTCATCGAACGCGTAGCGGCGCCGAGGCGGCAGCGTCAACGACTGCCCAGAGTACGAGACATCGAAGTCGAAGTCTTCCTGTGAACAAATTCGGTTTCTTCTTGACACAGTTGAGCTTCAAGCCTGTGGCTTCCTTGGAAAAAGCGGGACTTGCTGTTTGGCATAGGTTTTGTGCGTGATTCATCAATTGACGCTTCTGTCAGTTGGTGCAAGGAAAGACAAAACAAGAATGCCAGTTTAACAACAACAACAACAAAAAGAAACGCACGACGTCTGAGAAGGCGCGTCTGTATTCGTCACCGGCGTACTTCCTGCGCCGCCGTCGTCGACGCCGACGCTTCTTGCGTTTGCGGCGCCTCCTCTCACCACGTGATCGTCTGTCGTCACGCGATCGTCTGTCGTCACGCGATCGTCTGTCGTCACGTCTGCAGGTTTGGTCATAATCTTTCAGTAAAGTGTTATTTGACACTGGGTGGGCGTTGGATACATTTCTATTTGTCACATTTTCTTTTGTTCTTCCACACGCGGATGTTGTTTTCTTCCAGGCAAGGCTCAGGCTCAGGAGAGCTGCTTGAAAAGTCCCTTGGCTTGCAGATTTGGGTCTGCGATACCGTTGGAAGAATGGTACTGGCGTTTTTGCATTCTGCCCACACAGGGAAGAAAGGGAGAGAGGAAAAGAGGAAGAAAGAAATGGAAGACAGAAAGAACAAATTGCAAGAAACAGGGGTCAGGGGACCACCTGTCCTACTGACAGATCCCCATTCCACCACGTCTGCAGGGCGAAGGGCTTGTTTGAAGTGGGCGAGAGTGATCCTCACCTGTCCGGGCTTCTGCGGTTGCCGGGTGTAAAGTCGCTTCGGGCACGGCGTGGCGGTGGACCGCGGTACCGTGGCAGCGCCGTGACGGGCTGCGCCACCGGGGCGGGCGGCGGGGCCGGGGCCGGGGCGGGCGCCGGGCGAGACGACCGCCGACGCTCCGCCGACACGTTGTTCCAGTTCCGGTTGTTTTCCACATCGTTCAATGATTCATCATCCAGATACACCCCCTGGTGGACCACAAGGACAGAGAACTTGTGCTGAATCGTTGAACAAGTTTTTAGGTCCTCAGAACATGGATTTTGGTATCCCTTGCACAAACAAAGACCAGGGGTGGAGCCGACTGTTGAGGAATTTTTAGCTTTGAAACAACAAAAAGTTGAAAACGGGAAAATCTTGTGCCTGCTGCGCAAAAGAGAGAAAGGGGTTTGTTTCATTCTCTGAGAGAACTTGGCGTTGCAAGACGCATCAAGATGACCACGTACCTTTTCCCCATCGAGACGCTGTGGTTTCCGCACGCGCGAGTCGAGAGTGCCGTTTGTCCGCTGCCACTCCCGCTTGACCTGCTCGCGCTGCCTCAGGAACTCGTCCAGGGGCGGGTCGCGAGGGGTGAAGTCTCGGGGCCGCGAGTCGCGGGGAGGCGGCTGGGCCCTCGACCCATCCCTGCTCCCGGCCCGGCGCTCCCTGCGTCCGAACAGCAGCCTCGTGTCGTTTGGTGACGCAGGAGGCTCGAAGCCCTCCGACCAGTTGCGGCCCAAAGCCCCTCTAGTGTCGCGCTGAAACAAAACCATGATCACACGACTAGTGTCACAGATGCAAGACGATTCTCATATGAGCTTCAACGCTGTTCCTGGGAGAAAAGTAATTTCCCCCGTTGTTCAGTCAAGAAGAGGACTCACTCTGGCATCGTAGATGCCGCGGTCCCGATCCCGATCCCGGTCCCGATCTCGGTCGCGCTCCCGTTCGCGCTCCCGGTTGCGCCGCGCCAGTTTGGCGGCGTCCTCCAAGTCCTCCTCCAGCACGCTGTCCGGCCCGAACTGAAACGGACGCTGTCCGTGCGGATTGATCGGACCTACGAGACAAAGGTTTTTTGGTTTGGTCTTGTGCGAAAACCTCGGGTCACTTGAGTTCGAGAATCGCACGTTTCAATCTATTGAATTTGTGGGTCTTTTCAAGCAGCAAAATTACGTTTTGACTTGCAAGTAAGCGTTCTTTGACGCCTTTACGAGTATGTTTTGTTGTCCGGCAAGCATGTTCAGCAAAAGTAAGGTGTTGGTTCAGCAAAGTTCAGGTTAGAAAAACATTTGCTGCTCAATGCTTGTCAAAATTGGACAGACTTGCTGTACGCACAAGCAGAGACCACAATGTTACAAAGTTCTGACCTGGTGGGGGCATGACCATGCCAGGCATTGGTCCTCCAAGTCCGGGACCCGCGAAGTGGCCTCCGTGGGGTGGCGGTCCCATCATGTGAGGTCCACCCATAGGTGGTCCCGCCATTGGCATTGCCGCCATTGGTGGTCCCCCCAAGCCAGCCATGAACATGGGTCCGTCTGGTCCCAGGGCGCGGTTTCCAAAACCATCATCAGGATCGTAGGGATCGAAGCCGTTTCCTGGAGGTTCCATCATCATTCCACCTGGTGGGCCTCCAAAGCCAGGCCCCATTGGACCATCCATGAATGGAGGTCCAGGAGGTCCACCCTGTTGGGGCCCGAAACCAGGTCCCGCTGGACCCTGCATGAAAGGGGGTCCAGGAGGTCCCACGAAACCATCTGGTCCAAGGTGTGGCGGAGGTGGAACAAACCCTGCGACGAACAAAATACAATGCCTGAGTGTTTTGCTGCACGGGTTCATTGACCGTTATCCTGACACAAGACCAAGAATGAATTTGAGAAGCTGAGTGGGTCATTTTTTACACTGAACATTTCACCTTACCAGACGGGTCTTTTGGGCAACGGCAGTTCCACCAGCACTGTACTACACATACGTAATCGTGTAGATTCTACCATCTCAATTTTCGTTTGCTGTTTTGCGAAAAAATTGATGACCAGGCTTTCAAGAGTGGACCCTGCCAGGCATCAGGGGTTGGCTTCGAAGACAGAAATGCGGCGCTGCCCCATACATGCACATGCCATGCACCAGGCGCAAACTTTCAAAGATGGATCTTCTTCAGGGGTTGGCCCGTCAGCTACAAATCAAGGATCAATCCCAAGCCTGCCTCACAGAGTGAAAGCAATGCTCGCGTGCACAAGATTACAGATAAGCGCAGTCATAGGAAAGTGCATCGTGTGTCATGCTGTTGGAAGTTATGCAGGCAGAAAACCACGAGAACCTTCCTGTCGTGACAGAAAGTTTGACGAATGATCAGATGAGGAAGTAAAAAACAAACTAGTTGCACGAGGGGTGAAGATGACGGTGCATTCAGATTGCAAGTCATGAAGACAGCAGACAGAGAGACAGAGACAGAGGCAGACAGACAGACAGACAGACAGACAGACAGACAGACAGACAGACTGACTGACTGACTGACTGACTGACTGACTGACTGGTGGCCCAACAAGCAACGGCTTAACGAACTGACCTTGTGGAGGTCCAGGGAACATGGGTCCCCCCATGGGTTGCATCACATTTTTGTTTCTCTTGAACATCGCTCTGGAAAATAGAAATGAACGAGAAAGAGAATATCATTTTCAAAGTTTCAAAAAGAATGAAACTGATTTCCAGCCTGTAACACCACGTCACACGTGGCACGCGGGCGTCGCACGTGTTGCAACCAAAGGTCCCTAGATAGATGGACTCCAGGAAAGCCTGTGCACCCACGAGTGCGGAACACGTGCACAAATGTTACTGTGCCACAGTTTCCCTGGTTGTTTGCACGTTGTGAGTCTGGACTGAGAAATCCAGACAACCAAATCAAAATCCCAAAATTTAGAATTTTAGTCTCCAGTGGAAGACTTCCGAACTTATTTGCCCTTGCACTTCTCTGACTGAAAGGTCCACACCCTTTCCATTCTGCTGGGTCTCCACCCAACTGGTACAATCTCTGCAACCTTCAAAGAACTTAAAATCGCCGCGAACATCGTGGTTCAAGTGTCCAAGGAATAGAAACTGACCTGAGGCTGTTGCCTTGTCACGTGTTTCAAACCATTTTACTCCAGATTTGTGCAAAGAAATCCGAAAGGTTTTGACGTAACAGCAATTTCAGTGGTCTCAAGATAAAATGTACGTTTTCAAAGAGATGCCACAGTGTATCTCACCACACAGTTCACGTTTCTGAACAACGGATGACGTGATTATGCGCACTCAGAGGAGAATGTACATCAAACGAAGATTCTCCAGGCAGAGAAACTTGCACAGGGCATGCAGCCACAAGATGTTGGGCTGGTAAGTTTAGCCTTCGTCGCGGATCGCTTGTTCCCTTGAGCGAACACTCACGAAATTAGGCCTTGGTTCCTGTGTGCACATTTGCGTTGCAATGCTGCTGAGAAGATCGTCACACTCGAGGGACTTTCAGTCACACCCTACCAAAGCTAACATAACGCAGGTCTATGTTCTGTCAAATCTTGTGAACAATTCATGCTTGTCGTGACAAATCGCAAGGGCGTACGAGGGAACCATGTCAGTGGATGAAACATGCAGGCGGAACTAAGACTTTGCGACAAGGGTTTGTGTGAGCAAGAATGTCATCCATGTCGCTTGCACCAGCAGGTCGTCCATCCTTATTCAGTTTGTTTGCTTTTATTCTTTGGCCCACTGGAACAGGAGATTTCGCATTTTTGGGACATTTTGAGGGTAAATTCAAAAACTTTGTGATGGTCATGATTCTTGTGATGATCACGTGAGTGAGCCTTTGGCCCCTGGTTCCGTGGAGAACTCTGACTCGCAGTTGGACACATCAGCTTGGAAATCTGGCAGGATACAGCAAGTATTGATTACGTGTTTTCCTTTCAACAGCTGAAGAACAGTGCGAACAAGCAAAACGTTCAAATTTCAAGACACACATTCCAAATTTCATGAAGGGTGCAAAGTATTTGGACGTCATCCAGCTGTTCGCATCCCACATCAAGATCTTTCGATGCTGACAGATCAACGACATTTCTTTTCGGTATTGGTGTTCGAGATCCTTACTCTCTCTCTCTCTCTCTCGCTCGCTCGCGCTCTCGCTCTCACTTTCACTCTTTCTCTCTCTCTCTCTCTCTCTCTCTCTCTCTCTCTCTCTCTCTCACTCTCTCTCTATAGCGATCGCAAAATCTGACAATAGCGAGCACAATCAGGAAGAGA
>JAAUXT010122843.1_pt1 | contig 12976 bp, 13 predicted proteins | sample 7278171 | NCBI WGS metagenome assembly JAAUXT01 (sample SAMN14350112, study PRJNA611818) | marine sediment metagenome | isolation source: surface marine sediment (1.8m) | place: French Polynesia: Moorea | collected 2018-08
ATTTCACCATGTCAGCCATATTGGTTTTTTGCCCGTAAAAATATGTAAAAGCAAAAATTTGTTCTTTTGACACTTCATGCATCAACTACAGCCCGAAAGTGAATGAAAAAATCAAACATGACCAAAATCGAACAAACAGAACACTTTCAAACTCACTTTCACAGATTTAGCCTTTTGATGCCTATAGGTGATTTTCACCATCACCATACATTATACATAATGTATGCTTCAAGGTTCAAATCACCTAAAAAGGCAAAGTTTTGAGTAAATCATGAGCCACACCCATTTTTTGTTTTGTCCAGATAAAAGGTAATTTTGGTAGGATCTGTTTCAAAGTTCTTCACTTGCAGTAGTCTCTATATAATTTTCAGTTGTCTGCATCACTTAGAAGCCACTTTTTCGGGACATAAGCCGCTTTCATTGGGACTTCCCTCGTACATGTGCAACCAAGTCTCGAACTCCACTGCAGAACTTGAGCTTGAGAGTTTGAGCTGCGCGCATCTGACCTGCAGCGTGTTGATGAAGTTGGCGGCGGACTTCAGGTTGATGAGCGCTTCGTCTGCGGCGTGCGCGTTGCTCTGGACGCGCGTCGTGCTGACGAGCTGCGCGACGGCGAGAGCGATCATCGCGGCGATCGGCATCAGCACGACGACCAGCAGCAGACGCGGAGTGAACTGTACAATCAAACGCGAACGAACGTCAGTTTTATGCCCCCCCCCACACCAACACCAAATTCTCTTTGAAACCCGACACTGCCTGGTGTCGTTCGAGGGAATCTGAAGATGCCTCAATGACATTCCTGACAGCTTCCTGTTTCACGGACCAGCAAGGAGAATCAAAGGATCCCACAATTTTAGAACAATCTCGGATATCATGAAAGGACAAGAAAACTCCAATTCTTTGTTCTTTCTTCGGTCTGAATCGGGAACACAAGCTTCTGACTGCAAGGGCTTTCGCACAAACTGACCATTCCCCTCCTATTCTTCTTCTGCACAACCTGTGTCGTTGTCTGCTGGTGAGGACCATCTCGATCGTAGACTTCCAGCTCGTTTGAGAAGACTGGATTCCGAAACCCCTGGAGTTGTTCACAGAATTAAGAATCACGAAAATGCCTGGGAAGACATAGTTGATGACAATCAGAGCACCAGGCGTCCACAATCATTTTTGCAGTTCAGCTGTTGAGTTTTTGTGTGAGAGCTGTTGAACCAACTCAGAGGAACTTGCATGTTGGCCTTCTGGCCCAGCGCCTTTTTTTGCCCCAAACAACTTGCATTGACAGCTGAAATGCTTGCCAGAAATGCATGAAAAAATAGATTCGGAGAAGGAGGTGAAGGTATCACCCCCGCGGTTCCCTGTCAGGACCAGATCAACCTGGTCTTCTGAGCACATTCCTGCATCAACGCGAGCTCCTATGTATGGATTCATTTCAAATTCGGTTCGGAGCACCCTTCGCCAACAGAAGTTTATTTATATACTCTTGAATCTTTTGTTCACTTTTCCATTGATGTTCATTGTTGCGAAGTCCCCTGAGATCACCCACCCCGATCCCAATCATATTCGGGACCCTTCCCCACTGCTCAGTGACATATTTCTTTTTGTCTTGAAACTTCTTTCAAATGAACACGCACTTCATCACTTCAGGGCCCAAATTCAGGGTCGGGCTGTGAAATTTGATGGCTTTCCTTGTTTGCTTTTTCTGTTTCACATTGACGGGTTTCAAGAACATCGTTGTGCTGTTGCATTTTCACCCTCCAGACAAAGAAGAAACCCCCACTTGAGGTTTTGCACCCAAGCACTGACTGACAATGCACTCATTCACTCACTCACTCACTCCCTCACCCACTCATTCATTCACTCATCCAAGTCTCTCCTGGTCTCTCATTTGGTCACTCACTCACTCACACACTCACTCACTCACTCACTCACTCACTCACTCACTCACTCATTTACTTACTCACTGTCAGACTCAAAGCGTGCAAACCTGTGTGCTGATCTCTTTCGGCTCAAAACAAACTGCGAAATGAGTCCACCAACAAATCGACGCCCCCTCCGTTTGTTCTGTGCATTGTCGAACATCATCTGATTGCTCACCTGAGTGCTGGTGCGGTCCATGATGCGAAGATGCTCCTGTTTTCTCGCAACTTAAGTCCAAAGTGATAAAAAATATCCGCAAAAACAAACACTGCGCAGCCAAATCAACAATTCTGACCTGGCCCCATATCCCGCCAACCATGGATGAATCGCTTTCGCGGTGACCTGGCGTGTGGAATTCTTCGTGAACATCAGTACAGATAGGATCTAAAAAGGTTCTTTGCTCATGCATTCAGTTTTTCTTTTTTCGTGAGGTCAACAACCCATCCCATTTGACTTGTGGGATCAACGGCGGTTGATAGCTCTCCTTCAAGCGTTTGGAACTTTGCATCACTGAAACCCATTGCAATCATATTCAACATTTCACTGATTGCAAACACATTGAAACAAGTTCACAGTAGTGCATGTAAAAGCCATGCTGTCATTGTTGATAACTGATAGGTAAAGGCAGGAACCATCAGAATCACTCATTGTGGAACCTTCAGTATTTCGCGGCTTGGTACATGCAAAGGAGTGAGATATCTGAAGTGTATGCAAGCGCTTTGTTCGAATGGAAAACAAGAGATGGTCTGTGGGTCTGCACATGTGTGTGGCGCAGGGGCATGCGGACACTGGCCTCACCGGTTGGTGTGGTGAACTTTTGGACATTCTCACTTGTGAATGATATCACCTCGTTTGTGAGGGTTGTGAGTGAATAGCAACCAAAAGTAAGAACAGCACGCGAGGACGATCGCATCTGCATGCAGTTGAAACCTCGCGTGCTCAACAGAAATTTCAGTTCACCGACAAGAGTGGCTCTGATTTCATATTTCCTGCCCTGGAGATTGATGGTTCGGACTTGCAGGCTGCGCAGTCCGCGGAGAAACGATAATGTATTTTTTACGTTGAACTACGAACGCGAGCTAAAAGCAACATAAATGATTCTGCTGCAGGGAAAAAGGATCAGTCCATAAGTGTGGCAACACAAACGACCCCACATGCGCATTATCCTTTGTCACAGATGCACACTCCCCGCTGAAAACAGCAAATCAACGCTGGCAATCCTGATGATTTCAAATCGGAAGATTATGATATGACAGGTTCAACTGCGAAGCACAAAAACATGAAGTGAACTGTCGCTCCGTGAGGTATTCAGGGATGCATGTTGTTGAAATTTGTTTTTGATGTTCGCTGCAAGAAGAAAAGAGCCAAATTTGCGCAGGCTGCACGTTCTGGGAGACGCAGGTGCTCCAGGAGGGCGGACACTTTGAAGCATCTGTTTGAAATTCGGACGACGGCTTCCATTGCCCGCTGCATTGATTTGTCAGTGGTCACCACAATCTAATTACAAGCCTCATCAGACTGTCCGCAGAATTTCGCTTCGTGTAGAAATGACTGAAAGTGTACGCACCTCCAGTGCGTTCACAACAGCTTGGGACAATCCTGGGATTTTGGTGATTTCGTGGGAGTTTTATCTTTGTTCGTGTTCTGATGGCCCACTGAGTGTGTTCGCACAACCTCTTTCTTGACATTGCACTGAACAGGGAACGGAGAACTTTAAAGAAAGCAATGAACAAACGGATTGAAATGTGAATCCTGAATGATTTGCTCGAGAGTGCACCTTGGCAAATTGAAATTGACGTGTGTGGGGATGGATTTGCCAAGAGTACACATCTGTTCCATGATAGTTTCCTCTGTTGGCGTGTTTAAATCCCAAATTCTCGTCTCGAATAAAATATTTAGAGTTATTCTTGTTGACACGAAAGCTTCTGGCTCACAGGTGCTTGGGCTCCAACGTGGATGAGCTCATCTCAGGCGGAATGCGCCGTGACAAACACGCAGGTCATTGAACTTCAAACTGAGCAGGTCTTAGTTCTTCAGACGGGAAAAACGGCCCCCAAACGGGGTCGTTACCCCTGACTCACCCAGTTCCGCCCCTTGTCAAAACTTCTGCTTCAAGGAACAACGCGAAGACGTCACACCTGTAGCCCTTCAGAGGCTCGGGTGGTGAGACCGCACACCCAAGAGATTACTCTCACAAGAAACCTCACCTTGGCAATTGGGTCTGGGTCCTTTTGGACCGACTAAAGGCGCTCGGGCTCAAGTTCAGGAAAATGGTGAGTATTTCCAACAGGTATAACACAAACATGCGGCCTTGGACTGTCGCGGTCTGGTCAGACACATTCACGCCACTTTTGCTTTCGTTGTCTGTTGCCACCTCTTCACAATAATGCGTAGGTTTGCTCTTGGAAAGCATCCTCCAGCTTCTTGGGAGAGCTGAAAAGTGCAAATTGTTATAAATTGTCCTTCTTGGTTCGTGTCATCGATGCTAAAACTTGGTCAATATTTACTGGGGGAAGATTAATCAAGTTTCCGGAAAATCAGATTATCTGCACCAACAAGTTATATCTCCTGTATCTCCTGGATGAACGTTGCGTGGATTTCCGGGAGAGGCTTTTCAACACCGTTTCATGTTGAAGTCTATCAAAGTTTTGTGTGTTCAGTTCACCCATGTTTTTGCCAGGTTTGTGTAAAATTCCCCCCATTCTCATGGTTTGGCCAGAAGAATGTCGAAACGTTTCGCGATTTCAAGCTGGATTGACGCACAACGACAAAGCGTTTACCCTTCGTTATTTGCGTTGCAGACAGGGTCCTGGCACGGAACAAAAATGGTTCATGCAAAATCACCAGCGAATTTTGTAGATTTTTGATTGAGAAAAGATTTGTGATTGAGCAGGAACCTTTTTTGGTGCAAGGTGAGAACCCATTTCAACAACGATGCGAGCATATGCGACAGGTTTTGTAAATGACGAGTTGTGAGAATCGAGTTCATCACATGTTCATCATGGCGATCATGTCAAAATGTGAAGCAAAATTTCCAGCTTCACTTGGAAAAGCACAGAAAGCAAAGAAGAAAGCAAACATGAACAGGGTCGTGTTTTTCTTCAGCAGAAAATTACTTGATGTGACTGACTCAATTAGATGAAGATTATGAACATTCAGCTCAGACGAGGTTGACATTGATACAGTGTGGAGATGCACACTAATGTCACTTTTCAGCGTGTAATCAATTAAAGCACTTGAGCTCAACCTTGACGTTTCAATATTGACTCACTGCAGTCTCAGCGCACCCGAAGTGCCATTTGAGTTTCTGATCAGGAGCGCTCCACTCAGTCTTCGCACGCAGCGAAGAGCCGAGTCTTCCGTCTGCAAAAGTCTTGCCAGCTCTCTTTGCGTGTATGCTGATGAAACAGACATGCTGCTCTTGGTTTGGAATTTCACGAATCATGCACAATTTCAGACAAAAAGTACTCAAAAGGAAAAAGCCGCTTGTCAAGAAAACTTCACCTCAAAGTTAAAGCACAAAAGATTGTTTCTCCATGGGATCTCCAGAGAAATTGATGGAGGCTGAGAAGCAGTTTACGCGCAAATTTTCCTCAGAAACTTCATCACAGACGAGCCTGATCAGGGGCTTCAATTATTCAACAGTCATAGTTGTGCGAAAGGTTTACGATGCACGAAGCTTCAAGAGCGACAACACACAAACATGTGTAGATCCACTGCCAAACAAAGTAATTTCACAGACTACTGACGGTGAGCTCGGTCACTTTCACACGAAATCCGTGCACTCATCAGACCAAACGTGCGTGGACAATCATGGATGTGAGAATGGCCCTGCTTCCCAGCTGGAGAGGTGTGTGGGTGTGCCAGGCTTACTCACGAGAATGGTCGAGTGCGTTTGGTGCGTTGGGCATGACAAACGAATGCGCTTTCAGGAAATTTGCAGCCTGCCCTCACACAAACTCCTGTTCGATGCAAAATCAAAGAGAATTCAGATCGTTTCACCGAACAGCGCAATACGAGAACCGGTTTCGTTTCCGTGCGACTGCAAAGTTGTACGGGAACAATGAATGCTGAGGAACAATGAGGCACGAAAAATCTGAAATCCGAAGAATCGCTGCACTGAACCGCATGCGTTCAACCAGCTACTCTCGTACATCTGGATTGCAGCGGGAGTCCAGACTCAGCGAAGCTATCATACAAGAGAACATGCCATAATCAAAACATTTGATAAAGCTGACACAAAGTGGATTTATCTTAGAATGTGACCTTCAATTAGACGCCATTATTGCCGAGAAAATAAATCTCCTCCCGCCTCGGTGCATCAGCGGAACCTGGACAAACATCCGGAGAGCCGCGCGTAATTTGCTTCAGATTGAGTCTGATGTTTCGTTGGTGGGCAGAAAAAAACGAACACCTCGGGGATTGCAATGCCTCTCAGCAATCAGATTCGAATAACCAAACGAGCGTTGGGCTCCCGCGTTGACTTCTCAACAACTTTCATTTTCTTTTTGACACAGCCAAAACGAGACAACATCCCTGCCTTTTTCGTCAATGAATCTACGTAGAAGAAAACTGGTCACTCATCTTTCACACGACAACTCGTTTTGGCAAACACCACGCAGTCCATTTTACTGTTCTTTCGACTCTTGAAAAGCCGTCGCCGAAATCCAGGGAGTAACACAGAGATACAGGATTTATTGAAAGAACCGGATGTGAATCGAGGTTTTCGAGACAACAGCGGACGGTCGCTTCTTCCGGTCGTTTCCTTCCTATCTTTCTGGCTCAGAGAAACATTACAACCCAAAGCCGATACTCAGGTTTCCGCAACGCTCTTCTCACACACAATTTTCCCGGATAAAAGTGATAAAAATCCGCACGAGAACCTCCCTCCAACTGGGTCAGTTCCCATGCATCAGGACAAGGTTTACGATCAAGATGCATTCCGCGGCTGTTGCTCACAAAGGAGATGCATGCAGGCCAGAACCCTCAGACCTGAATCTCACACGTTAGTTCGTTTTGAGGTTTTGTTTCATTGGCTTTTTGGTCAAGTTCTTTAAGTTCTAACTTGACACACCCAAACGCGGACAAAACAGAACCTGTGTGCCCGACAACACCAAACAAGGAAGCAGGTTTCCTATTCTGAGGTCACTTCAGTCCTGCGTCAATATGGCCGACAGTGTTCAGGGGAGAGCGATTAGTGGTGGATTGAACGTCCATCTGGGGATGAAACAACTGCAACTGAGGTGATCGTTTGGCGCGGACTGTCTTGTGTCATTCCACGAAGAAAGAGAAAACAACAGACCAGACTTCACGTACGACTGACTGTTCAGTCGATGCCGCAGGAAGGAGACATCTGAGTGTGCAGTGACATTTTCATTGCGCCTCAGCAAGGACTGATTCTTTCTCATTGATCCAGGATTGGTTGCCGAATTCCGAAATGAAATGGTCAAGAGTTTTCTTTACTCTTTGCTGGGAGATTTTAGTGTGGGAATTCCATCCTTTGAGTGGGATTCCTTAAGTCTCAAAACAGAATGTCTTTCCCAATCTGGCAAAATGCGATCAAACCGAACTTCCACGGACTGCGATGCTCGGGACACACGTGAATTTACGGAAACAAAAACCTCCATGCAGGTGACATTTTTCAATTGAATTCGACACCAGAAAGGTTTTGCTCGAAATGTATTCGTTTTCCACGAGTGGTGGTCAGTACGAAGTGGGAATAAATTGATCAAGTTTTCGACAAATTGGATTTTCTGCTTCAACAGGTTGTCTGGGTCGTTGGGAAGTAATCATCACCTGGTGTCAACATTGGAGCCGCTGATGGAAACCGACCCCAACACAGACCCATGTATGTCTTGCAATTCTCCGTGTCATAAATAAACAACAGGAACAAAGCAAACTGGTTGCAGAACAACGAGGATTTTTTTTCTAGACTTGTGATTGTCGAGCAATCAAGTTCAACTGCCCAACAACAGCACAGAAGATCGTGCGGCATTGCAAGGAATCCTTCCGCTTGGTGTTTCGAGAATCGTCAATCCAGAAGAGAAGTTGCTCCCCTGATATGGATGGGCCCGTTCGCCGCGTCGTGACAAATGAAGCATTTAAGATTCAGGATTCATCCCTGTCACCGATAATTATAGATATCTGGGGATTGGAACCTTCATGACCGGGCAGCAGCAGCATCTCCCGTCATGGCAGCAGCGCCGGTTTGATCTTTTTACGAGCTCGTATGGTCACTTCCGCTGGGCCTCCAGCTCCCTTTTACAACCGTTTGCATAATTTCTGTGGTGGGAACACGAAGTACAACTTACACAAGTTTTCGTCCAAATAGCGTGGTCTAATGTTGAATCTCGTCAAAGCAAATCCAGACTGGGGTGAAGAACGAACTTGGTCTTGATCAGGGCTGACACCAAACTTGTGAACAGGCACAAGGAGAAAGGTTCACAGAAAACCAGGTTATAACGTAGTCGTCATGAGGATGTTTGCATGCACGAGGGACATCCAACACATCCAAGTTGCGATCCACACGCCAAAGCGACGTAAGAGTTCACACGTGCTACAAAAATGGTTCCTGTGAAATCATACGATTTTTCAAGACCTTTGGTCGAGAAAAGAGTTGTATGATTGAACAGGAACCATTTTTGCAGTGTGTGAACTCACTTCTACCACAATGAGGTCATGTATGAGAGGCCTCATGATCGCAGCGTGGTAGAATTGGAGATCACAACGTTTGTCTTGAACGCCCTTCGTGCGATCGCACACAAGAAGAAAACAAATATCGACCCAACATGGTGCGCACTTGATCACAAGCTTGTGAGAAGTTGACAAAAAGTCGTAATTGCTCGTATTCTACGTCAAACCAGAAGAGCAGTGGAATCCTCCCTTCTTGCGTCGCAACACGACACTCAATTCAATTTTGAGTCCTCGTTTGAAGAAATCTGCCTCATATGGTTTCCTTGGGACTCAACACTTTTGTGTCTGCATTTGATCAATTTGGTTCATTGTGTCGTCACAAACACCGTGGGAAACGGATTTGATGGCAGCAGAGAAATGCCAGAGAAATCATTGGATTGTTTTGGTATTTCGTCAAAAGAAAACCAAAAGACATGGAAGCCCACCCTCTTTTCCACATGAGTCTGATTTCCAAATTGGACGCACTAACTTCAAAAACAACCAAACAGAAAACCGCTTTTCGACCTTCAACTCACTGGTGGTCTTCCTGAACTTTGCGGAAGCTGAGAAACCTCATTGTTTTCCCGAGAGAAAGACAGAATCTCTTATTTTCCCAAAGTTTCAAAAATCTTTTGCGTTGTGCCTTCTTCGCAGTTGAAAGTCTTGTGCAACTGTTCGAATTGGTCCAATTCGCCTGCATGATTTCTGATGTGAAGCTGTGCAAATACTTTTGTCTTTCATCCCAAAATATTTGTCAAGTTTGGGCTTTTTACTGACAAAGCTGCATCAGTATAATGTGTGCACTCGATGGAAAGGCAAGTGCATCACCGACCTTCGTCGGATGAGTGTTCCTTTCGGCTGGGTGCAGGTAACAAATGTGTTGGCAAACTGTTATGAACAATCAGCATAAACTGTGATAAGGCTTGTCTGAAGCTGCAGCGCATTTGGCCCGCGCGCTGCGGACGATGGCAAAGTTGAAGAAAAGCTGTGCTTAGACTCTGGCTCATGAATGCAAAGTGCACATCGCTGTGTGTTTGCGCAACTTTGATGTTTTTCGTGACTTGGAATGAAATTGTGACGTTGAAAATTTGTCTCCTCAAATTCAGCGGTCAATTTCACCAGATCGGGGTGCCTCTCACTCTCCCGTGCAAAAAGTACCCAACATTCAAAGGACTACCACCACTGAGAGTCACAGAACGCACTGAGTGTTCAAGGATTAACAAACTCCAAGTCTGAAACACTTACTTGATCAAAAGAAGGTGAGTGAAACCATTTTGCAGTTTTACTGAGACGGAAGCAAAAATGCACAGTGAACGAACAGAACAAGGAAATGTTCGGGGAAACTTCGGAAAGGAAGTTTCACCTACTCTTGGATAGAAGCAAGAATTGATCTTTGAAAAGAAAAACTTTTTGCAGGATGAGGCTTCCTCACGAGTGTGTCGTTTGCTTAGTCTGTCTCGAGCTTCAGGACTTCAGTCACGCTGCTTTTTCTGTTGCCTCAACACAAATTCCTCAATGTACTCATCCTGTGCGCCGAAGTTCGCTTTCGCCAGCGCAGAGCGTCTTCTCCAGGAACAAAATAACGACCCTTCAGGCGCAAAGAGGATTGAAAATACCTCGTACAAAAATATCTGCCTGTCCCTTAATGCGAATAAAGCACCAAAGATTCCGACGTGTGTGAAAACTTAAATCAGTTTCTCCACCGCGAAGTAAAGACTCTGCGAGAAACTCAGAAGCTGCGTTGGAAAGCCAGACCAATTGGGCGAATCACTTGAAACAGCTCGGTTCAATGAAAAGTGACAAAAGAACCTTGCTTGTTGTGCTCACACACGTTTGCGGCACCTGTAAGGATAAACTCTTCACTCAAAATAATTAATTGTTCGTGCGTTGCAATAAGAAGCCAAGCAGGACACTTTGTTCGTCTCGTCGGTTTTGTGGTCTCCTCCACAGATATGTGTATCTCAACCCGTCCACTTTCCTCATTGTACAGCATGCAAGCTTGCTGTTCAGCTATGACCACGACTCGACCTCAGTTCAGAGTTGAAACAGTGTCCGTGTCCATGGTCAGTCAAAACTACTTCGAAAGCCACCTTGTTGGGAAAGTTTTCGCCTGCATTTTTGAACTGTGTTTCCTTGGTCTGGCAATATTTCGGTTTTCTTTGAGCACGCGCCAACAGATTTCTCCCTCGTGATACTTGGGTGTGCATGGTTTCGTGAGAGTACGTGTGTAAAACAACGTCATTGTTGTGTTTCAAGCTAAAAAGGCACTTTTCCGTCCACGGGACCTGCTTCGGTGCACTTTGCCCCTTGAATAGCGTCGCTCCAGCAAACATCTCCAGGCAGTGGTCCACAGTCTCCTTGGCAATTTATTGCCTCTATCCAAATAGGATCAACAATCAGTTTTCACTTTAAATTCCTTCGTAATGAAACTTATGATTGAGACTTATTTCTGTCGTTAGGAGCTTTGTGGGATAAGTTTTTGCATTTAAATCTCATTTAAGTGGCTGAACGTACACAAGCTGTGTTTGTGCACCGAGGCGTGCTTCTGATAGTATTCTTTGGGGCAAATTGTGCTGCTTCGGCTCTGAAGCTTCTCTTTGGTGCTGTTCACTCTTGGTTGTGGAAGAAAATTGGAGTCAGTGGAGAGTGTTGTGAACAAAACGTGTCTATTCCTCCAATTTTTGTGAGGAATACTGTGCTTTTTGCACATTTGAAATGACAGTGCGAGGGTGAGTCCTGACAAGAAGGGTTCTGTGCAGACCAACTGCCTTTCTGCAGTCAGGGACAGCACTTTTTGTGCAAGAATTCAGACGGATGACAACAGAACACCTGAGTAAGACCTGAGTTTTCACAACAGAAGACCTGATTGTCCAGTAAACCTGAATTTCTCCTGAAGACCTGAGTTGCGCCTGAAGATTTGCCCGTCTTGTTTTGAGCACCTCCAGTTCCAATGGAAGGGGACTCTCAAATTGCCGACAAGAGTTCTCAAGAACCCGCCGCAAGTGTCCGCCATTCAGAGGTCAGACACTCAGAACCAGCCAAAATGAACTGGTTCATTTTTGTGGATTCTTCTTATTTGCAAGCCTCAACAAGAAATCTAAATCCTTCGGCTTTGGCCAGGAATGGGACACTGAGTCTTCACAAATCCCAATTTGTGTTTGTTTCAAAGCTGCCAAAACACTCTTCGGCCTTCGCTTTCAGGAAATGGTACTTGAACTGCAAAAACATTGCGGAGTACAAAACATTGCATCCGAAAGTTCTACTTGGCCAAGTCTCTTTTTCTCTCCAGAATTTTTCTTCATCCTGTGTTCATTTCCTGCGTCGCTTTTCGATGATGAAAAATAGTGAAAAGATGTGTCTGTCTGTCAGCCCAGTCTCCAGCGTCTTCAGCTGAAGGTTTTTGCAAAAGGTTCTTGTCTCTTTCCTGCCAGACACGCACAAAGCCTGAGGCACAACTGTGTTTCTTGCAAAGGCCATTTGAAGAAAACAGAACCAAGCCGCACAAAAAACGAAGAATATTGGTTCATTCTCTTCTCACCATTCCTTTATATTTCCTTTCACAGATCAACAATGAGGCTGGAACAACACCTGAACACAGTTGCTGTGACTTTCTTGAGGTCTGTTGCCTGGTTCATTCACCGGGGACTGGGCCCTGTTCGAGTCAATCCTGGGTTCGCAGCAGCTTCACAACTGCAAATTGTCCGACGCAAAAGAAGCAACAACAAACAGTGAACCTGAATCTTGGTCAGGCAGTCTCTCTTGTGTGTCGAAGCGCCGTTCTTCTTCCACAAGGAGACGTTTAATTTCTCATCCATAACCCGAACCATGACGGACCAACTGTGCGTGCATCACACGTTCAGGTCTCAACGGATTCACAGCTGCCACATGATTCACCAAAGATGCCTTCCGATTTTCCCTTCCATGTGCGCGCATGTGCACTCATTGTTCACCAGTGAGAAAGTAAAAAAGGCCATGGTGAAACTCACATCAAAATGATTTGACAGCACCGTGGTTCAACAAAAACGAGATGACCAGGAGGTCACATGTCGCGCAAACCGTAGATGAAGAAATCCGTAGCAGAGCCATAAAACAAAATGGCAGCCCTATATCTGTATAATCTGATATCCGTAGTAGAGCTGTAGAGCCACAAAACAAAATGGCAGCCCCCAGACCTGTATAATGGCAGCCCCCACTACTCTCAAGAGCCCAAATGAGATGTTGCCTCCTTGGCTGCCAGCATACAAATGATACTTATACTGTTTCCTAGGCCCAAAGGCCCTGAACCTGGCATAAACACTCACCAGGGATGGGGTATTCCATTGGCTGAAAATTTTCAAAATTTTTTTGAGGTCAGATCTGGACCTCCCAGCAAATTTCCTGATGGGGGGGG
>JAAUXT010115668.1_pt1 | contig 12975 bp, 11 predicted proteins | sample 7278171 | NCBI WGS metagenome assembly JAAUXT01 (sample SAMN14350112, study PRJNA611818) | marine sediment metagenome | isolation source: surface marine sediment (1.8m) | place: French Polynesia: Moorea | collected 2018-08
CAATCACACAACTCCTTTCTCGACCTTTGTAAGGTGAGAACTTATTTCTACCATGATGAGAGGCACATACGAGAGGTTGTGTGATCGCAGAGTTTTTTCAAATACCGTTTAATTTCAAACAACACTGTGCGTGCAGTTGAGCGCGCCTGCTGTTTGTCGTACACCTGCAGAAAAAAAGGATTTGTTTTAATATATTTATTTAAGGACGATTAAATCATACAATTCTCTCGTCCATTCATCACCCGCGCACACACACTTTAATATTTAAATTTGAAAATAAATATGATGGCAGTCAAACAAATCTTTTTGTTTTCTGTATATAAGTTTTGAATTTTTTAACAATAAAATTATATTCAGTTGGGTGCAAATAATAATTTTTATTATTATTCAACAGTAAATATAACAAATCTCTTTCTGATGTATGTTTCAACTTGGCAATAGTTTGGATTTGTTGGATGAATTTTTGCCTTAAATATTGGTATTTTGGATGTTTCTTGTTGTTTAGAAGGGCAATTATGACATAAGTTAGTATCTGTCATTCTCATTTTATATTTGTCACTTTGCAATAAACTATTTTTCATTCTAAAAGATAAATTAATAATATCTTCATAAGTTTCACAAGTGTAATTATTGCATGTTTTTGTATTTTGTATTAAAATCCTCATAATTGATAGTATTTGTTAATGTGATAGGAAGTTTATTCCATTCTCTAAACATTCTAACAAAGAATGAATTATGAAAATAATTTCTTTTACTAATTAATTGGGGTAAATTATTTTTATACCTGTCACTACGCCTTAAAGTTGTTGAGAATGGAAATTCTTCATAAATTAATTCAGGTATTTTATTTTTGCAAACAAAAAAGGATTCACGTACTCGAAAACTCGCGAAAGCTGCTTTCAAACAAGGATAAACTAAACGTTTCGCCCTGCGTGCATGCAGTCAAGGTATTCGTGACGATTTGTCCTTTCGCATGGCAAGTCATGTGGAGAGCACATTGGTGCGCACATGGTGCCTTGGCAGTCTTTGTGTTGGTTTCTTCCTTTTCCTGCATGCAGAGCAATCAAACGGATTTCCGCGAGCAGAATCGCCTCACTGAAACAAAGGGCCTTTCCCACAGAATTTTCAAGGGAACATCAAAGCCAAACCTACAGGACAGGGTGTAAAAACAGAAAGAAATGCTTGATGATTCTCCGTGGGTGTTCAAAAACACAAAGCACAAAATAGTTTCAATCACTTCCGTTTCTTCCATTTCACGGAGCAAATCACGAACTGCACTCGAACACTTTCTTGGCGAACTGCTTGGTGAGAAGTACTGCGGCGAAATTATAATCTGAGTTGTAACAGCCAGATATGAAAACCAGTAGATTTCTGAAAGCTTTTCTCCAGAAACTGCTCAAGGCAAAGGTTATACAACTGAAGGTAAATGGTCTAACGTGACGAAAAATTGGGTATCGATGCGGCAACAATACATGGGATAATTTTGGATGCGGACTGGAGCTGTACGCTGCGAGCCAGAAAGATATTAATCACCGACTCATCGCTATTCTTGTAACACAATTTCTAATTGCCCCGAAGTGTCTATTACGACGAGACACAAATATTTTTGCACACTTTGCTTTCCCTCCATCCAACTCCCCAAAGCTAAAGCTTGGTCATCTAAAGGCAGAAAGAAACACAACTCTACAAGCGCTAGATGTTCGCTCACAGACGCAACAAGAACACAAAATTTCACATAACTTTTTTTTTCTGATCGTGCAACTCGATCTGGTTTTACACAATGTTTTGTCATGTCATTGTGCATTTTTTGCCATTGCAAAACTCTTGAGCGTGATTATTGAATGCGCATCGAATGACGAAACTCGAGGAGCGTTTCCGTTGACTCTTTCCTGGCGGAGTAAGCTTCGTATCGCGTGTAAGCCTCAGCGGCAACCTTCCCGAGTGCGGCTTTGTGCACTTCTCGGATCAGCCTCGCCGTAAGACTTCCGTTAACAGTGCGGCCTCGGTGCCTCCCGAGTTGTCACTCAGGAGCCAAAGACACCGGGATGAGCCGCATTGTGCGGCTGCCAATTAACTGTTGACGCGTTGATGTCATCAACACGTTCGTTGAAGCAAATTTTCAACGCTACAAAGCCAGCAAGAATGGACCGCAATGAAAGCAGGTATTTGAGTAGGAACGACGGCAAGAGAAACGCAACAGCAGAGTCTGTGGACGACTTTATTTTGGTCTTTCAAGGCCTCGTTGTCCAATCAATACGTCGTGAAAATACTCGATTTGCAACTCGCTGCAACATGTGTATGAGAATAAAAAAAATGCTAATACCCAACTCAATGCTGACAAAAAATTTGACAAATCAATGGTGCGTGAAACAATAAATGTCTGTCAAAATCAATCTGGTGAGCAGCGACGGAAAATGGCAGCTCTTCAACAATAAAATCTGTCACGCAACTGAAGTGTGCGAATGTCATCAGACAGAATATCGTTAAAAATGAGCAAATCAAACCAACGCTGCTTCTGAACCGTGGAAACTTCCGTCTCCGAACAGAGCAAAGACAATCAGCAGCTGCAATGACAATCGTCAACATAACAACACTTCGCAACCCGTTTCTTCACGAAGCAATTTTCTTCTCAATGCAATAATCCCTGGTCCGAGAATGCGTAATAAGCAGAAAACACACACACACAGCGTCTCAAATTAATTGCATAGAGCTCCACGCCTAACTGAATGAAACGGTATTCAGGCAACAACGACCGAATATCCAAGAATCGTGCCTATTTCTTGGACTCGGTCGAACGCTATCTCTTCGGCCAGTGACGCATGGTGAAGAGCGGGTGTTTGAGCAGGTCCTTGGCGGGCGGACGGAACTCGCGGTTGCACTCGAGGCACCGCAGTAGAAGGTCCCGCACGGGCGGGGAAAGACTGTCGGGTATCGGAGGTGGGTTCACCGTGGAAGCGATCTGAAAGAAAACACAAAGCAGTGCAGACACGCGTATGGCCTGAGCGGAGTTTTTCCACCTTGAATTGCAGGTGAATAACAATGTTGTAGTGAATGGAAGGTGAAGGTGTATCCACAGGGATCTGCGTTTCAGTTGGGGTAGGCAACAGCGACAACAACACACGCACCGATGCCTTTTGCCTCTTTTGCGCGCATTCAGACAAAAACAAACCAACCAAAACTTCTGCGTTTTCCGCAAATGAAGGAACACTTGCTTGTCGGTAGTTTAGAAAGTGCACCTTGAATATCAAGGCGAGGTGGTTGGAGATGTCGTGGGCGCCCCAGGGCGGCTTCCTCGTCGTCATCTCGATCATGGTGCAGCCGACGCTCCACACGTCACAGCTGCGTCCGTAGCTCTCTCCTCGCAGCACCTGCGCGTCATTCCACTCAACTCAGTACTGTGGCCATCTCCACAAACATTCTTTGTTTTTGGGTGGCCCCAACTCACACAGGAGTTCCAAACAGGCACCAACAACGAGTGACAAGTTCGGAAATTGAAGTGAATGTTGGGTTGAGATTTTTGAAGTTTGCCTCCTGTTTTCAGAATTTTTCATACCAATCCGCCATTTTGCTCTCCCTCCTCATCACTTGTCCTTAATTTTGCCAAAGATATTTTCTCCTGGCTTTTCCTTGACTGGAAAATATCTCAAATTTGCAGGTTTTCCGGACCGTGCGGGAACGCTATGAAAGGCTCACCTCAGGGGCCATGAAGGCAATGGTGCCCAGAAGCTGTCCCTGGAATTCACCTGCCATCGTCGCCCGGGTCGCGAGCCGAGCAGCTGCACCGAAGTCGCCGATTCTGATGCGCTGTCCGGTGCTGTCCACCAGCAGATTGGCACCTAAAACAACGCCGCAGGTGAAATTAGCAGGCGGAACACACAAAGTTTGGATTGATGAGAAAATCCATCTCGCCTCTTTGTCCACTGTGGATTTCTGGACCATCAATAAAACTAATTATCACGCAGACAGCGCTCAACACACGACTCGGTTTTCAAAGGCACTTCAGCAGAAAGCTGGCAATAACAGAGCGTGCGGTTATTACCCTTGAGATCCCTGTGTAGAATGTGATTTTCATGAAGATAGGCCAGACCAAGTAGGATCTGGCGAGTGTAATTGACTATCACATCCTCCCTGAACGCGCCGTACAGTCCAAGCAGGCCAGCGACCGATCCGCCTGAAAACAACACGACGCCCGTCACAATTGGTCCATTCAACACACACGCTGTTCGTCCTTATTTTCCGCGCATTGCTCCTGAGGCGTGCTCCACAACAGAGCACGAGGTTCCGAAGAAACACTGAATTGGAATCACCCCCAAGTTCGCGGACCATCGTACCGGTACCGGGCAGGACAACCCACGCAATTTTTAATATCCTTTTTTTCCCCAGAAATCTGAAACTGTACTCTCCAATTTTCGGTTTTCGACTTCTTCAGACAAACAAGAGATCAAAGATCAATTGTGCTCAGTACTCACAATACGCATTGTTCTACCAAAGAGGCCACAGCTGCCCAGTGGACCATTGGTTTGAAACCAACTGTTCGTTCTGTTACTTGGGAGGGGGGATAGGAAGCAACCACAAAAACGATCCAGCTTTTTCTGCAGCAAAAAGAAAATAGGTATTTGCTTCACCACCAGCCCCACCCCGAGGACAAAACTAACAGTCCACAAATTTTTAAACATTCAGAACGCGATTGCACTAAGCCTGCAGCTCACCGAAATGCCGCGGGCTTGAAAACATCTGCACACGAAAACTTTTAGCCTCAAAAGAACTGAAAGTGTAATGAAAATCTCGCGAATCATGAGACTTAAAAAAAGAGAAGAAAAATTTAACCAACAGAAAACTCGAAATTATCGCGTTGCCGATACATGTATTTTTTTCAGCCTTCAGGCTGCAAAAATCAAGAGCAGATTCAGTGGGCCGTCAGACTCAAAGCAAAATGTCTTTTGCCTCATCCTGGCGCAACAATTTGGACTTTTTTTGAGAATCGGATCCAAGTCCCGTTCGCCCAAATCCTGGTCGGCACCTGAACAAGTGTCCCTAGACAACAACCACCACAAAAATGTTTTCCTATTTCCCCCAGATTTTCCAGACTGTGACCTTTCGACGGATGCCACAACTTCAAATCCAAAAGGAACTGAGACAATTGAGTCGGTCATTGTGAAATCTCTCGTGTGATTTTCTCATTGTTGAAGAAAAATTTGAAACTGATGATTCATTGTGTGACGAAAATGAACTGTGTGCACAAATAGCAACTTGGCATTTGATGTGGCGCAAAACGAGCAACCAGTGGATGGATGCTCAGTCTGCTGACTGAGATTGAATTGCGCCGCTTGTTGTTATTTTTGGCTGTTTGACGCAATTTGTCGTGCAGTGAGGTGCTAACTGACCTGGCATCCATTCGACGAACATGAAGAAGTGGCAGCCCTGCCGCGTCGCGCCCAGGATGCGCACGATGTGCGGGTGATTGAGGCGACTCATCATCTGAATCTCCTCCTCCACAGTCTCCACCACCGCCTCCTGCTCCGACAGCGAGTTCCGGCAAAACGAGATCTGAAGAAGGACAAAAGTTCGGTCACAAATCACAGGTCACTTGGGAGGGCGGACAAGTCTCACATCTCTTCCAGGGTTCCCACTCGCCAGAGTGATCAAAATTCCCTGATTTCTCCTCAATTTCAGAAAGAATTCCCTGAGTTTTGCACATAAAAACCAACTTTTGGAGAAAATATTCACAAAATTCCTGACAAAAAAATCGAAAGACTTCTTTGTGAATGCGACAAGAAATGAAGACACACAAAAACCAACATTCTTTTTCAATTAGACTACAAGAAAAGGAAACTGCGGGCCACAACCACAATTATGAATTCTTTTTTGTTTGGAAGAACCTGATTTCTTCCGATTACAGTATTTTCCCCTGATAAAGGCTGAAAATCCCCCGTTGTTCCTTGATTTCACTCACTGAAAAAAGTAAGATATCCCCCTGACTTCCCTGCTCCACAGTACACAACTCCGTGGATACTGCTCACGCGTGTCACACCCCCAGGCGCCGGAACGAAACGTTGAGCCGGGAACGCGACGCACCTGTTTGACGCACATGATGGTGCCCGTCTTGACGTCGCGCGCCTGGTAGCACGTGCTGAAGGCGCCCGTGCCGAGCATCGGGCCGCGCTGCCAATGCACGCCCTCCAGGTAGTCGTGTGGCTGCGGGTCGTTCTCATGGTCAGCCTGCAGCAAGTTACAACAGGTCCGTCTTCAGACTGTCCCAGTCGAAGAAAAGTGAACGACACAGCAATCGTTTATCTGGACTTTTCTACTCGTCCACACGCAGAGTCCGATTGACCGGCCCTTCATGGTTAATTTTCAGGAAGTGGCAATGTCCAACGACACAAAAACATCTTATGAACGAGACTTGTTCAGCAGACCAATCTTTCTGAACGCGTGTACAAAACGTGATTTTCTATAATAAATATCCAGAACTCCTGAAGAGCCGGAACCCTTGAGCAGTGAATTGAAACGCCCACTCGGAAATTAAGCAACCTGTATTGTCTGCAGTCCATTTCTCTCAGTCAATGCTCCCAAGTAAGTTGGGCAAAATAACCTCGACCTCCTGGGACCTTGTGTGCGGAGAATGAGCAGTCGGCTGGGATCACATGGCCCAGACACTAACGCAACGGCACAAAGAAGGACAGGTGATACATGAAGAAATGACATCCTCTCAGCGACACTTCGAGGAAGGATGCAACTCGAGTTTCACCTTGACAGCCTCATCCCACACAGCCGCGGGTGAAGGTCCGTCTCATTCCGGACGACGGGAAATTTCATTCAACAGCTGCTTCCGCGCGAGTTCAAAGCGTCTCACATCAAACAGGAAATTGAAATCTGATTTATCATCAAAATAGATCACGCCTCAGGTGGGGAGGTTCCTCTTGGATGCGCCAAGCATTGTGCCCTGTGCAAGTCAATGAGCGCTGCGTCGCAATCAACACCGTAGCTCCAGCTGATCTGCACAACGCACCACACTTGCGGTGTGAACTCGGCAGCACAACTTACGTCGTCCTGGATGTGGATGGTGAGAGTCTCCTCATCCTTCTCCTTGGACAGACCGGGCACGTAGGGCAGGTTCGCCTGCTGGATGTCGGACTGCTCGAGCGCTGCGACGAGCGCCTGCGCCTCCTCCTTCTCCACCTCCTCCTTGCAGTGACAGTCCTCATCGCCGCTGCCGCTCTGAGTCGGGGTGGGAGCTGCAAGGCGAGAGCGAAATGCCAGTTGTGTTCCTCACAAAATCAGAACTTCAACATCCGAGAAGCGCTGGCATTTCTGGCCGCACAATAGTTTCCGTTTTGAGAAAATAAGAAAAGCAATGAGCAATCTGCGTGAACAGCCGAAGAAACGACGAACTAATTCTGCACAGAAGAAACCCTTCTTGCGAAGAGTCCTTGTAGGTTTCTACATATTTTTGGTACGAAGACAATTGGACTTGACACTTGGATATTGGCACCTTGATGTGACTAACACTTACACGACTGTTGTCCCTGTTTGTTTGGTCCTCTGGACGAAGCCACTTCTGTCTTGAACGAAACGTGTTCCAACGTCGGGGACAAAGTCGGGGACAACGTCAAGTCCGACAGATCCGCCGACAACGCGGAGCGCTCAGCAGCCATGGCCGAGGTGGACGCCACCTCCAGCGACGTGTTCACCTCCCCGAGGACGCCGTCGTCCGAGTCGACGCCGCTCTCCTCGGTGATGTCGCCCTCTGGCGCGCGGCGCAGGCGTTCGACGCGACAGCGCAGTTCGTCCGCCGCGTTGTCCTCCTCACCGGACAAGAAGCTGGGGTCGGTGGACGACTCTCGGGAGCGGTCCTCCTCCTCCCGCGGGAACCTGAACACGTCCCGTTCCTCCTCCGGCTCTGTCTGCACAGACTCGTTGTGCGTCAGGCGGTTTTGTCGTCGAGTAGCCGCCGCTGTTTTGGCGAACAGCGCCGCATCCGACTGTGATCTGGGCTTTGTGTGCACAGGCCGCACGTACTCGGGTTGAACTGTCGGCTCCACCAGCCTCGCCAACGTTGTGAGAGATGGGGAAGTACTGGTCCAAGCGTCAACTTTCCCGCGCTTCGCTTGTGAACTGGCATTTTGTGGAGCTTCATCTCCACTGGCACTGTTATCGTCTTCCTCGTATCGTTCCGAGTAAGCGGGAGGAGGCGAGGACGGGATGGGCTCCAAGGGCTGTCGAACCAGCGGCGACACCGGCACGTTGTGCGACTTGGATGACAAATCGAGATCTTCGTCGGCGTCGTGAAGTGAGGTAGTGGAGCCGCTCGCCACGGACTCGACGTCGGCCTCGTTGCCCGAGATCCTCGTTCTGCGCGACTCCTTCCTGGAGCCGCGGCGCCGCGGCGAGTTGGGCGGGACGGCGGGCACGAAGTTGAGATTCCCCTGCACGTAGTTGTTGACGGTGACGGTTATTTGGTGCGCGGGCTCGGGCGTGACGCTGCGCGGGGTGGACGTGGCCGACAGGATGGGCGTGAAGGGAGTCGGAGAGCCGTCGCTGTCCCGCTCGTCCTCCGCCCCATCGTCGTCGTCCCCGACGGACTCGTCGGGCGGCAGCGACTCGGTGGAGCCTTGGTGCGCGAGCCCCACGACCTGCTGCGCCACCTGGAACTCGGCCGCCATGTGCAGCAGGCGCCGCCGCAGGTGAACCTGCACGCTCAGCTCCAGCCCCTCCAGGATGTCCATCACCTGCAAAAAACGTGATGCGATCAACGGGTCTGACAAAGTCCTGTGCTTTTCAGTGTTCCCCCGAGTTTCGAACACACCTGCTTCAGAAGTGTAGCATTGTGAGCCTGCATCCTGGCCAGCAAGTAGAAGACTCGTCTCGACAGCGAGGCCACTTTGATGTGCGGGTTGGTGAGGGCGGAACGGATGAACTTGAGCACGGCTATCACTCTGCCGTAATTAGGAAATTCCTCGCAAGGTGTGCCCTCCGAATTCTTCGGCACTTTGATCAAGAACTCTGAAAACATCAACGCAGAACACAAATATCACCCGTATTCGAAGAAAAAGTCTCCACATAAGGTTTCAAACACACACGCGCATCAATGTCTGTTCTCAAACCTTGCGGGTACTCTTCGATGATTTTGAGCAGGAAGGTGATTCTGCCGAGCAGCCACTGCCACTGCACGGTGCTGGGGTCGTAGCTCTGGTTCACACAGTCCAGCAGGAACTCCAAGTGACCCAAGTGATAAGCGCCTGTCAGAAGGGGACACACGTGAAGACTCCTCGCACAAGAAGAATTGAAGAAAATAGGCTTGTGACAACACATCCCACACTCCCTACCTGGGTTGGCGATTTCTCTGCCCACTGCCAACTCGCCCTCCTGTCCCTTGACTAACTCGTGCAGAGCCGACACGGCCAACTGACTTGTACGCCTGATACATACGAGTACATCACACAAACATGCAAAATGATACGGCGCAAAAAGTACCGGCAAAAGAACTGCAAAATGGGACAATTGAACTCATGCAACGTTGTCGAAAGTAATTCACCGTCACGAGTACACTCATCTCAACACAAAATGAAAATGAATTTTGTTTCAGTTGCGTTCTGACGAAACAATACAACGAGAAACAAAATGACACAAACAAGGGATGCCTCGATGTGTTCTTTTTCTGAATTGTATCGAGCTTCTATAAGTTTCACAACAACGGCCCTGAGAATGTGAATGAAACTTGCGCGGCTCACTTGTTCGAGTCTGCACATTTCCAGAGAAGCGTCATCACCATCGGTTTGACGATCGCCTGAAGCCGCGCGTGTTGAGTTTCGTCCCGACACGGCGTGTACGACAAGATCGTTCTCAGCGTTCTCTGTGACAAAAAGTTTTTGGCGTGCTGCAGCACACAACTCATTCTTTTCTTCCACACCGCAAATCTCTACACATTTGCTGAGACAGTTTGTTCCTCATTGCTCACAACTCACCAGCCCAGCGACAAACACCCTGTAGACGGGGTCGGCGAACATGTGCGCGAGCACCCCGCAGCAGCACTCGAGCATCGAGTGCGTCGTCGTCTGCGTGTGCGAGGAGAGCACGACCCCGCGCCGCCCCTCGCCCATGCCGAGGATGAGGCAGCCGATCGCGATTTCGCCCAGCTGGTGCAGCGCGTGCTCTCGGGTCTGCCAGTTCTTGGACATCAAACCAGACGCAAGCTCCTCACCTATCACCTGAAACGATCGCACTCATCATGTCACGACATGTCCGCTCATGTGTGGGCGCATGTGGGTTCCGTTGTGTCAAAAATGAAGTGGTACTCTTTGCTTGACTCCAAGTGGTCGGACCATTTTGGAAGTGAGAAAGTCACTCACTGGTATCCACTGCGTGGCGAGCGCGAGACTCTCAGCCGACAGCGGTTCCGCGCTGGGCGGCGGCGCCTCCGCCTCCTGCGCCGCCGCGGATGGCGTGGGCGACGACACGCGCGTGTTGGGCGGCGCCGGAATCTCCTCTGCTGACGCCACGTCCGAACTGAAACACAACTACTGTGGTTGCGCACCATGATGCCCCTGACAACAAACACCAGTGGAGATTGCGACACCAACGATACCTCTCCAGATCGTCGTTCCTCCACTCCGCGCGGCACAACGGACACATCAGCGGCTCCTTCATTCTTCTGCATTCCGCGAACCCTGAAGTGAGAGCCAATTTTGACAGGCACAATCCCACAGTGAATGAAACAATATTTATTCGACAACAATTCAGCGATGTTCTGCTGACTTACAAATGGCAATGCAGTGATGGTGAAGTTTGTTTTGACATCCATCGCACTCCAACAGACTTTCGCCTTCCACCATCTCCAACAAACATATTGGGCACGTATCGTCGTCTTTCATCTCAACTCTGAAGATCACGAAGGAATTCGTCATTTCTGACAAAGAAGAACAGCTGAAGCGAGAAGCGGCGAGGACGACTCGGGCAGAACAAAGTGCGACACTCACTCCTCGTCGTCCTCCACACCGCTGGGTTCCTCACAGTTGACGCGCTCCTTTTTCTTCGCCTCGGACGCCTCTTTCTGAACAGCAGTTTTCTTGCCCAGATTTCTGATCAAAGAAGTCCTCCTTTTGTGGAAGTCCCTGAACAAACTTTCGACCTGAAATCGTTTGAATGAAACATTGGTGAAATGCAACTGATTCCAACCAGGGAGAATATTCGAAGTTGGCAAAAGCGACACAGCGTCTGCTTCTCACCTCGTAATTCTTCAATGTTTTTGCCCACAGTTTGGAATCCATTTCTGACAACTGAAAGACTCTCAGCATGACAAACAGGATGTGCACACAGTGGGGCCCCTTTCCACAGCTGCATCTCTGCAACACACACAAAAGTAAAAGTGAGGTTCAACCACGGAATTCTATTTGGCTTCGTGAGTTCAACTCGCACTGCCGCCCCACCCACACATCCCACGCTGTGGTCACAGCGAACAAATCCTGTTTGCGCAAAGAAACGCGTAATTTCCAGGCGACAGGAATGATGGAGCGCATCTCGGTAACTCGCCTGCTGGCCGACGATGACCCTGTACTTGTGGTCGGGAGAGTCTCCTCCGATGGAGAACGAGTTGGGTCCCATCTGCTGCAGCAGGTAGAGCCGCGCCTTCATCACCTTCTCGACGCGCTTCTTCATCGCGTCGCCGACCCCGCCGCCCTGACCCGCCTCCACCGCCCGCGCGGGGAAGTGACCCGCCATGGTCGGTCCCTTCCTCTCGTACGCCTGTCACAACACAAGTGGCGATGTGGTGCACATCTTGTTTGCACAAACACATTCTGCTTTCGTGTCCGCTCATGTGTTCTTTCTCAAAGCAATGCACACCAACTTTCACCCACACAAACAATTTGTGAATTATGCTCGTGTAGTGTTCTCGACCCCAGAAATGCTGATTCAGCAACGTTTCGGAAGAACATTTACCCATGCATGTTGCAGTGCGGGGCGGCCGGACGGGTGCGGCCCGTGCAGCCGCCGCCGAACGGCGCTCGGCGACGCCACCTTGTTGACGACCTGCCGCGTGAAGGGCGACTCGGCGCCGGAGTTGCCCCCGCTCCCGTAGCGGTGCCGCTTGGTGCTCGGTGAAGTGGTGCTCGAATTCTGCAAACCGTGCAACCAACTGAATTCCGTGAAAATTAGTGTCCGTCAAGATGGACATTCAAGTTTGCTGGTTTGGCAACTTTCCTTTCGCAACTCACCTTGTCCACTCACAAAAGGTTGCTTACCTCTCGTGTGTACACACACACACACCACACAAACACACAGGGCGCGTTGCAAATCTGTTCTACATCCAACGTGGAGTTGATAAAACTGTTCACCATGATAACAACTTAAATTAAAGTCAATCAAAACAAAAGGCATCTGGAAAACCACTCACCACATTTGATGCTGAGGTGTTTACAGAATTATGTTTTGCCACCTACAACATTCATATGTTAGTGAATGACTGAACCACTAAAACCTGTTAACACACAAAAAGCAGAAGTCTTGTCAATCGGTTGTTGGGAGAAATCGGGTCAATTCATATGGTGAATTTTCGTGCTTTATATGTTGTCGCACAGGATCAAATCATTTTTCATTTCCCTTGTCAGATCATTTTTCTAGTTTTTGGTGGGATTCACAACGCGGATGGAGGGAGGAGAAGGTTGTGCCTTTTCTGGAAGTCAAGACACGGGTGTCAGCATATTTAGTGATTGGCAGACATGCTGCACCTTGCACACATCAAACCAAACAAGTCACACTTTAGCTTTGCACGTGGAAAACGTTGGTGCTCATTGCCGATCGAAATTTATTGATGGTCGCGGTAGCGGCCATCTAGGTCCCGCTGTTGGCTTAAAACCCCTTAGCATTCATGTGTGCATCTGTCCACACTTTAGAATGTAACCTCCCACCCACCCCCACCCGCCCCACCCCCCCACCCACCACTGGACCCCACCCACCCACCCACCCACTAGATCCCCC
>JAAUXT010112475.1_pt1 | contig 12974 bp, 13 predicted proteins | sample 7278171 | NCBI WGS metagenome assembly JAAUXT01 (sample SAMN14350112, study PRJNA611818) | marine sediment metagenome | isolation source: surface marine sediment (1.8m) | place: French Polynesia: Moorea | collected 2018-08
ACGTCAAAAATTTCATGTTTGCCGAACCTGCCCCCGCCCCCCCCCCCCACACACACACAAGGTCAGGCTCCATGGTGCCGTCTTGTGGACCCAGGCTCCTGGGTCCACCGGAGCCTGGTCCTCAGATCCACGGAGCCTGGGTCCACAGGACGGCACCATGGAGCCTGGTCCCCAGTGCGGAGTGAGCGCAGTGTGAGCGGAGCGCAGCTGTGTGGTCAGCTGGTCATTAGCGCTCAGTCCGCTGTGATTAGCGTCGGGGAGAAGCCGCCGAACAACAGCTGTCAACACAGCGCGGGCGAGCAGCGCCAGAGGAGGGGGTGGCGAGATAACTGAGGGAGACGCAGCGAGGGGGCGCACCGCGGGGGTGAAAGACAGCGGAAAATTACGAGTATTGAGGGAGTCGTCGTGAGAACGATATTCGGCCGCATCAGCTCATCTCGTGAGGAACAGAACTGGAAGTCTGGATCTTGAGGCTAGTTCTCTCTCCCTCTTCCTCCCAATCTCAATTTGCGTCTGTCTATGAGTGTACTGTTTCTCTGTCCTCCCCAAATTCAACCTTCGTCTCGCGTACCCTCTCTCTCTCTCTCTCTCTCTCTCTCTCTCTCTCTGTCTCTCTCTCTCTCTCTCTCTCTCTCCCTTTTCCCTGAACAACCGAAGCAGAAATATAAAATGCGCAAAATCTTCTCTCTCTTTCTCTTTCCCATTTGCTCTCTCTATCTTTCTATCTTTCTCACTCCTTCCATCTATCTCCCTCTCCATCTCTGCATTCTCTCTCTTCGTGTGTTTATCTGAGTTCTTCCATGTTCCTCTCGTCTCTTCTCTGTCAAACAACGCAAGAACCGACACAGTGACATTGATGAGAGCGTACATCCTTACACGGGTCACCTTGCTCCTGTGCACGAACTTTGGGCCACGAGGTGAACTGTGAGTTGAACACGAAGATTTTGCGTCCAAGACCGGATTGGACGCAACACTTCGTCTGCAGGTGGTCCAACTTGACTGATCTTCCGTGTGGAATCAGTGATCCACACTTGGGGGAGTGAAGTCACATGACGGGGAGAGAAGTCAGCCCTCCCACCGGTGGACCCACTGCTTGCCTCCCCCTCTCCCGGTGGAGCGGCCCCTGAGCCTCCCCTCCCCTGGTGGACCTGCCCCTTTTCCCAGTGAGCCCACCCCCAGAAGCCTCCTCTCCCCCGGTGGCCCCACCCGTGTGGGCCTCCCCTGCTCGCCTGTGCCGTCGGCTCCTGACTGACGAATAGACCCGCGGACACACAATGCACGGTAATTACTCGATGCGAATGACAATCTGGTTCCTTCCGTCACACAATGTCTGCTTCACTCGAGCTGTAATTGCGTGAACAGCGTCCCAACTCGCGAGGCGCTGCGCACTGGCTGCGTCATGAGGTCCGGGTGCGTCCTGCGTCCTGCGCTGCGTCCATTTGATGCTGTGTGAATGAGTGTTGTGTCGCGAAGAGGACAAATTGACTCCTACAAGAATATGACGCGTATCCAATGTGGTACGTACGACCCCCACAACAGGCCATCTGCACAGAAATGCAGACGCAGCCATGTCATAACCCTTCCATATAGAGTCTCTCCCATGTGTTGTTCCCTCCCAGAATAAACCGGACAGAGGCAGAGCAGGGACCTTTGACCGGGAGCGACGTCTGTGCGTAGCCTCAGGTGGTGTTTGATTTTCCGTTTTGTCAATTTGGAATTGCATAAAAAGAACACAAGTGCACTTCTGGTCGTCCTGGATTGATCTTTGCCATTCCACTTCTATGCTGAAGGGTCTTTCCGGAATTGCAACGGAAGCACGGAATGGTAAATCGAGCTCTGTCTTACTTGCTTCTTTGTCATTGTTCTCCATGTTGCACGGAATTGACTGGTATAAGTGCGTCACGAGGGTTCGATTTCTCCACGGCTCAAATTCCGAAACAAATAAGGCACGACGAATTCACTACAAAGCAGGAACCTGAGTCAACGCAGACTTCCCCAGGAATGCGACGCACGACGCACCTCCTGCGCTCACGCCTCCACGCAGCGTCCTCGGCGGCGGAACCTGCGCAGAGATGGGAAGATTTCATTGTGCCTCGGCCCGCACTTGAGCAAACTGAGTTTGGCTGAGAGGCAGCGCGTGTTCACTGTGGTGTATGCACTCACAGAGAAACTAGATTATGCTCAGGGGATCGAATCCAGATAAGACGCTGCAGTGTTTTCTCAAATAAGGACCGCGCATTGCCTGTGCTGTTACTCTGAGCAGGTGGGGAAATTTGTAGACAAATCACCAAACAGGAGACCGTGAGAAGAAAGAGACAAGAATGATGTTGCCCAAGAGAAGACACAGCGACCAATCCAGGGAGAGGGCCTTGAGCATTCTTTGGTCGTTCTCTTCAAACTGTGTAAAGTCTGGTCACCACTGGCCAGTGAAGCCTCGTCCTGAACACTGCGCCCTCGGGATCCTCTCTCACGGCAGTGATGTGGAAATATGGGGGTCAGAGTGGCGCCTCGCCGCACCGTCCCGCCCCCGAGTGACCCACAATAAATATGCAGCGAATATCGGCAGCTTTGTCGCACACGGTCCACCTGGCTTATCTGTGTGCCCGGGCTCCAGTGTAGGAGAGGACTGAGGCCCGCTTCACACCGCAGTGTTTCCGTTCAGTCGCAACGTAGAAACGTAGTGCTTTTGAAGTCAAACGTGATCAACAGGAAAATATTGCGCAAACTGAAGTGTCGGACTGGCCAGAAACAAAGACTTCCCGTCCCACGTGGGAAACTTGTGAGTGGACACCAGGACATTGGACTTGGGACACTGGCCTTGGGACTCTGAGCATGGGGCCTGGGCTTGAGACGCTGTGCCCGGGACGCTGTGCCCGGGACGCTGTGCCCGGGACGCTGTGCCCGGGACGCTGTGCCCGGGACGCTGTGCCCGGGAGCGCCCGCTCAGCTTGCCGCGGCAGCTTCGTCCCCCGCGCGCCGCTCGGGACCCGCAGGAGCCGCGCAGTGTGTGTGGAGGAAGCGGCATCAACAAGTCGCTCCCTGCAGAAAGCTGATAGTCACACAGCAGCGAGTTCTCCGCGGGAGCGAAGGAGCGAAGGAGCGGCGGGAGAGGCGAGTCTGGTGTGGGATACACGCTCCAGCAGAGCCGGGGCTGAGGCAGGGACCCCCAGTCTCCACACAGTCAAATCGCAAACAACGTCAGGCCTTGGCAAAGGTCTGATTTTGACAGCGAAATTTGAAAGAACTTGACAAAAAGGGGCGGTGGGGTGTCCATGCAGCGAATTGAGGCAGGCATAGCTGGTGCAATTCTGAACTTCGGGGTGAGAGGCGGAGAAACTCCATCCGACACAAATTTTGAGGAAATGAGGCTGGATTCTGCTTTGGTTGACCATTGGGCCATGATCCTGCGGTCCGCCTGAGGCTGATCGGTTTGACTGTTGGGAGCTTCTCCACACTTTCAATGTTCTCTTGAAGTACAAAATTGCCATGGTGCAACATTCTTTTTCTGATGATGTCAAAGGGCCCCTGACTCCCCTGGATCTGCTGGGTGACAAGGATGAGTTCGTTTTGATACACGGCGGACGTATTCAGCTCATTGCCGATGAACTTCTTGTAGATTCGAATATCTGCCAGAGGTTCTGGATTTCTGCGCGTCAACAGAACACTGACAAACAGGGACTGACAGCCCCGGGATTATGTACCAGGACGCTTCTCCTGCGTTCATGGTCTGTGGAACATCAGACGAACACAGTGCAGGACAGGAAATCGCTTTGGTCAGATTTTCACAATCTTGATTGAACCCTGTTGACTCTGTGCACTTCAAAAGCTGCAATCGGATCTTCAGGTCGGTAGATCTACGCTTTTCTGTGAGTCTTTCTCTGACGCTCTCTGACACCTCGGAAATTGGATCGTGGGCTGATCTTTGCCACACAAAGGTGTTTGCTACATTTCTGAAATCGCGTGTTTGTGATCTGGGTGCAGGACAATGTCAGCCGCATTCTTCAGGAAACCGTGCGCCAGCTGAAAATGATGAAGAGATGGAATTCTGACCCAATGGGCTGATTTTGCGCATTTCAAATTTCTGCTTCGGATGATCAGGGAAAAGGGAGAGAGAGAGAGAGAGTGAGAGAGAGAGAGAAAGAGAATGAAAGAAAGAAAGAAAGAAAGAAAGAAAGAAAACAGTGCCCTGTGTTGGAGGGAAGAGAAGAGAAACTTTTGAGGCAGAGACACACAGGCTTTTGGACAAACATCAGATCAAGAGTACTTGGCTGGGGAACTGTCCCGGTGTCCCCCATTGTTTGTCTTCTTATGGTTCCGCTGTAGCTGATAACGAGATGAGGAGAGCACAGCAGATTAGATTGTGACCACAGGTCACGTGGTGAGGCCTGCAGGCCGAGGCCGGCGCAACCAGAGGTCCCTTTCGTAGTGAGGCCCACACGGCGTGAAATCCGGGCACAACAAAACACTCGCGCTGGCCTGGGTCTGGATTTAACGCTCCATTTTCGGACTTACACTTTGACACGTGCGCTTTGAAATGGCAGGGCCAAAGGCTGCTCAATTTGACCCGTGCTGAACTGAAATGCATTTGTGTTGACACGGGTCGAGAGTAAAGCGTTTTGTTCTGCAGTTAAGCACTGCGCCAAAAACACACCTACGCCTCATTTACCAGGGACGCAGCAGTGTGTGCCTTGCCTCCCGTGCCTGCGTCACCGAGCAACGCGAGGCGCGCCCGTCCCGGTCGCCGCACGAACCGACGCGACTAGGCCCTGGTGAGGCGGAGCTTCCGGTGTGAAGCGTTCTTGACCAGCGTTTGAAGATCTATTGATGACTTCCCTGACGGCTTCTCGCTGAGGTCGGGTTCACACAGCAGGCGTCGTGCGCTGAGCCCGCACTTCAATGGTCGATGGGTGCTGCATGTTGGCGTCATCAGCACAAGTGACCGATCCGGTGTGAATTCAGCTTTGATCAGTGCCTGATCAGAGCGCGATTCTCGATCCTCAGGCCCCAAGGATCTGAAGATAGGTTGGGTGTCGGGCTGTCGGGATCCACACAAAAAATGACACTTGTCTCTGTTCTGCATGCTGCGTCCTTTCAGCACGAACGCAACAGAGGCGCATTTAATGTGAAGTCGCACCACCATTTATGAGCGCTCTTTGCCCGACCCCGGGTCCCCGGCGAGTGAGCTTTGCCTGGCTCCCGGTCCGTTCACTGCGTCTCTCCAGGCAACGCAGGAGCGTTCTCCACCGAAATGGCTCTGCTACGCGTATCACGCTGTTGCGCATGGGAGGCATCGGGTCAAGGCAAGCAGCCACTTCCAGGTCCAATACGGGTCATTTCCACAACAGGAATGCGGACCACAAGCTTTGGCATTTCTTTATTTTTCTGAAATGCATCAGTTTGGTTTGCAAGGAGCTTTCGCCTCAGGAAGCGTACAACACAAGCTGCCTGACTCCACAGCTGTGACTCTGTCTTATCTGCGCACGCATCGCGTGGCGACCACGATAGGCTCCGCAGTTCTGGCTGAATCTGAATGTGCATGGGGGAAATCTATTTTTGCGAAAGTCAGCAGGGCGCCCCTGCGAAGTGCCAATCCCCATAAAGCTGAGGACACACTCAACCGCCGATTCTGTCCAGACTGCGAGACGTTCACACGTAATGCGTCATGAAGGCAAAGCGTGACGCATCCTACAGGTGTGAAGTCTAGACAAAGCCAAGTTCAGTTTCACCTTGAAGCGTTGCGCCTGGACTGAACGAGCATTTGACATGTGCGCAGAAGGAGGCAACCCGCAACGCACTGACGCCTCCTGTGTAAAACCGCCTTCAGCCTGTTCCAGGCTGGAGGTGCTGTGACTTGCATCTCTCTGCAGGTTCGTGGGCGCAACGCCGCAGCTGCGACGCCTGCGAACGTGCACGGAGTCGAATCACGCTCGACGCTCCGGTGGATCCAGGGAGTTCCAGGCCCTCTTCGCCTGGAAACCCATGTTTCTAAAACTGCACTGAAGGCAAAGAAACATACATGTATCTCTCTTGGGTGTTCTTTTTTCCAAGTTTACGCTTGACGTTGAGCTTGCAATGGTTGAAAATTGGCTGAGACCACGGGCGGGCGCCTGCAGACTGAGGCCCTCCCCGTGCCCTGTTGCTGCGCCTGTTTCAGGGAGACTCAGATCAGGCCACCTGCCCTGGATCCTGGACCCCCAGCCCGACGCTTCCAGCGAGGAACCCGCCCCAGGGTCCATTGCGGTGTTCGTGCTGAGTTCGTCCACTTCCCGGCAGCAGGTGCTGATGTCACGCATTCAGGATTCATGGGAGCGGTCGCTGCACTGTGCGAGGTCGGGGCAGACAACTTTGTTGCACTGGACGAGGCGCAATCGTTTCAGCTCCACTCAGTTTCAGCAAGTTCCAATCAGGCGAGACCAGGTGCAGGACTGCCCAGGGGCAGATCCAGAACACGGTTGGGGGAGGACCGACCAAACGTGGGGCCCATCGAGGAGCAGAGGAACATGAAGAGCTTTTACTCAGGCACCTACAGAAAATCACTTTGTGAGAGGCCGGGAGCGCTGTCCGGTGTCCCCCGGATCCGGCCCTGCTGCGCTGTGGTCCCGGTCCAGACCCTCCACGTGTGTCCTCGCCTCATGATACCCGGAGGAATTGTTATGGTCTCCATCTGGCAAACTCGTGCGTCTGGACTCTGCAAATTGATGAGGCCTTTTCTCAATGTTCCCGATGGGACCTTTGCTCAACAGAAGTCTTTCCGTCCTCACCAGTCTCCACTCCCAACACAATGATTCTTCACTTCCACGTGCTTTTCCTCCAAAAGAGGATGAGACTAACTTGTCTCAATCTGTGTGGACAGAAGGTGGGTGCAGGTCGGGGCGGATGATGAATTGGACCCTCCCACCTGTGGATGGATGGACCCTCCCACCCACCGCCCATCCTCGCTCGGTTTCGGAGCGGAAGAACATCGAAGCAAAGAAATCCGCCAGCACCTGAGGGTTTTGGTGTCGCTGTTTGTTTCTCCGTCTGAGGCCTGGGCCTTGCGTCACCTCCTGCTCCTTTTGGGTGTGTCCGATACGCAATTTTTATAGTTTTGCGCCAGAGAAACCGGTTCCAAGTTAGGATGGAGACCCAGCTTCAACCCCGCCCCTGGGTCCGCCGCTGCAAAAACAACGTGTACAGCAAACAGCCCACCACGTGTCCGGTGTCGGGGATGTTTACGGCGTCGACAGGTCCTAATTGATGCGGCTGTCGGAAGCCATTACGCCGCGAGGCGTGTTCCCGGGCCGACCCTCACCCCGCCGCCGCCCCCGATCACACACCGCGGGCGGCTCGAGGCGTCACGCTGCGTCGCGCTGCGATCGAGGTCTGCTTCCGGAAGGACCCTCACCCGTGAAAACGCCACGTGCGTCACGAGGCGTCTCCCCAACGAGCGACGCGGTGCCACCTTCAGCGGACACAGGGCTGAATCTGTCCCTGTACATACAGCATGAATCCGACCTGACACGCTGACCACTCAACGCATCCGGCTCAAATCCTGACGCGTCAGAACAGAGTGCGTGGACGCGGCGGTGTGAAGGCGGCGGGACGCGATTCCCATGCGCGGCACGCGGAGGCCTAATCGAAGCGAACGTCGCTGACGCGGAGGCAGCGAACCCGAACCCGCGCCGCCCGCGCTAATGGAACCCGAGGTGGGGTCCGCCTCCCTCCCGCAGATCCAGGGTCCACTTGCCTCGGATCAGGATCAGGCCCAGACACGCGTGAAAGGTTTGGACCTGGTGCAATATGATGAGGAAATGGCGTGTGGGGTGGGGTCAGAAAAAGACAGGATTCTCGCCACGGTTTTTGTGCCTCAGTCTCTTTGGAGCCCGCCATTGGTGTCTGGGAGTCAGTCGGCAACCCATCCCTGGATCTCGCAAAATATGCTGTCTGCTCCTTAGCTCCACGCCTGAATCAACCACTGGATCCACCCCTTGTTCCGCACGGCTGCCCTCTGCAGGTCCCATTCACACGTGTTCACGTCGCAGGTTCTGCTTCGCCGCCCAAGACGAACATTTCTGTCCAACTGAATCAATTCCAATCAGCGAAGAGGTGCGACTTGGCCAATATGAGAAACATACCTGCTGTTCGCGGTCCTTGTTTGCTGTTCTCCCCACGACCCCTCCTCCCCATGACAACACCGTCCCCATCCCCGACCCTGGATCCGCTGCCCGAACCGCGCTGTCCCTGATAAAGCATCGGATGTCCGACTGGATCATTGGGTCATTTGGGAGGAAGCAGCACATCAGCAACAAAACGCCGCTTTTATAGTGCAGATTGAAAGCCACGATGTGCAAATTGCAGTTCTAATCAGGAAAAAACATCCCGGGGCATGAGATGTGCCTGACTTGATCCTCCTGCGTCGCATGCTGGAACACTTCAACAAGAAGCAGTGCTCAAGGCAACTGCAGTGCGAAGTCCCTTGCCCGTAATGTCATCGATTCTTCCTTGTCCTCCTTGTCTTCCATAGGGCGGGTCTGGGAGTGGGAGATCGAGTTGTGTGGGTTGTGGACCGTTTTCACTCACCTCCACATAGATGTAGACAGTCCTGACCAAGTCCCTGATCGCTGGTTTGACGTCCTGCATGATGCGTCCCACTGCAAGCGACCTACGTCTTGATCTTGCACACATCAGCGGACGCTGCGTCGACTCTGAGAAGTGCTGGTCGGCAGCCTCCGCCGACACGAGACGCGCGTGGTTCAGCTCGTGTACACAATCAGGCCCGGGGGTCGGGAAGCGTGCAGGCTCGACCCGCCTGTCCATCGCTGTCCTGAAATACCACTGCCGACGTCAACGCCATGACTCAAACCAAGTTGAAAAAAAAACCGTGAAAGTGAAAGTGCTGCAGGCAGCTGCAGGACAACTACGTGACGCACCTCATCCCTAACTTTGAGAGCCAAGTGAAATCGGCAGGCAAAAAGCACTTCTGGTGAGTCCTTGCCAAAGCTCACAGATCATGGTTTTCCGTGATGCTTCCTTTCGGCTGTTGTCCTGAACCTGACGTGGATGTCGGCACGGCGTTGCCTTGACCTTGTCCTGTTTGCATGACATGGACTCGTTGTAAGGCTTTTGTTTTCCACGGCTTCAGTCCCACATCAACGTCCCCGGTGTGACGAATACCAAGGTCGTCATGTTGCCGGGGTTTCCCTGCGTGGAATCTACCTCTCGGGTTTCTGTGTGGGCGCCTTCCGCTGCAGCCCCGGGGCTTCCCCTTCCGGACTCCCCTCACGCTGTAAGGCGAGCAAAAAATCCCGTGCAGTCTCAGACCTGAGCGCAACCATCATGTAGCCAATCAGTGTAATGAGTGACGACACGCCGTGCTGGCGACGCGTCGGGTGTGTGGTGCGTCTCCACCACATCAGCTGGCGGGTTGGGATCCAACTCAGAGTTGACAAATCCGAGCAACGGTCAGTTCGACAGAAGTCCGGAAAAAACACACCCGTGGGCACAAAACATCTTGGTATCGAAGAAGGAATCCATGCCAACATGCCGTACAGGCGGGTTCCAGACGCTGCTTTCTGTTCTCTGTAAAATCTGTGCGCCATGAGCGCCTGGGAAAAAGCGAAACCCTGTCAAAGTGGCTGGTTTGGTGACAATCTTACGTACACGCTGCGTTCGACTTGTTTGTCAGTTCAGTTGGGCCACTTCATATCAGGTTGTTCTCTCACCTGCTGCAGTTCCAGGGACTTTCTTCCGATCTGCTACTGGGGGAACACCCTCAGTTCAGTTTCGCAACTCGACGACGCTGCCTCACATGCACCTGGTCCAAAGCCCGAGTTGTACTTCGCGTGCGAACAAGCTGATATTCTGACAGGCCCAGTTCGAATTTCTCGGAGCAGGTGGACACTCGGTGCGAATAACCAAGGTGAGATTCAGGGCGACCTTGCTTCCTGCTGCAGTGCGACCACAGGAAAGAAAAGACCCAGCTCCTGTACTTTCCACGTGTACCTCAAACTTTTTTCGTTTCATTGAAAATTTCAAAGTTGAAATCACCACCTCCCTGGGAGGCCGTGCCACCCCTTGAGCAGATCCGAATCTCGACCTGCACCTTCCCCTGAATCCGACCCTGGATCTGTCCCCTGAATCCGCCGCAGGAGCACCTCGGCTTCCTCCTCTCCATGTCAGTCACAGACGGTGTGATCCCCGCCGCGAGGACTCACGTCACCCACACGCGCTGCTTCAGCACGAGCAAATCCAACTCGAGACAGAGCGGCAACAGGAAGTGCCAACCACACGTCAACTCACGTCAACTCACGCCAACTCACGTCAAACAAACGAGAAGTTAGAAAGCCACATTGATACTTCCACAGTGTTTCTGAGGGCGGCTCAATGACATGGTGATGTGGAGGGCGGTTCCCAACTACGCAACTTTCTGCTGTGTGACTTCGACGTTTTTTTGTCGTTTTCGTTTCTCGTCGAAGTGCCGTATCCCGACAGGGTTTTGTTCGCAATGAAAAGCAGAATATTGACTCAAATTTGGCGCATAAAAGCAGCAAATAATGTGGCTTTCTTGTCACGCATTCAGCTGTGATTATTTTTTGCAAAACATGGAAAACTTTCACAATGAACGGGCGCGTGACAATTAAAATACTGGAGTTCAGGCGCTCAAGATTCACACCAGACAGATTGGACGTCAGAACTGGCACAAGACGACGTGTAGATCGTTTCACTGGTCGGCATCCGTCCCGTGCAGCGCTGTAACACCTCCCGCTCGTGTGTTGATCTGGCTTGGTTTGGATGCACTGGTCTGCACAGAGATCCATATTGCACAGGTGTCTGCAGTTTCTGCTGAATGCTCCAAGACTCGGGTCCCCGTGCAGTTCTGAGACTCGGGTCCCCGCGCAGTTCTGAGACTCAGGTCCCCGCGCAGTTCTGAGACTCAGGTCCCCGCGCAGTTCTGAGACTCGGGTCCCCGCGCAGCTCCATCTTGCATGCGAAAATTACTCGCCTTAGCTAATTGCTCTCGTGGCTCATTTTATCTTGAGCGGTTAATTGTTCCCTCGGGTGGTGCATGTCGTTTCGTATACACCACAATAACCCAAGACGGTACGCACCACTGTGTTGCGCGAACCCGCATCCCTGCACAGGGAGAATTTCTGGCAAACGTCGCACTGTGTTTTTTGCCACGCTTCTCACAAGAAAATCATTGCAATGCAGAACATTTTGGGGCGCACAGAGGAGCAATATCTGTCCCACCCAAGTAAATTTGGTCTGTTGGTTTGGTTCAGGAGCGAATGGAGGGTGCGGTCTGACACAACAAAAATGTTTTTTCATCCTCCCAAGTGGTTAGTGGTTGGGTAGGCCTCAAGTAGTCGCCCCCGCCCCCTGACGAGATCCTGGGCCATCCCCCGGATTGCCCCGTCCGTTGTTAAGCGGGCTTTTCAAGTGCGCTTCAGTTTATTCTGCTCCCGGGTCCCGGAGCACGCGCGCAATTTCTGCCTCATTGCGACGGATGGATTTGTGTCGTTTCAGCTGGAGATTGCACGAGGCTCCCTCCCGGGACCGATCCCGTCAGCTCGCGGAGGGAACACGCGCTGCATGCTGGATTCCCACGGACCGCGAAACAGGAAACCAGAGGGTGAAACCTGAGCCGTCCCCGACTTCACTCGCAGATAAACCCAGCAGTGCTCGTGCAATTTGACTTTCGCATGAGCACTGCACGATCGCATCACTCCCAGGAGCTCAACACCAAAACGTGAAGATAATCACTCAGCAACACCAGATGACGACGGAGAGAACTGACCTGGGGACGGAGGAATTCCTCGTTCCCATGGTGATCTGTCCTGGAATCACCATGTCGACACCAGCAGCACAGGAGGCTTGAAAACTGAGAGGCACCAGGCGCACATCTGCTGATTGCAGATGGTTTAGATCTACAGATGGTTCCCTCCCGACGCCCCAACTGACGAAACTGAAAACTGAGAACAGGTTCAGGATCCAACTTCTGTGTCACACTGGTTTATCAATTGTGTGGTTTGCCTGTGCAAGGCAGAGCGTGTCACGCACCTTGTGTTGCTCTGAAAGCAACAACAGCAATAGCAGCGGCAACAAAAGCGGCAGCAGCAGCAGCAGCAGCAGCGCCCCCGGGTGGCAGCGGCGGCGGCGGCGCGATGACGCTGTCGGCGGCGGAGGTGGAGGAGTGGCTGGAGGCGCACTCGGACTGGGCGCACGAGTACGTGCTGCGCAAACTCGACATCAACGCCATCAACACGTGGCTCATGATGCACGGCTTCAACACCATCCAGGTGAGTGTGCGGAACTCCAGCAGACGTGTGAGTTTGTGAACATCCAGTACGGGTGAGTTTGTGGACACCCAGCACAGGTGTTTGTGGACATCCAGTACGGGTATGAGCGTGCGGGCACCCAGTACAGACCTTGTGTGAGCGTGCGGGCACCCAGTACAGGTGAGCGTCGTAGACCCCCCTTCGTTTCCAGGACCCAACACTTGTCCCTGTTCATTCGGACAGCCACACCCCTGTGTCGTTCCCAGGACTACATCACGACGCGGCGGGACTCGCTGTCGGCGGAGGGAGGCAGCGGCTCCACGTCCCCGGACGCGCGCACGTGCAGCGACACCGGGACGCACCACTTCTTCAGCGATCCCTCCGCGCTCCGCACACAGCGCTCCAACTCTAAGAAGTTCCTCCGACATGACTTCGCCAAGGCCAAGCTCAAGAAGAACTTCCTGTGAGTGTTTGTCTCTTGCCCGTTTCATAGGCTCACGCTTGGGGTGAGGGAAATGGATAGTTGGGGGCCAAGGGGGACAGCTTCAACTTGAAAACTTGAATCTGTTTTCAGAATAAAATCCACCAGGGCCAAAAAATTGCTTTGTACGAGGTCTGGAATTTATGTTTCCTTAAATGTGCGATGGTTTTGAACGCAGTGGACTTTTTCTGATGGAAACAAAGTGAACTTGTTGCACTTGAGGTGAGCTTTATTGC
>JAAUXT010015222.1_pt1 | contig 12971 bp, 14 predicted proteins | sample 7278171 | NCBI WGS metagenome assembly JAAUXT01 (sample SAMN14350112, study PRJNA611818) | marine sediment metagenome | isolation source: surface marine sediment (1.8m) | place: French Polynesia: Moorea | collected 2018-08
CAAGAGGGAAAGAGAGAGAGAGAGAGGGAGAGGAGAGAGAGAGAGAGAGAGAGGGAGAGAGAGAGAGGGGGAGAGAGAGAGATCTCGAGAGAGAGGGAGAGAGAGAGAGAGAGAGAGAGAGAGAGGGAGGGAGAGGAGAGAGAGAGAGGACAGATACAGATTCCTTATGGAAATGTTCCGATTTGAGTGAAAAATAGATTTTGCTAATTTTCACACCAAACATGCACCACACCTGGAGGAACAATTGTATAAAATTGAGAATTGATAATATTTTATGAGTTATTGATAAAAACATAAATTTTTGATGTTACCAATGGTACTCACATACACAGTTTACAACTGAAACACTCACAACAGAATGACCAACTGATTACATTTGATGAACCCATCAAGGAGCACCCCACCGTATGTGACATTTTTAATGTGGATCCTGCAAGACCTGTACCCTGAAAAATGCTTTTGCTGCAAAATACATTTCACATATCAAGTCACAATTGATCAGGAGGTGTTTCCAAGTCTCTTTACCTTGTTTCTTCGTTCACAATTGTCCCCATCAAGGATTTGCACACAACAGCAAGTGGGTGGAAAATGTGGACAGAATGGGGTGTTTATGACACAAGAAACAATTGTGTGTTTTTGCCAAAAAATATACCATTGAAAATTAATATTTTCTAAATTGGTGCTGTTTCAATGCTGGTGGTTCAACAGTGTCACACACCAAGTTTCACCAGGATCACAGGAAAGATTTGAAACTTTCACCACAAACAAGGTTGGGCGCGTGTTCAGAAGGAATCTGCAGAAAGGCTTTGGTGAACTTACCTGTCACCAGATGTCAAACCACACCCCGTGGAAGAAAGACTGTTCTCTCAACCCCACCCCAGGGGTTACGTGAAGCTGCTTGGTTGATCTCATCGAGAGAACACGTGCGTTGTTGCTTCTTCAAACAAACCAATCCGAATTTGTCGTGCCAAGGTGTGATATAGATTCTGAAATACCTGTTTTCAGTTTCAGAGAATCGGCAAAACTTCACAATCACACCAGTCTCAAACCTGCATCGCACAAACAGCTCACTTCAGAACCCACTTTGACACTCCTGTTCGATTCCAAGTTTGGATGAGAGACTCAAACAGTTCTGAAAGGGGGTGGGGCAGCGAACTCCAACTTCACGACGAAAATCAGCACGCAGGAGCAAAAGGTTTATTTTTGTCCTGCTTTGTGGTACATCCATGGGTCGTCCCGCAGCATCCCCTCCTGAACACACACACACACACACACACACACACACACACACACACACACGTACAAACTGGATCGGCATGACGGGTTGGCCTCAGTGTTTTAACTGCCAAAGTTCTGCATCTTGGTGAGAATCGACAGGCATTGCTCATCATTCTTTGGTGGGTGTGACCCAGAAAAAGAAGCCTTTCGCAACTATATTTTATGAGACAAACAATCTTTCAAGAAAGTTGCTCACGACTTAATTACGAAACAACAATGGCACAAAGCGGCGGAAAAGCGCCCTTTTTGAAGGTGACACGTTGCCTGCTTCATTACGTGCCGAAAACAAAGCTGTTCTGCTTTTTCTGACAGCTCTTTTCTAGCATCGTCATTGAGCAAATTGATGCAGTGTTGTGCGCAAAATCAACTTGCCTACAGTCGTGGGTAACTCAGGCATTCCTCCTGTTTGTGTTCTGCAGTGATGATCTCTTCGTTTCCACTGGTTGATGCACCGAAATTTCCCAGTCAGATTTAGTGAAACCAATGCACAGAATTTCCTTCACCCTGTTTCATTTACAGGAGCTCCGAGTTATTCTCACGGAAGAATCATCCTGATCACTGAGAAGCGTTCGGCGCAAGTGTTCCGAGAAGACCAGCTAATTCCTCTTTTGCCAGTGGTTTGGTGGCAGCTGTCGTTTCTCTCGTTCAAGTCGCCAAACCCATCAATGCTCTTTCACTTTTCAGCCGCCGTCCATTACTGAGATTTCGGAGATGCAACAAGAGTTGAGGGTTGAATAGCCAAGCGCATAAACCAGAAAAGTGGAAAAATGATCTCGATTTGTCTGCAGCAGAAAATCACAGAGGCGGGTCCAGGATCTGGTTCAGGGTGGGAGGCGACGCCTTTGGGGGAGGACCAACTTCAATTTTAGGGGAAATTTTGTGCGTGTGTGTCTGGATCGAGAGGAACTATGGTCAGCACCTTGCTTAATTTGTCCAGTGAGGTTCCATCTTGCATTTTTTGAGCCACTGATCGTCTCCTAACTCAAATAAAATTCAAAAAAAGCCCTTGCAGACCTTGATGTCAGAATCACAAGAGACTTGGCTGGATTCACGAATGAAAACTTTGAACATGAACGTGATCCTGTTGCATCCTCTGAGCACGGACTCGACGAATTCAAATACGATGGTCAGACTTCTTCAAGAGAGGGGTTCATATGTGGATTTGAGATCGGAAGAGTGACCAGTGCCGTCTTGTTCTTTTGCTTGAACTGAATTTTTTCTCAGGGATGGAGTTCCCGCCGCACTGCCCCTATGAATCTGGCTGGCTTCAACACCAGGCTTGAGTGTCGGATTCGTCACAGGTGTGGCTGTGGTATAAATAAAACCTGTCCAGGAGGGATAAGTGTGGACAGACAACAGCAGACACTGCTGAATGAATCATCTACACAGGCCTCCTCTGGGTCGACCCATACATGCATCGGAGTTTCACTGGAGACTCGAGCGCCTGAGTTCACCTTCAACCCCGGCATCTTCGCAACCGCATCAAAAGGCTTGGAGCCCTTGGTGTGCTTGCTGGCCTCGCTTGTGCGTTTGAAGCCAACGGTCTGAGTTCGATCCTCAGACAGCGCTGCACAGTCTTCTCCGTCGGAGTTCGTCGGAGTTCGTCCAGCAGTCTGGTTGACGGTGGTCCTGTTCGGTGCACGAGCGGAAACACGGCAAAAGCTGTGAAAGCAGCTCCAATTTGCAGCGTGGTGAGGACGAAGCAAGGATTTGCATTTTTTCCGCGAGTGTGTCTGCTGTCGTTGTCAGAGCATTTTTGTGCAAAAAATTTCTTGTCTGAGGTGGCGTGGTTTGGTATTTTGTGGTGCAAAAAGATGAAAATTCGATGATGTCGTAAGTCTGCAGACAAACACAAGGATCGGTTGTCTGGTTTCTGCAAACTCGTGTGTCGTTTGTCCACTCAACTTGTGTTTGATGCGTGTGTTCGTGTGTGCGCAAGTGTGCACATGGTGCTTGTGGTGTGTGTGTGTGCGTGTGTGTGTGTGTGTGTGTGTGTGTGTGTGTGTGTGTCCGTGTGTGTCAGGAAAACCTGATGGATACAGTGAGCTTCTTTGCCACACCAGTCGTCTCTGCTTTCGAAATCGAAGAAAGTGCCACGATTCTGCGATGATAAAAACGTGTTTGCAAAATGCAAAGTACATGTGCGTAAGCGAGCCAGCCTGACCCTCAGAAACAAGGGTGAGCACCAGCGTTCCTTCCATGATGCGCCGACAGTGAAAACAACCAGCACCTGGTCCCGTTCACATCGAACCCGATCATTGTCTCCATTCATTTGCAACTTTACATCCGGATCAATCTGTACCCGCGAGTCACATTCTTGCGTGGCAATCACTGAGACGTGTTGCAGCAGCATTTCCCACGTAACTTCCGCCTCTTGTGGAACCGACTGTAGTCGCCAGATGCGGAATGACATCGACATAGCGTCACAGACAACAGGCTGCTGTTAATTAACCCCTACACAAGATAAATTGTCGCCATTTTCCTCAGTCTGAGAGAACAAATTGCAAATTAATTGGATCAGAGTGCGGAAGAAAGAAACACTCATTGTACAAAAAAATATTGGGGTGATGTCATTTCTTTGCACAGATGGAAATGATCCACATATCTCTCAAAAATAAAGGATCAATGTACAATGGCGTTGGAATTGAGGACATTTCATTGCATTTTCTTTTAACTTTGCTGTTTGAGAGTTTCCATTGAGGGAGTCATTGTGCTTCATAACCCTCGAAGTTCCAACAAAAGAAAAAACACTTGAGCACCAAAGGTCAGTTTGCATTCTTCTCGCAACTCAGCTCGGGTGGTGATACAGACCAGAATCCTGTGACAGCAGGTTTTTGCTCGTACACCACTTGAAAGACAGCCAAGACCTGCAGGCACCAAGTGAATGCAGGACGTTGTCCACCCTGGATTATTTGCACCTGAGAGCAACCAATCCCTGACTTCCCAGACTTCACTCAAAATGGCCATACAGTCAATAGCCTCCGTTTGTCTTTGTGGATTTTGGAGACACCGGGTCTGAAAGCCCTGTCTGCTGAAAAGAAACAGACTACCCCTCACGAATTTTTGCTTGTCCGGGGGTGGATATTCTCAGATATAGGACTCAGATTGCTGTTGGATCCACTCTTGGCACCACAATAACAACAACGTGAAATCAAGACTGTGGCTTAGAGTGTGGGACATTCACTTGCATTGGGACCAACTTGAAGTTACTTTCCACTCACGGAGGACAAACCATGTGTCATCAGAGTGTTGCTCAGGAAGAGGAGATTGTGCCCTTGGGAAGAGGGAAAGCAGGATGGAAGAAGACATGGGTTCGAACTGGACATTGTACCCAATCGACACAACCGGAAATGCAGTGTTGCGCTGAAGCTCTACCTCCGGAGCCACAGTCCAACAGTGGCAATGGGAGCCCAATGATCAGCTTTCACACAATGTTGCAGGTGAGCTCATCATGTGGCCCCTTCCCCCAATAAGTGAACCTGACCAGTTCAAGTCCAACCAAGGAGGCATGGGGACCCAGGACACTCCAGTCTTAGAAGGCCACAATGCAGCCCCCAAGTATCGTGACAACTTTTTGGGAAGTACACTCTTTGGGACTCCGCATTTATGTCCAATGTTTTGGGACACCATCCGATTTTATCTTGTGAGCGGCAAGCACTGGACTCCTCTCTGACAGCCATGTTCTCAACTCAGGTTTTGGGTCTCAGGACAGCTCTGTACCTTCAGTTCCTGTTCGGCACCATTGGATTCTTTGTTGCTTTTCTCGTGGGCCCAAAATGTGTGCATCCAATCTTACAAGATAGCCACCAGAGAAGGGGGGATTCTACACCCATCATCAAACTTTCCCATGATATGAATATGCACCCACTTTTCTTCGGAAAGAAAAAACGAGTAATGTTTGCAAAAGAGCATGCACACAGGGCAAAAAGAGAAAGGAACATAAACTTTTGTGCCATGTAAAGACGATTCTGCAGGAAGGCATGTCGTATCTTTCCTGTTCGTTCCTGACAGAACTTCCTTCCGTTGCTGGGTAGAATGAAGACAATTTTGAAGTGAAATGGCTTTTCCATGAGTAAGTTCGCTTCCTGACAGATTGGCATCAGATGACGCTCCAGTGCCTTGAACAAGGAAACTCACGTTTGTGTGGCGTGTTGTTTTCTCAAGGTGTTGAGGTGTTGAGGTTGTCGGACAATGTTGCAATGCAATTCTTATTCTGCACTGGTTGTTCTCCCTTCTCGCTTCCCTGAACGCGCGTTAGCTGAAAACACGTGGTTTTGTCTGAGCACTGAAGTTCAGAAATCGAAGGGTCGATAGGTTCCTGGACGAGTGGCAAGGTTCAGCAGCGCCCGAGTCATTTGTGCAGTGGACCTGCGCCGGGGGATGTGAACCGGTTTCAAACAATGTCTTCAGCATTCAAACGTTTGAAGTTTTCAAAGTTCTCGCCGCTTTTAGGATCGGATCATGGTCATACTCGACCCTGTGCACAAACCTGGAATCCACTTGGGAAAAGTGCACATCACTGTGAACTCTGCCGACGTTTTCGAGCGTTTGTCGGAACAAGGGCCAACGGAACTGCTCCCGGAAGGACTTGATTACACAAAAATAGGATTGCAGGAGAGAACTGTTATCGCAAGGAGACTTCGACAAATTGAGGACAAGCAGTCTCGGGGATTGTCTACAAATGTTACGCCCTTCACCTTCACGTGTGTTTGGCTGGGTTTTGGACGCTGTTCTCACCACGTGCTTGTGCGTGCGTGTGTATGGTGTGTGTGTGTGTGTGTGTGTGTGTGTGTGAACATCATCGTATTTGGTTCCCGCTCACAGAAAGCACTCTGACAGTCAGATGCACTCATTGGCTTTCACCAAAACTGTGTGCTTTACTCTTGAGCAAAAACAAATTCAGGGAGTTTTCTGCAAAGTGTCCCACCAGGACCTCAGCTCACAGGGGCAATGCAAGACTTCAACACATTGATACGGAAAAGAACAACACCTGCATCCACAGCGCCGAATTGGGGTTGAGGAGGGGTTGGAAGACAGCTTGGGGTATCCCCGCCCTGAATCCGGTTCAGTCTCTTTGAATTGTTGATCGCCGTCAGGCTAAAACAGCAGAAAAGCATAGTTGATTGCACGCTGAAACGATTATTTTGAGTGCATGTCAAGAAAACCGAGAGTAGATTGAGGCAAGGAAATTTGCTGCGAGTGCACTTCCTCCGCCAAGAAAATACCAAACACAAAAAGGCAGCTCCGTCTTCTGTGTGACTTTGTTTCATTTGCCCCTGCATGCCCACTGTCACACGTCGGAGGATTACCTTGACCAAGCGGCAGGTTGATTGTTTGCAGAGTGTCCTTCAGGAAGGCCAGTAAAGAACTAGTCATCCACAAGGCAGCAGTCACGGTTATGTTTGTCTTCCTCGGGATAAGGACTGCAGGCTAAGGAACCACTCGCGACCACTCACCGGGTCGGATGATCTTCGTTGGAGTTGATTTACGGCGCTTATTTGGCCACACGTTTGCCACCCGTGAAATAACAACTTGGCCAATTTATTATCACAAGGAAACGTGACTCGCAAAAAACACACACAAACAAGCTCCCTCACCTTTGGTAATTTATTTTTCGCTGACGTTTCGGGATTGAGGTTTGTCGTGCTCCAAGGCAACTTGCAGGCACATCGGCCTCCATTGGTGCACTGTACGTTCCTTGCACCGATGAAATATTTAGTTATCACATCTGTTGTCCAACTTGATTTGTTCACTCTGTCAGAGTTGACTGCAGTTGCTCTCCATTTACTGTTCTGCGTTCGCAACTACACAAGTTTGTACAAACTTGGTCAAGGTGGATTCGGACATAAATTTTCCATACCAGTTGCTGCTTTTTTCTGTTGGTTTGTTTTCAAGACTTTGAATGGTACGAGTACGTATCACTGTTCAAGAGTTCATGTTCCAGGATTGTTTCTCGCAACGAAATGGCTGAGAACAAGTGCCAAAGTCCCAATGGACCAAATCTCCCGTTGGTAAAACTGCCCAGATCAAGACTTTCTGTACAAAAGTGCCGATGTCTCCATGTACAACTGGTTCAAGCTGGATGGCAAGGATTTCTGTGAACAGCTTTTGTGAGTGCAAGCACCCCTCATGCAGATTGGATCAGTCGTTTTCTCAAGACAACACCCCTTTGTATCATTGCCGCACCCTCTGATATTAGCAAGTTCGAGATTACTTTTCTAAAATTTCACTTTGAATGTTAAATTTCCGACGAACGGCCAGCTGTTGTGGGGTCATGGGCAAGGGAGAGGAGATACTTAGTACGTATTGCGGGTTGAACACTAATCAACAGAAAACACTGATTCCGTTGAAAACATCTCAACAAAAAGAATACGGTTTTCTGGTGTGTGGGTGTGTGCGTCTGCGTGTGTCTTCGCCCTCTTTTCGTGTTCACGTGTTTGCCTGGTGAAAATTATTCCTCAAAAAAGTCTGTTGATTGCCAAATACAGGTGAGGTGCATTTGACAAATTGGCACAAACTCAAAAACTTTTCCCTGTTGACGCTCTGGTGGACAGTTCTGTGCAACTGTCATGTCTCAAAGGCCACTCACCACAGTTCCTGTTGTGTGGCCAATCCAATCTTTCTCAGAGGCAAAAGTGAGTGTTCAAAAGTTTCCCGTGTCCCTTTACCCTGAGCGATGAGCGGAGGTGTCGGGATTCTCTTCAAGTTGCACAGCGGCAGGGGAATGGTCAAGCTTTGCAAGACAACCCAGACTCATGGCTCCAGATAAATCCCATGTCCGCTCGGCACGAAATGACCAGGACCGCAAAAAGAACACTGGAGAAGGATCAGGACTGCGATGTCTGCTAGAGAGTGTAGGTGGAAAACGTTGTTGCAGAAATAATCCCTTCATTGGTGAAAACAGCTTGTCGAGGGCGCTGTCAAGGTGTGATGCCCATTCTGAGTGGCGTCCCAAGTTCGATCATTTCTCCGGCAGAGTCTTCTTGGCTGCTGAACTGTGTCTTCAGCCAAAGTTGTACCTTGAAGAGTTCTTTTTGTATATCTGATGTGAATAGCCCTGCAAATAACAGGCTTGTTTGAAACAGCCTCGAAGAAGTAAAAAAAGTGGGGCCAGTCCAAATGTTCAGTTCTTGGCCGAGTTTGTAAACTTTGATATTGTCAGGCCACCATGACTTTGCAACGTATTCGGAGCTCTTGTTTCCTCTCAAAAATCTATCTCTTCAGAGCTGCTTCAGTGTGCTTGGCAGGCTCAAGGGCTGTTGAACCAAATCCAGCGTGAGGAGTATCCACAAGTTTTTGGGAAGTACGAGACTTCAAAATGTGGACGCGACTTTGCAAGTGTGATCTCGAATTTGGTCAGGGGTCAGCAGAGTGCGCTCAGGTTAGAGACTGGTGCGCCTGGGCCTCCGCCCTTTGTGCGCCCTTCCGCCCTTTGAGAGTTTGACACCGGGGTTCTTGAAGACGGGTCGCACTGGAGTTCTACGAGCTGCTATTCTTTTTGTTTTCTCAGCCCATTTGAACTTTTGATCTGTGGACACGACACCGAGTTGGGATGTTGCATTTCAGTGTGAGATCTCCTGAATTGTCACCCAACCTTCTAAAAATGTCTGAGTGGGCCGTCAGTTTTTGGTCACGGTTCTGTCGGCTACAATCGTACTCACCGTAAACTACAGGATTTACGCAGGTATTCGAGACAGCAAATATGTAGAGAGCCCTCTGAATCTTCGGGTGTACTTTTGCTGCAGATACCCTGCAACAAAACAGAAGGAAATATTTTCTGTTGCACGCCGAAGTGTTTTCAGTACCATACGGAGCAGACAACATGTCATCTTTGTGATTTTTTGTTCTTTACTCAAAGCAGCTGCTTCCCACCTGAGCCTCATATCTCTACCTCATGATAATTCAATGTAAACGATGTGAACTTTAATTTTTCGTTCAACTTCCTGGCAGGAGGCATGCCTGTTTTTCTTTCGACGTTTCGCTTTTGGTTGTGCCTCGTACGCGTGCAGTATCTCATTCAGAATTTCTGGTGCGGTGACCAGTATAATTGTTATCATGAAGTTTTTACGTTTTCATCGTTTCAGAGAATCGGCTCTCACTCGGCGTGAATATCAAAGAAACCCGTTCTTTGAAAGCCCCACATTCAAAGTTTCCAAAACACCGAAGGGGTTTTGCGCTTGCGTCTCGCTTGTTGACGCACTTCGTTTGCGTCATGTGCAGGCGTGACATTCATGGGGTCTTACACATCCAAAAATGGCGAAGGAGAGAGCAAACAGTCTTACCATGTCGAGAAGGAGACCCAAACTCCACCACCGATAAAAGAACAAACGAGAACAGTGCAAAATTAGGAGTGCAACTTACTTTCCCCGGGATCAGGCCTCCGGGACAACAGCCGACCTGACACGACCAGCATTTCCTTCCCGCTCGTTCGTGTACCCAGCCCGTGACATGAACAAAACTTACTTGTCAATCCACCACCAAGCGCTCATGAGAAAATAAGGAGTCCAGCAGAATACGAAGGCCATCACTGCAAAAGAAACATGCGAGAACGTCTCATTGAACTTGCGGCTCGAGGACTCCCCATTTTGGACACCCACTCCTGTGACGTGCCATTTGTCGTTTGAGGTGCACGGGTGGTGTGTGAGCTGAACATTACGATTCGTTAGTCAGTGTCAAGTGATCGGTCAACTGACTGTGTTTGCCAAAATAGACACAAGAATACAGAACATCAGAAATATGAGTTTACGAAATCGCTCAGTATAGCAATGTGAGGTAACCACATGCGCGATCACTTGCTTTCCTGGCGGGTGAATAAACTTCCCAATTTCCTTTTCTTGCAAGGCAGTGAGACCAGCCCTCATCTCGAAGAATCTACCAACCCTGGTGCAGATTCACTTCGTAGGCCCGACGAAATGTCAATGATATGCTGCCACAACAATGAATGTGCTGGAGAAATTTGCCCGTGCTTCCAACGTGTGAGACAAATAGTTTCGTCCTCAGAATTAACAGACTAGTGCATCGGAGAAAGACGCGCGGATTTCAAAAAAAGAAAGTTCAGAAGAAGTTGGTTTCTGTTTCGCAAAGTAGTGAATTTTACAAAAACACAGCTACAAAGGTCAAGTCAAGTGTTTTACGGCTTCTTGGTCTGAAATGATTCAGACACACAATCAACTGAAGCTCGCCAAAGGCAGTGGTCGGTAAGCGTACTTACCCATTACGACGGTCATTTTCAGCGTGCGAATTCGAGCCTTCTCTATGCGTCCGGTACCAGAGCGACGGAAGTTGCTTCTGTACGTGCACTGGTCCTTTGCCTCTCCTGCGAAACAAATTGTGTAAGTTCGAGTTCGAGTTCACGAGACCACACGTCACCCAGCTGCAGTTTACTCGTATTGCGGCAAACACAGTAGTTCCGTTCTTCAAAGCAGTGTCTTCAAACAATTTTTCAGTTGGGAGAGCTATTTGACGCTCGATAAACCACTCACATCCTTTGTCAACTTATGGCAGGTCAACGAAAGTCCTTTTTTCTGCCAAACGTGAGACAAAAAGCAATCCAAACCAAGGTGTACATCACAGTACTGCTGCAATATGGTTCGTGTCAACTCAACCTTTTGCACGCTGAGTAGCAAGTGAATGTCGAAGACGAACCATTGGTTCTGTGCGACTCAAGAGAGCAAAAACCATTGTGTGTTCTGACGTAACATTTTACTTCAACCTTTCCTTCTTGCTCTTTTTCTGTTTTGGATGCAAGAAACCCAAGACAGGAAGACGCAGGCAGTACTCACTGCGACTTTCTTTGGTCTTCTTGGAGATTTCGATGAGAATCAGCACGTAGGTGATGATGATGACGATGAGTGGAGCGAAATACATGGTCATGATGTTGAAGATGTTGTAGGCGAGTTCGAAAGCGGGACTCGGAAACGAGTTGAAAGTGACGCACTGCGTGAACCAAGGGAACGCCGGATGCCTCTGCTGGCGAAACACAACTCCCTACAAACAGAAACAATTCACTCAGGTTACAATGTGGGCAGAACCTTCGTGAATGCGCGTGGAAAAAAAGGTCAAGGACTTCAAACCACTCTTGGATTTCTCGTTTGCGAGAAACGAGATTAGAGAAAGAACGTGGAGAAGCAAGACCACTAGGGCCGCAGTGCGTACTGCTGGCTGCGTCTCGTGAAGAACGACTAACAGGGCTTATGCTGTTGAATGTGTACAATCCAGTTCAAGTTGACCGCAGAAGGACATTTTTGCAACCAGTTGTTGATGACACAACCCACCTGCTTGGTGTCTACAAGAGACAAAACAAGACCTCCGTAACAGGCAGCATTTCTCTTTCGCGTGTTGGTCACTTTCAGAGCAGGGTTTGTCAGTGTCACACGGTCTGAAATGTGAAACACGTCCAGACGGTTTTTTTCCAAATGTTTCCAAAATGCGGAAAAAAGATTGTTCTGTCTTCACACAAATTGACCCCATTCTGAAGTCCCTCCGTGCACACCACGCCCATGGCAAGGTTCAGGAGTCTGGATGACCGCCAGGAAAGGTAACACGGACGGGAAACATGGAAAACATGAAGCCTTTCTTGACAGGAAACGACTCAGGGAAAAAAAATGATATGATGGCCATAAATTTGATTCTGTCCAATTCAGGTCTCTCAAAGGACCATTTTGTTGTTTGCCGAGAAACGGGATGAACAGATATAAATTTATGGCTGCGTGATCACAGATAGCCGCTGATTGAAGGATCCGTGCAGACCATGCATCTGATAAGGTTTTGTTTTTCACCAAAGCTGTCTGTACGCTCTCCACAGTCATTCTCGCAATCGTTTCATGCCTGAAATTTGGAATTATTAAATGAGTTCGGAAAGACTACCGTGGACATTGATTGCTTCCATGGAGTCCCATTCTCCCTGTGACAATCCGATAAGGTTCTCAGATTTCTCAACACCTGTTTCACGATTTGTGAGAGTTGTGGGAGCCGTGAACAGAAACGATTTATCATCTTGACACAAACAGTTGCATTTGTTGCAAAATATGTCTTCATAGAGGTGAACACAATGTGGAACTGCATCTGAGCAAAGCCGTGCTGCAAGCAGGTGGAAAAACTGTATACAGAAGAGAAACCTCGCTCAAGAAGTAAAATGCGCTGGTGTTGGTTTGAGTGGATCATAGAGACCTGCGAATCGACTTGTAACGATGCACCAGCTCCATTTCAGGCAGAGATTCAACATCACAATTAGCTGGTCGCTTGGTCAGGATTTTGCCTGAGCATTCAATCACGAACAGGATCGAAGTCCATCACTGCCGTCCCCTTCCAGCTCAGCTTGTCACACAGGCGCCTATTTCCTGCTCCCCGCAGTTCGGGATATCATTCAAGCGGCAGGTTTATACCTCGAGGATATCACGAACCAGGGAATGTGCGTTGGAATATCATCCGACGTTTGGAGCCCAGAACACCAAATTATGTGTATCCACCCGTGGTGCTAACATTTGCTTTTTGATGGTCGCGTAGCCGGCCATCTAGGTGACGCTGTTGGCTTAAAAACCCTAAGTATTCATGTGTGCATCTGTCCACACTTTGGAATGTAACCTCCCCCCTCCCCTCTAACCACCCCCTCCCCTCTAACCACCCCCTCCCCCTCTAACCACCCCCCTCTAACCTCCCCCCTCCCCTCTGACCACCCCCTCCCCTCTAACCAC
>JAAUXT010053607.1_pt1 | contig 12971 bp, 13 predicted proteins | sample 7278171 | NCBI WGS metagenome assembly JAAUXT01 (sample SAMN14350112, study PRJNA611818) | marine sediment metagenome | isolation source: surface marine sediment (1.8m) | place: French Polynesia: Moorea | collected 2018-08
GAGAGGACCATCCCTGCTGTCAGCTTCATGTTCTGAACAGGCTGAGAGGACCAGCCCTGCTGTCTGCTTCACATTCTGAACAGGCTGAGAGGACCATCCCTGCTGTCAGCTTCACATTCTGAACAGGCTGAGAGGACCATCCCTGCTGTCTGCTTCATGTTCTGAACAGGCTGAGAGGACCATCCCTGCTGTCAGCTTCATGTTCTGAACAGGCTGAGAGGACCATCCCTGCTGTCTCTCAGCTTCCTTGTCTCAGGCCGAAGTGGACAAGTCATTTCCTCCCTTCAGGGAGAACTGAAGGCTGTCAGGGTTTGTATGGATGGACCCATGATTGAAGCAGATCCAGGGGACAGTGAACCGCGCAGGGGTTTGGAGCGAGCCAGGCATGGGGAGCAGATTGGTCCTTTTGTGCACATACCCAACACGCAGGAAACACGAGAAGCCCCACACTGCAGGGAAAACCAGTTTGACATCCGCCCTCTTGAAATCCTGCGTCCGCGTGTGCTAATTGAGTGTGATGGAGATAGGGCTTTTCAGTTATTGACTGCTGCTTTGTGAGCGCATTTGTTAGTCAAGCTGTTGGCTGTCCCCAGATAACGTGAGAAATGGGGCGGGGGTCGATACCCGCTATTGATCACTGAACTGTGTTGATCTGCGCTGAGCTGCGCTTTCGAGGTGATCCCAGAGAGGGTCATTGAGCAGCTGTGAATTTTCGTGATGTTTTCACACCTTTTCAGGACGATAGATCTTTTGTTCAATAGAATGTGTGTGTGTGTGTGTGTGTGTGCGTGTGTGCGCACGTGTGTGTGTATGGGGGCAGTGTGCGTGCGTGCGTGCGTGCGTGCGTGCGTGCGTGTGTATGCGGGGGGCAGCTGCAGAATTAAACCATTGGAAATCTGCTTGTGTTATGATATTGACAAAGAACACGAGTTTTGACACAAAACAGGGGACTTTGACTGGGTGCGCTGGGTGCACCGAGGTGAACCTTGCACACCGCTGTGGGCGGGGCGCACCTGCCGCAGCAGTGGGTGGGCGGGGTAGTTAACCCAGTTGTCCCTGTTGCTCGTTGCAGCGGTGGGCGGGGCGGGGTTAACCCTGTTGCCCGTGACCGTGAATGGAATCCCAGTTAATAAAGCACCATTGTCCCCCTGATTGACAGACCTGTCACTCACCGACAGGTCAAGGCCAACTCAAACAAAAGGGAGATTCCGCACTGAATTCCGATTCCATCTCGAAATTCTGGAATCTACTTGCTGTGCGGTTTACTGCTGGATATTTGACACCGCGAACCATTTGTAGGAGAAAATTGCGACTCCTCATCTTTCTCAGAGATACTGTTACACACCCACGCTGTCTGTCTGCGGACCGCCCGCACTGCTGAGATCACGAATCATGCCATGCATTTCGCGACAAAACGTTGCGGCATTTTGAAACTTGATGTTGTCCCAATCTGTGATTCTTTCCCACAATTTTCTGTTGTGGCAGATTTGCTGCATGCTGTTGTTCTCTCGTACCTGAGAGAGTTGTTTGGGAAGTGATTTGTTGCTGCGTAGTATCGTGGTTCCTTCGGCCAGTTTCACGCTGCGTGCGTTCTGTTTGTCAGCGCAACAGCGGCCTTTGACCTGTGTGTAGGGATACAATACAAGGCGTGGCGCATCCAGTGTGAAGCAGCCCTGTTGTGTTGCCAACGGGCTCGGCGAGCATTGACGTGGCCCACGTCGGTTCCAGTACGTCAGACTGCAGAGGGAGGTGCGCCCACACGGGGGGGGGGGGTCTCACCTGCTGCACCCCGGCTGGGGGCGGATTCAGCACTTCAAGGAGACGACCCTCCTGGGTGGTTACGAGCGTTCTCCCAACGTTGAACATTTAATTTGTGCAAAGAGGGGGGGGGCAGTCGCATAATTGGGGGGAGGGGCGCAAACAAATTTTTCATCGGCGAGACAAGCCTCCTGGGTGGCTACTTCCAACGCTGAACCAAATCCCTGTCCAATGCGGGGGGGGGGCAATTGTTTTCTGCGGGTGGCTCCACACCTGCCGCCCCCATCCGTCAGGCTTGAAAACCGCGCCCGACGGGCAGTGATGGATCGGGCCGGAAACGGTGCGTTCTGGAAGCGAGGGTTCTGTGGGAGAGAGACGTGTGGCGTCACGAGCGATTTCGAGCACAACGCCAGAAATCGTGGCTCGGAGAATGCTGCAGGATTCCCACGACTGCTGTGTTTTGATTTCCAAAAGTTGATGGCGGGTCAGTTGTGGCGAGGACACTGGGTCCTAGACCCGTGGGTGCCCCCCTTCTCTCTCTCTCTCTCTCTCTCTCTCTCTCTCTCTCTCTCTCTGTCTCTTTCTGTCTCTCTCTGTCTCTCTGTTTCTCTCTCTGTCTCTCACTCACTCTCTCTCTCTCTCTCACACACACACACACACACACACACACACACACCTGCGCCACTGCTTTGCCCTTGTGGGACCAAAAGCAAACTGGAGGTGTGGCATCCCCCGAGAGTCCACTGGTGCTGCATTGAGTATAGCATTGACTGGGGGACTCAACACTCTGCGACAGGGACGCATTGGCATTGGCGTGACTGCGTGAGACAGGCCTGGCCGTGAGACGTTGGGTGGAGAGAAGAGCAGCCTCACCAAACAAACAATCACAGCGGCGTCAATTGTTAATTTTCGTGTCAGAAGACGCAACACGATCAAGCAGTGAGTGATCATCTCACCAGGAAAGCCCTGGCTGTCGCTGCTGCTGCGGCGGCGGTGGTGGAGATGAGATTGTCACAAGCGACACGGGGGGAAGCGAAGGTTGCGGGCCGCATCATTGCCGCATCAGTGGGTACGAATTGGGTATCGATCGCTCCCAATAGATCGGCATTGGCGGTCGATCCGCACTGCACCCGGAGTTTGTCATCGTTGTGATGAATGATGCATTTCGGTGCAGCGGTCGATGGTGGTGGTGGTGTGGGACGCCACAAGTTCGGGGAGGAGTTCGTTTCCAGTTGCTGTTGTCTTTTAGGAATGTGATTTCTCTGTGAGCGTGTTAGGTAGCAGCGCTTGTGTGTGTGTGTGTGTGTGTGTGTGTGTGTGTGTGTGTGTGTGTGTGCTCGTGTGCGTGTGCGTGTGTGTGTCGCACATGCACGTCTATGTGTTACGCGTGTGTGTGTTTGTGTGTGTGTGTTTGTACGCGTTTGTCCACTGCGTAAGTTGTCGGGGATGGTGCTTTGCAGGCAGAGTTGACCACAAAGGCTTCGTCTTGCTGCGCTGAGGCCCATTGTCTCCACCCTCTCCCTCCATCCAGTGATGCGGTCTTTGTGTGGAACCGAACAGCTCGGGTCCGCTCAACCCGTCTCGAGTCCAGCTGGAGGTTCCAAAGTTGGGTGTCCTGGCCCTCTGGAGAAGAACTCCACACGAGTCATGAGCGTGTTGCGACCTCTCGGTAAGACCCCTCCCTTGTCCAGGTGGCTGGTGGGTGTAAAGGACGAAACGGACAAAAGTCCATTCAGTTGAATCCGTGTTCAAGTTGGCTTGGTGACGGTCCCTGTCTGAACCACAGTTCGACTGGCCAGACTCTCCCTGCCTGGTCGGTTGAGCGGACACTTCCTGCTTGGGGCCAGTTCAACTGAGCTGACTCTGTCCTTCGTTGGGGCGCACGCACGCCAAGCGGACACTCCCTGCCTGGAGTGCAGGTCGGTTGACCGGACCTTCCCTGCCCAGGTCTTGGATTTCTCCTCATTGTTGGGAATGTCATTAGCCTGCTGCAGCCCAGCTGCCTCTGTGAGGCTTCCACTCTCGGGAGATCTGCAGAGTTTTGTGAGGGACTTGCGAGTTTTACCTGTCAGGTGTGTGTTGCGAAAATGGCTCTGCAATGAAAGCGCGTGTTGGGAGCCAGATGAGGCAGTTTTATGCCTTTATGTTGATTTGTGAAAGAGCAGGTTTGGCATCCAGTTGTTCACGTGTGTTGTAGTGTTACGAGGCTCCCTCATAAAATAGTTGGAATTATCATGTGCAGTTTTCTGTGGTCTGTGTCGATCACAAACAGCAATTGATAGCCGATCGCGGTGAGCGCTGCACATGATAAATCCAACAATAAAATGAGGGAGCCTCGTACTTCTTGTGGAACTGCACCTGATCCTTGGTGCGCAGCCGCGTCTGGTCACGTGGTTCCACGTAACTTCCTGTGGGCTTTGGACGCGCGCGCATGCGCACGCGCGGTCGCGGAGTGAACCACGCCCAGTCCAGTTTTGGTCACACTGCTCCGGTGCGTCGCGGCGCCCGTTGACTTGAGACACCGCACAGGACGCTTCCAGACTGAACCGCGCAGTGAGGGAGATGGGACGTCGATAGGGCCGACGTCGGGCCGTCCTGACCTCCGGCTGCCAGAGATAGGGACCGGGCGCTGGGGGGGGGTCCCTGCGTCGCGCCACCCCGGGCCCCGGGCGAGATGGGGCGCGGTCGATAAGCGCTCGCTCCCGTGAGGGACGGGCCTCGGATATCAAAGCGCTCATCTGTCGCGGCCCGCTTCACTCAAGCCGAGGCGGGTCTCGAGTCCTGGTCTTTCTCAAGGAGTCGAGGCGCTTCGTTCAGTCGTGCGAAGTTCGGCACCATTTGAGGCCAGTTTGTGAATTGAATGATGGTGCAGCTGGGATGCAGTGCGCACACACGCACAGACGCGCGCGCACACACGCACAGACGCGCAGGCGCACACACACACACACACACACACACACACACACAAACACACACACACACACACACACACACGATGAAAAAGTGTGGTCCCACCCAGCGCTCGTCAATGTCTGAACCACAACTTTTCCATCTGTTTCCACAGCCCTTTTGAAACAGATTCCAGCAGCCTTGGCAGCGTCCCCTGCTGCGGGGACAGAGCGCTGCATGAACACAAACACACGTAGCTCTGTCTATCTCCCTGCCTGTCCCATCAGCAGCTGCTTTTCCATTACCTCGCGCCCAATTCCGTCCGTGTTGGCGACGAGGGGCGGTCGTCATCGGCGGCTCCGGAGCGGGTAATTACTGCGGGGCGACAGCGCTGGCGACAGCCATCGTTTGTATCAATATTCGTGGCGCAGGGTCGAACTCAGCGTGATGATGATACTGAAACTCGACAGTCATTTTCGCTCTTTGCGTACGAGTGGTGACGCCCGTTGGGCAGTGAGTGGATGGACAGCACTGTCTAACAGTGCCCATTGAGTTGGACGGGAAGGCAGCGAAAAGCGGGTCTGTGACAGAACAGCGATACCCATGCAGGTGTTGTCAGCCCTGCACGTTTTCGGTCCTGACTGGAGTGGTTTGAGTCAGCGAAGCGGCCGGCTTATTGTCTGTGTTCGTCCAGGTTGATGCCTGATGTCGAGCGCTTGTGCAAGAACAAGGAAACGAAGAGTTGGGCACCTCTTCCAGCCCAACATGTGCTTGCTGGGAGCCAAGTTGGGATTCGAACCGGACCCAGCATGTTTCAACGCGATTTGTGCGCAAGACGAACCTCCACGCCTCCCTCCTCCGAGAAAAAACGCCTCGTCAGCGAAAACTCGGGAAAATTGCCAGCGCAAATGTGTGGGCAAAAAAACCCGTAAAGAGAAAACTGTTTCTTTGCTTTGTGGTCCTTTTAATGATGTGAGTGTGGTAAAGGCAGTCAGTGTGCTGGCAAAAAGTTGCCGGCCAAAGGAACAAGCCCGTAGAAGAACACATCATGTGGCTGCTCAGTGATCCCTTCTGACCACTGACTCAGACTGCTCGACACAAGTGATTTATCACAGGACTTTTTTTTCGGGCGTGGGGACTGGCGGGGCCATGTTGAAATGTTACATTGCGGTTTGCAGTGACTGAGCCCAGGTGCTTGAGAACGTGAACTGCAGTGCGAGTCCTGATGCGAGGTTCCACCGCAGACTGTGGGGCTCAAAAACAAGACTAGGGGAACGAGTGCATCAAGATTTGCTCACAGTTTTGGCTTCAAAACTACAAAAAAGTGCCTGTGTTGCGAAACCGCAGAAAAAAGTGTCCCGTGTTGTCAAAGAGACTTGTCAACCGCATCAGACCACCTTGGTGAATGTGGGCGCTTTTCTTTCTCTGGAGATTGTGAGGTCTGTTTGAGCACACTCCAATTTTGGCAGAAACTCAACAAAGATTGTGTCACTTCAAAATTGTTGCAGTTTTCCACTTTTGGGAATATGTTGTGTGAAAGTGAGTGTTCCATCTATGCGAGACATGAGCAAGCGCTGCAGGTCAGTTTGGTCCTGCAGATTCAGTGGTCGTGTGTCGCGGTACTTGCACTTGCGTCTCTTGTGGATCCTCAAGGTCAAGCCATCAGGTGCGATGTTTGCACGTTGAATTTCTCGCCAAGTTGCACCGCCCGTTGAGTTGGACCTTGGGGGGGGGTGGACCTTGTGTGTCTCCCCCCCCCCTCGGGACCCCAGCGCTGGTAGTAAATCCGGTGCATCGCTGAACAGCACCGAGTCTGGAGTCGTGTTTTATCTCCGTTTCATCAGCTGCGAATCTCTCTTCGACTCAAGTCGATACAGTAAAAGCCCGAGTGACTCACAGAGGTCGAGTCCCTTGAACACGACTCGAGTGGCGGACGCCATCTCCCTGTCAATTAAATCCACTGATCTTTATCCCAATGTTCTCGTTTTGAACGCTTCGCGTTTGTCGTGCGCTGCGCCCGCGGATATTGTCACAGACAACTGATTGATCAGCCCAGACAAAGAACAAAAGAAGCCCTGTTCAGGCTGGTACTTGTTAAGGGCCGGGGTTCTCCTGCAGGTGAGCTAGGTTTTAAATGGCAATGCCTGCTTCACACTGGTTGGGAAAAGGGGTTTTCACATTGGCGCTGTCGGCGTCAAAAAAGTTGACGTCGACGTCGAAATTTTACTGACACCGCTTCACGCGTTGCGTCTTGCACTCCATTGGGAAGATCAAACGCGGCGCGAAAAATACAGGTGGAGTTCCACGTGCCTTTTCGGGTGAAGAAAGCTCAAGTGACCTCCGTGGTTTTGAGCCGTGTCAATTCCACGGCTGAAACACGTTCTGGCAGCACCGTGCTTGGTCACTACGGTGACTTGCGCAGGGACGGAGCGCACGGCGGGTCCCGTGTGAACCGTCCCTGCAGCGGCGGACAGGTGAGCTGTACACCACGGGGCAGGAGGGGAGGCGCGCCGGGCGTTGCGGGCTGAGGAGGAGGATGAGCGTCGCGTCACAGACAAAGGACCCGCAACGCGTGGGAGAGACGTGTCTCTTTGTGTTGAGTTTCCTGCAGAATGTCTACAAGTGCGTCGTGAGCAACAATGCAAAGTGTTGCAGACCCAGATGTTAGGAATCAAGCGTGTACAGTATATCGTGGGAGAGTGAGCCACGAGGGATTTTGTGTGTGTGTGTGTGTGTGTGTGTGTGTGTGTGCGTTTGTGTGCGTTTGTGTGCGTGTGTGTTCGAGTGCTTGCGTGCGTGCAGGCGCGAAGAGTGTGTGCGCGCACTGTCAGTCACTGCGAATGAAACCTGCTCGTACGAGAATTTTCACGCTCGTACGTTGTACCCCAGACTCTCCTGCTGTTACCCAAACCAGTGCAGTGTGGGAAAAAATTGCTGGGAACAGAATGTGGTGTGAGCTTTTTGATGCCATTTACAAATTTGCTTCTATTGTGAGGAGGCGCGACCGTGATGAGCCCCGTGTGTTTGATGTGTGAGCCGCCTCCCCGTCACCTCGCAGTCAGCGGGGAGTCTCCGGCTTTTAGAGATCAGCCGAGTTCAGTCGTAATTGGGAACCGCCGAGGAAACAATAGACTTCATTCCCTGGCTGCTGCGCATCTCTTTTGTGCAGGATTTTGTTGAGACGTGGGTGGATCATGATCAAATATTGGTGCATCAGTCCATTACTCCTCATGAATACGTCATGCACACACGCATACACACACGCACACACGCGTACACACACACACACACACACACACACACACACACACACACACACACACAAGCGCGCACACACGCGCACACACGTACACAAACACACACACAAGCACGCACACGTACACACACGCACACACAAGTGCGCACACATGCACCACACACACACACACACACACACACACACACACACCCTGTGTGGAAGACTGAAACATAACGTATTTCCAGGGTCCCAATGCACGACGCATTACGTCTGAAGCAGGCACTGACTGATGGGGGTAAACATTCAGAAAGCCAGCTTGACAAAGCGAGCTCCCGAATCAATTGAGCAATCACTGCATTAAAAGCGCCAAGGTTCAAATATTTGAAGGAAGTGAGGCAGACACGGAGATTTTCGTCACACCCTGTCAACAGCTCAAGATGTTGTCTTTTCCCCAATCACAATACACCGGTCAAAGTGTGGAGAGCTGAAGTCTAACAAAACACTTGAGATAACGGTTGCGCGTCGTGGCATGGGACGTTTGAGAGCAGTGCGCCCGTGGACTCTTTGCCAATGCAATTTTCACCTTTCTTTTCGAGTATTTTGCTTGCACACGTCATCCTTGAGTCCCTCCCGCATTCCCTTGACCTGGGCTGACTTCTCCTGGGAGGGCTCCCCTTAGGGCAGTGACCTCAAGTATGGTCGATCACGATACGAAGGTTGTGAAGATCTGTGTGGCCTCCCTCGTCAACCTGAGACTTTGCACCAAGGATGCGTGGTGCGAACCCGTGGTTGTTCTGGTCAGTAGACGCTGCGTCACTGGTGGACACGTTGCGCGTCCACACAAGGAACGCGTTGCGTGCAAGCGAACCACGCAATGGCAACTGCAGTGTGCAGCGACTGAAGTGATTCCCGGTTCACACTGCTTCTTCGATCCGTGATGACTGCATCTGTGACGGACAGTTTTTTTTTGTTTTTTTTTTGCCTCTTGGAGCCAAAACCTTTCTGTCATGAATTCAAGGAACCAATGTGCACAGTGCTCTTGAAATGTGCGCACGGCGTTCCGTCACGGACACGGAACCAGTGTGAACAGCGTGTTATTCTGGAAACAAGTCGTGTCGCGTGCAGTGTGCTGCGACTGCTGTTCAGCGAGGGACGCCAACGCGTTTCGTATCTCGCATAGTGTCTGAAACAGGCCTCGAGAAAAGCGAGCTGAGCCCGAGACCGCTTGACATGTGCGCACGGGAAGGGCCGGGACAATCCAAATGGCCCAGGGAACAATTGCTCCGCTGATACGAGTAAATATTTGCTCCGTCGATTTGCAAATGAAGCATGAGTCGCTTCGCTTCGGGCTGTTTGCCGTTCATTCGGTCTCAATCGTATCCCATCGGACGACGAGCTCGGACCTGTTTCACACTGGATACGTCCTGCGCTGCTGAAGGCAGCGTGGTCAAGCTGTTTTCACATTGGTGCCGTCAAAGTCAAAACTTTGACGTCGACAGCAGAATTTTGACATCTACATCAAAATTTAACATGATGCCCAATTGGTTGGTATCAAAAACATGGTCCAGACCATTCCTTGACGTCAAGAAAAGTTGCCGTCAACGAAAAAAAAAGCTGACGTCGTCATCAACGTGAAAACCCCTTCACTTGCATCGACGCACCCACAAAGGTGCCCAGTTGAACGCAACGCTTGACGCATCCAGTGTGAAGCAGGCGTGAAGGTTTATGGTCCGTGACCCGAAGGCGGTTTGTCGTCTTTTCATGCGAGAAAATGGACGGACAAGATAAGGTTTTATTGGTTGAAGAGTTCAGGCCTGGAATGTTTGTCTTGAGGCTGATCAGCTGTTCCTCGCCACTTGTGTTTGTTTACTCAGACGCATGTGAGTGTAGACTTGCGCCGGTCGACGGATGCAGAGGGCAGCACTGGCCAGAGACGTAAATTTCTTCTGTGATTCAGTTCAATTCATCCGTTGTTCACCTAAAGTTCCTCACTCCCCCTGGTGGACAGATCCTGGCTCGTTTCCTGAACCCTGTGGCTCTGCCTCGTGGTTTTCAAGCCTCACGAGTGAAGCGTGCGCCAAATCCACGGCGAAGATCCAAAGGCGTTTCAGTCCGTGTCTGTTCACAAGTGAAGTCCATTTCCTCGCCCTGGATCAGAGTTGGTGGTGATTGCCTCGTCGTGCTGAGCCGATCCCACGAACGAAAGAAGGAGCGAACGAGTGCTTTTTGTGAACCTATCGTGGCTTGGCGAGGTGCGCGATATTGTTTGTTTTTTGCAGCGACGTGTATTTATTGTGCTGTCCGCAGCTTGGCTGGCGACGCGAGCTGTACCTGTGTGCTGTTGGTGCAGAGAGAGGGTCGCAAAGCGTTCCCGATACATGGTGCGTGTGTGGATTGACACACAGATTGAGGATAGGGGTAACAAGGATTGGGGAAATCTGTTCTGTTCTCTCTGTCTCTGTCTGTCTCTCTGTCTCTGTCTCTGTCTCTGTCTCTGTCTCTCTCTCTCTCTCTCTCTCTCTCTCTCTCTCTCTCTCTCTGTGCGTGCGCGGGAGTTCATTCTGCAGGAAACCTACTCATTTGACTCCCTGCAAACGACAGACTGATGCGAGTGTGTCACCCTGTCTTCTGGTAATGTTCACTTGTACGCTCACGCACACACAAGTACACACACGCACATCTTTCCAGAAATTTCCGCTTGACGTTTGCAGTTGTTTCGCGTGGCGAACACAATGGTGGCGATAACACAGTGGAGGGAGATTTCCGTTGTGCGTGCGTGCGCACGAACAACCCAAGGGTCGCGCTGCTCAACACGACAAACATTCTTGTTTGATCCATTGCGATTGGTCGGAAGTCCAGTTCCTTGGTGGGAGGAACTGCGTGTGGCTGCGCTTTCCGTGTTCCATGATTGGAATACAGCGGGACTCGTGTCTTGGCTCGTGGGTTCGACGTTGGCTCGATGCAATCTACTCAACCGCCTCCCCCTCTCATTCAGTCTACTCGACTCAATCTGTGCGATTCTTCACCACATTTTGGATTTTTGCTCTCGGATTGCGATTCAGGTTTGCGAATTCTGTTTGGTGGTTTTCAGTGCGATTGAAACAGCTGCGACTTCGCACAGCTCTGCTGGTTTGGTTTTGTTGTAGAATCAGTTTTGACAGCAGCTGAATTTTGTTTTTGTGGTGGAAAGTGGGGAATTTTATCTAGGCTGCGTGTGAATCTTATTTCGAGGCGCTTTTGGCACTCTGCAGCGTCCGATACGTCAAAAAACTCGCGACACATTTTGGTTTGCGTGTCAGAACATAAGAGGAAAGGTTGGTGTCGTGGATCAGTGACCTTGGACTGCCCGTTTGAGGGACGGATCGAAGAGATCATTCGCACATTCACAAGCAGATCAGAACTAATCTGCACAGGCAGTGAATGTTGACGTTTGATGCCGTGGAATCGTGTCGATTGGTTCGACCGAACGTGGCACGTTCACTCGACGTGAAGCGAAGGACGAAGCGGTAGAATTGACGTGGCGTTTCTCGGGTGTTGATTGCAGCAGTGACGGGCGTGGTGCGGGTCACGTGACCTTTTCGCGTCACACGCACGTGGAGGAGGAGGAGACGCCCTCTGACGGGCGCGCCACGCATCACGTGACGTCAACAACGACGCGGACGACGCTCGTATCAGCGTCCGACTCGGGCTACGCGTCCATCCTGAACCCCGACTCTGCGGCCGCCGCCGCCGCCCCCGCCCCGGCCGAGGACCCCGCCCCCGGCGGCAGCAGCACGCCCCCCGCCGGCGCCGCCGGCATGATCGCCGCGCTGCAGGAGCAGCTCCGCGCCGAGCAGGCCGGGGCGTCGGAGAAGCCGCCCGGGCCGCCCGCCATCCGCCTCCAGCGCTCGCCCAGGTAGGGACGCCCACCACGGCACAGCCTGCTGTATATCGCTGTTGTGCAAACCTGCCTGTGTGTGGACTCCCAACCTGGTGTGACATTACGTTTTCTCCTCAACCCAATTTATGCGGGGTTTCCGTCTCTTTTGGGTTCACTGCATGGTTTTGTGGTCACTTTGCTGTGGTTCACTAGCTTTTCTGTTTCGCACGGGTCAGTCTTTTGGTTCACATTTCTTCGCACTGGGAGTCGGTGTTGCATGTATTTTTACCCTGGATTTTGTGACGTTTTGATTGACTCATTTCGGGTTCATCCTAGGCTCATATGTCGCGTTTTCCAGATTTTGATGTTTGTGTGTAAAGATGCTGCTGTTTGGAGCAGGTTCGACAGGGCAGCGCAGATCATTTGTTGCGTTGTGCGCGTTGTGCGACGGTTGCCACCGAAGCTGCCGGAGCCGGTGCTGCCATCTTCACGAAGCGGAAGCTGCGTCTCTGTCTGTTGTTCCGCTGCGACTGGACGCTTCGTGCGTCGTGTCGAGCAGCGCATCGCGCGTCCCGTGGAAAAACGAGTCCAAAGCTTGTGTGTCCGTGCGCCTATCCTGCGAAAGATTTTTGCTGTGGTTCGTGGGAACAGTCAGAAAGAACTCTGCGGGCAAACATTTTTCCCCGGGGAAAGGACGAACAAATCCTGCTTTGGTTTGCGTGTTATGCAGGGGAATGAATGAAAGCGCATTGAATTTCCACGTGCACAACAACCCACGTAGAAATCGGCACCGTGCGGCGTGTCTCACACTGATCAAACCAAAGCCTTCGGAGCCGTGTCGACTTGTCGACGGAGCGCCTATTGACTGGGACAGAGGAACGTGTGGAGTGCTCCTCGCCTCGGCGGCTGCGCACCTGTCGCACGGAACAATGGGAATGAGAAGTTGGGGTGGACGCGCGGTGGCGCTGACAGGTGTCGGGTTGCGCGCCCCGTGACCCGCTCCTCTCTCTCCCTCCACCCCCGGAGCTGAGCCCGCCACCCTGCTCCCTCCACCCTGCTCCCTCGGCCCATTGAACCCTATCTCCCTCCTTTCAACCGGGTCTCTGCCCCACCACCGGTCCATCCCCCTCTACCCATCTCCCTCCACCCTCGCTCCCACCCCCGCCACCTCGGCCCTTCTGCCCCCGCTTCATGCCCCGCCACACCTGCCCCCCTCCACCCTCGCTC
>JAAUXT010104705.1_pt1 | contig 12970 bp, 16 predicted proteins | sample 7278171 | NCBI WGS metagenome assembly JAAUXT01 (sample SAMN14350112, study PRJNA611818) | marine sediment metagenome | isolation source: surface marine sediment (1.8m) | place: French Polynesia: Moorea | collected 2018-08
GGGAGGGAGGGAGGGAGGGAGGGAGGGAGGATTTTTGTTGTCGCGGTGGGGCGAGACATGGGAGGGTGATCTGCTTTGTAAACCGCTCCAACTGCACCGGACCAATGGAAGCGCTCACCAGCGGGTTTGTTGCACGCGTTTAGTGTTTTCTTTTCATAGCTCTGGAAAAAAACCGGCAATGTCCATCACCAGAAAACACTCCAACAATTCAGTTCTTGACAAGCGACATAAATTTGTGCATCACTTTGCTGTCCATCACTTGTGCATTTTTGCCCATATTTGGTCTTTTCTTGTACAATGGCACTTCAACAGTATTTTTTGTGGGACGAACCCGAGCACGCGTGTGCACACGTGTTCTCTTTGTGTGTTTGCATTTACTGAAAAAAGTGAATGAACACTTTGTGACACTCGTGCCAAGACAAACACATTGTAAGAGTTGTGGAATAAAGAGACAAAGTTTTGTTCACAAAGAGTTTGACTCAAGAGTTTGTTGCTTCAACATACTTGTTCAAGTTGTATGACGTGCAAAGGAAGAATCAGGAAGTGCAAAACTGCGGAGCCATTGGAACTCGTGCGTGGAAAAGGAAGAAGATTCACTGTTGAAACGACCGCGAAGCATTGCGCAGAGCAGACTCACGAGCGTCCGTTGCGCGCAGCATCGCCGTGGTAACGGCACAGCAGCTGCATCTCCGTTCCCATGGCAACAACGGCCAATCCCTCACCACGCAGACACAGTGACCTGCTTCTGTTGTGTTGAGCTGCTGAGAGACGGACATCACGGTTCTTCACAGCCAGGTTTGTTTTGTGCACAATTGTTCGCTTTCTTCAGTGTTGTCTGTCGCTGAATCCACTGAGCTGACCAATTTGCAAAACATGTGCACGAGAAGGAAAAAAAGAATCTTGTTGGAAGCGTGATGCTTGCACAGAAAAAATGGCGATTCAGAATTATGGAATTGTTCTTTGATGTCACGATGAAGCAAGGCTCTGAGATTCCGTTGTGTTGTGATGTTTGAGGGCGTCTCCAACGTGTGTACAGGATGTGTCTGTGACAATGAATTTCTGAGCATTTTGACATGTTATCAGTTTGAGTGATGTACATCAACTCACGACACGAGGAAATTACTACTTCACATGTGGGACATGAATTGGAGCTCTGTTGTTGTCACCGCCCAATCAACATCAGCAGATACAACAGACATGTCGGATGCTGATGTTGACACACATGAAGCACGCACTGTGTAGAGCTCGCAGCATTGGCGTCTCAAAGATCAGCTGATCCTTCCCGGCTTCAGGCGGGCGCGTCGGAAGATGGCGGTGCAGACGCGCGGTGGCGCCGCCTCCCGAGCTGTGGTCGTCGATGTCCAGGGGAACGGGCAGCTGCCCGCTGACCAGCCCCGGACCCTGCCGGCGGGGGGCGGCACTGTGTGGGTCAAGAACGGGAGGCCAAAGGTGAGAGTTCTGAGTGCGTGTGTGCGTGTGTGCATGCGTGTGTGCGTGTGTGTGCGTGCGTGTGTGGCTGAATCTGGTTTCTTTTGAAATACATTTATTGCGCACTGAAGCCTGTGACGTGTGTGTGTGTGTGTGTGTGTGTGTGTGTGTGTGTGTGTGTGCGTTCGTGTGTGCATTGAGACATATCCCTGCAGCGCCCACAGAGCTACAACGCGTGGCGCTCCCAGTGTGAAACGAGCTTGATTTTCCGTTGCAGAAGAACTTCGTCCGACTCGAGAGGGCTGTGGGTATCATGCTGCTCTTCATCACTACCACGATGCTGTACGAGGGCCACACCCTGGTCGTGCCCTACTTCTACACCCAGCACGGTGCCTGGGCCTGCCTCGGGATGAAGGTGGGTGCGACGCTGTGGGGCGACGGGAGGGGCGCAGGGACTTACGGATTTGATTTGACTGGGAGGGCTGGAAGATGGGTAGAGGTAGAGGCGTGCATGTCAGGTGGGAGGTGGATACGCACGTACAAAAGTTGGTGGGTGGGCAGGTGGCAAGGTATGTTGGAGGTGGGTACAAGCGAATGGAAGCTGGACCAACTGTGCCAAGTGGGTTGAGTAAGTGGGTGAGCGGATGAGGGTGGGCCCAGGTTGATTACTGAGTGAATGGGTGACAGACAGGGAGTTGAGACGGTTGAGTCTCTGGACCGGATGTTGACCCTGGAAAACGTCGCGCACGCCCTTTGCTTTCAGATCTTCATCACCTTCGTCTTTTTCCAAGTCGTGTGCAACTACCTGCTGGTGAAGCGCCACCCCTCCCTCTACAGCACCACCGCTCACACAGACCCCGGCCTCGTTCTCGAGCAGCACAGCCGCCTATTGGTGGAAAGCTTCGGCCAATCAGACAACGCCAGTCCGCTCAGACCCGTGGGAGACGACAGCGCAGACGCGTTGCGCAGGGAGACGGTCGTGCTGTCATGGAGACTGTGTGTGTACTGCAACCACTACGCGCCACCCAGGTCCCACCACTGCAAGGTGATTCAGCCACTATTTTATCACGCGATGTTCAGGGTCAGGTGCATGGTTCTTGTTTCATTCGAGCTTGGGCATCATGTTGCTGGGTGTGCATATACACGTTTGTGCGTGGGCGTGCGTGTGTGTGTGAAGCGGTTTTCACATTGGTGACGGCGTCAGCTTTTCTTGACGACGTCAATGAATGGTCTGGACCATTTTTTGACACCCACCAATTGAAATTTTGACATTGACGTCAAAATTCTGCTGTCGACGGCACCAATATGAAAACGGCTTCAGGGTCGCGCACCGAAAACATGTGCAACCCGACCGTGTCGTCGAAATTGTCACGTCAGCAAGTTCATGCAAAGCAAGGCGCGTCCACGCAAAACCACGTTTCCTTTTCAGATTTGCAACGCGTGTGTGCTGAAGCGAGACCACCACTGCCTCATCACCAACACGTGCATAGGGTTCCACAACCAGCGCTTCTTCGTGCTCATGTGTTTCTACGGGGCGGTCGGCTGCCTCGGCGCCTTCGGCCACGGCCTGCTCTTCGTCTATAGGGAATACTACGAGACCTCACCCGTGTGGCATCACTTCTACCCGGTGACCATATTCAAGTGGCTGCAGGGCGTCTACAGTATTGACAGGGTCTTCATCATGTGTCACATGTACGTGCTGCTACCCCTGGGCATCATGTGCTTCTCCTTCTTCGCCCTGCAGCTGCTGAGCCTCGTCACTGGGAGGACTCTGTTTGAACTGACGAAGCGTCTCAAGCTCCGCAGCTCCAGCACCGTGCAGCGCCATCTCGAGTCCGTCTTCGGACGCCGCTGGTGGCTCAACTTCCTGGTGCCCGCTCATTTCCTGCACGGACAGACCGGGGACCCGTGCGCCTGGCCCAACCTCAAGATACGCTACAGCAACAGAGGTGGTTGCCAGGGCAACAGTACGACGACGAGGGTCTTGTGGATTTGACCCATGAGCACAAGAAGCGTGTGACTAAATATTCTATTTCCACAAATGTCGGGCCAAACTGGAGGTCAGGGTCCCTGGACCGAATCCAGCACCTGCTCCTGATAGCAGCTGCTGAGCCGGCTTTTGCCAAAGTTAGTTTAGCATGATGTGATGTGATACAGTCAACTTGTGACGCAGACTCGTTCTTGGTTGTGTGTATTCTCGTTGATGCTTTCAGTGCTGATTGCGAAAGCGTCGTGTTCATTTTGCTGAGTCCAATGCTGTGTGCGTGCGTGTGCGTGTGCGTGCGTTTATGAATCTACACCTGCACGTATCACAGGGGTGGACCCAGGGCGTGAGGCACCCAAAACCTTTGCGCCACTTGTTCCAAAGAGCAAATTTTCCAGGGTTGGGATCGTCTCCCTGAGGGACGCCTCAATCCAAATCTCCGATCCGCCCCTGTGTGGTTCAACGAGCTGTGCGTCACACGCGTGTTGGGATAGAAAGACACACAGACGCACACACACATACACAAACACACAAACACACACACACACACACACACACACACACACACACACGGGGCTTCAGTACACAATTTGTATTGAGGCAAAAGAAACCAGATTCAGCCCCACCCAGTGAATGTCGCCTCAGCAGACGAACCCAACCCACGTGGAGTTGTGTTCACAATGATCAATAGGAAATGTGTTCGTCCGTTGCTAGGGACCCAAATAAAACGTGTTTGTACCAAACTCCTCCTGTTATTGATTTGTTCCACTTGTGGGACCGATTTCATTTTTGAGATTGGATTCTGCGCGTGTGTTGATAAGATACGGCGCGTACGCGATCTCAATGCATGTTCATCGCAATGTTTTTGCTGCAATGTAACAGGAAGCATCAATTGGCACAGTGCAAACACAACGCGTACCAAACGTTCGCAGATACAGGTGCACACGCAAATCGCTGAATCGCTGCATGGAAATGTCACTGCCTTGTCGCGGCTGAGGTGGATTAAAAATTGAAAGGCCAATGAATGGAAGAAGCAAGGTGAGTCGGCGGGTGTGTCGCTACTGAAGGTGAAGGTTGCACACCAGGTGTGTCACCAGGGCTGGAGTGTGCCTGATTTAGAATCGCAGTTCAGCGATGACCATGAAAAGAAAAACGCACAACATTTGGTAAAGTAGGAGGAAACGAAGGACTGGCAGATCCATGGTGCGAAAATCCAAGGGACGCGCAGACCAGCCTGGGATGGGCGGTTCTCGGTGCCAGCAGATCCATGGTTGGTAGATCCAGGGGAGGGGCAGACCCAGGAAAGGGCAGACCCAGGGAGGGGCAGATCCATTGAGGGACAGACCCAGGGAGGGACAGATCTAGAGGTGGACAGGTCCAGGGATGTCCACACAGACAGGAGACACTGATCAGGAGTGAGATGATGCAGGGGAGGGACATTCAGCGCCCAGGACCCTGACTTTGACACAGTGAACCTTTCTGACATATTTTCTGCTCCGTCTCTCCCCACACAGGGATCCAAGGCCAGGGACGCGACATCGCTGGACATGGCTGCAGGGCCCTCGCCGGTGTACAGCGCTCGCGTGCAGCAGCAGCTGCAGGTTCCCCAGTCCGTTGTCGGCGAGTTGGGGTCCCGGGTGGAGCGCTGGAGCCGAGGCTCCCACAGGGTCCGTTCCCAGGCGTGAGGCTCCCCACCCGTCATGAGCACTCTAGTTTGCCACAAGTTTGGGTTTTGGTGCACGCTTGTCCAAAACCTGCTGCACGTGATTTGTCTGTTTCACCTTCAGCTTGGTTCAGATTTTGCATGACTTTTTGGTTGGTTGTGGCCACATCAAATGTGGGGTTTGATTTGGATGCAGATTTTGCGATCTCTAGTGCAACCGTTTACAACTTTTTTGCTTGCGACCTCAGCTGCATGGGGCTGAATGGCCTAGAACGCAGAAGGGTGTAGTTTCATACAGTGAACGCAAACCAAGAGTTCAGATTGAGCGCACATTGTGTTTCGTGCACATGAACATGTGCACACCTTTGCACGCCGTTCAGCGGTCACCAGTGGTCTGAACCAGACCCTATGTTGTGGTCGCAGAGCCTGACTGCGTGTCGTCCCTGTTTCAGCGGTTCTACCGTCGCCTGGGCCTCGCTGTGGACGCACTGCTCGTCTACACCACGACCACGATGCTGTACGAGGGCCACGCCCTCCTCGTGCCCTACTTCTTCGACCAGTACGGACCCTGGGCGTCCTGCGGCATGAAGGTATAATTCAAATGGGTTTTTCACACAGGCAGGCCGGCGTCAGATTTTTTGACGATGGTGTCAAAATTTTAATGCGCAGGCATAAAATTTAACATGACGCCCAATAGAGAGCATCCTAAAAATGGTCCAGTCCTTTCCTGGCATCGCATCAACATTTTGATGCAATGTCATCTGAGTGAAAAACCCTTCGTGAGGAACCTGGGGTCCCAAGGTACCTTGACCCACGGGAAACACCCAAGGATTTCATGTTCCCATGCTGATGTGGGGATACGTACGCCCTCCTGTGGGTGGCCCCCTTGACTGAACTCAGGGCCCAGCCTTGGTGTCAGTGCGACACATGTTCGGAGGCAGTGCGGAATGTGTGTACGTACGAAGCCGTGTTTTGTTGGAAGCAGAAGCCCCTTGTCCCTGGAACAACTGATTCCGAAGCCCTGGATTTGCCCTTGAGTGAGAAATCTTCTTCGTTCCAGGCGTTCATCACCTTCGTGTACGCGCAGGCCATGGTCAACTGGGTGTGTGTCAAGCGCTACACGGCAGGGTATCGGGACCCACGGGGCGGCGCCCTGCCGCGGGACAGGGTGTGGGAGCAGCACGCGTCTGCGCAACATCCACACAAAGCCAGGTTCGTGAGAGTCTGGACATTGCGCGATCACAAGTTCAATGAGATGGGAATTCGAAGGAACACAGATCTTTGTCAGTTGCACGAGAATACATTGTAAAATATTTTGTGAAAAGAGGTTTCTGACAATCACATTGGTGCCTGTGAACTGCTCTGGACATGTATACGGGACAGATGCAGGACAGATGGCTCGAATTGCAAGGCAGTGAGACCATAAACCACACTTGCTGCACACAAACAGCACACAACAAAGGCACGAAGAAACAAGCCCATTGCACAGTTTCCCAATGCGCAGGTTGGTGTGTGACGGGGCGGAGGTGGCGGCGCACTGGGCGGAGCTCCTGGACCGGGAGAGAACCGTGCTGTCCTGGACCTGGTGCCGACACTGCAGCCAGTACAGCCCGCCCAGGGCCCACCACTGCAAGGTGAGACCCGCTCAAATCCTCCCTTTGTGGGGCTGCTTTGCCTGATCATAGCTCTTACAGGCTGGGTGGACCCAACCGGAAGTTACTACGGCGTGGAAGGTCCGTGCGAAGGTTCTGCTGACCTTCGGGTTCACCGTGGTGAGAGTAGGCTCGCACCCCAAGATTTCATCACTCGTGGACTGTACATGTTGTCAGGAAAACTGGTCATGTCCTCCCTCCACCGCATTCTCATGGGTGCGCAACTAAGTTTCTGGAGCAAATGAGCAAACACAATCCACACACAGAAAGCGTCCAAAGTTCAACGTAGATCAATTGATTCGGTGGAATTTGAGCTGCAACTGTCACTAATTCTTCAGATCTGCAATCAGTGCATCCTGAAGCGGGACCACCACTGCTTCCTGACCAACACCTGCATCGGCTTCTCCAACCAGCGCTTCTTCGTCGTGCTCAGTTTCTACGTGACCCTCGCCTGCTTCGGAGCCCTGCCCTTCGGGATCGTGTACCTGTACACTGAGTACTACCCCACAGCGCCACGCTGGGACTACTTCCCCCCTGTGACATTCTGCAAATGGCTCTACGGGGCTTATCCAATTGACGTGGTTTTCATGATTTGTCATTTGTACCTGTTGCCCCCGGTTGGTTTCATGGCTCTGGGGTTCTTTGTGCTGGAAGTGACATTGATCGTGATTGGAAAGACACCCTATGAATTCCTGAAGAGTCTCCACTTGAAGAACTGCAACTCAGTGCCTGGAAACTGTCGCTCTGTGTTTGGTGGGTTGTGGCTGGTGAATTTTCTGCTGCCATTGCATTTGTTGCGCAAGTTCCGGCAAACGGACGACCCCCGAACCTGGCCTCATATGAAGATTCACTACACGAGGTTGTTGCCGGGAGGCGAGGCCGCAGTGGGGAAGGACTTCGTTGTGTGACCTCAACTGCACCAAGCGATCTGCAGAATCTCACTTCGAACTTGGGGATCCAGGCGGCCCAGAAGCGTGACCCCAAACTGCCACAAAAATTGTGTGACCCTTTGTGCGCAAATTGTTGTCGCTTTTGATGTCATCTCTTGAATTGGCTCAAACTGGCAAACCCTTGAATGGAGAGCATTTTGACTTTGTTGATGATAAACAAAATACAAAAGGTGAAAACATGTGCCTTCATGTTGTGACAAGGAACCTCCTCTGATCCGTGCCTTTTCAGATGTTCTGTTTGTTGCTCAGAATAAATTCTTCCCAACAGGCTGTGTTTTCTTGCGGTTTGCGCCCTTGTACCACGTGACGCGAAGTAATGAGAGCGCGCGAAACAAGCGTCGCCAAGAGACGGAGAACGTCGCGATTTGTTGTGACGTCGACGTTACAACTTTGAGGCAACAAATGAACAGCTGACTGGTTAAAAATGGTAGGTTTCAACAAGTTTCCAGTTGTTGACGTTGTGGACCAGAAATTTGTGGTGGACCGATCGGCTCCATTGCGTTGAAATTTCTTCTGAAGAAATTGCAAAGCAAAATTGGGTGAAAATTTTCCCCAGGGGGCCAGGGTGGGGCAGCACCCCTGGAGGTTCCAGATCTGGGTCCAGGCACCCTGGATTACAAATTCGCTCCGACTTGATAGATTCACACTCTGCCGCGAAAATTTATGTTTTCAACGGGGTCCGGGGCCCACCCGCCGGCTCCACCCTTCACGCTGTCCGCTCTGCCCGCAGCAGCTGACGTGGGGCGTGTCCGGCCGCGCGGTGGCGCTGCTCGCCGACGCGCTGCTGCTCTTCTCCTCGACCAGCGCCCTCTACCTCGGCTGTGAGTACGTGCTCCCGTACTTCTTCGACGACATGGGTGAAGACGTCAGCGACAGTGTGCAGGTGAGAGCGAATTCTCCGGTTCAAATAGCAACGCGTCACTTGCCCTTTCACTCCACAAAAGACGCCAGGAGGCGACACCTTGAAATTAAACAAACACCACCGGGTCCAAAACGTGAATTTCCACGTACTTCCGGTTCTGAGCGTCCGTTTCCGGTTTCAGCTCTTCTACGTGTTTCTCTACGTGGAGACGCTGCTCAACTGGTTCTGCGCCAAGTTCGTGTCGTCTCGCTTCACGAAGCGTCTCGATAAGTACTGCATGGAGCCGTGTGACGTCATCTGGGCCACCGTCGTGCAGGGCGCGCCCACGCACAGGGTCACCCGCTGCGCCCTGTCCGCCCCCAACGGTGAGCCCTGCTTGACAATGGACGCGTCCTCAAGAAGCCACAGGGGTCCGCCTCCAAGCCTCAAAATTCAGTTTGCCCGCGTCAAATTGTGCCAGGACAGGAACACATTTTGTCTCATGTGCGTCAAATTTCACAAAGATACCAGACCCATTGGAGGCGTCATGTCTGCTGTCACGCCAAAGGTGGTGTGTGCGCTGAGCGACTCAGCGTTGCAAATGGATTTGTTGAAACACACCGACTGGCGATCAGATTTGACGCCCTACAAGAATTAAGATTTTGACGTAACCCACACGTTCCAAACGGGTTGTTCGACAAAATACAAGCAGGCGGAAACACACGCAACACAACGTGCCACGTGGCAGACGTTCAAGATGCAAAGAACACACACACACACACAAACACACACACACACAAACACACACACGCCGATCAGAACAAGGTGCACATCAGGTCACACTGCTCGACAGCGTCACGCTCGCGCCTCGTCCGCAGCGCCCCCTCGCGCCTCGATTCAGTCGTGTCGGCGCGTGTTGCAGGTCCGGCGGGAGACGCTACGAACCGCCGCCTCTTCAGCACGCTGACCCGGGAGAGGCTTGCGCTCACCTGGACCTGGTGCAAGGCCTGCAGCAACTACTGTCCGCCCAGGGCGCACCACTGCAAGGTAAATCCAATCAGTCCAGGGCCTACCACTACGAGGCTGGGTCCATGCTTCCAGGGCACTCCACAACTTCAGGGTGGAGCTGGTGCGCCCGTAATGGGTTTTTCGGAATGTGAGGCCTGCCAGTTCACTGCACTGCCGAGTGGGCGAAGGGGTCTGCCAACACGTGCACCATGGGTCTCCATCCAGACATTTGCACGTTCAGCCCTGACATGCAGAACTCGCTGTCTACCTTCCTCAGACCGCACCACTGCGACTTGGGTCAGTCCAACCAGAACCAAATTTCTTCCAGGTGGTCCCTTTGCGTCAAACACGTTCACCATCGCTCGCTTGCGTCTTGCAGGTGTGCAAGATGTGCGTCTTGAAGAGGGACCACCACTGCCTCTTCCTCAACACATGCATCGGCTACTACAACCATCGCTTCTTCGTCCTCGCCGCGGTCTACCTGGAGCTGGCCACCCTCAGCGCCCTCTTCCAAGGGCTCTGGTACTTTTGGGTCGTGCTGTGGCCCCACATGGGTTTCTGGGATGCGTTCTTGCCGGAGACCTTCCTGTTGTGGCTGGACGGGGAGATCCCTCTGGATGTCCTGCTGTTCATCACAAACCTCTACATCCTGCCCCCTGCTGCCTGCTTCGTGTACGTAGCGACCTCTAGCTCCGTGACCGTGACGACGAGCGGGAAAACGGCGTACGAGATTGACCGCGAGCTGCGGATACGGAACCGCTGCTCCGTGATGCGGAACGTCAGGTCTGTGTTCGGGAGGTACTGGTACGTGGCGTGGTTCCTGCCGTTCGTGTACGCGCCGTGCGATGACCCGACGTCGTGGCCGCACATGGATATCGTGTACCACGAGCCGCACCGCCGGCGACACCAGAGGGCGGTGCGCAGACCCGGCGCCAGGAAGGAGAAGGAGGACTGAAGCTTCCGGTACGGAGCGGATCAGCGACTGGGAATGACGCGGTGAACTCCAGTCAGTTCCAGCGGATGCGTCGTGAGGTCCCAGACACTAGATGTACCGTGGTCTTTTTACCCAGTCATGACCCACACGTCAATGTGGCGAAATGACGGACAATGCAGAAACAAAGTAGATCTATTCAGCAGAGAAACACAGTAATCACGTTGTTGTCTGAACATTTGGATCATGTACATGAAGCGCCGAATAATTCTTGGCCTTTGGATAAACAGCTGTTGTTACGTCCTGAATTTCGTTTCGCAAAAGCTCTGCACAACATCTGATGTCTTTGTCCTCATGTTTGCAATGAAAATGTTCAGCAAAGATCGGGCCAAATAATCCCACAAAACAGTGTTTGCAAGACAAGCAGCTTTAGATTCTTGTAGTGTTGGACGAGTTTCTGATCCCATGGTGCACGGGAGTCACACAACTCAAAGGAATTCAACAGGTGTGAATGGTCTGGTGGATTCGCGAAGGTTGGTGGGGGGGTTCAACTCCACCTCCAGCCACAAAAAACACCCGCGTGCACGTATTTTTTTGCGCCATGGGCCTGAAGATAGCTCGTCACAGTGAAATCACCGCGACCCGGTGTAACCAAATGAGGAGACACACCCCTAATTTATGACATGGGTGTTTGGCCATTTCAGGTGGTCGCTTGAAATAGCCACGAGGCACATGTCTTCCTGTTTTAGTTTCGGGGTGAAATGGCCAAGCACCCTTGCTTTGTGCACTCAGAGATTGTTCACCCCAACAAGCCAACTGAAATGGCCAGACACCCTTGCCTCCTCATTTTTGGTGTTTTGCCATTTCGTTACACCGAGCCTGAATCTGTGCAGAAATCCGCGCCTGAGCCCGTGCCTGTCTCCCCCTGGATCTTCACAGATCCTTGTGCTCCGCCTCCTGTTTCCGGTAGTGGATCTTGAGTTTGGGCCACTCGGTGCCATCCTCCTCCTGCCGGAACATGAGCACCGCCGGAAACAGGAAGTTGCAGAGCCAGAAGTCGCCGAACACGGACCGGAAGCGCTCGCTGAGCGTCTCTGTGTTGCGCAGGCGCAGCTCTGTGGCGAACAAGGTCACATGATACGAGGCTGAGTAGTACACGCGGAAATAGCGGTTTGAATCACGACAGAAATCTGGGCGCATGACACCAAACGCGACTCACTCTTGTTGATCTCGTAGGGCGTCATGCCTGAGTAGATGAGATAGAGCTCCCAGCAGAAGAAGCCCAGGGTCATGGGTCCGGCCCACGCGATCGTGTAGAGCAGGAAGAGGCCGAGGCAGTGCTGGTGCGCGTACCGCCCGGTCCACAGCCACTCGTACAGCGTGACGGGCAGGAAGTAGTCCCACCACGCGGACCTGCGGGCAGCAGAGACGGTCCATTGCAAACGCTTGAAAATGCCTCCCCGCGTGGGAATGACTCATCATTCTGAAACCGAGTTTCTTGGGCAGAAATGACTGACTCTGGTTTTCACCAGCATGAAAGACACATTTTCTTGGGTGGAGATGACTCACCCTGGTTTGAAACATTTGTTGAAATGCTTGTGCCCTGATTGAAATTTTGTGTTCTCACTTAAATTTTGGTGTGAAAATTACTTGCAGGAATTTTTGACACAAGGCATTTCTGACATGTGCACGCTTGCACCGCCAGGTTTACGACGTCAAGACACGCGGAGAACAGAAACTGGACATGGCGCGAAGAGGCTTGTGGAGCATGGACTGACAACCTGTGTTGGTTCTGACACAACGCTGCGTGGGCACGTGACAATTCTTGACAGCCACAACGTCCGAATAATTTTTTTTGGGGTGGGGTTGGATGATTGTTGCAGAAAAAGGACTGGAGTCACAAACGTGTCCCTGTGTACAACGCCCTGCTTGCTTCCCGGTCGGTCTGTCAAACCTGAGCAAGTTTTCAGTATTCTGTCGTGTTACTCACTGTGGATAGAGCGGGTCGTTGAACATGTGGACGAGCCCGCCCCAGAGTGACCCGAACAGCGCCAGCGCGAGGTAGAAGGACAACACGAGGAAGTAGCGCTGGTTGCGGTGCCCGATGCACGTGTTGGTCAGGAAGCAATGGTGGCTTCGCTTCAGGATGCACCGCTTACAAATCGGACCTGGAACACAGGGTGGGGTGTCGCGCACTGGGCTTGCTCAGCACGCATTAAGACAAGGCGTTGCGATGTAGTGTGGCAAGTTGACACGTTGACTTGACTGTGCAAGGCCCCAATCGAGGAAGGACCTGGACGCAAAACAGAGGGAAATCTACTCACAGTAGTGGGATGTGTACTCACAGTGGTGGGACCTGTACTCACAGTGGTGGGACCTGTACTCACAGTAGTGGGACCTGTACTCACAGTGGTGGGACCTGTACTCACAGTGGTGGGACCTGTACTCACAGTAGTGGGACCTGTACTCACAGTGGTGGGACCTGTACTCACAGTGGTGTGGTGGGACCTGTA
>JAAUXT010150505.1_pt1 | contig 12970 bp, 4 predicted proteins | sample 7278171 | NCBI WGS metagenome assembly JAAUXT01 (sample SAMN14350112, study PRJNA611818) | marine sediment metagenome | isolation source: surface marine sediment (1.8m) | place: French Polynesia: Moorea | collected 2018-08
GACTGGTGGAGGACAAGGAGGACCAGGAAGAATTGATGAATAAGGAAGAATTGACGACATTACCGACGCTGCAAGGGACTTCGCACTGCAGTTGCCTTGAGCACTGCTTCTCGTTGCCCAGTAGTGTCGAGATACCCCGCGCAGAAGAAGCCTTTCCTGTGTGTTGAGTTCTCGAGTGTCCGCTGCATTTGTGCTCCGTCCAAGAACGCTTCTATTTTTCAATCGGGATTTGTTGCGAACACCAGGATACCCACAACCCAGGGGAAGCTTGGAAAAATGAAGACATTTTCCAGTCAAAGAAACAACAGAAGAAATGATAGCCAGTTTCCAGATAATAGAAATCTACCTGTGGTAAGCTTGGGAAATTCAAGAAAGGTTTGGAAATTTGAAAGGGTGCAACATCCCGACACGAATTTCACACACGGAGTTGTTTGTGTTGTCTTGATTTCTGCGAAATGTGGGAACTGATGGGATACGCTTGATGACATTGGCATTTTTCTTTGTGGACAGGCACCAGAATTGCAGGGATATTCAAGCGCGTGATTCCAATCGTTCGCTCGCTCACTAAAAATGTCTTGTGCAGTCACCACCCAACCACAGTTTTTCAAAAGGCTCAGAAAAGTGCGGCCGAACCCCACTTTACAAAAGACACGCAAAACGAGAGATCGCGCGTTCTTGACACGAATACGAGTACGCACCTTCCTCTGTCGGCAGGTTCCGCGTGGTCCAGCACAATTTTGTCGACACGACGCCGGTCGGACCCGAGACGGGCGGGGCGGGCGATGCGCAGCCGGAGGTGATGGCGGAAACACCCGAGGTGAAGAAGTCGCCGTACACACTCGTGGTGAGTGACACAATGGGTTGCCGCCTGGTTGCCAAGTTTTCGAGCCGTTCTTTCAACCAAGGTTAGCTTCAGCAGTGAATGAAAAGCAAGGAACTACTTTCTTTCTCGTCGAGTTGTAACACTCGTGGTTCTTTTCAGGGCTCAATCAGCGAGTCAGGTTTGGGGCTGTTGTCCTGGTGGAGCACGTAGCGGCCGTGGTGCAGAGGCCCAACTCGCCTCCTCCCTCTCATCACCTCGACTCTGTGATCTCGTCTCCTGAACTTTCACCTTGACCGGTTGCACATCGAGCTGACAAAACAACTGCAAAGCCAGTGAGTTCTTCTCACTTTAAGCTGCCATTGCTCGATTGCGTACACTGAGATACGAGGGGGTTATCACAAGGAACCGCTGTGGCTTCAACGCACGAAGCCCAACAACACGTCGGAGACATTAGTGCGCGCGCGTCGAAGTACGGAAAATAACGTGGCTTGGCAGTCGTGACCCTTTCATTCCCGCCACTCTTGTTCTCGCAGTTTGTTTCGATGGCAGTGGGAACTTCTGACAAGCTCCTCGTGTAAAGATGTGGATGGATTGCGGTGGTGGACACGAAGCATCGCACCCACAGATATCGCATGAAAAGACAAGACCTTTCCAGAACGCGCACACGCGTTCTTGTAGTTTTTCTGGGTCTGACGCTGAAGTTTTCTGACCTTGTGACACTTTGTTGTCGAATGAGATTGTTTTTTATGCTGAATAAAGCTCTCTGCGGTATTTTGTAAAAAAATGAAGGCCGAGGTCGTTTCTGTGCGTGCCGTGTGTGTGTGTGTGTGGGGGGGGGGGGCTCAAAGGGCGTTGACGTGATCTGCAGATTGTGCAACTTGGGAAGGAGACATGTTGGTCTTTCGATGCAAATCAACACTGCGCCGTCAACACGACGCGTTTGAGAGAGCGTGAGCGTGGGCCGCTGCAGGCCTCCTTCCCACACCCTGTCTGCCATCGCTCTGCGTGGATTTTTTGCCCGCCCCCTGTCCCTCGCATCCGCAGCACCAGTTCCTTCCGTGCGTGCAGCTTACCCCCGCAAAACTTTCGTCTGACCGAAAATTCGCATTGAGCGTCAATTTGCTTGAATTTCAGAGCGGCACTTGTGCGAGAAGTCCAGTTGTGACTGAAAAGGCTTTTCAATTCTTTTTGTGGTGTAAGAAAACGCGCTTTTGAACATTTTTAAACTTTGCGTAGAAACACAAACGAAGGACTTCCTCATTGTAGTGAACTGAATGAGCACGTCTTAGAAAATTGCTGTGGAGATCTTCTGGCGGTTCAGAGGAATTTGCTTGGCAGAACATGTTTCTGAGTAATTGGATCAAATGCAATGACACTTCTCAAAGAGTTGGCCAGCTTTTGTCACAAATGTTCAGGAAAGACGTCGGAAAGCGCAGTTGTGATTGGAGCGCAGCTTTACGCTGCAGATGCGGCTGCACGGCTGGCGACATCCACCCATTGATCGCCTGCATGTTGCTGTAGGTGCGCGCTCTCAACACTGCGCTCTCTCAAAACGCCCAAGCGCAACGCCTATTTCGCACCGCCTGCGCAAAGAGTGCTTCAGGATGGGACCCTCACCGCAGAGCAAAGTTTTCACAGATGCTGTATCTATGTATAGAAACAGCTCCAATTATGGAGAAGGTTTATCACTGCTGAGAATGTGTCTCTTCTACAGCCGCTGAGGTGGCACTGTCGGACGCTGTGCCTGTTCTCTTCAAGACCGTGTGTTCAGCTGGAGGTCAGGGGAGCAAGTAGTGCGCTGAAGAGTCCACGTAGAGGACGTGGGTGACGGAGGAATCACTAAAAAGGACTTCCCTATTTTTGCAGAACATCGAAAACGTTCATGTGAAGAACAGAGACAACAGGATAACGTTCTGTGGATGTTTTTTCACCGAAGAAGGAAGCTCAAAAGCCGACATATTCGTCAGTCGAGAAACCCGAGGTGAGTTGTCCTTGCGTGTTTCTGTGCAGGCTTTCTTTCGTGTGGGAGGCCATGGCACTACAGATGTGTACTTGTTTAGAGACATCCTGTTCGTGTTCTTTCTACGGTCCGTTTTTACGTACAAGAAACGCCCGAGCTGTGGAGGTTTTCACCTGCGGAACGGTCAGTTTCATCTGGGAGCCAATTGGTCTTCTGCACATGTGGAGCTCTGCGAACGTCGGAACTGAATAGTCACGTTATTCGTCGTGAGTTTCGGATGAAGAGTTCACGAACATTCCGAAACAGGCGTTTGTAGTTTCCACCGTCGAAAGTCACACACCATGCCAAGCATTTTCTTCCAGTCTCCATTGATCAAACTGTGTCAGTTACGGGAGGCATGAATTATGCTTCACTGAGTCACCGGTGGGTGATCTATTGCCAGCATGGCAGATTTATGACATCAAAATGTCGCTGCAGTGCATGTGCAAGGTGCAGCGTACGCCTTCAGGAAGACGAGCGCCGTTTGTACATCTGTTGAAGAAATGTTCTTGTGAAGGTTGGGTCTTACTTAGTGACGTCGTTTGTTGTTGGGTGCCTTGAGGTCCACAGGAGTCAGATGCATGGCAGAGCGAGTTGAATGGTGAACGTGTTCTGGGGATGTGTCAAAACGATTCAGTTGTTCTCCGAATGCTACGTATCATCGACTCTTGGTACATACACGACAGCTGCAGGCCTGACAAGTGCCAGGATTTTCCACAAACCGCCCTGTTTGGGCACCAACAAAACCGCGTACAAAAACATACGTCGTACAATTCACTGAACTCAGGCTCCAAGATATAGATCCCTGGACAGGGGTGACCAACTGAAAGTCTCCCCTGTGCCTCTTTCCTTTCTCTGTTGTTTTGGACCACAGATATCAAATTGAGTACGACAGAGATGAATGATTTCATGGGGTGAAAATTCCACGTGATCACCCACTTCATTGATTGCGGATCTGTCGTCCTGTAGGGCTTCCAGAGATCGAGGTTGTTTGTTGTGTCAGGTGTACATGCACGGTACCCTCATGTGTCCCTCCACCTCCATAACGATCCCCTTGTTTGGATGCATGGTTCAGTCACATACAAGATTTTCCCAAAGGGTGCACCATGGTTGGCCACCAAATCCAAACAACAGAACTGCGAAAACCAAGTTGGTTACAAAGTCCAGCTGCCAGGTTTGAAACCCAGCTGAGACTACAGGTCCATTTCGGATAATTCGAACGTCCGCAATTCGAGTTTTACATAGTTCGACTTTTTTTCTGAACAGGTTTGGATTTGTGTGTATTGTTGATGGGTTTCACAATTCGACTTTCACATAATTCGACTTTTTCATCGGCAAAAAGGGCAGTTCGAATAATCCGAAATGAACCTGTACATCTAAAGACCCATCGGAGTCACGTGCACTGGAGATGAGTCCGGTTGACTGGTTTCGAGCTGATCGCCTGTGTTTCCGCGGACTCTCCGTTCTCCCTGAGCCTGCCTCGCGGCTCGTGCCTCACACGTCTCAGTGCTGACGACTGGAGACGGGATTCAATTGGCTTCTGCATATTTAATCACCAAGGATACACTGTCCAAATTTGGTTTCTTTCATTCAGGTAAATTCCGCGTTTGAGAAAGATAAATGACGTCTTTTGAAGAACGTGACAGAAAGAGTTGCTGTTTGCTGCATGTCGCCTTTTTCTGTGTATTTTCTCAGCCGCGAGACAAACAACCAGCAACTGTGATAAATGTACGACGAAATCCTATTTGAATTGCTTGACCAATATTATCCCTCAAAGACAGCTTCGAGACAACAGAATGTGCAACAAACTCAACATTGTGAGACAGTGTAGTGATGAAGATGGAACTTTCATTCCTTGAAATTGGATAATTTTGGTACTGTCCACAAACGAGGTTGACTGTGCATGGCAGAAGGTACAGTTTGTGGTCGATCCGCACACGATCAGAAAGCAACTCGTGTGACACGTTGGACAGAGCGGACCAAGGTGACTCTGACGCAAAATGAGCTTGACATTTGGGTGGAAACCTCAAACTTTGCTTGAGTGATGAATGAATTTTTGGCCAAGATCACTCGAAACCACACCATCCAGAGTGTCAGTGTCAGGTTGCACTAAAATTCTGACGTTTTGCAGTTTTGACCGAGTGTTGTTCAAGACGAGAACAAAGCCTTGCCTGTATACTGAACCAGCGCTTGGGAGCTGCGTCCTAATGCCTCGCGTGCATGGCAGATCCGCATTTGTCCACGTGATGCTATATTTGGAAACACTGAAGGGACTCCACAAGGGTCCACAGGAGCCCGGTATCGGATCAGATACCGCAATCAATACTGATATGCACGCCCGAGCACGAAAAGAGCTTCTTACGGTTTGAGGTTTCAATGGAGAGCCATTGATGGCTCGAGAAGCAGGAAGGAGGGTGGTGAGACTGGAATCTGAACATAATTCATGATTTGTTGACGAAAATGACCGGAGGGTTGACGTTGAGCTTGTCGACAACTGAGCAAAATGTGAAAGGTCATCAGGAACATAAAATCCGAGAAAGAAGCAATTAAATATGTGGATTGGCTTCTTTAAAATCCCCCAGCAAATGCTAAGTGGATTTGAGAAGCTGTTGGGAACTGAATGCGGAATTGGCACGGGTCTCATTAGACAACATGTAGATCTATCAAGATTCACGTTCTCTTTGTGGAAAATCTTGAAGAAAAGAATACTTGTTATTTCACACAGAAAAAGTCACTTTCTCACAAGAAGGCAAATCTAAAGCCCCACCAACCTGGGAAAGACCAGAGTTTTATCTTCCCAACGCACGCTTGCTTTTCCTCTGCCTCATGACTGATTTTTTTGAGGTACAGCTGCAACGGAACACACCAGGCTGGGACATCGGCACTGCTGGTGATTTGTGCCTCCTGCCTGCGAAGAGTGCAGTGTTGGATACACAAGATTGCACATGACCTGCAGACTATGGCAGTCCAGTTCGAGGTGTTTTTGTCGTCAAGCAGAGTTCTGCGACCGACATCAAGTAGAAGAACACAAGGTATCGGGCAGATTTGAGTGGCGTCAGGCGAGCAGCGTCGAGGTTGACGTCATCGCGAGCGACAGTGCCAACGCGCTCGTAACTAATGCGGTAAGAATCGCAATGCCAGCGTTTCGTTGTCGTATGTTTTCTTGGGTTTGAGTCCTCTGTAGATGAGGAATCACAGTCGTGTTGGATCCACGATGTAGGTACAAATGCGTCAAACATGCGGCAGACGAACGCTGACAGAAAACAAAAATTCTTTTGCTTGTACCCGCATGTTTGTGCGCTTTTCAATCGGATTCAGTCACGCAGCTGGCGATTTCCGGAGGACCTGCTTCCCTTTTGGCAGCGAAACTACCTCCACAGGACAATGCAGAGTCTTTCCGTCCGTCAGGAGTGGAAAATACGCCTCAAAAAACTTCGATAAAATCTCTCGCTGCTCGGCCACCGCGTTTGTGCCAAATATAGCCGCACGTCAATGAAGCTGCTTGAGTTCTACATGCATTCAGGAGGCTGTCGAGTCACTGCACACATGCACTCAAAAGGAGGGATGCATGTGTCGGAAGAGTAATGTGCAATACCAGAGGAATCGGCTTTTTTTTCAAAACATTGCAGGCCTTGCAAAAGCTGGTTGAACACAAGAGACTAGATGAGTTCGAGATCATGACAAAACGAAGATTTCTGAAGAACCTGGTTCTGCAACACCACTTCATACACACCGTTGAGTTTGGATGGATTGTAACTCGGGAGGCCAATCAGACGCACGACCTCAATTGATGTGCAACAATTCACAAGTCACAGGATGGGAACACAGGTTTTCCTCATAGATTGACCACCGAGTCTGGCTGTAGTGCACAAGATCGATTCTCATTGCTACCTTCTGCCAAAGAGAACGGCAAAATTGTGCGTTTGGCCAGTCGGAACTGAGAACCCATGCACGCAAAGCACTTCGGATGCAGGTCTTGCCCCGCGGAGAACACGGCGTCGGGAGAGCCGCAGTACACGTGATGATGGGGACGCCGCGGGGCCCTGGTTCTCTGGTTCTTGGTTTGTGGTGCGTGCTCCTCACAGTGCATCATTCTGTCAAACGTGAGCGATGTAGTGTCTTGAGAGAATTGTTTCAAGGCTGTCATTGTGAAAATCGTGGTTCTGAATGTGCTGTGTGCCCAGACAAAAGACGAACACCGAATCTGCGGGTCGGTTCACACAGCAGAGTTCCGGCCGACATGGCGCTTTTTCAAACGATTCGAATGAATGTGCAACAATCCAATATTTTGGGCCTGATTAACAGTAGATCTGCCTGCCGTGTGTGTTTGACCAGGCGGAAATTGACGCCTTCATACGGCAAACTGTTAGCTGTGCTCCATTTTATCACACTGAGGAGAAGCAGGTGAAACTCCGCCAGAAATGGGCTCGCACCAGGAACTGTTATGACGCTCCCTGAGTCGAGTGAACAATGTCAGAAGACGAGAACCATTTGTGTTCCTCCCCTCCTCTGAGCGAATAAAAGCTTCTCACAGATGAAGAAGGGGAATTGGTTGGCTCCAGACCCTTGTAGGTTTGGCTCGACCAAAATTCGAGGCCATGGAAATGACTGAAACTTTTGCTCAAGCTCAAGTTGCAGTGCTCCCAACCCAACATCTGTGGCCTTTTTCTGAGAAGTTCCACAGTTTCAAGTGTTATTGGCGTTTCAAGATGTTCACTGTTTTTATTGTTTGTGAGATAGAAACAACTTCAAATAACGGCGCGTATGTTGACAGTCAATTCTTAAAATTCGTTGACTGCTCTCCGAACTCGACGCAGGTTGACAAAACTTTTTGCTCCGATTTAGGGCGGACGCACATCTGATCGGGCTGGAGAACATCCCGACGTCGGTTTCGCATCGGGCTGGCTTCGGGCTGGCTTCAGGATGTTCCCATTGCATTGTTCCTTATGGGGTGACACACACCTGATCGGGCTGACCAGCCTGATCAGGCTCTGAACCGATGAGTACGCGCGAGGACCAAATAAATCGGGCTGAAGACTGATCGGGCTTGAATTTTAATGAGATATTCCTTGGCAACTGTGACATCCCGTATAAATAAAAGCACATGGAACATCCTATGTTTTGCAAAAACACAAAAGCACATGGAACATCCTGTATTCAGAAAAAAACTAAAGCACATGGAACATCCCACAAAAAAAGCACATGGAACATCCCATGTTTTGCAAAAAAAATAAAAGTATATGGAACATCCTGTGTTCAGCAAAAAAACTAAAGCACATGGAACATCCCGTATAAACAAAAGTACATGGAACATCCCATATTTTGCAAAAAAAACAAAAGCATGTGGAACATCCCAGCCCAAAGCCAGCCTGATACTAGCCCGAAGCTGGCCTGAAGCAGTGTGCAACCAATCGGTATACAGCCTGAATATCATGTGAACCGGGTGCGGATCAGGCTCACCAGCCCGTCGGGATGTTCCAGCCCGATCCGGTGTGCGTCCGCCCTTAAACTTCTGCTTTAGATTGCGTGCTCCTGCTTTGGTCACGCAAAGACACTTTCAGGCCACCTGTGTGACTTTTAGCGCTCTCCTTGTCTCTGCATGTCTTCTGAAGGAATGGGCGTGTGTAAACGAGAAGCAGCAATTTCAATGCTAAATTTGGAGCTCACCGTCGACCATTCCGGTGGGATGTTGTTCGGCAGCTCATTTTATTCACCACCGCTTCCACTTGTCACCTCCGGTTTCCGTGTACATGAGTGGCTCGGGTTTTCCCACCTATTGCTGTACAAAATTCCGTAACTCATGAGTCCAGCAGGAACGGGATGCATCCAGTGCAGAAAGAGCGTGGGCCGCGTTGTGCGGGCAGACAAATCAGAGTTGATCCCATGTTCTGCGGACGTTGACCACGGGCGGTGAAGCTAACGCGTCAATTGAATTATGCGCCGGGACGGGGGACTGCGCTAAACGCATTCGACTGAGTAATGGGGCGGGGGAAGGAAGCCACGCTGTGGAGTTCAGCCGTGATCTGCCGCGTGGAAGGGAAACTGAGCACACGTCAGGTCAAAAGAATTGTTCTCGTGCAAGGATCCAGTGTGGGCAGCAGAAGCAGAGGATCATGTTTGATTCTTTTGTGGAGACAGGCTTGAGAGAAAATGTCACAGCTGAATGTGTGTGTGACACCATCAGGACTTGTTGTGACTCGTGGGTGCCCACAGCAATGTGACACGTCTGATGAATCACTTGTCCTTTTCCTGCAGACGAGCTTTCCGGCAATCACCTGTGTCTGGTTTCTTTCTGTTTCAAGATCCATCAAAATTTCTCCGTTTTCCGTCTTTGCATGGTCTGATTCAGTGAGGAGTGAGTAGTTCTAACCAACTGTGCCGTTTTGGGGTGTGATTCGGACGTGCAGAAAGAGGACGTTTTGATCCCAAACTTGATCCCAACTCAGACCAGAGGAGAAAACTCAAATCTCTGACATCATATCGGGTTTGGACAATTTTCAAACCCCAATTTCTTGTCGGTCAATTACGGCTCAAATATGTGACGTTAATTTGTCCTGAATTCAGCGGACAATCTGTCATGTTGACTGGCACCTCGTTGGGGCAGAAGTTGCGGGAGAGGCGTAAAGAACTGATGGCTGGGAATGGGTGGTTTGTTTTATGTATCTGTAACACGTACATCACGAGAGTCGCAGATCGCGCCTGTGGGAGCCGTCGTGAGGCGCTGTGGAAGCGTGAACCGCCAGATTCACCGCGTTGGACGTTCCGTTCCGCCAGGTGCGCGGAGGAGGCCTGCGTTTCTCGCTGTGTAGGAAAATCTTGGTGGCCTCGTTTGACGAAAGAAAGGGTTCAAAAGCAGCAAAGAAAGAAGTGCGAGGGTTTGTTTTTGAACAGAACCGTTGGGGGCACTCCTGAAGTTCTTTCACACAGCAAAAGATTCAAAACAGAATCTTCGATTTTGGCAACTTCAAGTTTCTTGTACTCGACACCGATCTGCCATTGAGGGTCGTTTCACCATTGAGTGCGAACTTGTGTCGACACTTGTCCTTCAGAGTGCCTGCTTTTGGATGAATGGGTGTTGGGAGTCGTTTCAACCGCCATTCTTTTCGCCTCCAGTTTGTATCTTCAGGGAAAAATCTTTGTTGGTTTCCTCACACAGGTGACATTTGCACTGTTTGTGAGACACTGTTGGTGAGACGCGCGGTTTAGACTTGACGCGCGCCCATTGCAGTTTAGCGACGGATTTTGCCACCTCCCTTCAACACCAGGGGACGTAGGTGTCCTCACCCACCAGAGGATGCTTCAAATTCGTTTCTGTATCCTCACAACGAACTTGCAGAGGCAGCACACCCAACCCTCGTTTCTGATGTAACTCGCGCTTGGTGCTTGATGTGACACTCACACACACACACACACACACACACACACACACACACAGCATGAAGACCACGTGTCTTCAAGGAGTTGGTCCAAATGTTCTTGTTCACCAATCTCCCATGTTGCTCAGCAAGTCTGTTCTAGGTGGCGCAACAAGGGTATTGGGCGGTCGCTGAGGGTGAGACAAAAGGGTCTCATCCTGAGATTCTTTTGCCTGATTGACCAACATGGCCTTCTTCCTCTGTGCCGGCCACTCCAAAATCCGGCCGGTGTGTGTCACCAAACTGAGCCTCATCGAATTCTGCAGTCACTCTGTAAATGCGATCCTTCACGTGTGCCTGCATTGTCAGTTCACACACTGAATATTCACAAAAGGTTTCTTGATCAAAGGTCTTCAAAAAACATCTCACAAGAACCATTTTCCAGCGTGTGTGAACTCTTACCTCGGAGGAGTTTGCAAATCATTAGAAAACGATTCGGGTGGTCTGTGCTTTCCTCTGAGAGAGAACGAATTGTTACTGTCAATGCAATTCAGAACAAACTTTTTTTTCTCTTTTCAGATTCACTCCAAGAATTCCACATGTTGAATCGCCAGGACGAATGACGTGAGTTTCAACTGGCTCTTGGTGCTGAGGACTCAGTTCTAAAACGCGGAGATTCTGGTGTCTTCTCACTGGAAAGATCAAATTACGCCGATCGAACAGCAAGTGATCATGCCTCTGGCAAGGTGACTGACCGCTGCACGTCCCAATGCGACTGGCACCGTGCACAATGACGGCAAGCAAGGCTTTGTTGACTCTCAACATTCAATTCAAGGACAGACATTGCAATTTCACGCTTTGAATTGTCAGGAAACAAGAAATGGAAATGTTGTTTGGAAGCAAGTCTTTGTTTAGCGGAAACAATTGTTCATTGAGAGAGGAAGAATGTTTGAAAAGTGTGTATCATCTGTTGACGGCGTAAATTGCTAAAAACCTGGTCGAGGGTTTCGTGTGCATTACGGCATCCTCTCACGTTTTCAAGCTGCAAGCAGCCTTGAGTTCAGCTGATGTTGACTTCGTTGCAATCAGTCACTTTGAGATAAAACTCCATTTGAGCCAAACATCCACCGTCCAGGTGAATCTCGAGAGGTGACCTTGCCTCGGACTGTGCACAACAAAGCTTTCTGTACTGAACGGCAGTAAACAACGGAAGTTTACTTCTCTTCAGGACCAAGAAAACAAACAGGCTGTTTCAGCACGGAAAGGTTCGGGACACAAAAGGGAATACTTCACCAAGGAAAGAAAGTGCGGAGATGTGTTAATCATGTCCTCCATCAGCAAAGCGTGCCTGGAGCTGTCCAACAGCATCAAGGGACTGAGACTCAGCCGCTCCCAGTCTCAGTCCTCGGACGCTGCCAACGCCAACAACCCGCAGAACGCCAACACAGGAGGCGGTAGCATCTCCAGCAACTACCGCACCGCGGCGACGGTGACGGCGTCCATATCGCGCGCGCTCAAGTCGGCGACCAATCGCGTGCGGAGCTTCGACCGCAACGGTCACTTGACTTCAGCGCCCCCAAATACAACCCAATCACTGCCGAAATTCAAACTGCCTCCTCAACCCAAACTCTGGGAGGATGACAGGTTCCTGCAGAATTTCTTCAACTATTTTTCCCCGTGTGAACGCTGTGTTCTTGCTCAAGTGTGCCATCAATGGAAGGACCTTCTGTACCAGCCCCAGTATTGGACAGGTGTTACTCCCATTCTGAACTACAAAGAGTGGATCAAAGATGGAGACGGCTTGAAAAAATTCTACGTCAGCCTCCAACTTAGAGGCTTTGATTCTATCTGTCTCTTTGGTGCTACCGACAACGACATCAACGACTTTGTCACGGATTTTCCCTCGGGGCGCAAAAGTATGCGCTCGTTAAGTTTGCGCTGCTCCAACGTGACAGACTCAGGCTTGGAAAACCTGTTGGAGAAAATGATTTGCATTTATCGCCTGGAGCTCTCTGGTTGTAACGAAATCACGGAGGCGGGTCTCTGGTCGAGCCTCAATTCGAAGATCGTGTCTCTCAGCATTTCGGACTGTATCAACGTGGCCGACGACTCGGTGGGCGCCATCGCGCAGCTGCTGCCGTCGCTGTACGAGCTGAACCTGCAGGCGTACCATGTGACGGACGCGGCTCTCTCCTTCTTCAGGTCAGTCAGCAGTGTGTGTGTGTGTGTGTGTGTGTGAGAGAGAGAGAGAGAGAGAGAGAGAGAGATGGTACACTCGTACAAGAACTGCGGTGAAGCAGGCACGTTTCTCTAAAGGCGTGGTTTCTGAACAATTGTCGCAATTTGACCGACTTCATCATCCACGAAGACGCGAGAACATGCCGCACTGTTCCAGTGAAACGCCTGCGTGATGCAATGAAATGTATTTGCAGTGCCAAACAGAGCTACACGCTGTCCATCCTGCGCCTTCACTCGTGCTGGGAAATCACGAACCACGGCATCGTCAACGTCGTCCATTCGCTCCCCAACCTGTCCGTGCTCAGCCTCTCCGGATGCTCGAAGGTGGGTGCACCCAATTCATACTTCAGTCTTGATCGATAGTTCCACGGGTGTGGTTCTTTCTCTGCCTGCAGTGTGTGCCAAGCTATTTTGCAACTTCTAGCATTTCAGGAGAGTATGCATAGTTTTTAGGTGATTTGAGGAGCTTGGTCCGATTTGTGAGCTTTTGGAAAAAGCGAGCAAAATCGGAGTGAGCGAAATCAAATCACCTATAGGCAGCCTCTTCCAAAAGTA
>JAAUXT010003018.1_pt1 | contig 12969 bp, 9 predicted proteins | sample 7278171 | NCBI WGS metagenome assembly JAAUXT01 (sample SAMN14350112, study PRJNA611818) | marine sediment metagenome | isolation source: surface marine sediment (1.8m) | place: French Polynesia: Moorea | collected 2018-08
CCATTGGGCGTCATGTTAACTTTTGACACACGCGTCAAAAATTCTGACGCGCGCGTCAAAAATTTTGACGCCACCCAACCGCGCGTCACCAACGTGAAAACCCCTATTGATTCAAGGAATGATGAGATTTTCTGTATTTCTGTTTTGCAGAGTGACTATCGACCCAAAAACGCAGTATTATACTTTGTGATAAATAATGGGGCTGGACAGTGCGGAGTTCAGGGACGCGTGCAGAATGGATTCTATCGAGCAGCTGGGGCTTGTTTTGGCAAAGAGCATTTGTGGAGCACCGATCGTTGGCAAGGATAATCTGAACGAGTGTATTCAGGCTTTGCCCGAGTCGCCAAAGCACTCGTGTGTGACCTCGGCCTCATCGACCGCTGAAATGTTCGACTTCAGCGCTGAGGGAAGTTCACGACTCCAGGTGCTACTACAGGTAGGACTAATATGGAGTGGTAAATCAGCTTCACTGAAATTATGCAGTTGAGTTTCTCTTGTGAAACCTGCTACAACTTGCTTTTCAGGCTCAAGTTCTCATAAAATACAATGAAGTCTTTATGAGGATTGGTGAATCTATGCAAGAGGTCCAGTACTTTCGCACAGACCTTCAAACTCTTCTTATCAAGAGAGACGACGATTCCTCCGAGGTGAGTCGGATTTCCAAAGCTTTTGTGGGGCACGAAGTCACACTGGATGTCACTGCTGACAAATCAATCTGAAAACGTCACCCATTGCAACAAGGCCAGTTTCTGCTTTCCAGGAAGAAGAGTTGGTTGGTATTCTGCATCGTGATACCGCAGTCAGCAACCTGCGTTTCCTCAACATTTTCTACGGTTACAGCCCGCATTGCTTTGCTTTGGCTGTCAACTTGCTGGACCGTCTGCTAAGTCGAGTGAAAACTCATCCCCGCTATCTTTCATGTGTCGCTACCAGCTGCTTCTACATAGCTGCCAAAGTCATGGAAGACAGAAGGGTAAGTCTGGATGATGTTGCTGTCACAAACGTGCGCGAAGTCGAAGCTTCCGAATTGTTCCATGTTTCAGTTTTGTTGTTTTCTTGCAGTTTTTGCCAGCGCCCCACGAGCTTGTGAAGCTCAGTCAATGTGGAGGGACCGCCCAAGACTTGCTCAGAATGGAGAGGATCATTTTGGAAAAGATCCAGTACCAAGTGCAATCCGTCAACGCGCTCACGTTCCTGCAGCACTTCTGTGAATTACTCGCATGTCAGGACCCCGGTTTTGACGACCACGCTTTCATCTGCAAACTGATCGCCAAACTTGAAGTGCTGCAGTGCCAGTTCGAGTTCGCTCAGTTCAAGGTGAGCAGGATAAAAACCAGATTGTGTTGTCAGCTTCGACCAAAACTGAAATTTTGTGAGACGGAACAGTGCAACGTCAATTTTAGGCGGAGACCCTGGCGCTTGGGTTGCTCAGTTGCGCGGTGCAGGAGGACTTCATGGGGAATTTGGATGGCATCCTCAAAACTCTGTTGGAAGTCCGGGACTTCTGCCAGGTAAAACAAAAGGTCTTTTTTTCGTGGAAGCTCTTTCCAGTTTTGTATCAGGCAGCGAACCATACAAGCCAACACATTTGTAACAAAGATTTTCTGAAATCTCGATGGTGTGCTGTCAAGCGGTCTTCGCGGTCTTCTCTGTCCCCCAATTTCTTAGTTTTACCCAGTTGTATCGCAAAATGTTCCAATGCCTGATTGCAACAAAGTGCGTCATTGAAATTGAAACACGGGAGCTTCTTCACATTTGCCAGTCGAATCTTTCAGATCAGCCATGACGAGCTGATGCAGTGCCGCTGTCTCATCACCGACTTCCTCAACATGTACCGCAACCAGCGAAGCAAGCTCCCGCGCTTGCGTCTCGTCTGGACCGTGTCGCGCCGCACGCTCAACAAGATGAAGCCGTCAACTCGCATCCTGCTCGACCTCGAACCCATCTTCGAGGACGAGGCGGGAGCCGAGGACAGCAGCGACGACGCAGGGCCCTTTGACAGGTACGTGGACTAAGTTCCAATCCACGCACAGCATTTCTAATTCCAGTTTTCCAGGGTGAAAAATAGTTGGCTTTCGCCATCAGTGACAAGAAGAATTGACGCGTCCTGTTTTGTCTTTCAGCGAGAACGAGTCGGAGAAAAATGCCCTCGAGACGTACTCGATCGCAAGAAGGTCGTTCAGCGCTGCTGTTCTCACTTCCATCCGAACGCATACAGAGACGACGACTCGGAAGGGCGAGGCTGAGCCAAAGACAGGTAACGACGGTAACAACAATTCTGTGCAGGGCCGCGACATCGACAACAAGAATTGCTGCCTTCCTTCTCCCGCCACCAACACGGGCGACACTGACACGGCGGAAGCCGATTGCAGTGAGTCTTTCAACCAGGTGCATTCCAACGCTGCAGCCGATGATGCCGTCATCGACAGCATTGATATGTGATACAATGACCAGATCACTGCCTTCACTGAGATTGCAACGTGCGAGACACCGACCACTCCCATCAGGAAGCGACAGCGCAAGAGATCGAACCGCCTTTTCTTGCTGGGTTGGTCTATCTCGCTGTCCTTTTGTGAAAAACTACTGCAGGTCATTCATCGCACTGTTATATTTAGTTATCAATCAAGTCAGGGTTTGTCAGTTTCGCTTCTTAAAATTCCCAGTGGGAATATTGTGGCTGACTGACAGCTGTCAGGTGCTTGCTTTCTTGAATGTTTCCCCAAAGATGTTCTTCAAATATTGACAGTATTGAAGTCCGAAGCGAAACGAAACAAAACATGTTCAGCCTCGGCGTTTTCGCGGCTGTAGACACGCGCAGTGCAAGTTCCTTCTCCGGGAAAGTCTTCGAAGTCATTCACCACGCGCATGTGATTGTTGGTCTTCTGTACATACCGTTTTTTCTTGAGAATGCTCAATATTGGCTCGTTGTACTGTGGAAGACTTGTTGTGAAGAGCCCAGCCCGATCTCACAAACTGAAATCAACGAGTCAGATTCGACAGAACTACGCAGAATTACAAGTTTAGGGTCAATCCACATTCGTTGCCGTTCCGTTCGTTTCGCTTTCAAAAAAAAAAGAAAAAACCAAGTGCCTGCTGTTGTGCCAAGACACCTCCAACCTGTTGTCCCCAAGAAAGATCGCCAACTTTCTCGGAGATGGAATTTGCAATGCCTTCACGATTTTGGTTTCAGTCAGGAAGCTCATTCACCACAAAGCTCTGGATTGGAGAAAATCCGTGAAATAGATCTCTTGGCTAGTTTGCCGTTTCTTGAGAATCAGTGCAAATTTACTCACCAACCCACGATGCACTGCTGTGTTCATTTGTATTCAAACTTTGGACGGAGTAATTCAAGTGTTTTTCACAGCTCCCTTGAAGCAAAAAAATGTACATCAAGTACTAAAAGTGCAATCGAACTTTTAGCGTCTCTGCTAGTTATTAAAGAATGTGTTTGCATGTGTTCTTCGTGTTCCAAAGCTGAAAAATCAAAAAGTGAATCGTTCAGACAAAAGAGAATTTTGTTGCCAGATTTGCGGCTGTTTGCGCAAAGAAACATACCAGAAAGCATATCTGTGAAATTCGTGGGTCATCTTCCAAACGCAGACGCAAAGAAACCTTCGATGATTGCAGTATTATTATTTATTCATCTTTGGCTTGTCATGTTAGGCACTTTTCAGAACAACGATAAACGTCGCACTTTCCTTCCTGTTGCGAATTGAAAAGTTGTAGGACTGAATGGTGACGAACGGCTGGTTGCTGGGTGTCAAGCAAACACTCCGTCTGGTCGTTACTGAGATTGTCTAGAAACGAAAGCCAGTGTCTAAGTCACGATATTTCAGAGTGTTGTGAAAAAACGCACTCCGAGAACATTTTCGTCTGGAAAGTTTGAGAGCTTCGGGATTGTCATAAAATGCTCAATCGTTGACCTTATGATGTGGCTACTGCAACCAACAGTTGTCGTTTATAGAAATTGCATATTTTAGCACCAAAGACACTATTTTAGTCCCTGATGCACAGGAAGCTTTTTGTATGTGAAACGACTAGATTTGATAGGATCGTCCTGATTGCATTGTTGTTATTTTACCCACCTTTGTATTCTGGCTTCATTCATAAAAGTAAGTGCATGTACTTGTGATATGCGTGGCCGTTTGCGTGGGGAGATGAGTGTGAGAGTGCAGCTTTATGCCATTGTACTTGAGTGCATATCACAGAACTGCTGACGTGCCATTTTATGATGTGAAAAGGTAAAGATCTTCCTCCCCATGTTGTGCCTATCGAGTTCAAATCCTTCCCATCAGAAAGACGTTCACAAGAACGCGTGCTTTGCTGTGAAACAACTGACTTCACGTTAACAAAGCTGAAAATCGCCAGGGTGACACTTTCGCCTGTTTTCGCTTTCAGCTGTGAACATCTAAATGGAACAGGAAGGTACCTTTAGGTGGAGTCAGTTGTGGAAAACTACCATCTGCTTGATGTTTGTGCGTTTCAAAAGCAATGAGCCAGGTACGATTGAGTTTGTTCAATCATGCAATACACCACCAGGATCACAACGTCGCCTGGTGTCTCTTGGATATTTGTGAGTGTGCACAATATGGTGCCAAACAAGCTTTTTGCTAGTATTTCTTTGTATCTCCTCGGAGAGTGCTCTATTCGCAGCTCTTCCCAAAAAGTTTGAACTCGAACTGTGAAGTTCGTCACTTGGAAAGGTTTTACGACAATCTTGCATGGCATATCCGTTTGTTTTCTTGACGCCCACCTGTTGTGATTCAGTCATCATTCATTGTGCATTGTGGTTCAAAACGAGACTTGTGATATTAGAAGATCTAAACCTTTCCCTCCTGACAGCGTCACATGCTTTCCCGATTGATGGCGTGCTAGTCTCTTGCTTCAGAATTGTCTTTTACTTACCCCTTGTGCTATTAATTACATTGACATTGCGAACTCTTGGGAGGGTTTTCGCTTTCTGTATTCTCGGCATTCCTTTTACGTGAGTGAAGCTTTCCAAACACTTCGTGTCTGACAAAATTTGGTGGCAACGAATTCGAGGGAGTTTCAAGTACGGTTGACTTCTCATTCAAACTCTGTCATGCCGGCAATTCTTGATCAAGCATTTGCTTTGTGCAGAAACTTGACGAAATACCAACATCTGTGGCTTGGGCAAGAGCAGTTTTTTGCCACACTTTGTTGCGGAATGGACAAAAGTCTTCTGGTCACGGTTATGCGGAAATTGAATCAAACGAAGGGTGCGAAGCACAATGCTAGCTTACCAATGAAAATGTTTCTTGAAAAACTAACTGAAGCTTGCTTTTCCACTTAAAACTTTGATCTCTTCATTTTCGATGTTGTAGTGTAGCCGCCTTTTTTGTGTGTGTTTGGAAAAGAAAAAAAGAAAACAAAAAAAAGTGTGATTGAGAGCAAGTGTGGCAAAACACAACAGGGACTCTTTTTACAACTCAATTATTTATACCTCTGTAATGACTTACGGTTATGTGATAAAATAGAATGATAAAAGCTAGCATTCCAGACTGTCAGCATAATGCCAAATAATGCCTTGATATTAGGTGGGCCCAACGTTTCACTGTAGGCTTAAGGGTTGTTTTTATGGTGCTCTATGCTGCGTGTATGTGTGTGTGTGTGTGTCAGTTGTTTTTAGATTTTAGCGGGAGTGTTTGGTTGTGATGTGTGGTATCTTTGTTCAGAATGTAATCTGCAGTGTATATGGCAGCACATTGTACAACTGAATCATCCTGCCTCGTTCTGCTGACGTCTTGTCATCCAGCATTTGAAGCTTTTGAACAGAAACGTGAGCAATCTTGTGAAGTGGCAAAGGCTTTACGGTGCTTTTCTGATCGAATTGTTGGCAAAAACGATAACTTGTCACTCGAAGTGAAGTCACTCAAAGTGAGAATCGCATGAGGGCCGCGTGTTGGGAGGAAAACTGGGCATTAGACCTACAGTACTTTCAGTTGCTCCACTTGACATGTTGCGAACTTCAGAAATTTCAAGGCAGACAAAGGCAGGGTCCACAAATAAAAGGGTCGTTCTCATTGATTGGGTAACTCGCCATTTTTCCACTGGAGTACAAACACACGAAGTTGTGTTCTGTTCAGCGTTTCAATGTGAAACATCCTCAGTTATTCCCAGGAAACAAGCCAATTCTTTGTTGTGTTTTAAAATTTTAAAAACACGGTTTGTAGCAGATTGTAGTGTTGCGAAGCTGGTTTTTGAGCCTGTAAATACTGAATGTACAAAGTCTAATTGGGTCACATGGCTTGCATTACAATTAAGTTCGCGAAAAAAATGTGTGGTGTATGTGAAAAAAAGGAAGCAAGACGTAACTCCCTTGTGTTTCGGCTGACGTCGCTCTGGGGAGTGAACTTGACTGATTTATATTCTCAAGTCACTTGTAGATTTGCTCTCGTACGTTTGTAAGATTTCATATTGATCTTGTTTCATGCTAATTCACGACGAACTTGACTATTGATGCGCACCAATTTTACTGGAATTTGTTGTTGTGTCGGGCAGTGGACATCGCTGTTACTAATCCACTTCAAAGTGACCTAGTCGAACTGAACCCAACTGTCAGATTTCAAAGAAAGCGGGTGTACAACATTTCCCCCTGAGACAAATACCCTCAGAGATATTTTCCACCGTTCTCAAGAAAACATTGTCCAAGACTCGGTTATGCGAGATCGTACCTGTATTGTCCGTCGTCAGTCAGTAGCTTGTAGGCGAAAGACAACAATGCATGTCTGTTTATGCTATGTCTCTCACCATGGTGATATGATCAAAAAGAAAATATTGTGATTTTGCATGCAATTGTATATTTTTTTACTGGATCTGAAGAACAAAAACGGAGTAGTGGTCAAACTTCCATCCTTTGGGGAAAGACAACCACAAAGCAAGGCAGTGTCATCTTGAATGTAATTGTCAACTCCGCTCCAAAGTAAAAACACGGTATGTCAGAGAAATTATCCAGCCAAAGTCAGCTGTTCAAGCCCAGTTCTACTTCATGTTGCGCGAACGTACTTTTCCCGTGACGGTTGTGTGCATGATCACTTGTTCCACAGATAATGTGATGACAAAATGCTGCTGTTTTCTTTCGATTACCTCACCGTTTTCAGTGCATGACAATCTTCCCACGGATCTCACTGTGAGTAGAAATCTCCAGTATTACCTCACTCATTCCTGTCCAGGTCCACTGCGCAAGAAGAAAATGTTCCCTTCGAAAACAATATCGTTTCGGGCAAAGATTGGGAAACGGAAATTCAGTTGAAGCACTTTCGTGAAGATTAGTGTTCGCTCAAACGCTCACTCAGTATTACCATATCAGTATCTCTACTTCTGTTCAGCGCGGGCATTGCATATGTGACTTGTTGCAACTTGAAGATTCATTTTCTTGATGTGCAGGGCTGTTTGTCGGAGAGGTACTCTGGTGAGCAAGTGGTCATGTTACACACCCTGTAGTTGGGCGCTGAGTCGTGGGTTTGTGCCTCAAGCTGTCATGACAAAGCGGACTGACTTCGTAAGGGTAAAATCGTTGCTGGGTTTCACAGCAATAACGTTGGACGGAACTACGCTCACAGAAGAGCGGCTCGGTTCGTTATGTTCGCTTATCTGTTAGGTGTGCAAGCGTTATCGTTGTCAAGTTTGTATCGTTGTAGCTTCAGGTGCTATTGACTGTTTCGAGCAAGAAACGAGAGAAAACAAAAAAGTGTCTTTTGTATGTACCCACTCGCCTGACCCGTTTTCTTGTGTGGCTCGTGAGCACACTGTTTTCCAGTTGCAATCTGACCATCTCGCCAACACCTGTTCTGGCGTATCTGCTGTGACCCGTACCATCTCACGTACCTCTGGTCCACCTGATCTGTACCCATTTACTGTGAAGCTTTAAGTGTGCGGGGTGTGGGTACGTACTGAAAGACTGCTGCTGTAGAGTTGTTAGGATTGTTTTGTCATCACACTGTTGTTGTGTATCTTTACCGATTACAAAGGGTTTTCGACAGATTTGCACATGAAAACATGTTAGCCACCGGTGTATTCACTGTTATATGCTCACATAATACATGTCGCAGTTTTTCTTTGTTAACAACGTTGTGTGACGCGTGCTTTTGAATGCCAAGTTGCGAAATATTGACACCGCTCATTTTAGAAAGCTGGTAAACTCGGAAGCTTTGTCATGTAGCCTGTTAAAATCCGCATTTGTAAGTACCTAGTCTTTTCTCATAGCTTCCCTCTGCGTACGTACACGGCTGCACCAATTTGTGTAATCAGACAAAACGCTGCGCTGTATTACTATTCAAGAAGAACATGAAACAAATCAGAAAACGCGTTGAAAATATCTACAAACACTGGACACTAGAACACAGTCGTAGGTGGTTTTGTCTCGATTCGTCCAACTGCAATTCCCAACCGAACGAGACAAGTAAACAACAACGTTCACTTGTAAAATGCCTACTTGCCTGAAACTATATTCCGTTTAACCACTCGTGGCAAAATATTCAAAGGTAAAACTTGAACAAAAGGGCAAATTGTGTATTTTAGTATACGATAGACTCAGTGTGATAACTTTTGTGTCCAAAGTGATGACGGGTTACGTGTGCTTGTCTGATGCGTCAGTAAGTGGTGCGGCCGAAAACAGTGAACAACAAGCGGTTTGGTGAACAGCGAAAGAATCGAACGTCCGCAAGTCGCACCCGAGTTCCATCGGTGGGGCGATGTTCCGCTGCATTGGGAATACTGGAGAGTCGAAACACCTTGTGCGCGAATCATATCATTTTCTTGAGTTACAGAGATTGAATTTATCATTTCAAATGTGCCAAATTTCGTGCACAATGTGCACGGCCAAACATTCAATCAAGAAGCGTGCGTCATGTCCCAGTTGTGGTCACAATGCAGTGGGCTCGCCCCAGGTGCGGACAGTGTCGGAAATCTTTTTTATCGGTTAGAAAGGGAACCAAACAAGCAACCAAGCAATACTTGAGCAGTGTCTATGCATTTACAAAAAGAAACATCTTGTTGAAAACCGAACACTTAGTGTGCTGTGTATGATGTTATCATCAGTATTTCTCCGTTGCCATGGTAAAATCGAAGTGTCTCTAAGTCAGACCTCAGAACGTGGTGCTACACGCATCTGCTTCTTTCAAGAAAAAGTCTTAAAGCGAAAAACGAGAGTAAATCCAAAATGTGGCTTAACAACATTTGAATTTTCCAAACTGTAATGAAACTTGCACAAGGAATATATTTTTACCTTCACATGTTGTGAAGGCAAAGAAACAATTTGTGATAGAAAACTGCTTACTGTGTGTTTCTTGTGGTTTGGTAGTGTCAACAGATGATGTATACAACAGTTCAGCAGCCAACCGCGTTAAGAACGTGAAGGTGACTGGTCTTGTTCTTGTCATCAATTAGCTTCTTGTCAACATTTTCTCGTGAATTTTATGGAAAAATGGCAGTTGGTTGGCTTGAAATGGTTGTGGACGAAGGGTTCGAGATGGTCTGAAATGAAGCGACTTAAATTATTCACTTGCACTGTGCATTTGTTGAGCCGTTCATACTTGTAAAGTGCATCTACGTTTCGTTGTAGTTTGTTGGTGTTATTTTTTGTCTTGCCGTCTGTTCGTCTATCAGGGTTGACACAGTTCGTCTTCGCTCTCGTGCGTGTGAAATCTGCTGTGGTGCCGTTGTGCACACACTGGCTCAGAGCGGCACGAGTTCTGACGAGTCTGTACAATGTTTCAATGTGACAATGTGTTTTATTGTATACTCCAAGACATAACGCCATATCGCTCTCTGTACACTTGCTGCGCCTGTCGAGTTGCATGCCTACGAACCACTGTCCACGATTCAGCCCAACTGGAAACACCAGCACACATTGCGGAGCGTTCCACTCTGGTGCTGAGCAAGTGAACTGGCTTTGGCAGGAAAGAATTCCTTCCTCGTAATGAACAGCGTCGAATCCATCCAAATCTGGTGCTATTCACAGACATCTTGTGAAGTTGAAATCACGAAGCTTTGACAAAAGCAATCTTCAAACTTGTTTCTCTCCAAACGATTGTGTGCTGGTGTTATACTTTGGGTGCACGTCGCAGTGGACCGCACAATCCACCATGTACTCCAGGCGCTTTCCACCCCGTTTTTCGAAGGTTTCTTGGGTTTCAATGACCGCAAAGCCATGTGTAAAACTACGATTTTAAGAGAAGCAAGAAAAAGACACTATGTTAACATCCGACAGTTTTATCAGATGTAAATTATTGTGCAATAAGTGATGCAAATTATATGCACTCCCATTTTATTATGATTGTTATTCTCTTCTATGAAAGTGACTGTGGTGCATTCAATATAACAGAACAAGTGTAACAAGGCCACAGTGTGGCCATCAGCACTCTGTAATCATTCTCCGTGTAACTTGCTGTGTTTTGAATAGAGGAAATAAAGATCTCATTCACTGAAAATGGCGGTTTGTTGCTTTTGCTTCTCAGGTGTGCGTCACCGTTTGTGGTTGTCAACTGTTCGCGGCTTCTTGGAAGTTCGGTGCAGACAAAACATGGAGATGCCCAGCACTGTTGCAGTTGGATTCCTTTCTCACGCTGAGACCAAAAGCGATCTACTCTTGTTCAGTTCGCCTGGTTTGGCGTCGAAGCGTCTCAGCGCCGCCTGCGCAGCCGCGCCGGGGTCTTGGGCGGCAGGTAGCGCGGGAGAATCGGGATTCCGGCGGCCACGGTGTCGCGGTCGTGCGCGCGCAGCACCTGGTAGGCGCTGAACTCGCAGCGACACAACACTCCCACGACGCGCGGCGCGTACCCGTGCCGACAAGTCTGCAAAAGAGTTCGTGAAGGGTCACTGCCTGTGAAATCCTGACGAGTGCATGGTGTAGGGCATGGCGAAAGCATGCAGAACCGTGCCTCGGTGGTGCAGAACGTCAGATGCAGTTACCTGGTGTGAGCAAGGGTCCAAGGATTTTGCTGTCTTTCCTTGTTTGTGTGAAGTTGACGTTGTGTCGCATCTGTAAGAAACAACATTCGTGAGCCTGAAAAATAAGCGGCGTCTTTCTTCTCCAAAAGGTGTCGACAGAATCCAAGATAAAACAGGCAGGTGCGAAAAATGTACACAAGGAGAGCGAAATATTTCAGGGGCAACTATTCCCATGTTTTACCTGCAAGTTGCATTGTTGAAAATCTGTGGTGCAGGACACGTGTTGTTACTGCACACGCACGCACAGGACGTGCTGTGCCAAATCTGGCGAGCAGGGCACGGTTTTGTGGTTTTGCAGCGACACGCACACGAATCTTCGTCAAAAGTCTCTTTCTGCATTGATGAACAAAAACATTTTACGGAAACCCTGCAGTGTGTGTGTGTGGACACCCTGCATGACAATGGCGGGTTCGATTGTCCCAGTTTGTTTCATTTCACCAGTGTTCATGCTTTCTTGTGTGTGTGTGTGTGTGTGTGTGTGTGTGTGTGTGTGTGTGTGTGTGTGTGTGGTATATGTGCTTTTTCGTACGCACCGATACAGTGCATTCGGCTGAGTTGAAAATGCACTGGCAGGCGCATTGCAGATGTTTGTCCAATCGAACCGTCTCGATTCCCTCAAAGACAAAGTAATCTGCTTCTGGACTGGCACGTCTAACCTTCATCACCTGCATGAAAACAAAACTACTGCTGTTACGGATCGAAGGCACAGAAACCAACGGAGACCAAGAAACAGTGTTTGTGCAGCAGCTCTGCATGAGGAGTGAGCTGAAGTGTGTTTGGAGGACTTTTTCTCTTTATTTTGTGTCCTTTCACAGCAAAAAGGAAAGTAACTGAGGAAAGAAAGAAGAAACGAGCAAAGAACACCCGAAAAGAAGAGAAAGCATGAGGAAAGGAGAGGAGAGCCCCCTCCCCCCTGTGGAAATCAGTCGCTCTCACCAGCATCGCCTGTGACTGCGAGGTTGTGGGAACGCAGCGCAGGGCGTCGCTTCCGCAGCCGGCGGCGGCGTCACACTGCAGCAGCGGCGTGCACGGCGGCCAGTAGAGAGCGTCGGCGTCTCGCGGCGGCGGGACCGCCACACACACCGGCCGCGGCGCGCACCCGCCCGCGGGCGCAACCAAACTGCTGGCGATGTCTGACGCATGAAAAGAACAGTCTGAACAACTCTTGCATGCATGGATATCAAGGGAAACGGAAACATTTCGTTGTGCACGTGCGTTGAACACTGTTCTCATGCGCCACCAAAAGTAACACGGGAACTGGAAATTCCAATGTCTGTCCATCCACGCAAGTATAACTCCCTCCTTTCGGCGAATCCAAGTCCGGTAGCCCCCACCCTTGTATCCCAACCAGGCCACCAGACGTGAAACGTTCAGACCTGCTCTGACTCAGAACCTCAGAACCCAGAACTTGCCCTGTTGAGTGAGTGTGGAGCTTTTCTGTTTTTGCGCTTTCCTCGGCAATTACTGTCTTGGCGAGGCCGCGCTCGGCTGGGTCCTCATTAGGAACGAAATGGACGAGAAAGGGGCAAAGTTCCATTCAGCATGCAACGTACTCAAGACGGAATGTAAGTTGACAGATGGACCCCCAACCAACCAATTTGTGCTGCCTAATGGCTGTGGAATCTTTGCGAAAGCAAGAAGCTTGTGACAAATCGAGACGTAATGAAGGAATCTTCTCAGGCGAATCGGTTCCTGCAACTGTGAGGCAACACGAGGTTGTGATAAATGTTTGAGGTAATTCTCCAGACCGGACTCCTTGGACAGAACATTCGCAAATCGAAACGCAGACTTTAAGCCCATCATTTGGACGAACTTGATTAGAACTGCAAACCTCAACCCCTGCAGTCCTGAATTCATGCATCTCTTCAGCACAGTCGAACGGACTGTTTTAGGTGATTTGAACCTTGAAGCATACATTATGTATAATGTATGGTGATGGTGAAAATCACCTATAGGCATCAAAAGGCTAAATCTGTGAACGCGAGTTTGAAAGTGTTC
>JAAUXT010132175.1_pt1 | contig 12969 bp, 27 predicted proteins | sample 7278171 | NCBI WGS metagenome assembly JAAUXT01 (sample SAMN14350112, study PRJNA611818) | marine sediment metagenome | isolation source: surface marine sediment (1.8m) | place: French Polynesia: Moorea | collected 2018-08
CCGCGGTTGCCTGCCCCTCCCTCACCGCACCCCCCCCACCCACCGCCGACCTTGCCCTGTCTTACCAGCCTCACCCTGGCCGTCCCTCCCCCGCCCCGCCCCACCCCGCTCACTCACTTCTCGGAGAGGTAGAGATCCTCGAAGTCGAACTTGCCGAGCAGCATCGAGTAGAGCGATTGGAACGAGTGCAGCGTCGTGTGGAAACTGAAATAGACCGCAGCACGAGCTACAACAGTCGCGGAGCGGGCGTCCTCACCTTCGAGCTACAGAACTTCGGAAACAAGAAGCAGTGCTCAAGGCAACTGCAGTGCGAAGTTCCTTGCCAGTGATGTCGCTGATTCTTCCTTGTCCTCCTTGTCTTCCATGGGAGGGGGGGTCTGGGGGGGGGGGCTGGGGGGGCTGGGGGGTTTAGGGAAGGGGGGGGGGGTTAAGAGGGAGGGGGCAGAGGACATTTCATCAACCTTGCCATATACTGCACTACCACATGGTGCTTCGCCCTGAAGGGACTTCGCACAATGATCTCGAGTTGTCACACCCTTTCCTGACCCGCAAACAAAAAGGTCTGACCGACAAAACGTTGCCAATGCGTCGACATCCGCACACACACACACACATGCACGTACGCACAAATAACATACACAATGCAGGCTGCAATGCGACCACGTGAATCTGCAATCATTCCAGAGTGCACAAGCGCGCACACATACCTGTACAGGATTTTTCCAAAGATTAGTTGGCAGCTGAAGGCGTAGGCCGTGAAGATGATCATGAACATGATGCCGAAGTAGAACATGGACCACCTGGAAACAATAGAACATGGACCACCTGTAAACAAAACAATAGAACATGGACCACCTGGAAAGAGACACCTCCCCCTCCCCACTGGAGGCACCTCCCCCTCCCCACTGGGGGCACCTCCCCCTCCCCACCGGGGGCACCTCCCCTCCCCACCGGGGGCACCTCCCCCTCCCCACCAGGGGCACCTCCCCCTTCCCACTGGGGGCCCCTCCCCCTAACCACTGGGGGCACCTCCCCCTCCCCACCAGGGGCCCCTCCCCCTCCCCACCAGGGGCACCTCCCCCTTCCCACTGGGGGCACCTCCCCCTCCCCACTGGGGGCCCCTCCCAATAACCACCGGGGGCACCTCCCCCTCCCCACCCGGGCCCCTCCCCCTCCCCACCAGGGGCACCTCCCCCTTCACACCGGGGGCCCCTCCCCCTCCCCACCAGGGGCACCTCCCCCTTCCCACCGGGGGCACCTCCCCCTCCCCACTGGGGGCACCTCCCCCTCCCCACTGGTGGCTCCTCCCCTCCCCACCGGGGGCACCTCCCCCTCCCCACCGGGGGCACCTCTCCCCTCCCCACCGGGTGGCTCCTCCCTCTCCCCACCGGGTGGCTCCTTCTCCCCACCGGGTGGCGCCACCTACTTGACGGAGCTGAGCGTCGCCACGAGCTGCACGATGTGTTTGTTGAAGCTGAGCAGCTTGAGGAACTTGAGGTTCGCCATGAAGACGATGGTCGCCACGACGTAGACAAACGCCTCGTCGTAAGCAGCCAACTGCACGTAGTTCGTGAAGCCCGCTGTACAGTCAAGCAATCGATCAATACGTCAATTATCAGTCAACCAATCTAATCTATCAAACTGTTGAACCAGTCAGGCAATGAAACTTGATCCAATCACTCAGTAAAATCAGTAAACAGAAGCGAGTCAATCAGTCAGGGACTCGGCTTCAGTGGGTCAGGAAAGGAAATCACAAAATCCGCCGAACGACCTGAAGGTCAGATCACTCACTCTTGTCGTCGCCGCTAGGAGCAGCACTACTCACTCTTGTCATCGCCGCTAGGAGCAGCACTACTCACTCTTGTCGTCGCCACTAGGAGCAGCACTACTCACTCTTGTCGTCGCCGCTAGGAGCAGCTACTCACTCTTGTCGTCGCCGAGCTGTCGCACGACGGCCGAGCCGAACGCCTGGCGCAGCGAGAACATGGCGATGGCGATGAGCGACGTGACGATCACGACGAACTCGTACACGTTCCACGCCGACCTGCGCCGACCACAGAGGGCGTGAGCGGGCAGCTTGGTGTGGGTGTAAGTCTCGCGCGTGTGTGTGTGTGCGCGTGCGCACGCGAATGTGCGCATGTTTGTGAGTGTGCGAGTCAGGTGTGTGTGTGTGTGTGTGTGTGTGTGTGTGTGCGCGCGCGCGTACGTATGTGTCATTCACAAGTGTGCGTATTCATATTTATTGCGTGGGGAAGTTGATCGTTTGAGTGTGTGCCTGCAGTCATGTGCAAGCACAAGCACATACACCGACGTATGTGCGCGTCTTGTGAGCGAGTGTCAGTGTGTGTGCTTGTTTGTTTGTGAACAAGTAAGTGCGCGCTTGAGTGGCTTGGAGAACAAGTGCGAGTGTGTGACGAGTTGTGTGTGTACGTGTGCCATGCGTGCGTACGTGATTGTGTGTCTTGTGTGTGAGAGTGCGTGTGTGTACATGTACGCGTGAGGGCCTACTCACGAGAAGTACTGTTTGCGGAGCTTGCGCAGCTTGTTGCCCTCGCGGACCATGAAGTAGATGGAGATGAAGAGGTAGAGGATCTCCGCCGCCAGGATCAGCTTCCCCATCGGTCCCACTCCTGAGGACGAGAGGTGTGCGTGTGTGTGTGTGTGTGTGTGTGTGTGTGATAGAGGATCTCCGCCGCCATGATCAGCTTCCCCATCGGACCCACTCCTGAGGACGAGAGGTGTGCGTGTGCGTGTGTGTGTGTGTGTGTGAAGGTGCGTGAGAGATCTCCGCCACCAGGATCAGCTTCCCCATCGGTCCCACTCCTGAGGACGAGGTGTGTGTGTGTGTGTGTGTGTGTGTGTGAGTGTGGGAGTGTGTGTGTGTGTGTGTGTGTGTGAGTGTGTGTGTGGGAGTGTGTGTGTGTGGGAGTGTGCGTGTGTGTGTGTGTGATAGAGGATCTCCGCCGCCAGGATCAGCCTCCCCATCGGTCCCACTCCTGAGGACGAGAAGTGTGCGTGTGTGTGTGTGTGAGTGTGTGTGTGTGAGTGTGTGTGTGTGTCTGCGTCATTTCCAACTGAGCACTTCCTCACGGCTGTCGGGATGACGTGAGGAAGCGAGAGGTTCGGACGTGAGGTACTGCCCACGAAACACGTGAGAGGCAAGATTCAACCTGTAGAGGTTCCGACCGCTGCAGGTAAGAGATACAGCACGTACATGTACTTCCAAAAACCATGACAGGTTCGTGGAGTTGTCGTACGTACCGCTGTAGACCTGGAAGGAGACGGTCCTCGGGTTGTAGAAGACGCCGCCGGTGGCGGGAAACTCCATCAGGTTGTTGGCGTACGAGAAGAGGTTCGTGTTCGGGTTGAAGACGGTGAACTCGAGGAACACGGCGCGCGTGTAGTAGTCGATCCAGCTGCAACAGCGAAGCGACGCGCTCCACACACCGTGCGACCATAGTGTCGTGTGGAAGAGTTTGCTCTTCCCACGCGCGCTATCCAGCTTTCGGGCAAGGTGCTGAGTACCCCATGAAGCTGCTTCAGCTGAGCTGCACAAAGCTGAAGCTGCGTACTGGGCTGGCACCTTGCACCGCCATATAAAAGCCGTAAACATGACAGCCCTGTATGCTTGAGCTGGGTAGATAGTTCTTGCAGACAGAGAATAAACATTTAAAGTATATACTTGAGTTTCACTCTACTGTAGTAGTCTGGCTGAGCCGAGACTGCAACCGACTGCAGTGCTGCAAGCGGTGGCAAGTGTGAGGCAGGGTTCTCCCGAGACCCGAACACCACACAACAACAGGCGCATTGCATGACAGGGGGGTGGGGGGAGGCTGACAGGGGGGGGGGGCACAGGTACTTTTGAAACCAAACGCCCACGGATGATACACACACCACACAGCACAGGCGCTTCACATGGGCTTGAGCTCGAGCCCTGATCCCCAGAGAAAAACAACCCGCCTCCTGCCTCCTTCTGTTTTGCGATAAGGGCACAGACTTCACTTTGCTTTCCCTTTGTTTCAAACGGAACGAGGGAAACTCAAGGGGCTGACCCCGTGAGACTGGGGGCTGGGGCCCCAACCCCAATCCGAGAGACCAACCCACATCTGAGAGCCGTCAGACTTTGAGATAAGAGGAGATGAAATCTTTTCACTAAAGCTCAATTCATGACACAAACATCATTCTCCGGTGTCAAAGCACCACACGGTCACCATGGCATGAGAGATGTGGTGGGTCCGGACTTCCCGGAAGCGGAGAGGGGCTTGAGCCCAGAACACCAGGATGCGTTCCGTACCCACGCTTGTCATTGGTGCATTTTGTCCCCCAAATCAAAGCACCAAAACAAGGAGTGGGTTTTTCTTGGAATGAGATTGTCATTGTTTTATGGGAATTTACACCAGAAAATTGTGAGAATGTTGGGGTGCGGATTTTACTCGGGTGCGGCACGGGTGAATGGTACGAGGCTCCTGATTGGAGGCGATGTTGAGACTGCTGTTAGACCGAGGACCCGACGCGTACCTGACTTCCTTGAGCTGCGCGAGGAACTTCTTCATGAGCGTCTGTGACGTCGGCAGCGTCGCGACGTAACCGCCGCCGTTGTACGTCGCGTGGCGACCCCAGTACGGCAGGCCCCGCAGCTCGAACATGGTCTGCGTGGGGAGCGTATGTGTGTGCGTGTGTATGTGTGTCTGTGTGTAGAGCGCGTAGAGAAGAGAGAATACGTGTGTGCCTGTGTTAAGAGACACAAGAGGCAAAGAGACGCAGTACTCCGGTTGTAGCACGCATGCATTCAAGGTGAAAACGGCGTTGCCATGAGCACGCTGTCAGAGAGCGAACTCAGGCGTAAAGGCGACGTAACTACGTCAGCACAGAGCCGCAACGCAAGCGTTACCACGTGCTACATGACGTGATTTCTTACAAAGGACGTAAGCGCTCGTAAAACGTGCTGCGTGAAGACTACGTAGCTACGTCGACGTCACGCGTGCACAACGCAGTCGCGACGTGACAACGACGTAGCTACGTGAGCGTACGCACGTGGTGCTTGAAGGCGAGCTCGACGTCGGAGCACGTGTCCGCGTCGCACGTCACGTTGTCCGGCTCCAGGTACCAGCCGGAAGTGTAGTTGTGCGTGTCCTCGTTGATGATGCTGTACGGCTCGTTGCACTCGATGATGACCGGCTTCATCACCTCCACCAGGGCGCACGACGCTGCGCATGCGCAACATTTCCTTTTTCAGTCACGTGTGGACACGAACCAATCGTGTGCACCAATTGGCGCGGACGTTTTAGGCAAAGGGAGCAGATCCCCTCAAGGGAAAGGACGACCTCAAATGTGAATTTTTTGACGTGAACAACATTGAAATTTCTGGTTTCTGTTTGCTGCGCTTGAGAGCAAGTAAATCCAACAAATGTTTATTTGGAAGCGCCCCCAAGGGGGTTCTGTGAACAAGGGAGGTCGCGCACTGCACGTCATTCGATGATGGTTTGACCCTCAATGACATGCCATTTGGGTTGTAGCAAAACATTGGTTGTCCTTTCGGGTTTTCACAAACTTCAACAAAGCAAAAAAATTTTTAAAGTCAGAGAGAAAATCTCCCTTGATTTTTCATTTTTCCTTTTTCTTTGCCTTATGAAAACTAATATGGTTTGTTTGAGTGTCAATGAGAGTCCTCATGACACAACATTCAGGGTCAAAATTTTCGACTCGTCGCTCTGTGTGCGCCCAGCCTCAGAGACGAGGGTAGTGAGCCTCAAAGGGGAATTCTATGAATATGAGACGAGGGTGGAGAGCCTCACCTGGCTTGACGCGGACCTGACGCAGCCTCGCGCTGCCCACCTTGTACGAGTACGTGTCCTGGAGATAGGAGCGGTCCCGTAGCGTCGTGCTCGCGCCGTCGTAACGCTGCGAGTAGTAGAGGCGGTCCGCGGCCACGTCCTCGAGCCAGCGCCACACCGTGAAGCCGCTCGTCACCTGCGGGAGGGAGGGAGGGAGCGCTGCAGCCGGGGGCAGAACCCGCGACAGCCACGCCCTCTGGTGCCCCAACCCACACGTGACACACCCTGGGTCTCACCCCAGCGCCACACCGTGAAGCCGCTCGTCACCTGCAGGGAGGGAGGTGCTGCCGGGGGCAGAACCTGCGACAGCCACGCCCTCTGGTGCCCCAACCCACACATGACACACCCTGGGTCTCACCCCAGTGCCACACCGTGAAGCCGCTCATCACCTGCAGGGAGGGAGGGAGGGAGCGCTGCAGCCGGGGGCAGAACCCGTGACAGCCACGCCCTCTGGTGCCCCAACCCACACGTGACACACCCTGGGTCTCACCCCAGCGCCACACCGTGAAGCCGCTCGTCACCTGCAGGGAGGGAGGGAGGGAGGTGCTGCCGGGGGCAGAACCTGCGACAGCCACGCCCTCTGGTGCCCCAACCCACACGTGACACACCCTGCGTCCAATCCCGAACTCCCCAGCCAAACCCCACCCCACTCTACCTACCCTCACCCTGCGACAGCCGCGCCCTCTGGTGCCCCGACGCACAGGTGTGCCCACCCTGAGCCCCGGCCCAGCACCCCAACTCACAGGTGCCACATACCCTGTGCCTCACCCCGTACGAAATCCCGATCTCGACCTCCACTCAACCTACCCTGCACCCATCCCTGAACCCTACCCCAGTATACCTACCCAACCCCACTCTACCAACCCTGTGCCCAACCCCAAACCCTGCCCCACTCCACTTACCCTGCGTCCAACCCCGAACTCTACCTGCCCTGCGCCCAGCCCCAAGCCCGGTCCAATGTCACGTCCCGCGCGCGCCGCACCCCTCCACAAACCACCTCTGCCTCACCTCGCCCCGCCCACCCCAATCTGCTCCACCGTTTTCACCCTCTTGTGCACATGTGAATTGAAAATGCACCTTCCAGATCAGTTTCAGTGTGGTGTGTGTGTGATCTGTGTAGGTGAAGTGAGTGTATGAGATGTGCAGTGCACAATCCCCTGGCGGTGTGTGTGTGTGTGTGTGTGTGTGTGTGCGTGTGTGAGTGTGTGTGTGGCGTGTGGGGTGTGGGGTGTGCCTACAAAGCACAATCCCAGTGTTGAACACGCGTGCGTGTGAGCGCGGTATGCGTGCAGCACCTTGATGGACTGGTTCTGGTCCTTGCTGGTCCCGTCGAAGAGCGCGTGGATCTGGCGGTTCATGAGGAACGGGCGGTTGCTCTTGCCGCCCCAAGCGATGAACGAGATGAGGATTAGGAAGAAGAAGTAGAACACCACGTCCCTGCAACGACACACGTTTCTGCAGTGCCCATCTTCCATGCAGCGCCGTCCCTGCTCTCCAGCGCAGTCCCCCCATCCGGCAGACCTCCAGCCAATCCGACCGAGTGGACCCACAACTGGCAGATCAAGACCCCTGTCGACTGACCCCCCGTGAGCTGGACGACGACCGCCAACCAGTGGACCCCCAGCAGAACCTGTCTGGCCAGCGCATCTCCAACCGAATGAACTTCAGCCAGCAGACCCAGCCAGCAGACCTCAGCCGGTTAACCCAGCCGGCAGACCTCAGCTGGCGGACCTCAGCCGGTTGACCCCGCCGGCGGACCTCAGCCGGTTGAGCCAGCCGGCGGACTCACTTGATGATGAGGAACATGCGCTTCTCGAGCTCTCGCTCCCGCCGGGCGCGCTCCAGCTTCTTCTTGCTCGGCAGCTTCGGAATCACCAGCGAGTTGAACTTGTCTGAAAAGACGTGAAGAACGACGTCGTCCTCGAGCCTCGGTCACGTTTCCGGTTTGTAGGGAGAGTGCGTGTGTGTGTGTGAGGTATGCGTGTACCTGACATTATTCAGTCGGGCGTCAGAGAACTAGTCGTTATACTGTGCATGTGTGGAGTTTTGCGCGTGCGCGCGCGCGTGTGTGTGCGCGTGTTTGTGGGTGTGTGCGTATCTCACTCGTCATCACCTGAACACACAAGTCTCCACAGTGCAACACAGAGAGGAGGAAAGAGATGATTTTCACGTGTTCTGATGCGCTGACGTCAGCCACGTCAGGCCACAAGGAACTCCTGATCAGTTCCACCTCACCACTGCGTGCGTGTGTGTGTGAGGTATGCGTGCACGCACCGTTGACGAGCACGGGGTCGGACAGCTCCTCGTCGGGCTTGAGGTTGGCGTTGTCGCCCTCGTCCTCGTCGTCCTCGTCGACGCGTCGGAAGATGCAGCTGAGCAGCACCGCGAGCGCCACCACCTGGAGAACATGAGAACAAAACATGTGTTCGTATGTGTGTGTGTGTGCGTGCGTATGCAGTGTGTGCGCGATCGTTTCTGTTTGTGACGGAGATGGAGGGGAGAATTGTTCGTGAGAGTGAAGGGTTTAAGCAGTTTCTGTGTTGCTCAATCAATAGCACTGTGCCACCCCACCACATGCCTTGACCCTTCCAGCTCCACTTCACCCCACCCCATCCCTCTCCACCTGCCCTGCCCACCCCACCCCACCTTGCTACCCCACCCCACCTACACAGCCCCACCTTCACCCTGCCCACCCCACCCCACCTAACTTCCCACACTGCCCCACCCCACCCATTCTGAACCCTGGCCTGCCCCGCCCACCCAGCCCCACCCCACCTTCACCCTGCCCACCCGCCTCACCCCAACCCAGCCAACTCTGAACCCTGGCCTGCCCCACCAACGCGCCCTGCCCTGCACCCCTCACTCCCCCACCCTGCTCCACCCCAGCCCCCCCCCCCCGCGCACCTTGATGGGCTGTATGAGGATGATGGACTGGAACACGGCGAGCATGAGCGACGACAGCCACTGCTCCGACTTGACCTTGCCCCACTCGAGCGAGTAGAAGACGACGAATGCGGCCGACACAGAGCAGCTCAGCACGACCAGCGTCCACGCCACGTACGTCATCCAGTGCGGCAGCGGGTACTTGTTCCCTGCAACACGTGTCGGGGCATCCAGGGGCGGACGGCGCTCTGGCCTTCGCCCTCACCCTCGCCCTTGGATGCCCTTTGCCTTTACCCCCATCCCTATCTTTCGCCCCCACCCCAGCCCACCCGGAGCCCAACACAACCCCATCACCCTCTTCCTTGGACGTCCTTTCCCTCATCCCTACCTACACCCCTGTCGTCTGACCTCATCCCACTCGGTGTTCAATCCACCCTGGCCCTACTCCCGCAATCACCCCCAGTCCAACCACCCCACCACACCACTGAGGCCCTGCCCCCACCCCCACTACGCCCCTGCTCCACCATGGTCATTCTCCCCCACCGCAGCGCACACCACCCCTGCCCCGCTCTCGTCCTTGCCTCTACCCTCGACCAACACACACACACACACGCACGCACACACACATACACACTCTACTCACTCTTCTTCTTCACCACATCGCCCCTGCCCCGCCCTCGTCCATGCCTATACTTTTTCCCACGCCCACACACACTCTCTACTCACTCTTCTTCTTCACCACGTCGCCGCCGCCCTCTCCGTCGTCGTCGTCCTCGTCCCACTTCCGCTTACGGTCGTCCTTTTCCGCCGGAAACAGGTTCTTCTCGAGGTTGCGGTCGGCCGTCAGGGCGCGCTCGGTCGTCTCGTCCAGCTCCAGGTGGTACTTGGGCTTCGACTGAAACGTGTCCAGTGATTGGGTCAGTGGGCGGGATCCGGGGTTGGAGAACGAAGATCCCGGTGTGACAGGCAGGGTCGACGACCAGGCATTCTTGACAAACCTTATGAATTGAAGGTCATCAAGAATGCCTGGAATTTCAGGTGTGGAAGACGACCAGCAGGGCAGCAGCGATGACCTAGTCATCACGAATGCCTGGCTGTGTTTCACTGCTTGGCAGGTCGTCAAGAATATCTGAGAAAATTTTCAGGCATTCATGACGTCATCTTCAAATGTTTGGGTCGTTGTCCCTGCCTGATACACCGGGTCCTTTGGTGCCTTGCACGCACAAGGCGCTGCAACTAAAGTGCCGTTTCTCGGTCCCAAGAACGTGAGCGTAGACGTGAGATTTTGACGTTTTTGTTTCAAGCTCACGCGCATGTCTACGCTTCACTTTGCGAAACCACCCTTTTGTGAGACGTGACGCGACGTGACGCACCTTGCGGAAGATGACGACGATGATGACGTTGATGGGGACTGACGTCAGCGCGCCGAAGATGGACGTGAGCAGCGTCGCGACGCTCAGGATGAACGGACCGAGCTGCAGCTTCTTGTCGTTCCCCACGTCCTTATCCGTCCGGTACCTATGGCAACGAGATCCAGGGTCCAGCTGCGAGATCCACACAACTCAGCATTTTCTACACTTCACCAACTGGTTGATGACACACAATGGTCACCACACCAGTTGCATGGTCCGAGCATGCTGCCTGTGGTGAGGTTGTGCAGACTCATGACTTGATCTTGTCGTTGCATGGCAACGAGATCCATTCCCCAGCAACGAGTTCTCAATGGCAACGTCTTCTAAACAAAACCCACACACGTGGGCGTGTCAGGAGTAAGTCGTCTTGCTGTGTCTGGGGGGCTGGATCGACCCGGACGGACGTTGTCGCACGCACACCCACGCACCACACAGCGTTGAAGCATGAACAACCACGCACCACATGGCGTCCTCGCACGCACACCCACGCACCACATGGCGTTGGCGATCATGGTGGTGAAGAGGAGCGTGAGGCAACACGAGAGACGCTGGAGACGCGTGAAGTTGCTGCGCGTCGGTCGCGCCAACACCGACACCCACAGGTGGTCGTCCGCCATCTTCTTCCGGGCGCTGCACGTGGAAAAATTTTCTTCAGTCTTTTGTTCATTCCGTGTGTAGATCTATTCGAATCAAAATACAGCTATCGTTGCGTCCTGATGCATGTTGCAAAATGGGACTTCGCACTGCAAGGCAACAAGTTTGTGGACATCCGACCCTGACCCCTCAATATTCCCTGCTGACCTTGGTTCTGTGTGGCCTTCACCCATGTCCCCGGCTTTGGTCTGCTGACTCTACCATGGTGACCCTTTCCCAATGACCTTGTTCCCAATGACCTTGGCCAGTGACCTTGTGCTGACAGCCTTTGCCCGGTGACGTTGTTCTAGCAATGACCCTGGTAACTTCACCGTGGTGACTTGCCCCGACGGCCGTGAATCTGCCCTGGTGCTGACCCAGTAAATAGGCAAGTCAGCGATCTCCCAATTCCCCGACCACGGGCACCTCCCGACACTCCACCCAGCCCGCCCACCTTGTACCGCCCACGCCCTGATCTCATGACGAATAGGTGGTGGAATCCTGAGATCTCCTCGCCCGCCAGGGGCAGCGCCCCACCCCACCCTCGCCCACCCGACCCCTCTCCGCCCACCCCACCCACGCCCTCACCTTGTGAAGAAGAGGTGGTGGAAACCTGAGATCTCCTCCTCGCCCGCCATGGACAGCGTGCGGTTCACCGCCCTGCCCCACCCTCGCCCACCCCACCCACTCCGCCCACGCCCTGACCTTGTGAAGAACAGATGGTGGAACCCCGAGATCTCCTCCTCATCCGCCATGGGCAGCATGCGGTTCACCTCCCCGCCCCACCCTCGCCCACCCCACCAATCCTGCCCACGCCCTGACCTTGTGAAGAATAGATGGTGGAACCCTGAGATCTCCTCGCCCGCCACGTGCAGCACATGGTTCACTGCCCTGCCCCACCCTGGCCCACGCCCTGACCTTGTGAAGAAGAGGTGGTGAAACCCTGAGATCTCCTCCTCTCCCGCCACGGGCAGCACGCCTCTCCCGCCACGGGCAGCACGCGGTTCACTGCCCTGCCCCACCCTCGCCCACCCCACCCACGCCCTGACCTGGTGAAGAAGAGGTGGTGGAACCCTGAGATCTCCTCCTCGCCCGCCATGGACAGCGTGCGGTTCACCGCCCTGCCCCACCCTCACCCACCCCACCCTCGCCCACGCCCTGACCTGGTGAAGAAGAGGTGGTGGAACCCCGAGATCTCCTCCTCGCCCGCCACGGGCAGCATGCGGTTCACCTCGCCGTCGTCCTCGTCGGCCGCCAGCCAGCGTCCGCACATGAAGAAGAACCTGCGGACGGAACCACACTCGATCCTCACCGGGAAGGAACAAGAAGCAGAGACGGAGACTGAAGCTCAGGAGATGGCGTCGCGTGCAGTGGTTCAGCGTCCTCCACACACGTAGCAGCTGCTCGTCAACAGAGGAGGACATTGCGCACGTGCAGCGGGTCACGACGGTGCATGTGCATGCACAGGTCAAAACAAGAAGCAGTGCTCAAGGCAACTGCAGTGCTAAGTCCCTTACGCCGGTAATGTCGTCGATTCTTCCTTATCCTCATTGTCTTCTCTAGGGGGGTGTCAGCAGGGGGAGGGGGGTGTAGCAAAGGGGAGGGGGATTGGGGGAGGGGGAGGGGGGCAGGGGACATTTCATCCACCTTGCCATAAACTGCACTACCACATGGTGCTTCGCCCTAAGGGGACTTCGCACAAAGAGTCACAAGCACAACAGAGCACAAAGAGGTCTGCAGACGGATGCGTCTCGTGTTGTTTGTTCACACTGTACTTTTTCCCACAGCCAGCACCCTCTTGCCTCGTCACATTTGACTACAACCTGCTCCACCCCACCTTACGTTCCACCTTACCCTGCCCTACCTGCGATATCCTCCCCTGTTCCACCTGCCCCATTCCACCCCATCCATGCCTCTCCCCACTCTATCATGCTGTATCCCACAGCTGCCAACCCACCAAACCCAATCTGCTACACCCCAATGTGACCTACCTTGTACCACCCCACCGAACCCTGACCACCCCACTGTGTCCACCCTGCTCTTCCTGATCTGCCCCACCCCACTCCTCCACTGCCCCACCCCCCCCTGCTCTGCCTGACCCACCTCACCCTACCCCACCCCCCCCCACCCTGCTCTGCCTGACCCACCTCACCCCACCTGACCCGCCCCGCCTCACCCCACCCCGCCCCGCCTCACCACACCCCACC
>JAAUXT010075564.1_pt1 | contig 12968 bp, 10 predicted proteins | sample 7278171 | NCBI WGS metagenome assembly JAAUXT01 (sample SAMN14350112, study PRJNA611818) | marine sediment metagenome | isolation source: surface marine sediment (1.8m) | place: French Polynesia: Moorea | collected 2018-08
ATTGTTTTTTGAGAAACATAACACTATGCACACATTCTTTGACACACACAAGTGCTGTCCTGCCGATGTACGCTGCGCGCGGCTGATTCTCCACTTGAAAGTCTAGTTTGCTGTGCGTTCACTTCATGTTTAGCTTGAGCCGATAATTGACGATCGAGAATACCTGGAAGATCAACATGTCCTTCTTGCTGTCAAAAGTAATGATGGGATGGAGTCTTTCGGTACGCTGCTATGCTTCGATATCAATTGTGACAAAGGTCGTAAAATTGTATTGTGTCTTTCAGTAATGGATTGAATGTTTTGGAAACAGAGCTTGCATTTCATAAGCGTGGCGGTAACTTTTTCGTGCAGGTGAATGTGTGCTTGCTCTCAAGTCGATGTTCAGCGTCATTCCGCAGCCTTTCGAGACATTCCTGGTTCACAATGGTGAAGAAACTGGAAAAATAAAGTGAGTCTCGCCATTGTGTGCATCTTTCCAGACTTTTTCCCCGTGTGTTGTCTCGTTTTGGACCAGGGAAAGAAGAATCACTTGTGGTGGCTTTTGAGCTGAGGAGTGGATGTTTGTCAGCTGCAAGCGCTGATATTGTTTCCCGCGTATCCGCCTTTGTTTCAAACCATTTGTGTGTGTGACCGACCTACCGGGGAGAGGAGCAGTGGGGGGGGGGGGGGGGTCAGGGAGGAAAAGCTACTTGTAAGTCCAGTTGATGTTCATGTTTGAGTGCTGTTTCTTTCAGAGGTTTCATGCGAGTGGAGGTGAAAGGAAGTTTGCTCGTCAAACGCTTGGGCAGAGCCAGAAAGAGTTATGGTACGGCAACGCGCGCACACGCGCAAAAAGCACGCACACCCCAGAATGACAACCATAATCGATTTCCTCTCACTTTAATTTAAAAATGATTTCCCTTTGCATTTGGTGGAATATTCTGTTGATGAACACTCACACTGTCATTCTGCAGAGTTCGTCAGCACAGACAGAGATGAGTTGCAGGACTTTACGAGACCACCGTCAATTGACCGGGCGATCTCTGCGATGCCCGACTTCGCTCGATCGGTGGACGAAGACGAACCTGACAGTGTGGAATGGCATGACAACACTGTCTACGAAACCAGTGAGGAAACGTGTTTCCTTGCAATCCGAGAGTTTTGCTGGAGTTTCCGGTTTTCGTCTTTGTGCGCTGAAGCACATGTAGATCTCAGAATGTTGCGTTCACGCCTGATGAAAAGGTGAAGACAGGACACCTGATTCCCCACAGGCGGAAGTCGTTTGTCTTTGTTTGATTTTGGTGTGTGTTCGATTTCAGAGCGAAAAGCTTTGAGGAGTCATTCCAGTTCTGAAGTGTCTGAGACCAGCTTCGAGTTTGTGGAACCTGAACAGTGCACATTGAGCGAGCTCAAAGAAGCAACTTCTGAAAACCGCAAGCCTGCGCTACCGACGCGAAAACCACGACCTGGAGCGTCATGTTTGTCGCAGATTGCAGTGTTGCCGATTCTGACAGCTGTGCAAGATACACACGTGAGTGTGGCCCTTTCTTCTTGACAGAGTCGCGCACAAAAGAGACTTGTTGCAGAGTGCAAAAACTATTTTCACTTCATGGTTGCATCTCTTGGAGTTCATCCCCTGAAGGTCAAAACTTGACCCGACTGATTGATTTGTGGCCCTCGTCCGAACCTGCGTGCATGTGAACGCACCCCCGGGCGTGTGTTTTACACTGACTGGTCTCATCACAAGTGGCGTCGTCGTGGCGGTTTGTTTGACAGCAAGCATTATTTCTGACACAGGCGACGAAAAGGGATCAAGATGAAGAGAAACAGAGCAACGACCAAACGAAAGACAGCAACGTAGAATTGCTGAAAAGCAACCGGAAAGGGTCTGACCGTCAGAACCGCATGGGCCTTGCACGGCAAGACTTTGAGCAGGTGACTCAAAATTTTGCTGTTGTGACTTCGTGCAGTACATACCGAGAGTTCGTGTGAAACGCGCTGTCTGCGACGCCTTTTGACAGAAAATTATTTCAATTTTTCCCACAGCTTCAGTTGTTTCAAAGCAGCGAGTAACAATAAAATGCACGGTGTTTGCTTGCAGACGTCATTTCGCAGAGCTGTGTGTGTGAGCGCAGAGTTGGTGGAGGAAGACGCTCAGCTGAAGCCTGATCCGCCCCAGCTACCGCCCAGGCAGCCGAAGGCTGAGAGTAGGCCCCAGCTGCCACGCAGAACCAAACCGGTCAGTACCAAAAACACATGCTGTGAAAGTGAACCAAACGAAGCTGAGATGCTTTCAAACACGGACGAATTGTATTTCTTTGCACGTTTGTGGTTTGTACGAGAGATTTCAAGTGCGTTTGTTCATTGTAGGCTGACTTGTACATACAACTGCGGCAACCACAGACAATCAGTGAATGGCTGCAAGATTTGGGGCTTCCGCAGTATTCTGCCCAATTCATCAAAAACGGATGGGATCAGGTCAATTTCTTGTCTGAAGTGACCGAGCAAGACATGAAGAACATGGGAATCACGAGCAATGAGCACAGAAAGAGAATACTTCAAAGCATAAATGAGATGAAGGGGAAGAAAGCTCACTAGATCTGTTGTTGTGATCGAAGCAAATTCAATTGATTCCGATTCCGGCTTTCACTTTTACCCCTTGCTTTCATTAAAGCACTGTCCAATGTGGAGTGTCTTGGATCCCCTCTGTTATGTGCCTTGTGACCATTGAAAAAACCCTAAATTGTCGTACTGCCCCACCAGCATGCACCACTCAGAACAGTCTTGCAGCCCCACCGCCACCACCACTCATAAAAATATTGCCTGTCCCACTAAAAGTTTTTTTTGCTTTGAGTCTCAAAATTGTTCTCTTCAATTTATTCACTCAAACCCGCAGCTTAAAGTGCTCAGGACATTGTGGAGATATTTATGATCGTTTGTTGATTCAGAAATGTGTTTTGCCCGTCAATTTGCGACCACGACCAAATTGTCTACCGCGACTCGGAAGCCCGCTGTGAATCTGTTGAATCTGTGCGAGTGCTGTCCAGCAGTCTTTGTTGTGCAAATACATGTTGTACAATATATGTACAGAATTGAAATAAATTTTGCAACAGTTTACCGCGCGACAAGAACTCTCAGAATAGACACGCGTCGAGTAGGCATCACGGCCCTCATGTTCTCCGTTGATGACAATACCTCGGTGTTCCGTCAGCAAATCACGGCGAAGGAAATGGTGATGACATCCAACCTTGCACCAGGGTTCCCTCCAATGTTGCGCCTCCAAATTCGTACCGGGCAGGGGGCAGATTCAGAAACTGCCTGCACGCCGGTCCTTCAGCAAAATGTGCTGCAAGATACGAGCCCCCACACCATGAAATTTCCGTCAAACAAGACTCTCAAAACTTTGTGGCACAGGAATCAAAATTTTGTCGCCGCACAAAAAATCTTGCCACGAGCGTTGGGAATGGCCTCCGCGACCTAATCCGTTCGACAGAGCAGTCACCAACCCGCTCAGCATTGGGCGCTTCGAGCAGATCCCGGATCCGTCGCTGGCGAACACGATTGACAGTTTCAGACCTCGGTAAGTCTCGCAAATCACGATGTACTCGTTCGTTGCCAACGCCATACTCTGCGTGATCGTCCTGCACTTACGATGCAAAGTTCGGTTGAGCGCATCACAGGTCTCTCAACAATACAACAAAATTCGAAAATACAATAACATTTATTCTTCGTAACCAATTTTTACAACCTTCACCTCTGATGCCAATTTGCGATGGGATACCCCATGACAATGCACAAGATTCACAAAACAGCAGTGGCTTGGTTCTGTCTGTGACTCCGAAAGGTTTCCGGCGGCACGGTACATTTTCTCCAGAGCCCGGTTTGTCGAGTCTGGCTTCAACTCAAAGCAGAATCGGTCCATTTCGAGTTGCAAGTCTTATTCCCTCGACGGTGAGAAATTTGAACGAGCGAAAACTAGCCGAGCTAGGATGAACACAAATGAAGTTGATCCAGAAGTCACTCGTCAATGTAAATCAACAACGACTCGATGAATTGTTACGAAAGATGGTATGAGATGAAATGCTGGCATGACGATTTTATGATGTGTGGTCATCCCTGTTGTAAGTCCGCAAAACGTGAGAAGGGTCCGTGGACAAGTCTGGTCTGACTTTCTGGTTTCAGCGAAGACATCTGGAAATAGTTGCAAAGTATTTCACACACTGACGTGAACTTGCTCTGTTTTCACATCACGACACAGAACTGATTTTGTCGTCGAGGCGATTTCATTCATTCATTTTCATTTCATCGACAAAATTTGCGTCCAGTATCAAACATTCTGAGCAAAAATTTGCCTCGCACACATCGTAACATGCGGGAAGATATTCCGAGATTGACGCACAACTGGACTTTCCAGTAGAATTCTACAACTCTGCGATCACAAAACCTGTCGTATGTGCTCGCATCGTGGTAGAAATGGGTTCTCACCTCACAAAAAGGTCTCGAAAAGTCATTGTGTGATTTCACAGGAACCATTTTTGCATGGTGTGAGAACCCTGTCTCTTCAACCGCGAGCAGTGTTGATCGCCTGGACCCCGAATCCAACAAGTAGCAATTCAAATTTCCCAGTTTTCGCACTTTTCCTGATTGAGGTGTGTGTGTGGGGAGGGAGGGGTGCATGAGGAAATTTCCTGATCACGGGGCAAATGGAGAGAAAAAGAAACCCTGGAAATTTCCAGTTTCCCCCGAACTGGGAAAATTCCTGATTTGAGAGGGGGGAGAGATAAGGAAATCCCCCCCCACCCCCGAAATCAAGAGATCATGAAATTTCCCAGTACCAAATTTCTTGATTTCTCGTTTGCAAGAACACACTGATACCTGTGAAATACAGTGCACGTGAAACAGAATCGCAATACTACGTGTGCAAGCGGGCGATTTCATGACACAAGCATTGGGAGAAAACTCCCCACCCAATGAGGGAGAGGGTGGGATTCGGGCAACTACCAACAAAGTCCGCAGTTTCAGGGTGAACCCACACACGCATGGGAACGACAGGCAAAACCTACAACAGGCGTGCTGGACTGCAAAGGCGCGTTCAAAAATTCCAGTTCAACAATCAACATCGTAAACAAAAGATAAGAACGAGGCGCATTGAACACAAGAGCATCCAAGTCTGCGCATGTTCTGTTTGGTCATTACCCCTCAGATTGTTGGGGAAATGAGGTGATAGCCACATGAATTTCGCAAGACATACTCCCACCCCCACCCCACCAAAATATTTTTCCTTCATCAGAGCCGATGACCGTGAAATCTTCACGCCCTGGACACCACAGCAATAACTTCAGAAGTGCAAACAAAGCTGAAGGTCGATTGCTACCCTGCACACCTGTGTAAAACACAACGGGAGTTACAAAACTAAGCAGGACAACATGGAACCAAAAAAGACGCTAACGTGGTGAACTACGAGCATTGGAGAATTACCAGACGTTAAAGATGGAATGGCAAGTACTTAGGACTACTTTTAGGTCATCCGTATGCTTTGAATAATCTGGAATACCGCTGAAAAATATAATGCATCAATCTCAGTGCAGCCCAAAGAGAAGCAAGCATCATTCGCCCCCAATGACATGCGACGGTGACAAATTGCAACATCTCGACAGAGCCGAAACCACCACCACCAAGTAAGGCTCAATGATCAAGACATTCAACGATTTGCCAATCCCGAACACATCATTGTTGAAGCAAAAGAAAGAAAGTTGTTCCTTACGTTTCACATTATGCCAGTCTTATGCTTTGAAATATCTGGAACACGGCTGTGAATAAAACGCACTGGTTGTCATTTCTGGAAGTCGAAACGTGATCGACATGGCACCACACTGAAAACCTTTGTGTGTACCCAGTGGGAACAAAGACATGTGTATAGAACACAGCGCATTCTCGCCCTTAGTCTTCCCCGCATATATCTGAACAGCCCACAATTGGAAATGTTCTCACCAAACAGGTGAACAGCAAATATTTTGATGTGAAACTCGACTCGTCAAATGTCAGATCTTTGCTATGATTTTGCAGAAGCGCAACCGTCACTGATGCAAAAAGTGCCCACCTGAACCGCACACCACGAACACGAACAATGCTAACAACCACGGCCCGACCGGATATTTCTCTTCCGCTGCTTTCTGCAAGGACATTACGAGGAAGGGGAGATCAACACGTGACTGTCAACCAGAGAGAGCGAAATATCGACGTTCTTCGTTGACATGTTGAATCGAAAAGTCCTGTGGACAAGCATACTCGTAACACAGGGTACCCCAACATGAAATATTGTTCACGTCGCTTGGATATTTTGAGGGAGTCTCTTCAATTGCAAAAATGACATACGTGGATCTATCATTTAATTCTGAGACTGGTCATGATCGGAACATTTGCACATGTTGAAGTTCTTTGACACAGTTTCTACTGTTTTACAGTCTGCTTGGGTACAAATTGGGTCACATTGTGCAACAATTGCACAAGGTTCCGATCATGACCAGTCTCAGAATTAAATGATAGATTCACGTAATACAAACGCAATTCATGTCGTGATTGAATCTAGTGTCTACGAGGGTGTTTTCCTTTCTGGCGCTCGCTCGATCGGTTCCAAACATGCTGTATCAGGTTTGCCGGTTGAGTTGCTTGGGTGAACTTAACCGTGTCTGATCGGCGACAAACCTGATACAACAAGGGGGCGCAAGAAAGGAAAACACCCTCGTACATCTACGAGGATCTTTCAAGTCAAGTTTTCAAGTCGAATTCTTTGTGTGTAACAAAAGAATTGCGCAAGCCAGTTGCTTCTCTACGAGTGGGCAAAACATGATGAAGGACATTTTGACTTGAAAGATCCTCGTACTGTTGTCCAGCCGAGGTGAGGTCTTGCCACGCAGCCCCTTACCAATGTCTTGGGTACATTGCCTCTTTGTGTGACGTTCTTCATCATTTTCTCGTTCGCTATCCGCATTCTCTGTTTGGAAGGCATTTTCTTCAAAATTTCTCTTTGCAAATGAAACCCCAAATCACGATCCTAGCAATCAAATCAGTGAAAATATGCTTATTCTTCCAAACCACGTCACCGACTCCAAAAATGAAAACTGGCGAATCAAATCAGCGCAGCAGTGAAGTACACAGCTCGCGCAACCACAGATGTACCTCCTGTTTCAACGAATGTCTTTCACAAAATTGTTCACAAAAAAGTCACTCCAATTCATAATCCACGCATAATAAAAATATTTGATGACAAGATATTGTCTGGGAAAGTGCGGGAAAGTGAGAAGCCACATTGACACTTTGGTATTTCGATTGTACCGCTTGCGGTCAGCTGTATGCCGCGCTGTTCAGGTTACGTTGAGTTCCCACAATGCTTCGCGTGCTATGGCTGCCATATTGGCTTTAAAAGTGAAGTGAGCTACTGTTGTTCTTCGCCGTTTTGAAAGAAATTTGACTGAAATTGCAAAGATATGTCCAAAAATGTTTCCATGCAGGAGTTTTGGTGTTTCTGGGACAAGTATCAGGCAACGAAAGCAAATGGATTGTGAGTGATTGATGACTGAGTGTCGAAGGAGCTTTGTTGATTCCTGTAGGAACATGGCTGATTCAGTTTCTCAAAAAGGAGAGGAAATGACTGCCTCGAACGCGATGCCTCAGAAATTTGGGGATCAGAATGGAAGAGATGAAACAGAGTCAGTGGCTCTCAAGGTCATACAAAAGGTAAGGGGAGTGGAAGGTCAACACAAGAAGAAAAGTTCATTTCAAATCACTGGAGTTTATCCGGCTGTGAAAAGTGGGTTGGACCCAGACGGCGACAGTTTGGATGATTTAGACGAAACAGCCGAGACGCACACAGAAGATGTCAGCTCGGACATCATGGATGTGTCCAAAACGACTGATATCGATCCAGATCCCTCTTCAGCTGAGGAAGTGCCCAGTCCAAATCACTTGGTGCAAGACGAGAACACTATGAAGGAAACCAGCTTGATATATCACGAGCAGAACGGCACCAAAGATCCGAAGGACCCAAACAAGGATCTTCATTCGAGATTCAAAGTGGTGAAAATTGAAAGCACTGAGCCTTTCCGACGAGGCAGGTGGCTCTGTCACGATTTCATGGCACCAGCAAAAGACGGTGAGAAGACTGAGAAAGATGAAGGTGTTGGCTCCGGCAATTCCAGTGCAGCCAGTTCAATTCACTATATTCATGGTGTAGATGACCCTGCGAAGAATCCCTTGAGCGGCACAGTCATTCACTCGGAAGGGCATCCTATTGTGGAACCTCAGCCCATTTATCCGACAGCCCAATCCGTGAACAGTGAATACGAGTTCACTGGACAACAGAGCAACGTCGCCCAGACTTCCGGCCAGAGCATGGTCTTGCAAGATTCTGCAAGTGGAGGTGTTCCTCAGAGTGGGTACAGTCAGTCTGTTGGACAAACCGTTCAAGCTCAACCAAGTGGTGCGACTGCACACCTGCAGCAGCAGATGGTTGGACAAAATGGCGTGAAAAACTCGAGTGTTCAAAGCACTTTGCCCCAAGCCGATACTTCTGTAAACAGCCAGGACTTCATGACGAGGAGTCAAGAATTTGTACCTCAGAGTCAAGACTTTTTGTCCAAGCAAGGTGACTTTCAAGGTTCTGTGCAAATGCCTGGTGCAGGACAGACTGCAGGTGAAGTGTCTGCGGGCCCAAACGCCAGCGCGCAAAACGTGCAAATTGGGTCAACAAGTCAACAAGACACTGTGGGAGTCAACCAAACGCAAAATTCCACTTTATCTGAATACAGCAGTCAGCCAAATATTGCACAAACAAGTGCTAGTCCCAAAACTGACAACTTGAATTTGACAAACGCAGACATTGCTGGCCAGGATTCATCTTTCAACAAATCCCTCGCGGACGAGGTGGGTTCTGCAACGCACGTTGATCAAGGTTCCGTTGGTGAAGCGGATGCAGATGCTGAGAAGACGTTGGGATCAGAAAACGTCGCTGGGGCTTCAAAACCGATGGCCACTTCCACTGCATCAACGGTTCCTGTTGGCGTTGGCGCTTCTGCACAAGATCTCCTCACACCTCCGCTGCTTGAAATGGTTTCGGCTACGATGCAACAGCCAGGGGGAATTACCTTGTCCAAAGACAGTGGAGACGAAAGGTGAGTTGTTTCCTTTTCGCACCTTTCACTTTCAACTGCAGAAAATTGCATCGTACGTATGTGTGCACTCGTACTCGTACGTATTCTTGTGGGTACGCAGAGCTCCATCACAATTGTGAGCATTCACCCGCAACCAAAGAAATAACTTTTGCTGAATCGTTCGTTTGTTTGTCCTTGCACGGGTCGGCCAAAACTGAACCGATCCCGTTCACAAATCGCAAGCCTCGTGAGAAATTGCAAGAATTCTGGAGGGTTGTGCATGCAAAATGCAACCGGTGAAGTGATGTTCTCCTTTGGCAAGAAAGTTTGGTTCTTTGTGGGGCATGCAGTTGGAACAAGAGTCAAAAGTTCAGTTTGTCAGCAGCATCGCCACTTGAATGGATGTTGTCATGCTGAACTTTCGTTCCGCATTTGCTGAGTTTGAATTCAAACTTGGAACACGGCATTGGAACGCAACGGTCGCTTGGGAGCACTGCAGTGTTTTCGAACTACCCAAAACATGAGCCTCGAGAGCGGAGGCCCTGATGCAAAATTCGGTTGGCCTTCGCCAAATTACGAGTACGAGCCGTACTCGTGGTGCACCAGTGCGAGTAACTGAAGTTTTACGAGTTGGGAACAGAAGCTGATGTGCGATGGCACGTTCTGGCGAACGATCTAGCAACCTCTGGAGCCAGTTGTTGCCTTGGTTCTTGCTGGAGGTGTAAAAAGAACAAAACAGAGCTTTTTCAAATTTGTACACTCAGTGTACTAACCGTATTCTGGCACTTTCTCGTCTGATTTGCACGTCCCGCGAAAAAGTACTCCTTCCCCGCCACACCATCAGTTTTTTATATTGAGCGCGCGGTCCGGCTCTGCTGATAGGACGCGCGCTTGTTATGATCACCATCAGTCTGTATGTGTGTATGTAGACACGTTGAGTTACTGGGGGGGGGACTTAATATGCTGAAAATTAGCCAGGATAATTTTCAGGCCATTTTAAGCATTTTTGATTTTTTGCCCGTGTTAAGTTGGCCAGCCCATGTTTAGTTACCAGGGGGGAAACTCAATTTGGTGAAATTCAACCAGGATTATTTTCAGGCCATTTCAAGTATTTTTCATTTTTGGCCATGTTGAGTCCTCTTTCCCCCCCCCCCCATCCCTTGTAATTTAACATGGGCTGGCTGGCTAACTCAACATGGAAATTTTCAGAAATGGCCAAAAAAACTTTCAGGTGAATGGCGTATGTGCACAGTAAAGGATGTTGGTTGTGGATAATTTCTGAGGTATTGTGTTGCACAATGTGGTGTGTGGTGGAGGTTGAAGTGAAAACTTTCAAATTTTTTGTGAAAGTAAGCGTTGGAAAGTGACCCAGACATCACATGACACCTGAAATTTAGCAGACATCCAGATTTTTACACATCAGTGACCCCATGGGGGAGACCACCCAGCATTTGAAAAATGTGGTGTCAAAGTGACATCCACATGTTTAGTCGCGCTTCGCAATGAGGGTGGGTCTGTCGTTGTTGTTGTACCCACCCACCTTACAGAAGATACTGTGTGACCCCACACACACACTCATACAACATCAACTCCAAGTTGGTCACCTCAGAGTAGATGCTGTGTAAGATGGAGTGGGGTGTCACACAGCAACTTGCTGCATGCCCCTCCCCGTCTCACACAACATCTTCTCCAGGGTCGGACTACGAAAATTTTTTGCACTTCCAAAAATTTGAGATGACTCCCTCCCCCCCCCCCCACCTGGGTCACTCAATATTTGAAAATTGCCTTGGTCAATAATTGTTGAAAACTTTCAGCAGCCAAAATTTTCGATGTTGGATGGTGGTCCATTACTCTACATTTGAAGTTTGCCGGTCACGTGAAATGTGATGGTCACAGGTGCTGTCATTCTCCGCCAGGCGTTCCATGCAGTCCACATGTTAATAAATGCCCGAAATCCACATGGGCAATGATAAGCGTCAAGCGTGAAGGGACCCCAAAAAGAGAATTTTCGTGTTTGCCGTGCTGGGCCCGAGTACGCTAATCCAAACAGCACAAGAGAGCCGAAAACCCTTTCGCTGCACAACCCGAAACAATGGAATCTGGATGAGGGCACAAGTTTCAGGAAACCTGTTCGAGAGTTGGAGAGAGAGAGTTGGAAAAACTTTTCACGGAGAAACCATTCACCCGGTGTCACCTGCGGGGTTGAGTCGGGTGAACACCGCTCTTGCTTGTTGTCCATTGTCATCAATTTCTTTCCTCACTAACATCGTCATATTTTCTGTATTTGCAGCAAGGAACTTCTGAATGTGTTTAGGTAAGACCCACGATTCCATTTTCTGAGTGTTGCTCTTTTGCGTTGCGAATGTACACCAGTCATTTCAACGACCATTGGTGTTGGTGGTTGTGAGCTGAAAACGACGCACGAGTACTGAACTGGTTGTGGGAAAATTGGCTTGAAATTTCTAAGTTTTACATTTGAACCCGGGTGAGCAGCAAGAAATCATTTTGCCCAACCGGAAAAGCATCACTGGCCACGTCGTGCAGTTTCACACTGACAGCAAAATAACAGTAAAATTATCGGACTTGGCGTTGACAAAGGTCGTTGATTGACTTGTGTGGGGCCTGTATCGTACCTAGGTACTTCCGAAACCTCGTGCTTTGACCGGTGCATTTGGTTCTCAAGTTTGTTCTGTGCTTTTGAAATTTCTGTTTCCAGTTTGCAGGCAAGTGTATTGCAGTGCAGTTTGGACTTGTTGGTCTTCTTGTACCTGTTATTGCACAAGTGTAATTTCGTTTCATTTACCCTTATCGCTCAATTGTAATGAGCAACATTTTTGGACCAAAAGTTCACCTCAAAAGCAGGGGTGCGCTCGTATTTGGGAATGTGTTTCAGGGCGTTTCCAGGTGTTTTTGTTCCTCTCTCCTCGGTTGCGCTGTTTTGTTGTTTGTTGTTTTCTTTTCGAGGGAAGATCTGCGAGTTCCCGATTGTCACTCACTGGCTCATCCTTCGGTGCCTGGCGAGCCTGTCAAAGTGGTTGATTCAGCAATCAACCCTGAGCACTGCTGCATTTGTGATTGAGGAGGGAGGGTGATCCACCGTTCCAGCAGCAACCCAGAAGTCATGGGTGAGCATCACCTGACGACTGGAGTGGCTGCCCCTCAGTGGCGATTGCGCTGGTGACACGCTTGCGTTCAAAACCCTCACTTCATCGGTCGTTCAAATTCCTTGATGTGTATGAAAAGACCAAGATTTGGTGTTCGCTGAGAGTGCAATGAAGTCATCAGTATGATCGGGAACTTACGGTACATGCAGAGCTTTCCTCGTGCTTGGATGATCACGGGTTCTCGTGCCTCTTGAGAAATGAATTTCACTTGTTTATGAGTTTACACGCGATTCTTTTCTGGTTCACGCTTTACGTAGACATGCAGACACTGTGCTTCTTGAGCGTCGTTTTGTGTTGTGGGAAGCGAACGTTTTTCCATAAAATCCACTTTGACCACAGCATCAGGCGAGCATCCTTTGTGACGCCACCGCCCTCTTCACTGCAATGCACATTCAGCAGGGTTCCCACCGCACCTGGAAAACCTGAAAAAACTGGGCCAGACCTGGAAAACCTGGAAAAACAGGGGGTTTGGGGCAAAAACCTGGAAAAATATTGTAAAACCTGGAAAAAATTTTTGACCTCACCCTAAAAAATAGCTCCATGGAGCTCACGGTGATTTGAGGAAATTTCAGTTGCTCTGATTTGGCTTGCTCTGATTTGGCTTGCTCTGATTTGGCTTGCTCTGATTTGGCTTGGTCTGATTTGGGTCACTCAGATTTGGCTTGCTCTAATTTGG